>ERZ887942.988-NODE-988-length-21172-cov-5.926741_pt1 | contig 21172 bp, 24 predicted proteins | sample MGYA00521099_ERZ887942 | MGnify/ENA primary metagenome ERZ887942 (study PRJEB32303, sample SAMEA104408605) | aquatic metagenome | biome: Brackish water; feature: Pelagic; material: water | place: Baltic Sea | collected 2014-06-07T06:48:00 | depth 16,251 m ...
AAATAGACGAGTCTGCATCAGCTTTGGAAGAAGTGGTAGTAAAGGCACAGCGGGAAGACGAAAACGTTAAGAGTATTGAAATGTCTGTCAATAAAGTGGCAATGAAGACTATCAAAAAAATGCCTGCATTTTTAGGGGAGGTAGACGTTATTAGAAGCATTCAGTTTTTACCTGGTGTTAGTTCTGTTGGAGAAGGAGCCTCTGGCTTTAATGTTCGTGGAGGTGGAATTGACCAAAACTTGGTGCTACTAGACGAAGCACCCGTTTATAATTCTTCTCACCTTTTTGGATTCTTTTCTGTTTTTAACCCAGACGCCGTTAAAGATGTCAAATTAATCAAAGGTGGTATTCCTGCAAATTACGGCGGTAGGGTTTCATCCATTCTAGATGTAAGAATGAAGGAAGGAAACTCCAAAAAGAAAACCTTCACTGGAGGCCTCGGTACAATTTTTTCACGTTTTGCTTATGAAAGCCCGTTCCTTAAAGAAAAGGGCTCTTTCATAGTAGCTTTAAGAAGGTCTTACATTGACGTTCTGGCCAAACCCTTCCTGAAAGGTGACTTAAAAGACTCCAAATTCTTTTTTTATGACTTCACAGCCAAGGGCAATTATAAAATAAATGACAAAAACACAGTCTTCCTTAGTGGTTACTTTGGTAGAGACGTTTTTGGAGCAGATTTTGGTTTTAACTGGGGAAATACCACAACATCCTTACGCTGGAATCATCTATTCAATGAAAAACTCTTCATGAATACCACTGTTTTCTATAGTAATTATGACTATTTACTAGATTCTGATTTAAGCGATAGCAATGACCAAGATTCTTTCAGGTGGCAGTCCAACATAGAAAATTATAGTGTCAAACCAGACTTCCAATATTTCATTAATCCAAAAAACACCCTTTCTTTCGGAGGTCAAAGTATTTATTACCGCTTTAATCCAGGCCAGGCGGAAGCGGTATCTGGTGGTGAAACCGTAAACATTGGCCTTCCGGATAAGTACGCTGTAGAGTCTGCCTTATACTTGAGTAATGAACAAAAGATAAACGACAAGCTATCCATCCAGTATGGTATCAGATATTCAGATTATAGATATATAGGTGAAGGAAACGAGGTGCTCCTAAATGACGCGGGTGTGACTCCTGGCGAACGGAAAAACGTAACCTCCATAAACAAAATATCTTCCGGAAAGGTAATCCAACAGTATGGTAACTGGGAACCCAGGTTCTCTGCTAATTTGGGCTTAAGCTCAAACTCATCCATGAAACTTAGCTATAATAGGCTAGCTCAGTACGTACATTTGTTGTCAAATACAGCGGCATCTTCTCCATTAGATGTCTGGACCCCTAGTAGCAACAATATTAAGCCTCAGATTGCTGACCAACTGGCATTAGGGTACTTTACGAATTTCTCAGACAATACCTATGAAGCCTCAGTGGAGGTTTACTACAAAAAACTTCAAAACCAAATAGACTATGTTAGAAACGCAGACCTACTTCTTAACTCCGCCGTAGAGGCAGACTTATTAAGTGGCGATGGCCGTGCCTATGGAGCAGAATTTTACATTAAAAAAAATAAGGGAAAGTTAAATGGTTGGCTCAGTTATACACTAGCACGAACTGAAAGGCTGGTAGAAGGCCTAAGCAATAGTGAATGGTTTCCCTCCAGAATTGACAAACTCCATAATCTGTCATTTGTAGGTATTTATGATACCGGAAAGAAGTGGACTTTTTCTACCACATTTAGTTATGCTTCAGGAACTCCGGCTACATTCCCTAGCAACAAATTCATTTGGCAAGGCATAGCTCTCCCGCACAACTATTCAGATACCAGAAACTCATATAGAATCCCTGCTTCTCACAGACTTGACCTGGCCGCTACGCTGAAAAACAAACACGCCTTCTTTAAAAGAGGAGATAGTGAATGGGTCTTCTCTATTTATAATGTATACAACCGTAGAAACCCCTTCTCAGTCTATGTCCGTCAAAACGAACAAGATTTTGCTCAAACTGAAGCTGTTAAATACTCTGTCTTTGCTTCTATTCTACCGGCTGTCACTTACAACTTTAACTTTTAAGAGCATGAAAAATATAGCAATTGCACTACTTTTAATCTCCTTGTTCTCTTCATGTGAAGACGTCATAGACCTTGACGTACAAGATGGCGTTCAACAACTCGTAATAGATGGCTGGCTGACGAGTAAAGCAGAAGACCAAACCATTAGGTTAAGCCTCTCTCAGGCCTACTTTGACAACAGCAGTGTGTCTACAGTAAATGATGCTGAAGTAATTGTTTACGAAGCTGACCAAACTCCACATCCATTTAAGAGTATGGGCAGTGGTGAGTATACACTTTCAAAAGAAGAAGCCAGCTTTCTTACGGAAGGAGGGCAATATTCTCTTTATGTAAATTATGATGGGGAAGAGTTCGGTTCTCTTTCAGCTCTTAACAGAGTGCCTTCCATTGATTCTATCGCGTATGAGTATTTTGAATTTCCAATAGCCCCAGCAGATAGTACTGAGCCCGCGGATGGCTACTTCGCCGAATTTTACGCACGAGATCCAGAGGGAGATGGAGATACATACTGGATTCAAACCACTAAAAATGGTGAACTATTAAACGATCCTACAAATATTTCCACCGCTTTTGATGCTGGCTTCTCTCCAGGAGCACTATCTGACGGATTACTATTTATTTTACCTATCCGCCAATCTATTAATGACGGTCTTTATCAACATGGAGACTCTCTACATGTGGAGCTTTGGAGTATTACCAATGACGCCTTTTATTATCTTTTGCAAGTAAGACAAGAGTCAGGAAATGGGGGTATTTTTGCTACACCACCGGCAAATATTCCAACAAACGTCTTTAACCTAAATGAAAGTTCAGATAAAACGGCTTTAGGCTTTTTTGGTATTTCAGGTGTTAGTGAATTCTCCACGGTGATAGATAGCACAAGAGCCAGAGAACCCCTTTTGTAGTTAATAATCACTAATTTTAGCAGCTAAATTAAACTCATTTTACATGATTAGCCAAGACTGGAAAGTAGCCAAAACTTACGAAGACATTACCTACAAAAAATCAAAGGGTGTAGCTAGAATAGCTTTCAATAGACCTGATGTAAGAAACGCTTTCAGACCTAAGACGGTCTTTGAACTAATTGACGCTTTTGACGATGCTCGCAATGATGGCCAAATAGGCGTTGTCCTATTATCTGGTGAAGGACCATCTAGCAAAGATGGAGGCTGGGCTTTCTGTAGTGGTGGAGATCAAAATGCTCGTGGTAAAGATGGTTATAAAGATGAAGTTGGTGTCGGTCGGTTAAATATTCTAGACGTACAGCGTCAGATTCGCTTTATGAGCAAGCCTGTTATCTGTGTGGTGCCTGGCTGGGCCGTCGGTGGGGGTCATAGCTTGCATGTAGTTTGTGATTTGAGTTTGGCAAGTGAAGAACATGCTATTTTTAAGCAAACAGATGCCAATGTGGCTTCTTACGATGCTGGGTATGGATCGGCATATTTAGCCCGACAAGTTGGCCAAAAGAGAGCCAGAGAAATATTTTTTCTTGGAAGAAACTATTCTGCCAAGGAGGCTTTTGATATGGGCATGGTGAATGCCGTCATTCCTCATTCAGAATTAGAAGACACGGCTTTTCAGTGGGCTCAAGAAATTTTAGAGAAAAGCCCTATGGCTATTAGAATGTTAAAATACTCTTTCAATATGATTGACGATGGGCTTGTAGGTCAACAAATTTTTGCGGGAGAAGCCACTAGGTTAGGTTATATGACAGAGGAAGCCAAGGAAGGACGCGATGCTTTTTTAGAAAAAAGACAACCAGACTTTGACAAATTCCCAAAATACTCTTAGTCCACAGAAAAGATCAAACCCAATTGCACTTTTCTAAGATAATTCGTTTTTACGAAAACTGGCTGTTTTTCGTGAGACTTCTTATGAAGTTTTTACGTTTTTTTGAATTACCTTTGTTTTATTAAGTTCTTTTATGTATTGTATAGTACACCAAAGGGGGTTATATAGATTAATTAAAATAGTATATGGGCAGATCGCAAGAGACATTTAGTAAGAAGGAAGTTAGAAATAAGAAAGAAAAAAGAAGGAAGGAGAAGATGGAAAAAAGGCTTTCCAAAAAAGACCTTGAAAAGTCTGGAAAGTTAGAAGATATGATTGCATATGTAGATGAGTTTGGAAACATTACTAACACTCCACCAGATCCAGATGCAGAAAAAGAAGAAATTGATGTAGAAAGCATCGAAATAGGAATACCTAAGAGAGAAGATGGGCCACCTGAGGAAGTAGAGAGAACAGGAACTGTTAGCTTTTACAATGACTCAAAAGGATACGGTTTTATCAAGGACCAAGGAAGTCAGGACAGTATTTTTGTCCACGTTAATAATACACTTGACCCAATTGCTGAAGGAAACAAAGTTAACTTTGAAATAGAAATGGGACCTAAAGGGCCTACTGCTGTTAAAGTTAAAGTAGTGAGATAAAAACCTCTCAAAATATTTAATAAGCCCTAATGAGAAATCATTGGGGCTTTTTTTGTGCCTGCCAGGCCCAGGCTATTAAAAACTTCATCACGGCCTTATTTACCCTAACGAAATATACCCCTGGTCTAAAATAACGTGTATCTAGTTCCACTATTTTCAAACCTTCCTTATCATATTCTTTTGGAATCCTTTCTATTAAGACACCTCTAGCATTCATTATATCTATATTTATCTGGCCAATCGCTTCATCCCAGAACTCTATGCGGGTAAATTGGTTTTCAGGATTCCTATAAACACACAAAAGAGGCTCGTCCTCAGACGAATGATATTCATGGTAGTTCTTTTCTGAAAAACTACCGGAGGCCTCGTTTAAATAAAAGCAAAACCCTAAAAGAAGAATAAATGTTTTTTTCAATCGCTGACAAATTAATGCTACAATATACAAGTAAAACCAAAGATTCTAAAAAACAAAAAGCTCGGCCAGGCCGAGCTTTTCTTTCATAGTTAAACAAAGGGTATAAGTAACTTTTAAGAATACGAGTTCAGCATTACTGGCATGACCAATAAAAGCATATCCTCATTTTCTTGTTTATCTTCTGGCACAATTAGTCCTGCACGATTAGGCTGGGACATCTCTAAGGTCAAATTATCTGTATTTAGATTACTTAGCATTTCTACTAAGAACTTGGCATTAAACCCAATCTCCATATCTTCTCCTTCGTATTCGCACCCTAACTTTTCGTTTGCCTCATTAGAGTAATCTAGGTCTTCGGCAGATATTTCTAACTCGCTACCACTTACTTTTAGCCTAATTTGGTGCGTGGTCTTATTAGAATAAATAGAGATTCTTTTCAGGGTGCTCAATAACTCCGCCCGACCAATTTTCATTTGGTTAGGGTTGTTTTGAGGAATTACATTTTCATAGTCCGGATAACGCTCGTCTATTAGTCTACAAATCATCTTGATGTTTCCGAAGCTAAAAAAAGCATTCGAATTACTAAACTCTGCCTTCACGGGCAAATCTCCAGACGGCAAGCTAGACTTCAGAAGCATTAACGCTTTTCTAGGTAAAATCATAGAAGTTGCATTCTCAGACTTTACGTCATCCCTTCTATAACGTACCAGCCTATGACCATCTGTGGCTACAAACGTAGTATGGTCTGTCTCCACCTGAACGAAAACGCCCGTCATGGCCGGCCTTAAGTCATCTGTACTCGTAGCGAAAATAGTATTGGCGATAGCAGCACTTAAAACATTAGAGTCTATATCTATGCTGAAGTTTCTTTTAACATCCGGGGCTTTCGGAAAGTCCATTGGGTTTTCTCCAGCTAGCTTAAATCTACCATTAGAGGTCACTAACTCTATTCCGAAGCTCTCCTCGTCTACATTTACAGAAACCGGCTGTTCAGGCAAACTCCTCAATGTTTCCATTAGTAGTTTTGCTGGTACGGCAATAGAACCTTTATCAGAAGATTCTACCTGTGCTTCTGTCATCATGACAGTTTGCATATCAGAAGCTGTAATAGTAAGATTCGCTTCATCCAGTTCTAATAGAAAATTTTCTAAAATCGGAACTATTGGATTACTCGCAATAACACCACTTATAGTGGCCAAATGCTTCAGTAGTTCGGAAGAAGAAACAACAAACTTCATATTCGAATGATTAGTTTTATATGGAAAATTAGGCAAAGTTACTCAAAATGAGATAAACTTAGTCTTTCCTCAAAACTTTTAATCTGACCTTGTTTTTAAGTGTCCTTTCTTCTCCAGTATAGCCCTCTTAACAGAGCAAATACAATGATTAAAAACGACGGTAATGCAAGGTTTATAAGTTGAAATTGGGTTCTCATGTCTCTAGATTTTATAGCATCTAGCGGCCTTAGCTTCACTTCTTTGCCCCTCGCACTTATTACTCCGTTTTCATCAATAAGATAGTCCACGGCATTCATGACAAAGTCTTTATTTCCAAAAGTGTGCTGAGTAACCTTATCAAAGCCAAGAGGAACCGGCTGCCCCGTTTTATTATCAATCCCATTCACAATAAGGTCGCCATCTGAACAAATAATAATTTTTGTGTCTGAACTATGTTCTTTAAAATAAGTGCTTCTTGGGTCTGAGGGAAGAATTCTATTTTTATAAAGTGAGGTAAATTCCCCCTCCAGCAAATAAGCGATAGTTTTTTCTCCTTGGTTATACTCCTGCTCGTCAGTATTGCTTCTAGCGTCATTATACGTAACTAAGGCGGGTGCCTGTAAAACTTTCGTGTATGGAGTGGTTTTAAGGAGTGCTGTTTTCCTAATTTGGTTATCGCCAACTACATCCATAGAAGACACAAACTTGCTCTGTACTAGATCCAGGTTTTTGGTAATGAGGCTCTCGCCAAAATTGTTAATGAGCGGATGAAAACGGTATGGAATTGGCTGGATGTTTGGCCTTTCTCCCATATTTCCTACCACCAATGGTATCATGGAAGCACTCGCTCCATCTTTTACCATATCCTGGTTTATTCGAATGCCGTATTTGAAAAACAAATCCTGTAAATTATAATCAAAGGGCTGAGCATAGGTCCCTTCCAAACCAATGGAGTCTAATTTTAATCCGTCCAAAAAGAATAAGGCTTTGCCCCCATTCATGATGTATTGATCTATCTTAAACTTGGTGTCGTCATCTACCCGAACATCTGGTTTAGGGAGAATTAGAGCATCTAGGCCAATAAAAGATTCTGAGGTAACAGCATCTACAAAAAATAAATCATAGTGCTCCTGAAGCCCCCCTATAAGCCCAGCAAAGCTCATCGGGTCTAAGCTCGTAAAGTCTTTTAAAAGGCCTACCTTTTTTCTTTCTTCCTGCGTCAACTGTCTAAATGCGGTGGCAAAAGAGTATTCTAAGTTTTCATACGATTGATTAAGTTTCTCTTCAGCAGAAAGGGCCTGATTTCCTTGTAATAAAAGCATAGACTGTTCCTTCCCTTGATAAGTAATCAGGGCATATGGAAAAACCAGTGTTTCTGTTTTTCTTCCGCCATCTGTGTCAAAAACATTAGTCGGCTGAATATTCTTAAAATACAAGGAGTCTATATATGCCTTTCTTTGAGTAGGGTCCCCAATAGAGTTGGGGTCAAAAAACCGATAAGTGAACTTGGCACCACCATAGTTTTTAAACTCATCTAACGTTTCTTGAGTAGCTTGCTTAAGCCTTTCAAAGCCATTGGGCAACTCCTCTCCATCTAAAAACACTAAAATGTCAATGGGTGCCTCTAGGCCAGTCACCAGGCTTTGGCTAGCATCGGATAGACTATATCTCTTTTCTTCCGTCAAGTCCTTTCTCATGAAAGAAAAGAGAGAAATTACATTGACAACAAGAAGTATAGCGGGAAAAAGGAAAGACTTAAGGGTTTTGTTCATGAAAGCCTAGTACAAATAAATTTCACACAAAAATTAAACTATTTTTGAACAAAAACGAATAAATGTTCGACGCAGCGTACTGGACCCGAAAATTAGGCCTTAATCCACACCCTGAAGGTGGGTATTATAAAGAAACTTACCGTTCCGAAGGCTCCCTTCTCCTAAAGAACGATGGACAAGCGAAAAGTCGTCAGTATGCCACAGCCATTTATTTCCTAATGGAAACTGGAAATTTTTCTGCGTTTCACAGAATAAAGTCTGACGAGCTCTGGCATTTTTATTACGGCGATCCTCTCGAGGTTTTCTACATTGACCTCTCAGGCGTACTCCAAAGGATTTTATTAGGGCAAAACCCAGAAAATGGTGAAACCCTTCAAGCTTTAGTTCCAGCAAGTGTCTGGTTTGCCTCGCGACCGTTAAAGACTGGTCAATATTCACTGGTCGGCTGCACAGTCTCTCCGGGGTTCGACTTTGAGGACTTTGAAATGGCAAAAAGAGAAGAATTAACTCACGAATTTCCCGCTCATCAAATAATAATTGAAGAGCTTACAAGAGATTAAATATCTTTGTGAAAATTAAGAATATTTATGCTTCAAAGAATACAATCTCTTTTGCTTTTACTTTCTGCCGCCGCTCTTGGGGTTTTCCTAGCCAGCAACCTTTGGACCAGTGAAATCACTGGAGGACAGGTCATTGTAAACCCTTATCAAGTTTTAGCAACAAAAGGGGGCTTGATGGCTTCTAAGAAAGATATTTTCTACGTCGCACTTATGGCCGGAATCGCCCTCGCAATCGCATTGTTTGCGATTTTCCAGTATAAAAACAGGGTCCGTCAAATGCTGTTTGTGGCACTTAACTCCTTGTTGATAGGAGCCGCTGTTGCGGTTTCCGTTTACCACGTTAAATATGACGGTATGAGTTTGGAAGGGGCAGGTGATGGCACTTTTGATATTGGAATCTATGCCGGCTTCATTGCATTGGCCCTCAACTGGCTCTCAAATCGCTTTATTAAGAAAGATGAAAAACTAGTTAAGAGTGCAGATAGAATGAGGTAATAAATGCTAAAGTTGCTTTCTAAGCGTTTAGAAAGTCAATGAGCTTTTGTATGGCTCTGCCTCTATGACTGATGGGGATTTTCTGCTCCATGGTCATCTCTGCAAATGTCTGAGTGTATCCATTGGGAACAAAAATAGGGTCATAACCAAAACCCTGGGTTCCTCTTCTTTCTTTAATTATTTCGCCTTCCACTATACCTTCAAAGGTCGTCGTATGACCATTCTGAATGAGCGTGACCACTGTTCTAAACTGTGCCTTTCTGTTTGATTTTCCTTCCAGGTTTTGAAGTAATTTACTCATGTTCTTTTCATGATTCCCATGCTCACCGGCATATCTGGCTGAGAAGATTCCCGGCTCATCATTTAAAGCAGTCACTTCTAAGCCAGAGTCATCTGCAATACAATCGAGCTCATAATTTTCATACACGTGATTTGCCTTAATTAAAGAATTGCCTTCCATCGTATCAGCAGTTTCTGCTATATCTTCTAAACAACCGATGTCCTCCAAGGTTTTTATGTCAAAAGACATACCAAGCAACTCCTTAATTTCCTTTACCTTATGAGCATTATTTGATGCCAAACAAAGAGTCCTTTTCATATTTCTAGCTTATAGGGTTCCCTCTTTCATCCTTTCTGCATTTTCCGCTATTCTAAGCTTTTCCATAAAGTCGGCTACGTCTCCATCCATAACGGCAGGTAGATTATAGGCCGTATATCCAATTCTATGATCAGTCACTCGACTTTGGGGGTAATTATAGGTTCTAACTTTATCGGAACGATCACCGCTTCCTACCAAAGATTTTCTCTCTGAACTAACAGCGTCATTATGCTTTTTAAGCTCTGCCTCATAAAGTCTAGAACGAAGTACCGTTAAGGCCTTAGCATAATTAGCATGCTGTGACCTGCCATCCTGACACTCCACTACGGTATTAGTGGGTAAGTGAGTTAGCCTCACTGCAGACTCAGTCTTATTTACGTGCTGACCACCCGCCCCCGAAGCTCTGTAGGTGTCTTTTTTGATGTCAGACTTATTCAAAACAAAATCAACCTCCTCAGCTTCTGGCAATACGGCAACAGATGCAGCCGAAGTGTGCACTCTTCCTTGAGACTCAGTAGCAGGTACTCGTTGAACTCTATGTACGCCCGATTCAAACTTCATTTTACCGAAAACATCCTCCCCCTCTATCTCAGCTATTATTTCCTTAAACCCACCCGACGTGCCGTGGTTTATGTCCATAATATTCATCTTCCAGCCTTTTTGTTTCTCTACAAAACGCTCATACATTCTGAATAAATCCCCAGCAAAAATAGAAGCTTCATCTCCACCGGCTCCTGCTCTAATTTCAAGAATAACGTTTTTAGCATCGTTTGGATCCTTTGGAATAAGCATCTCTTTAAGAATCTCTTCCATATCAAGCTTGCTCGGCTCCAAATCATCTAACTCTTCCTTAGCCATTTCACGAAGCTCCTCATCTTTTTCAGTATTCAAAATCTCCTTGGCATCGGCTAGATTAGCCAGCACTTCTTTATAGTCCTTAAGTTGATTTACAATTTTCTCTAGGTCCTTGTATTCCTTACTTATTCTTTTGAATTTGACCATATCAGATACCACTTCGGGCATCCCTATTTGTTGGGAAACCTCCTCAAAACGCTCTCTAATAGCCTCTAACTGTTCTAGCATACTTTTCTATTCTGGCCGCAAATTTACAATGATTTTTAGTGCCAAACGATTACCTCCTCGCTAGACTTTCTATCAATATTTGGAACTTTAACTCCTTTTTCTGGATAGCCCACGGGCAATAGCAAAAATGGGCGTTCATTAGAAGGCCTATTCAGAATTTTAGTCAAAAAAGCCATGGGACAAGGTGTATGGGTCAATGTAACTAAGCCAGCTTTGTGAATGGCATTTATAAGGAAGCCACAGGCAATACCTACACTCTCATTGACATAATAGTGTTGCCTCTTTTGCCCATCCTCTATGCCATAAGACTGTTTAAAAACAATGATTAGCCATGGTGCCTTCTCCAGAAAAGGTTTTTCCCAATTGGTGCCAAATGCTTTTAAATCATCAAGCCACTCTTCACTCATCCTACCATTATAACTATCATACTCTTCTTTTTCAGCGGCTTCTCTTATCGCTGTTTTTATTTCTGCGTTGCCAACGGCACAGAAAGTCCATGGCTGCTTATGTGCTCCACTAGGAGCAGAAGAAGCAGTCATGATGAGCTTCTCGATTACTTCTTTAGAAACGGGCTCAGAAGAAAACTCTCTAATAGACCTCCTTCTAGATAAGTCCAAGTATGTCCTCTGAGCAGCTTCGGTGCTTTCTACAGGAGAAAGGTAATGAAAATCATAATTGATGTAATTCTCGCTGTTCATGAGGCATTAATTTTCCGTAAAATAAAATTCTCCCACTTTTTTTGTGGATTAAAGCTCAAATTAAGTGATTTTCGGTTGATTTGTGATGAACAGAGTTCCGGCATGTGGTGAAAAGACATTGATTTCACATTGTTTGAATTTTGAATTAATTAGGTTAATATTGTTTATCATTTAAAACTTATGCTTACTCCTCATGAAAAAAATTCTATCTATTCTATCCGTACTTTCGTTAACCGTTTGTTTTGCTTTTGCAAATGAGCCTGTTGATGAATTCAACTTTGACCAGTCTCAAATTGACTCAGAGTTTGACCAATTAAACAAAATAGAAAGCTTTGTCGAAGCTAACGACGTAACGCTAGAAGAACTTCAAACACAAAATTCCGATCTAGTGTCTGGAATTGACCTTAGCTCTGACGCCTCTGCTTCAATAGCCACAGGTGATCTTCCAGCGGGTATTCCTGCGTTTTGGTGGGGGTGTGTATTAGCCATTCTTGGAGTAATATTAGTATATGTATTAACAGATCAAGATAAAGAGCAGACAAAAAAGGCTCTTCTTGGTTGTCTTGTTAGTGCTGCTGTTTGGGTGGTTTATGTTCTCGTAGTGGGAAGTGCCTTCCGTTTATAAAAAAACTTACTCTATATATTAAAGCCTGGACTAATTCGTTTTAGTTTGGGCTTTAATTTTTAACAGCCTTTTCTTTCATGCAAAAACCATTTTTGTTTATTCTTTTCTTCCTTTTTGGAATTAACGGCTTGAGTGCTCAACAGTTTTATCGCTTCAAAGCCGATGTTTCAGTAAAGGATAAATTGGCCGATGGTAAATATAGGCTCACCATGGGTAAGGTTTATTATGATAAAATTTATCGGAAGATTGTTTACCGCCTTAATTTCCCTAAAAAAGAAAATATTGTTATTCAGGACACTTCCATGTTTAAAATAAATGAAAGTGGATTATTAACCGAAACAACCAAAACCATTTTGCTTCCCGAATTTACCGTGTTTCATTTAGCTCTTACCGGCAAGCTTTCAGACTATGGTCTAAAAGCATCTAATGAAGAACCTGCTATTTATAAAGTGGGTAATGTAGAAAAAACGAAAGACGGCGTAATGACAACATGGACTCCCTCTCAAGACAAAATGAAAGTTGTGTTTGGAGACATTAAAATGCTTAATAAAGATAGGAGGTTGGATGTAATGGTTTTCTATGACAAAGACAATAAAGTGGTAAGTCGGCAATTCTTTAAAAAATATATTAACGTTAAAGGCATTGAGTTTCCAACAGAGGTTACAATGATAAGCTATGCTTTTGACGGTACGCAAAACATCCAAAGAACCACGTATAAAAACATAATAATTGACCAAAACGACGAAGATGAAATATACAGGTATCGCATTCCTATTACTAGGTCTGCTAAACGGAAACAATAGTTTCGCTCAAAAAAAAGGCAGCCTGTATCAAAACGTTTTGGAGGACGGAAACATTAAGAAAGAATACTGGCAAGCCCAAAACAACGAAAATGAGATTCAAACAGCCTTTTCCGGCCTTTTCCTTATTTATAAAACCTTTGTCTCATCTCAAGATTTAACGGTTTGTACTTTCACCCCTTCTTGCTCAGAATATGGCATTTTAGCCATTAAAGGACATGGCATGGTAAAAGGTGGTCTTATGACCATTGATAGACTTACAAGATGTAATGGCCTCTCTCCTACAAATTATGAATTTGACAAAAAACTTATGCTGCTTAAAGACGACCCTAATGCTCATTACCATGTGCCCATTGTTTCAGCTATAAAATAGTATCAATGAAATTGCTGAAAATAACTTTACTATGCCTTCTTGCCGTTCAAGCCAGAGCCCAAGAAAACATCTACAACCTAGAAAACTCCTTAAAGTTTGGAGAGTACCTGCTTGAGTCGGGTCAGTCGGAATTCGCTGTAAAAGAATATGAAAGAATTATTTTCCTCTCTCCGAAAAACCCTTTAGCACAGATAAACCTTATGAAAGCCTACAGGCTATCTGGAAGAAACGAAGATGGCTTATTAAGATCTCAACAGCTCTTTAGTGATGTTTCTATAATGCCTGAAAAGCACGCTTTGGAGTACTCTAAGCTATTACTTAACATGAGATCATGGGACGAGGCGAATTCGTTTTGGGATAAAAACCAAAACCTTAATAATGATGACAAAGTACTTATGAAGAGTACTGTGGCGATATTCGACTCTAAGTTTTTAGCCGCTCGGAACCAATTACTAGCATTGCAAGACAGTACCAATTATTTAGGTCAGGGTTATATTTCAATAACAGATAAGGCCTTGTCCAGAAAAAGGAAAAGCCCTTTTGCTGCAGGTTTCTTGTCAATGATTATTCCTGGACTAGGAAAAGCATATACTGGAGACTGGAAAGACGGACTTGTGTCTTTAATCTTTACAAGTGGTTTAGCGGTTCAAGCGGTAAGAAAGTTTAATCAGCATGGTGCCAATAATTATAGGCCATGGATTTATACCGCTATAGGATCTGGGTTTTATCTAGGAAATGTTTTTGGGTCCGTAAAGTCCGCTAAAAATAAAAATATCAAATTCGTAAACGGCTTACAGCATGAGGCTAGCGATCTGTATAATTCTTACTATTGAGTTGTTTGGTGGAGCCTTAAAAGCTCAAAATCTAGAACAGACTTTTCATTTTGCAAATAACCTATACGAGCAACGTGAGTATAAGAGTGCTCTAGAAGTTTACAGACGCACATTATTCTTTGATCAAAACAATAAATTTGGTCCAAGAGTATTTAAAAATATGGCTGATTGCCTCTATGAAACTACACAATATAATGAGGCTGCGTATTATTATGACTTAGCTTACTTTGTTCATTCCGGCGGGCTTCAGACAGACATAAGCCTCAAGAAGGCGTCTTGCCATCTGCTTCTTAGAGAATACAACCAGACCAAAATTGAGTTATTTAATTTACCCGAAGACATAAGTACAGAGCAAAAGGAATTGGCCATATTTTATGACGCCATGGCAAACTTTGCTCTTGGAGATTTTGAGGCCTCTAAGGCCCTTTTTCTTCAAATAGCACCCGATAGTAGCGTAATAAGTGCCTTATTTGATAAGAACAAAAAAATAGACCGGCTTAAACCAAAAACGGCTAAGATACTCAGTATCATCATGCCTGGATTAGGTCAATTTTATGCCGGAGATATCAAAAATGGTCTAAATTCCCTTATTCTATCCGGTGGGCTTTTCTACCTAGGGGTGCGATCTGCCATTAGGACATCCATCTTGGATGCCAGTTTATCAGTGATTCCGTGGTTTCAACGCTACTATGCTGGTGGTTACAATAAGGCATACGCCATAGCTGAAGCCAAGGTAAAGGAACGACGCCACAAAGTTTTCAATGAGTTGCTAGAACAAGTGGAAGATTAAGGCATGCTCATTATCTTTGATTTATGAGTCAACAAGGTTTTACACATATTGATGCTTCTGGAAATCCTTCTATGGTGGATGTTGGAGATAAACCCATCACCAAAAGAGTGGCAAAGGCTAGAAGTATTTTAGTCTTAGATGATGCCATTATGGCTAAGCTCCAAAATGAAGAAATTCATACCAAAAAAGGTCCTGTGTTTCAGACGGCAATAATTGCTGGAGTAATGGCTGCCAAAAAAACAGGCGAACTTATTCCGCTTTGTCATCCCCTGGGTCTAGAGAATTGCCAGATTGTAATCGCTGTTAATTCAAATAATGAAGTGGAAATCGTTTGTACTGCTTCATTAACAGGCAAAACAGGTATAGAAATGGAAGCTCTCACAGGAGCGAGTGTGGCAGCACTAACAATTTATGATATGTGCAAAGCTTTTTCTCATAATATTATCATCAAAGAAACTCGATTAATAGCCAAAAGTGGTGGGAAACGAGATTTTGAATTGGAATGAAAAAACATCAAAAACATGCCAAACTCTCGAAACCAGAAATAGGGTTCTTCGGAAGGACTGAACTTGCTTTAGTAGGAGCACCATGCGGTCTTATTCAAGATTTCGCAGATAAGCTTTTACCACACTTTTCGGACTTAAGCATCACTTATATAGATGCCGACCACGCATTTGGAGATACTGAAGTACCTGCATTGAATTCAAATCTACTCATAGACAAAATCAAGTTTTACAGACACGATCAAAAAACGTTTAACGACTTTGATAAAAAAATAGCTCTGAACAACCAGGACCTTATATTGGTTAATGGGAATCATTTTGAGGCTCAAAAGCAGATGGTCTTCATTCATCCTAAAAAAGAGGATTCTCTTAAAAAAAGACTTCCACAGCTGACCGATGCTCAGGCTTATGTCTTGTGCGATGAAGAAACAAAACCCTTTGATTGGCTTATTGAGGAAATAGGAACAAAGCCTATTTTACGCCTTCATCAGGTTAAAGAAATTGCCACTTTGGTACAAAAAGCTATTAATAATCCTCAGGTAAAGGGGTTAGTCATGGCAGGTGGTAAAAGCCTACGTATGGGAGAAGACAAGGGCCAGATTCAATACCATGGTGAAAACCAAGTAGACTACCTTCTAAAGGAGTTTAAACGAGCGGGAATAGGTGCCTATGTTTCATGTAGAGCAGAGCAGTATCTGGAGTATAATCGTATTACAGATAAGTTTGAAGGATTAGGTCCTTATGGAGCAATTCTTTCCGCTTTCCAGACTGACCCAAATGCCGCCTGGTTAGTTTCTGCCTGTGATCTGCCTGAGGTAAGTGCCAATACTTTTAAACACCTTGTGAATGAAAGGGATAACTCAAAATTGGCCACCTGTTTTTATAATGCCGAAACTGGCTTTCCAGATCCCCTTATTACACTATGGGAACCAAAATCTTATATAAGGCTTTTAGAGTTTTTAGGCCTTGGCTTTTCCTGCCCACGGAAAGTATTAATCAATAGTGAGGTAAACCTTATTCAACCAAAAAGTCAAGGTTTACTTAGGAATGTAAATACACCTGAGGAAAAAAGTAAGTTTCTTTCACAAGAAAAAGCCTAAGGCGTAGCACTAACCCATACTTCACCGTCCTCTAAATATTCTTTTTTCCAAATTGGCACGGTTTCCTTTAAGGTATCAATAGCGTACTGACATGCTTCAAATGCCGCCACTCTATGAGCGGCAGAAACAGCAATAATGACTGGTATTTCTCCAATACCCAAATTGCCTATGCGATGGTGAATGGCCAATTTCAAGATATCAAATTTCTCAACAGCCGCCTCCGCAATCTTCTTCATTTCGGAAACCGCCATAGGTTTATAAGCCTCAAAGTCTAGCCTAAGTACTTCTTTCCCTTTTGTGTTATTTCTGACTGTCCCTACGAAGTGGACAATCCCTCCTACTCCCTCATCTGAAACAAACTCCTGACAAGCGGCTAAAGAAAGAATATTTTCAGAAAGTAGAACTTCGATATGTTGATTCTTATTTTGCATTTATTAACCTCCGCTTACTGGTGGAATCAAGACGACTTCATCTCTCTCAGTTAATACGAGTTCTTCATTTCCATATGCCTCATTCACAGCTATTCTTAAAGATTTTAGCTTAGCGAAGTCGGGATAAGTCTCTAGTAGCTTTGACTTAAGCATATCTACAGTACTGCCTTCATCGAGTTCAATTTCCTTCTCGAAGCCGCCAAGGATTTCTTTTGTAATACCAAAACAGAGTATTTTAACTCTCATATCTCTTTTGTTTTTCACTAAACATATGTCTCGAATATAAAACGCTTCGGCTTTACAATTCCAGAAACCTAAAACCCAATTCTAACAATACCCAAAAGTCTTCGTTATTTAGCGGTGCAACAAATGAAATCAATTTTTCGGCCTTCATGAAAGAAATAAGAGCCATTCTAACAGCCTACCATAAAAAAGCTAAAACTGAAAAAGTGGCATTGGCGACAGTAGTTAGGGTAGAGGGATCATCTTACAGAAGAATGGGAGCCAGAATGCTAGTTTCAGAAAACGGTACATGGGTAGGAGGTATAAGTGGTGGTTGCCTTGAAGGAGATGCTCTAAAAAGAGCCAGAATGGCTATTCTAAAAGAGCGTTCCTCTACAATTACCTATGACACCTCCACAGACGACCACCACCAAATAGGTGTAGGCCTTGGTTGTAATGGCATTATTGACGTGCTTTTTACACCAATTAATGATGAGGACAAGGCGAACCCAATAGCCATTTTAGAGGGCATCGATAAAGGGCCAAGGAAAGATCACAAACTCATTACCATAACGGCTTCCTCTGATGCGGCATTATTAGGTAAACTCATTCCATTTATAAATCTTTCCGATCACACTCAATTAGGAAAGTATCAAGAGGTCCTAGGGAGTCTTGAAAAGTCAAAAAATATTAAATTAGACCCCCAATTCAGTGTTTTTGTAGAGATTTTGCCGCCTTCTCTTTTTCTGGTTTTTGCCGGGCATCAATATGACCTTCCACCTCTCATACGTCAGACAAAAGAACTAGGGTGGGATTATAAAATTGTAGCTGCCGCCGGGAAAACTAAAGACACAAACATTCTTTCAAAAGAACAGTTTAAAGAAATGCCTTTTGACAGTTTTACGGCTGTAATCTTAATGTCACATTCGCTGAAAACAGACAAAGAAAACCTAATCTCGCTCCTATCAAAGTCTATAAGTTACATTGGTATGTTAGGTCCTAAAGTTCGAGCCGATCGTATTTTTAAAGAAATAGAAGAAGAGGGGCATCAGATTCCTGACAAATTAAAAGAACGCATCTTCGCTCCTACGGGTTTAGATATTGGTGCCACGAATCCAGAAGAAATAGCTTTATCTATTCTAGCCGAAATTAAAACTGTTTTTTCCAACAGGTCTGCACAGAACTTAAGAGACAGGCAAAGCCCCATTCATTTCCGAGACCAAGTCATGAACTTTAACTAAATGAATTTTATACCCGTACATAAGGCCACAGAAATTATTCTTGGAAATACTACCAGCTTTGGAGAAGAACTCATTTCTTTTGAGAAAGCTAAAGGAAGAGTATTGGCTGAGGATATAAAAGCCGACAGAGATTTGCCTCCTTTTAATCGAATCACTATGGACGGTATTGCTCTTCAAGGAGCTTCATACAACAATGGTTTGAGAACTTTTAACGTCGAGCAAATTCAATTTGCTGGAGAGCCGCAGAAAACCTTAAGGGGTTCTAAAGCATCTATTGAGGTTATGACAGGGGCATCTCTTCCTAAAAACACAGACTCTGTTATTCGTTATGAAGATTTAGAGATACGAAATGGAGTGGCCACTCTCAAAGACGGGCTTCAGATGTTTCGTAACGTGCACGGCAAAGGGCAGGACAGAAAAGAAGGAGAGACATTGTTGCATGCCGGTATAGAACTTAAAAGTGCTGACTTGGCCGTTTTGGCAACCGCAGGTAAATTGGAAGTTCAAGTAAAAAAGCTACCACGGGTAGCGGTAGTTACCTCCGGAGATGAACTTTTAGAAGTAGATAAAACTCCTCTCCCCTATCAAATACGAAAATCAAACATCTACGCCATAAGTTCATTGCTTGAGCCCTATTCCGCACAAATTGACCAGTTTCATTTAAAAGATAACCTAGAAGAAAGTATTGCTTTTCTTACCTCCATCTTGAATACATATGATGTTATTATCATGTCTGGGGGTGTTTCGGCAGGCAAAAAAGACTATTTGCCAGAGGCCCTAAAGGATGCCGGTGTAGAAAAAGTATTTCATAAAATACAACAAAGGCCGGGTAAACCCATGTGGTATGGTACCAAAAACAAAGTCAGTGTTTTCGCTCTCCCTGGAAACCCAGTGTCTTCTTTCATGTGTGCTGTACGCTATGCTATCCCTTGGTTTAAGAAATCAATAGGCATTAACGCTCCAAAAGAGCATGCCATTTTAAGCGAAGATGTGACTTTCAACCCTCCACTAGGTTATTTCATGCAAGTGACACTTTCTCAAAAAGATGGCATATTAAAAGCATGCCCTTTAGAGGGCGGAGGTTCCGGTGACTTAGCCAACCTGAGTCTTAGTTCAGCATTTATGGAGCTGCCCAAACAAGTCGAAAGCAAATACCTCAAGGGTAAATCCTACCGTATTTGGCGATTTTAATTTAATCGAGGATCTGTCGGATAGTTGCTCATAACCTTATACGAGCCTCCCATATTTCTTAACACTTTTCGCCAAAACTCTTTTGGAGAAGATTCAAAGACTATGTCAGCTTCGGTTTCAGACACCACCCATGAGTTCTTCTTCATTTCCGAGTCTAATTGACCTGCTCCCCAGCCAGAATAACCCAGAAAAAAGCGAATATCATCTTCCTTAATTTTCCCAATGTTTATCATGGTTTTAATGGCATCAAAATCTCCTGACCAGTACAGGTTATTTCCTAATTCCACAGAATCTGGAATGAGGTTTCCTAGCCTATGGACGTAATGAAGCGTATTATATTCCACAGGACCGCCCACATACACAGGAAATTCCATGAATATATCGTCTATGACATCTTGCAACTTTAGGTTAGAGAGTTGATTCATGACTAAGCCAAAAGAGCCCTCATCTGTGTGCTCACAGAGAAGTATCACGCTACGTTCAAAGTTTGGGTCGCCTAAAAAAGGCTCCGCAATGAGTAATCTACCATCTTGAGGAGCTAAGGGTTCTGGCATACGACTTATAATTCAATGTAATTTACCTCGGCTTTCACCTGTTCTAAGATTCTTTTCGTTCGTTCTGGACGAGCATCTGTAATAAAAACTTGTCCAAAGGTGTCGTTATCTATCTTCTCAATTAATTTCTCAATCCTTTTGTCATCCAATTTATCAAAAATATCATCCAAAAGAAGCAAGGGCTTCATTCCTTTTTGTTTTTCCAATAAATCAAACTGAGCTAGCCTAACTGCCAATACAAAGGATTTTTTTTGTCCTTGGGAGCCAAACTTCTTAGCCGGTTTGCCATCTAATTCGTAGATGTAATCATCTTTATGGACACCCATTGTGGTTCTCTGGGCCATTCTATCTTTTCCCTCGTTTCTCTTAAAGTTGGCCTCAAACCCCTCCAACACTTCTGTTGAATATGAAATACTTACTTTTTCTTTTCCGCTACTCAGCTCGTTATAATGCTTTCTAATTTCAGGCTCAAATTCCTTTACAAAATCAGCTCTTTTATTAGCAATTTCTAATGCCAAAACTATCAAAGGCTCCGAATAGCTATCTAGCATTTTTTGGTCAAAATAATTCCGCTCTACAAATTGTTTGAGTAAGCTATTTCGCTGGTCTAGCAATCTGTTATATTGTTGAAAAGACTTAAGATATTGCTGATCAAACTGGGCAATAATGCCATCGAAAAGTTTTCTTCTCGCATCACTAGCGTCCCGAATCATATCAGTGTCATCGGGAGCTATGAGGACCAAAGGGTATTTTCCAATATGATGAGATATTTTTTCGTAAGGCACCTTGTCTACTAAAACAGCCTTTTTTTGGCCTTTACTTACCGATACCGTGATATTCTCTTCTTTTTCTTCCTTTCTAAAATTCCCCTCAATAACCATCATTTGCTCTTCATGAGAAACGGAAAGTTGGTCTTGCTTTTGAATGGAGCTTTTGGTCAAGGCCAGAAAATAAACAGCATCTATAAGGTTAGTTTTACCCGCACCGTTCTCGCCTACAATACAGTTGACCCTTTCTGAGAAATCATATTGTACATCTGCATGGTTGCGGAAATTAAAAAGCCTTATTGACCGGAGGAACATTTTCTTAGTTGACTTAAGGACAAAGTTCACCAAACAAATAGCAATAGCCAAGGCTATTCCTCATATACCTTCTAAAAGAATCC
>ERZ887942.989-NODE-989-length-21150-cov-22.115762_pt1 | contig 21150 bp, 16 predicted proteins | sample MGYA00521099_ERZ887942 | MGnify/ENA primary metagenome ERZ887942 (study PRJEB32303, sample SAMEA104408605) | aquatic metagenome | biome: Brackish water; feature: Pelagic; material: water | place: Baltic Sea | collected 2014-06-07T06:48:00 | depth 16,251 m ...
CCGTCAGACCGGTAAGTCCGTAATGGGACTCGGGCTCATCTTCTTTGGCATGGGCCTCATGAGCGAAGCCACCAGCCCTTTGCGCGATCACCAACCGTTCATCGACATGATGGCGAGGATGGACAACCCGCTTCTTGGCATTCTGGTGGCGGCCGCCTTCACCGCATTGGTGCAAAGCTCATCGGCAACAACCGGCATCGTCATCGTCCTCGCTCTGGATGGGTTTATTTCCCTGGAGGCCGGCATCGCCCTCGCCTTCGGCGCGAACCTCGGAACATGTATCACCGCGGCCCTCGCGGCCCTTGGAAAACCGGCGGAGGCCAAGCGGGCCGCCGTTGTTCATATCGTGTTTAATCTGGTCGGAGTCGCTCTCTGGTTTGGGTTCATTCATCACCTCGCCGATTGGGTCCGGGCGATCTCTCCCAACCATTCCGAGCTCGAGGGCAAGGAACGGCTCGCCAAAGAGGTTCCCCGCCAAATCGCCAATGCCCACACCCTTTTCAATGTCGCCAACACTTTTATTTTCATTTGGTTTACTCCCTTGTTCGTCAAACTCGCCCGCTTCATCATCCGGGACAAACCCAAGGTTCTTCCCAAAGAAGCCAAACCCAAATTTCTTGACCCCGTGCTCCTGGACACTCCCGCCATCGCGATTGACCGGGTCCGAATGGAAGTCTGCCACCTGGGCGAACTCGTCCTTTCCATGCTCGAGAACCCGAAGGGAGAGCGCATCAAGCTGGCTCAATTCAGCTCCCATCAACTCGTTAAAACCGCAAACGACGCCGAACTTCTCTCGGTTGAAATCCTCAGCTACGCCCGCAAGATCTCAGGTGACGTCTTGAACGAAGAGAAGGTCCGGGAACTGCCTGACTTGCTCGATGTCACAAACCAGCTCCGTGGCATCGCCGACACAATCGCAAACAATCTCGGCACACTCATTAAAGAGTGGCGCTCTTCCCGGCTGCATGCCAGCGACGGCACTCAAACCAGAATTCGCTCGGTCCATCGACACGTCACCCACGCCCTCCACGACGCCATGGCGGCAGTGGGAGGGAATGATCAGGAGGCCGCGAACAGAGTCATTAATTTAAAACTCCCACTCTATCAGGAGATCGATGATCTCGGCGCCTACCTTGGATCACGATTGCGAAGCCACGATCCAAACCGGGTGGAGGTCTACCGCCTCGAGAGCCGGGTTTTGGAAATCGAGCGCCGCATCTACTATTTTGCCAAACGCATCGCCCAAACGGTCATCACCGAACCGAAGAACCGGGAAGAGCCCGCGATACCGGCCCCGGATCCCGGGGACCCCAATTAAAATATGCCCCTCGACCCGTCAGAATTCCGGCAGCGGACCCGCTTCATCGTAAAGCTCGGGCGCGCCTTGCATGACTGCGGCTCGACCAGCGAACGGATCGAGCGCCACCTCACCAGCGTCACCACGATGCTTGGCCTCAACGGAAGTTTCCTCATCAGCCCGACCACTTTCACCTGTGCCTTTTGGGAAGAAGATGAACTCGATCAATTTGTCCACATCGAACGCGTCGAACCCGCCGACTACAATCTGGGACGGCTCTGGGAGATCGACCATCTCGTCGAAAACATGGAATTGGGGAAAACGAACTTCGCCGATGGACTCGACGCATTGCAAGGCCTCAATGAAGCCCCTCCCAACTACTCCCTTCCCGTCGATACCGCGTCCTGGTTTCTGACCGGCGGTTGCTTTGCCATGCTTCTCTCCGGCAATCCATGGAACGCGGTCGCAGCCCCCTTCATTTCTGTTCTGATCTTTCTAATCGTGCGCCAGACCTCACGGCATCCCAGCTGGAAACAAGTCGCCACCATCATCGGCGCGATGGCCGCCGGGCTCCTTGCCAGTGGAGTGGCCGCCGCAGGCCTGCCCATCAATCCGGCCCTGGTGGTGCTTTCTTCCATCATTATTTTCATTCCCGGGTTGGCCCTCACGGTGTCCCTCACCGAGATCTCGGCAGGGCATCTCATCTCCGGCTGCTCGCGACTCGTTGATGCCGTGATGACCCTCTTGAAGCTCTTCTTCGGAGCGGTCAGCGGCATCGCCCTGACCCGTTTTTTCTTTGATGCCGTTCCACAAATTTTTGCAAACGTGGCAAACCTCTCCGAGATGCCGTCCTGGCGGGTTTGGCCGGCCTTGCTCGGACTCGCCCTCTCGCTGGGAGTCGGCCTCAACATCCCGCGTCGACGGGTTGGTTGGGGAGTACTCGCCGTGCTCATTGCCTTCACTTCGGCCACCCTCGGAGAAAAACACTTCGGCATGTTTGCCGGGGTCTTTTTGGGAGCTCTGGCCGTCGGCCTCTACGCCAATCTGTTCGCACGTCTCACACGTGGACCGGGCTCTGTCCTCATGACCTACGGGGTCATCGTTCTGGTTCCTGGAAGCAAGGTTTACTCCATCCTCAACCAGTGGGTCTCGGGCGAAACCATCCTCCCCAGCCAAAGCGGCAGTACTGCTCTCATGGCCTTCGTCGCCCTCACCGCAGGACTTCTTTTCTCCAATGCTTTCCTTCCCGCGAGGAAGAGTCTTTAGGAAAGATTTTCACTCATACTCCCACTTCATGATCCAAGGATCTCCGGTGCGCTTTTGCTCGGCCTTGAGGCGGTCTTTATACTTCGCGAGCACCTCGGCATGGGCCGGGTCCCCGGCGAGGTTGCGGCTTTCATTGGGATCGGAGGCGATGTCGAAGAACTCGAACTGCGGGCGGTTGATATAGGAATCCACCGTCCGGCCACCGTAGTCGGCGTCCTTGCCTTTCTCCCATTGGGCCTGCCAGGTCGCCGCGACCCAGAGATCGGAGGCAAAGGGGTAAGGCTGCCGGTAGGCGATGTTCCAAATGAGTTTGTATTTGCGGTCACGGATGACGCGCATGGGGTAATACATTTGAATTTCGTGGAAGGTGTGGGAGGCGGAGATTTCGTCCCAGCCCTTGGGATTCGTCTCGGTGAGAATGGGGAGCCACGAACGTCCGTGATACTTGCGAGGGGCCTTCCCGGGATTTTCGCCAACGCCGCCTTTTTCAAAAGAGAGGGGCTTGGCGGGAGCGGTCTTCTTTTGATTCAAAGCACCGGCGAGATCCAAAATGGTGGGGGTGATGTCGGCATGTGAAAGCATCGCTTCGCTGGTCATCCCCTTCTTCGTCGCGCGGGGATCACGGACGATGAACGGAACCCGCAAACCGGCTTCATAGACGGTCGTCTTGGCACCGGGAAAGGCCATCCCGTGATCAGCGGTGAAGATAATAACGGTGTTGTCCCACTTGCCGTTCTCCTTAAGGAGCTCAATGAGGCGGCCCAAGCCCTGATCAATGCGTGAGCAGGATTGGTAGTAGTTGGCAATCTCGGCGCGCGACTCCGGGGTGTCGGGCAGGAAGCCCGGCACGATGACTTTTTCGGGGTCGTAGAAGACCTCTTTCACCCCGGGATATTCCTTCTTATCGGGAAGGTTTCCAAAGCGATCAGGCTTATGCTTCCCGGGGAAGGTCTTATCCTTGCCACCACCACGGTGGGGATCGGAAGTCGCGAAGTAGAGGAAGAAAGGCTGGTCGCTTTTCTCTTCAAAAACCGGCTGGCAGGCCTCTGCCATCTGCGTGGCATTGCGGGCGTTGCCTTTGAGATATTGGTCAAAATGAAAGACCGACTCGGGCGCGACGTGGAGCTTGCCAATTTGCACGGTGCGATAGCCGGCCTGGGCCATCAATTGCGGGAGGGCAAAGGCCTTCATCGCCGCGAACGACTCAAACTTGTGGAAGTGATGGGTGTGCCCGTACTGCCCGTTGAAGTGATTATGCAGGCCGCTCAAAATGACCGAGCGGGAAGCGGAACAGGAAGCCGTGGTGGCGAAGACCTGGGTAAACATCGTGCCTTCCTTGGCGAGGGCATCGAGGTGCGGAGTTTGAATCACGGAATTCCCATAACATCCGGCGACCGGCGATTGATCATCGGTGACGAAGAGAATGACGTTGGGTTGCCCGGCACCCGCTGCCGGAAGAAGAGCCAAGAAGAAGAGGAAGAACAATCTCATGGCTGAAGGCTCGGGACTTTTCCTCTCCCGGTCAATCCGGCAAAATCTACTCCACCGCCCCGAAGGTGAACTTTGATCTCTCGTGGAAGAATTTCATCCCCAGGTCGGGATGAATCCCGGCGAGGCCAAATAACATGGAAGCGAAGTCGATGGACTCGATTCTCATGGGACGCCAATCCGGCTTTTCGAGACTGAAGCGAGGAAGAAGGTCACCGACGGGAGTTTTTAAACGTCGGGCTGAATTTCGAGAGAGTTTGAGAAGGTCTTCCCGTGCTTCCGGCATCGCCGGCATAAAACCGGCGATGATACGGGGTGAAACGACACGGCCGGGGTTTCGATCGTAGCTTGCCGCCACATACCCCTTGTCGGGTGTCACCCCGGCTCCCGCTCCCCAAAGATGACCTTTTCCCTTTCTTCGATCTGCTTGTCCTTGGGCGAGAACGAACTTTCGATAGCGTGGATCGAGGGTGCAAGGATGGCTCAGGTAGAATGGAAACTGGATGATGAATGACGGCTGGGGTGTCTTCCGGGGCTCGGCAAGCAGGCGTATGCCGTCGTTGTTCCAGGTCGGCATTTGAGCGATGGTGATGATCTTGCTACCGGCTCGCTTCTGGACCTGGGCCTCTTGAATCAGCCAGGCGAGGAGATAGTATTCATTGAACATCTGGGTGACGGTTCGAGGTTTCGGTTTGCCCTCCTCCATCACCATGTGCAGCCGGCTCCCGTCGGGACGGGCCAAAGCGACCTCCCAATCAATGGAGTTCCACAGAAGGTCTGCTTCTTTTTTAATCCCGGGGTCGTCAAAGGTGTTTCGGCAAAAGAGCGCTCCGACGACCATGATCGCGGTGTCGATGGTTGAATGCTCCGACTGACTCGCGCCTGTTTCGGCCGAGAAGAAGTGCCCATAAAAACCGGCCTTTCCCCGGGAAGGAGTGAAGCCCCCGGCCTTTCCGTTCAGTGCCCTCAGGGTTTGAAGTGCCTTCTTCGGCGCCTCCGGGTCTCTATTCAATTCATGCTCCATGCAGAGCGCGATCAGGCCGACTCCCACCGCTGCCGTCGAACAACGCTGACCTTGTTTGATGTCATCTCCAACGAGGTAGGAGTCGCGATACATCCCGGTGGGAGTGCGCTGGAGTTTGCCGTAAAAATCGAGTGCAGAATGAAAGAGAGGCTTGAGTTCACCCAGGTCCCGGCCAAGGGCGGGAGCAATGATCGCAAGAAGGAAAAAGGGAAGGAGGACTTTCATGGGAACACAGGGAGATTGGCCTTTCGTCGGCCCTCCGCAACTCCATATCCGAAAGGTTCTCTCGCGTGAGTCCGGCCTGCCCGGACCAGTTCCCAAACTGGTCATACCCCCGCCCGTCAACGGAAGCCCAGCAAATAGCAACAGATGAAGAGTCAAGATCCCTCCAAAGTCTAACCTCGGAGGAGAACCTTCAGAAACCTCATGAGCGACCCACACAAAATCAGCTGCCAATATTTCTCCCAGGAAGACCTCCTTAGCGCGGGATGTCTCGATATGAACCTCGCCATGGATGCGGCGCAGAATGCCATCCTGGCCTACGAAAACGGTGACATTCTTTTCCCCGAGAAAATCGTTCAGATTTTCAGTCAGGACACTCAGGAGCGCATCAATTGCCTGCCTGCCACTTTCCTCAAGGAGAAGGTTTGCGGAGTCAAATGGGTCTCCGTTTTCCCACAGAACCCGGTGCTGCACGGACTGCAAAACCTCAGCGCGGTCATCATTCTCTCCGAGATCATCCACGGATTTCCCATCGCCTTCATGGAAGGCACCCTTTGCTCAAACATCCGGGTGGGGGCAATGGGCGGACTGGCCGCCAAGCACCTCGCCCGCCAGGACTCCGAGGTCATCGGTTTCATCGGAGCCGGTGAGCAATCGAAGATGCACCTCATCGCAATGAAAACCGCCGTTCCCAATCTCAAGGAATGTCGCGTGGCCTCCAAGGAAACGGCCGAGGAAGATCAGTTCATCCGCGAGATGTCCCCCCTCTTCCCGGACATGACCTTCGTCGGAACCAAGACCAATCTCGAAGCCGCCACCAGCGAAGCGGACATCATCGTGACCGGCACCAGCGCCCAGGCTCCGCTCCTCAAAGCGGCCTGGATGAAACCCGGCACTTTCTACAGCCACATCGGCGGTTGGGAGGACGAGTATGCGGTCGCCAAACAATGCGACAAGATCGTGTGCGACGACTGGGACACCGTGAAGCACCGCACGCAAACCCTAAGCCGGATGTACAAGGACGGAGAACTGACGGACGCCGACGTGCACTGCAACCTTTCCAGTCTGCTCGATGGCTCGAAGCCGGGCCGGGAGTCCGCCGATGAGCGCACTTACTTCAACGCGGTGGGCCTCGCCTACGCCGATGTCGGCATCGCCCACGCAATGTATCTCCGGGCCAAGGAAGCCGGCAAAGGTTCGGATCTCACCCTCCAGCAGGAGATGATTTTCGAGCACGCCCAGCTCAAGGACTGGGTCAGGATCTAGGTCCTCTGCGCCACGTAGTGTTGGTAGATTTTATAAAAGGTTCCCATCGACTCAATATCGATCCACTCGTCGACTGCGTGCAGGTTTCCGACGAGTGGACGTGAGAGGATGGCCGGAATCCCCTGAGCTGCAATAAAGCGGGCATCGCTGCCGCCGTGGCTTTTCTCAAGCTCAACCGGCTGGCCGGTAATCTCGGCGGTGATCTTTTGAAAGAGCGGGTCGGGATCGAAGTCGGCAGGCTCGGCCGGGATGATGACCTCGACCTCAATTTCAGGTCCAAGGACCTCCTTGATGAAAGCCAACATTTCGGTCGTGGTATGGGGATGTGGAAATCGGACATCGAGGTTGGCGTGGGCGTGGGCCGCGACGCGGTTGATGGTCCGGTTGGGAGTGTTGAGCGTGGTGATGGCGCAGGTTGGATGCCACTCGTCAGAGGTCGTCGGAAACTCTTTCGCAAAGCGCTCCCGAAGGGCCTGAAGACGCTCGATGAGATGTTCGGAAGCGCTTTTTCCAAGCCACGGACGGGCGGCGTGGCCGGTGCGACCGGTGCAGTTGAGGTCCAGATGAAGGATCCCTTTTTCGTGAATGGTAATCCGGTTGAGAGAGCCGCCATCGGGGACAAGAGCGATGCCACACCGAACCCCGGCGGAACCAAAGAGGTGACCAATGCCATCCGCGCCACCAATCTCCTCATCGCTGGTGATGGCGATCCCGATGGAGGCCTGCGGGTTTTTTCGCAGGGTGTTGCGGAACACTTCCAGAATGATCGCAACCGCTCCCTTCATGTCGCCTGATCCCGGGCCCACAATCCGTCCGTCGATGACCTCCCCTCGATAGACGGAGTTGTCGAGGTGGGCGACGACGTCAATGTGGCCAACCATGAGAATGTCAGGCTCATCATGACCCACGGGATTCGCGAGCAGCGAGATGTTTCCGTTTTGCTCGACCTCGCGAAGTTGCAAATTGTCGAGTGTATCAATGTGACTGCGGATGAAGTCGATACAACGGCGCCGCTCCTCGGGCTCGAACTCGGTGGTTCGCATCAGCATAAGCTGGCGTGTGAGTTCGACGAGGTCTTGTTCAATCGCGATCATAATGAAGGTCTATTTGAGGAAGGGCCACGAGTTCCGCCAGCTGGTCGCAAACGTCATCGACACCCGGAGCGAGGAAGAGAAATTGCCCTTTGGTGATCTCGCCACGCTCATCGGTATTGAAATTGATCGGCAGGCATCCTCGTGATGTTCCCGGCTTGAAAAGGAACCCGTGGGAATCGAGAACCTCAAGGATGGCACTGGCAGCGAGTGATTCCGGAAGAGCGAGATTGCGCATGAGCCAGGCCCCGTTTTTTTGAAACCGGCGGGCCAGCAGGGATGGATAGGTGGCACCGGTGACCCGGGCGTTGATTTCGCAGGCCCGGATGTCGGTTTGCTCGCCACGCCGGGCCACGTGGAAGTCGATGCTCGCGGGACCGCGGTAACCGGTTTGGTGGAGCCAGGGAACGATGGCCTTGGATTGGTCGAGAATCTGCCTCTGCTCGTCCGTCAAGCCGTCGAGCTTATGCGGAGGTGACAGATTCCCCTCGTGGACGCTTTGGTGGTCGAGAATTTGATCCGTGGTATCAAAAAGGACAATTTCGTCGTCTTTGACCAAAATCTGCACGCTGGGCGAGTGGATATGGCGCACCGCCTTGATCCCCGGCTCGATCCAACCCTGCACGAGACAAGGGCCTTCATGGAAGATGAGATCGGGGACAGCATTGGGGCGGCGGGTATCCACCTTGAGCAAGCCAATCCCGGAAGCTCCGATCTGGGATTTGACCGCAGCAAAGCGGTAACCCTGATGATTGAGTTCGCGGTAACAGCGGGCCAGGTCATCTTGATTTTCAGCGATCTCGGTGGCGAAAGTCGGGAGGCCGAGACGGACCAGTTCGTTATGGAAAGCCAACTTGTTGTTGGCAAGATGGGAACCCTCTGGCGGGGACAAGGTTTTCTTGTTGGTTTGCTCTGCGATACGCTTGAGTTGTTCATCGGTGACAAAACCATCGAGATGGGTCGCCGCAGTGTCCCCGAGCCGCTCAAGAATCCTGGCGGACTCGTATTGGAGAGGATCGGAGAGAACAATTTCCGGAAGTTTTAGAGCCAGTGTTTCGCGATGATAGCAGGTGAGCTCCGGCTGTGGTGGGAGCGAGGTCACGAGGAGATTGGGATGATCGTGCTCCGAGTGAAAGAGGAGATCGAGAACAGAGGCCAAACGACCGCCGTAGGAATCGAGAGTGCCCCCCAGTAAGTTGCGCAGAGCGAGAGTTGCGTCCGTATTGCCGAAAAAAAGTGAAGGCAGATTCGCAAAGAAAACAGTCGAATGGGGAAAGGCCGGAGGGAGAGTGCCAGGGCTTGCGTTGACGGTTGCAGAAGGCATCGGATTTAGAAATCTGTTAATTCGCTGACAGTTTGGCGCTCAGGAAATCGGCGTCAAGCTCTCGCGGCTTTAATGCCGGACCACAATATTCAAAGCTGACGGGCTACCAGCGTGCGGAAGTCCCCGTCACGTCGGGTGATCATATCGCGATCAAGCCTCTCAAGCAGCGGCATGATGACCTTGCGCGAAGTATCGAGATGTTGGCGAAGCTCGGACGCGGTCGCCTGGCCGTGTTCTTCGATAAAGGCACGAACTTGATCGATGGTGTTTTGGAACACCTTCCCGCCGAGAGTGACCTTGGGATCGAGGGGGATGATCTGGCGGGTGCGGGAGAGAAACTTGTAGGCGGCCTGATGGTTGGCGGTCGCCTGGAGCTCGGCAGGAAGTGGAGGAGCAAGTCCTGCTTCATCGAGGATTCGCAAAATTTCCGCAGCCGGTGCCTCGAGCTCGGGAGGCAGTTCCAGCGAGTGGGAATTATGACAGATGATGTTATCGGCGACTTTAAAATTCTTCTCTGCAAGCTGAAGGAGAAGGGAATCGAAAAGGCCGGGAACCGCAGTGGCAGTACCCAGGTTTTTTTTAAGCACATCCGTCGACATGCCAACATGATCGGGGTGGCTCGCGTGATAATCTTGCACCGCCTTGGAAGATTTTTTCACCAGTTCCTTCCAATAAGGAGCGTGCGCAAAATGTTTCTCACCACGCGCAATCACTTCGTTTGCCTTGGTCAGTTTTTTCAAGGCCGTTTTGATCTCAGCGTCCGAGAAGGGAAGCGACTGGGTGAGGTCATTGGTTGGAACAAAGTGGTCGCGCTCCAAGTGGGTGCGGATGAGAACCAACAAGTCATCCGGGGCCTCGGCACGGGCGTGCAGAAAACCCTGACGCTCTTCCGAACGGAATTGTCGTCGGGTGGGATGGGGATCAAGAACGGTGGCTCCGGCGAGCGTCGCTTCTCCGGAGAGTTCGCGAATGACCAGACGTTCGCCGGCCAGGGCATGAATGGGATGATCGAAACGGAGCTGGGCGATGGAAGTGTCGCCGGGATTGAGCACGATCTCTTCGGGAAAGAGAACACGGGCCTGGGTGCGCCCGGAACCGTGGTGCACGAAGATGCGGTGGTTGGATTTGAGGGGACGTTGCGTGCCTTTTTGCCCCGGAATGGGGCGATGGGAACGGGTGATTTCGACATCGATCTCAAGAGTGGCCTCACCCGGTGAGCCACCCACCAAAAGGTGCCCGCGCGAGATGCCTTTTTTTCCTTTGGCACTGAGCGGGAGGTCGGGAAGATTGAGAGCGGTCCGCATTCCGGGAACGGCTTGCTCCAGCGAGGCGCTGTGATTTTGAATCGAGCGCACGTGGGTTTTGAGGCCCGAGGGATAGGCAGTGAGTTGGGTGCCCACCGAAAGGACTCCCCCGGTGAGAGTTCCCGTGACCACGGTGCCAACTCCCTTCGGGGAAAAGGCACGATCGACGGCGAGACGAGGTTGCTCGAAGTCCCGTGGAGCGGGTGTTTCGAGGAGAATCCTGGCAATGGTTTCCTTGAGCTCATCCATGCCGAGGCCGGTGGGTGCGGAGACGGGCACGATGGGGGCGCCTTCAAGCGCCGTTCCCTGCAGATCATCAGCGAGAATCTCGGTCACGAACTCGAGATCATCCACGAGGTCGGCCTTGGTCAGGGCCACGATGAAATTCTTAATCCCGAGATAGGTGAGGATTTGCAGGTGCTCCTCGGACTGGGGCATCCACGAATCATCGGCAGCGACGATAAAGATGCCAAGATCGATGGATCCCACTCCGGCAACCATGTTGTTGACGAAGTCGGCGTGGCCGGGGACATCGACCACGCCAATCTCAAAGGTGTCATTGGAAGTCTGCGGCACCGGGAGGGAAAAATGGGCAAAGCCCAGCTCGATGGTCACTCCACGTTCCTGCTCCTCGGGCAGGCGGTCGGGATTCGTTCCGGTGAGAGTGTGAACGAGGGTGGATTTGCCGTGGTCGATGTGACCGGCAGTTCCGATGATGAAGTTGCGGGGCATGGCGGGAGAGTTTTAAAGGATATCGGCGATGCGGGCTTTCTCGAAGTCGAAAGGCGTCATTTCAAGAGCGACTTTGGCCCCGGGAACAATCTCGTCTTTTCGCTCGAGCATCTTCTTGGCCGGATGAGCGATCACCTTCTTCCCGTTGGGAAGACTGACTTGGTAGGCGCGCTCACTGTAGATGTGAAGGACTTCGCCGGTCGTGGTAATCGGTTCGCTGGGCACGCGGGAAACTTTGGACAGGACGGACCGAGAAGCAAGGAAGGAGAAGAAAACCGGCTCCCAAGGCAATCCTTGAAGCCAAAAAGGAGATCGGCGAGGAAGTCCATCACCACAAAGCTACGATGAAAGCGCACCCGCAGGAGACCTTATTCCTTTTTGGAGAGATACGCGATCAGATCGGAAAATTGCTGAAGCGAAAGATCATTGGCAAGGCCCGGGGCCATGAGAGTGGAAGTCTGCGTCTTGACCGATTTCACATCGGAAGCCTTCACCTTGGTCGGAATCCCGGCGATATCGTGAACAATCACTTCCTTGTCGTTCTTCGTCACCAGGGTTCCAAGATGGGCGGTGCCATCGTTCATCGTCACGGTCACCCAGCTATCGGAGATGGTAGCGGCGGGCTTTAAAATGGACTCGGCGATCTGTTCCTTGCTCAGCTTGATATTGAGCAAGTCCGGCCCCTTGATGACGTCCCCTTTTTTCAAGTTGTGACAGGCGACGCAGGCCATTCCGGAAAGGATCTTCTTCCCGCGTTTTTTGTTTCCCTTGAGTTTTTCAAAAGAGAGCATGACGTCTTCGATCGAGGTCCTGCCAACCTCTCCCTTCTTGGCGGCTGCCGCTTTATCGACAACCTCGACCTTCCCGATTCCCTTGAGGTTCATGCGATGTCTGGTCGCGATGTCAGCAAGCCGGTTCTTAACTTCGGCAGAGGAATTTTCATAGGCGGCCCGGTAGGCTTTTTCGATCTTCTCCGATTGCTCCCAGGCCACAGGCTTGTAGTAGGGCCCGCGGGTGTCCGGCTTGGTGCTCCACCACCAGGAGCCATCATAGGGCTGCTCCTTGGTAGAGAGCCGGGCCAAGGCGGTCATGATCTTGAGTTGCAACTCCTCGTCAGTCGTGGAATCGAGCTTGGCGAGCAGTCCGTCCACCACTTTGGCAGTGTGCATTTTGCGAAGGGCCCAGAGAGCAACGTCTTGCGAGGAACTATCGAGGGCCTTCAGGCAGGCATCAACCGCTTCGAGATCGACGAGGGAGTGCACCGCGACATGAGGAAGCACGACGCCGGAGTTTGGCTTGTCATGCGAGCCGGGAGCGGGTGGAACGGACGCCTTGAGAAGAGCCTCAGCGGCAGCGCCTTTGCCAATTCGCCCAAGAGCCACCGCGGCGGCAACTTGAACCCGCTTGTCGTCGCTCTTCAATGCTTGGACGAAGGGAGCGGTGGGCAGGGTTCTGGCAATCGGCTTGCGATCGGCAGCGGCGCGGAGGCAGAATTCCTGAATTGCCGGATCCTTTGATGAGGCCATTAAAGCGGAAATTCCTTTTCCTCCCAACAATTGCCCGTAGGTGAAAATGGCTGCCACGCGCCCCTCTTTATGACAACTCTTGTCATTGATCACTCCAAGGATGGCTGGAGCGAGTCCGGCATCCCCCCTCTTAAGAATCTCCTGCTGCACGTGAAGTCGGGCCGTCGAACTCTCCGATTTGAGTCCCTTGACCAGATTGGGTCCGGAGAGCTTGGACAGGTCCGGAAAGGCTTTGTAGGTCCAACCCTTGGGAACCACGCGCTCGACATACCCTTTCTTGGGATTGCCCTTGTAACCGGCACCGTTCCAGGCCGCGAGGTAGAGGCGCCCCGAGCCATCGACATCGACGTCGGCGATCTGGGAACACTGGATAAATTTCTCTTCCTTCTGGGTGAACGAAGGACCGTCGGGAGTGACCCGGTGAATGTAAAGGTGACTGCGACCCCAATCCCCCATCATGGGCACGTTGTTGTATTTTTCAGGCCATCCGGGCTCCTGGAAAAACATCACGCCCGTTCCCGAGCCCCCGCCAAGATCAATCAAGGCGGGAATGATCTCATCGGTGAAATTCTTAAAGAGGATGGGGTAACCGTATTCCCCGCTTTGAATCTGATGCGTGAAACGGATGTTCCAACCGCCACCATCGTTGGTATTTCCACGGGTGAAAATGTTCATGAAGGGGTCAATGGCAACATCGTAAATGTTACGCATGCCGTGGGTGTAAACCTCCATTTCGGTGCCGTCGGGACGAACCCGTAAAACTCCGCCGCCGAGCATGGACAGCTTGGTGCCGTCGGTTCCCTCGGCATCAACGAAACCGAAATCGCCAATTGCGATGTAAATCCAACCGTCGATTCCCATGCGGATCCCGTTGGTGGTATGATCGGCTCCCCTGCTCTGGTTGTGCTTGAGACATGAGATGTTCTTAATGAGCCGCCTGGGCTCGCCATCGGCTTTCCCGTCACCATCGGAATCGGTTAAGACACTCAGGTGCATTCCGGTCATCACTCCGGTCGAAGCCGGAATGACGGTATGAAGCACGTAGAGTTTGTCATCCACCGCGATAAGACCACGGGGGTTATCGAGATTTGCGAAGTCGGTGTGCTCATCAGCCTTGCCGTCGTGATCGGTGTCGCGAAGGCGCACGACCTTGCCTTTTCCAGCGCCCTTGCCGAGAGAACCCAGCATATCGACTCCGACAAAAACGTCACCATTTGGGTGAGCACAGAGGCACGCCGGTGACGGGGTCAGATCCGAATCGGAAAAGCGGGAGGACTCCAGTTCGGAGGGCACGGCGGCCAGGCCGGAAATGGAGGTGGCGGCGATTAAGGCGGAAGCCAGAACGTGTTTCTTCATTATTAGCAAGGTGTTGATTAAAAATTAGTTGCCGAGGCAATAGAGGTAGCCGTTTTTGGATCCGGCATAGACGCGACCGTTCCAAACAACAGGAGTGGCATCGAACATGGGACCACTGAGGCGGTCAAGGCGGATCATTTTCCCGGCAGGGGTCACTTGATAAAGATCCATCCCGTTGTCATAGCCAATGATAATCTTATCACCCACAAAAAGGGGCGTGGAAATTGAGCCCTGGGGGAGTTTGACCTTATCAAGTACGAGAGGCGCCGGATATTGCTTCTTTCTTCGAGGCCCCCGGTTCATCACGCCGGGCTGCAACTTCTTGTGATTGACCAAGGTGAGATTGCCATCGACTCCGACGAAGCAGGCAAGATCTTTGGACACCGTGGAATTGTAGCGATGATTGACCGCCGGGCTTCCCACAAGCCCACCATTCCAGGTATACCACTTGCGGTCGGGCAGCGGATGAAACCACTTCACTTTCCCCCCGGTCGAGAATTTCACCACGCCTCCCTGCCCGGTGATGAACTGCTTCTCAATCCCCAGAAGAAGATGTCCATCGTTGGTCAAAGGCATCGTTCCGTTGAGATCGCCACCAATGTCGAGCTTGGGGCTGGCTCCACCAAAAAAGCCAAGGCCACAGGAATAAACGCGGCCCACTCCGGCAGCGACATACGCAGTGCTTCCGATCATGGTTGGCGACGATTCACAGCAAAGTTCACTACGATAGAGAGCGCGGTCGGAATCTTGATAGAGGCGGAATTGTTTGCTAATTTTGGGATTTGGCAAACCAACCGCTTTCCTGGCCTTGCGAACATCGGGTGAGAAGATGGTAAAGTAGCCATTTTCAAGCGGAATGGCCGCTTTGCTCCCGATCACTACGGCGGAGGCATCGCAGTCCCGACTATTCGAAGCCGTTGTTTTCGAGTTATGCCGCCAGAGCTTTTTTCCCGTGGTGTAGGAAACGCCATGAAGACTATAAGCGGTCCCGTTCCGCCAATGTTGGCCGAAGCCACTGCGGCTCCCGACGATGAGGGTATACCGTGTTTCAGCAGGACCCCCGACATCGACGAAGGTCGGCGTCCCTTTGATAACATCGCCCACACTCGTGGACCAAATGACCTTGCCGTCACGGGCACGGATCTTCTTGACGTGGTGACTCAGCGTTCCCTGGATCAGAAAAATCTCCGAACCCTCCTGAATCACGAGAGGCTGTCCCGTCCAGCCCGCTCCCTTCCAGTTTCGAACATCACTGGTGCCAAACATCGTTTTACCGGAACCCAGGGGCGTCTTCCATTTCACACGGAGTTTGGACGGAGCCTGGTTCCCATAGTAGTTTCGCTGATTGTCGCCAAGGTAGGTTCCAACGAGAGGTTTGATCTGCGCGGATAGGCTCACGCAGGTGAGAATAAAAATAAGAAGTTTCATGAATTAAAAAGCGGCCTTGATATCAGAAAGCGGGACGGTTTGAGGATAGTCTTTGAAACGTCGGTCGGTGAAATGCCACCACTCATTGGGCAGCGGAAAGAAGCCGGCCCTGGTCATGGCCTGTTGTAAAATGTTTTTACGCTCCCTGATTTTGGGATCGGGGTGCTTGTAGGCCGCCGCAGCTTCCGGCGTGAAGCTGTCGAAGCCGGTTGGCATCTCCACCGGCTGCCCCGACCGGGTGACGAGGGTGACGTCAACCGCGGTGCCACAGGAATGCTGGGACGGTTGACTGAAGGGATTGGCCACAAAGCGATCATCATGCCCGGAAGCATCCCACAAAACGATTTGAGCACCGGGAGGGCGGTAGGCGTCCCACACCTGGATCCGATAGCCGTGAAACTTGACGTAATCATTGGCCTTCCGGAGACGAACCGCTGTTTCGGGCCTCAGCAAGGCAGGCATATTTGGCTCGTAGAGAGCCCTTTTGGCAATCGCCGAGTCACGGGTGTAGCGGAGATCAATCGCGATCGAGCGATCGACTTCTGAAATACGGATGAGCCCGGCTTTGGCTAAAATCGGGTCGGATGACCTTGGAAGGGAAATCCGATCCGGGTCACGACCATTCCAGCGGGGTGCTGTTGAGCATGCCGCCACTATGGCGCAGACCAAAACAAAAAGCGGAAGCACGAGTCTCACAGAGGCGAAACTAGTCAGATCCACCGGAGTTGGGGAGCACGAAAGTCGCCAGGCTGCGTGGCGACCGTGCGGATCGGAGCAGGGGATCTCTTTCTCGATCACAAACCCGGGGGGTGCAGGAGATGGCCTCCCAACTGAATGAGAAGCGAAACTCTCTCAAAATCCTCCTAAATTAATAGTTTCCCAATAGTTTAGATCCTCGGCAGGATCGGCCCCCTATTCATAATAAGAAACGATTCGATAAAACTCCGTTTCATTGGGCGAAGGAAGAACCGCCTCCGCCCTATCTCCCTGAATATCAACAACCAAACCATTTAGAGGGAGCCACAAATCCGTCTCTAAATCGATACTTTTTTCCAACCTGTAGGACACTTCACTTTTTGTTTTCCATTTGATCACTGAGTTCTCATTTTCGTATGTCACGGAAACGTCACCCACGGCTTCATCAAGCAACGGCACGAGTTTCAGATCAAGATAGACTGGACGATGGTCCGACCCCGTCACGAGAGCAGCTCCATCCTGGGATCCGGTCGGCCAAAACACCGCTCCATCGAGAATGTGAAAACCCTCTTGAGATGGGAGAACATAATCAACACGCAGTCGAAAGGTCGAGGTATCAAACTTGTTGCTCTCCGTCCTATCTCCGGTTCGTTCCGGAACGAAGGAGGCATCCACCCGGGAATGATGGAGGAGCTGGTTGATGGCAGCATTCACACTATCGCCCCGGGTTGGATCGGCATTCTGGTCTCCGGCAATCACGAATCGATTTCCAGAAGCAAGCCCTCCTCCGAGGTAATCGGCCGCTCCCGGGGTCAGATAATCCGCCCACAAGCGAATCTCGTCATGATTTCGTCGACCGTTGCGGTCTTCCGCCCCGTCAAAAACCGGAGGAGTCGGGTGACTCACCAGGAAGTGAAAAGTGGTCCCGTGAACCTGGATGGGGACATCCCAATGACTCTTCGAGGAAAGCCGAAAGACCTCTTGCTCTTCGGTCGAATAAAAACCCGGTGGGATAAGATTTTCAGGCATGTCCTTCCAGAGAACCTCTTCGAAGGTGCGAAGGGCAACAGGATCGATGGGAAACTTTGAAAAGACCGCCATCGCATATTTTCCGGGGAATTCGCCAAACCCGTAAGCGTCGCCGCCGTAGGAAATATCGCCCGGAGAGTCATCAACGGTCCCGTTGTTATCGAGATCGAAACCGGAGTGGATTCCCGTGTTGGAAACGGCGACATAGCGAAACGGGTAATCTTGGGCCGGACGACCATTCTGGCTCACATTGAAGAATTTATCGTTCATCCGGGTCGCCGCGGTGCCATTGGCATCATAGTCGAACTCGTTGAGAAGAAGAACGTCGGGTTGAAGAATTTGGATCACTCCGGCGATTTTCTTCGCCGGAGCATGGGTGCCGGTGCGAAGGAGAGCCGCAAGCCGCCCCTGTCCCGTCTGGGCCAAAGAGGCATTATAAGTGGCCACACGGATCGTTTTGGCGGGAAGACAGGAGGTCAGAATAAGAAGAAGGAAGAGACGCACGACGGCACCCTAGCTCATTTTTCGAGGGGTGACAGTTGAGAAGTGGTGACGAAAGCGGCAAGCTTCCTTCATGAGCTTGATCACACCGCAAAAAGCAGACGAATTGATGCTCTCCAACGTTGAGGTGCTGGAGTGTGAAACTGTGCGGTTGGAAAATTCCCTCGGACGTATTCTGAGAGAGGACCTTTCTGCCGATCGGCCTTTCCCGCCCTTCGATCGGGTTACGATGGACGGAGTGGCCTTCCGATCTTCCGATCTTGACGGACAACCCCTGACACTTCGGGGCATTCACGCCGCCGGTAGTCCCCCTCCCCCACCCCTCAAATCCGGACAGTGCTGGCAAATCATGACCGGCTCGGAAATGCCCCCGGATTGTGACACCGTGGTGCCTTACGAACAGGTCACTCTCACCGAAAACTCGGTAAAAATCGAATGCTCCCCCACGCCCGGAAAGTTCATTCATCGCAAAGGTTCGGACGCCTCACAAGGTGACATCCTGCTCCGCTCCGGAACCCGCATTGGCCCGGGACATCTTGGAATACTTGCTTCGATCGGTGCCGTGGAATTTAAGGTGACCCGCCTTCCTCTCATTAAAATCCTCACCACCGGCGACGAACTCGTCCCCGTCGATCAAACTCCCCTTCCCCACCAACTCCGCCGGTCAAACGGCATCACCCTGCTGAGCGCGATCCAAGATTGGGGACCCGCCGAAGTCACGTGGGAACACTTGGCCGATGACCTCGAGACAACGACCACCGGCATTGCCAAAGCTCTGGAAGAGGCCGACCTCGTCATCCTCTCCGGTGGTATTTCCAAAGGGAAAAAAGACTACGTGCGCCCTGCTCTCGAGTCTCTCCGTGGAGAACCCCTCTTCCACGGCGTCGCGCAACGCCCGGGGAAACCACTCGCCTTCTGGAAAGGAATCATCGCCCTCCCGGGGAATCCAAATTCCACCCTCACTACTTTTCAACGCTACGTGGTCCCCCTCCTTCACCGCTTGATCGGAGCATCGGATATCTCACGGGTCACCCTGCCCTTGGCGGAGCCCGTCCAACGCCATCCATTTCTCACCCAGTTCATCCCCGCAATGATGAATTCCGAAGGCAGGGCCATGCCACTATTGCCTCAAAACTCCGGAGACTTCGTCACCCCCCTCGATGCGAAATTCTACCTTGAAATCCCCCCCGGCGAAGGGAGTCCGGATGTCCTTGGCGTTTCCATCTACCCCTAGCATGATCCCCCCTGCCAAGCCCACCGAAAGACCCACTATGAAACGAACAATCCGAACAGCTCTCGCCTCCATCATCCTTGGACTCACCGGTTCACTCTCAGCCGAGGAAGGTGAAAAACCCGCACCGAAGACGATCAAGCTATGGCCCGAGGGAAAGGCTTCGATTGGAGCCGGGGAATTTGAGAATGCCAATGCCACCCTCACCATCTTTCGCCCGCAAGAACCAAACGGAACCGCCATCGTGATTTGCCCGGGCGGGGGTTATGGCCAGGTCGTTGGAGCGGAAGGGGCTCCCATTGCCAGGTGGCTGAATACGCAGGGCATCGTCGGAATCGTCTTGAATTACCGACTCCCAAAAGGAAATCCACACCGTCCTCTTTCCGACGTCCGACGAGCCCTTCGAATGACCCGCATGCGAGCCGCGGACTGGAACATCAAACGTAATCGTATTGGCGTCATGGGCTTTTCGGCAGGAGGACATCTCGCCGCCATGGCCGCCACAAAATTCGACCTCGATGCACGTAAAACAAGTGACCCGATCCGACAAGAAAGCAGCCGCCCGGACTTCGCCATTCTCGTCTATCCTGTCATCACAATGGGCCCCGGCACTCACGGAGGATCGCGAAACAACCTCCTCGGTCCGAACCCCGGCGAAGAACTCATCCGACTCTACTCCAATGAACTCCAGGTCACCGCGAAAACACCACCCACCTTTCTCACTCACGCAGCCGACGATCGCCCGGTTCCCCCGCGCAACAGTGAGAAGTTCCACCAAGCACTCTCAGCCAAAAAGGTCCCCGCAAAATACCTCCCTCTTGCCAGCGGCGGACATGGCCTGAACGGCTACCAGGGCCCCATGTGGGATGCCTGGCAAACCCAGTCGATGCAATGGCTCACCGCCCTTGCCGCAGCGTCAAAATAACGCTCTCCGGAGCAGCTCACCCGACGGAAGGAAAACGCTGTCGGATCCATCCCCACGTCTTCAAAGAGTCCCAAGCGGACCACGGCCTCCATGATAAACTTTTAAAATCTTCCTAAATCAGTGCCATTCATGCAAGGCACTCATCGTCATCCGACGCGCTATTATGCTTTGAAAGCTTTTACAATCGAAAAAGGTAATAAGTTGTCATGAGATGCCTTGTCTTATCAGCTGTCGGAGTCTTCGCGATGGAGTCTTGTGCAACGCGTGAGGTCGCGGAGACGGTGGATTTACACAGGCAGCGTGCTGGCAAGGATTTCGCGAAAGAGGTTTCAGCCCAGTCGCCATTTAAGAGTGTGACGCTGGACTGGGATGAGGCCAAAGAGTTGATGTATGACCGAAACATGACAGTCACCAAGGCTAATAAAAAAAAGAAGGAAGCCACCGCCAGATCACCATTGATGACGGACTTGATCAGCCATCTGCAATCTTCCGTGGGTGAGACAGCTCGAGGAGCATTAAGCCCGGAGGACTTGGTTAAGGTGGCAAGATCTCCATTTGAAGAACTTCCCAAGCACCTAAGAAATCTGGCATCCCTCAAGGATTTTTCACATGAAATGCAACTGCAGGCCTATGACGATGTGAAAGATGCCTCTAAAGCCGAGCAAACGATTCGCCAGGAGATCGTCACGTTGCAGGCATTTTTTGTCACCGGAACTTTACTTAAGAAACGAGCTGATTTACTGGAGCAATGGGAATCAGATGAGTCATCTCCTGCTAAACTTAAGACGATGTTGAAAAAGGATAAGGCCGCATATCTTGCATCGCGTGAAAAGTGGTTGGATCAGATTAGGGACTTTTTTAATGCTGAATATGCGGACGTGAAGTTTTCAGGCGTAGGGCGCAAGTTTCTATTTTATCGAAATGTCTCAAATCCTCACTTTGAAAATTGGCAACGATGGCGTGTGCTTCAGAGGTCTGAGAAGCTCGCTACAGGATTGAAGAAATTGCACGATGCCAGTCGCCCTATGGTGCCAGGGACAAATTTGGCCAAGACGAAGGTATTGACGATGTTAAATGTGAATCCGACAGAGGAGACACTTCAAGATCCACAAGAGGTGCGTTCCAGTGTGCGCGGTGTCTTAAAAAACTGGCGGGAACTCAAGGAGCAGCAAGCTGAGGAGGCGGAATTAAAAAAGAAGATTGATGTCCTGAAGCGGATGGAAACTCTGACGGAAGCGCAACAGATCGAGAACTATAGCCTTGCGAAGAAACTTCTTGATGTGCAGCAAAAGGAATTGAGTCATGCCAAGGAACTTTGGCTGATTGACGAGCAGTGTTGGAAAGATCTGTCGTCGTAATCACCAGGAATTTTCTTTTTAGGTGGGGCTTGAGGACGCCCATTTTCCTCCAGGGTTATCGCAATTGGCGGGCCCTCATTCCCTCA
>ERZ887942.992-NODE-992-length-21054-cov-6.486166_pt1 | contig 21054 bp, 19 predicted proteins | sample MGYA00521099_ERZ887942 | MGnify/ENA primary metagenome ERZ887942 (study PRJEB32303, sample SAMEA104408605) | aquatic metagenome | biome: Brackish water; feature: Pelagic; material: water | place: Baltic Sea | collected 2014-06-07T06:48:00 | depth 16,251 m ...
GATCGATTTTCGATAGGTCAAATCCCAGATACGTTTTCCGATGCGGCCCACGCTCATCACTGCTGTTTTTTAACAACAACATTTCGTCTGACATGTGATTCGCAATTTTTGTCGAATACACGTAGGCGTCGCGGGATGTTTGAATCAGCGACCAATCCGGCCCACGGCGAACCGGAGCCGACGCATGCGACCAGTCCCCTTCATCGGGAGTTTTCGCCGCTTTGCTAATCGAATCCCCTGCGACGAAGTTCCCCTCACCGGTTTTCAATTCAACGATCTCGCCAGACTCTGGATGTTCGACTTCGACGAGCCCTTCAAAAACCTGGGTCCGAGTCGCTCCGGTTGATCCATCGACATTCACCGCGAAGCGAGTGCCATAATCGACCACATTCGCCGCCGGTGTTTCAATGCGAAATCCAATCGCCGAATCCGGAATATCCGCAACCAGCGTTCCTCTGGCGAGCTCGCAATTCATCTCGTCGATCAGCTCGATTTCGGCAGGCGCTTCAAGGATCACTTCCGCGCCTGAATCAAAACGCAACGTTGCCAGCCCTTCAGCCAATCGAAGTGTTCCTGATCCCAAACGCGAACCTTCGGATGTTGGTAAATTTCCGCTTTCCCAGCGCGCCGCGCTCGTTTTTTCCATCACCGCAAAAGACTCGTTCCCACCGTTTGTTTTTGATCCAAACATGAAAAACACGACTCCGGAAACCACAACCGCCGCTGCGGCTGCAAGCCATCGCCCGCCGGACTTCGAAGTTGATTCGGAAAGAGGAAAATCGACAATCGAATCCTCATTCTCCCCGATTTGATCCCAATGCAACGCAGCGTGATCATGCATGAAATCGACGAAAATTCGACGTGCGCTTTCGTCATCGACGAGAATCGATTCCAATCGAGTCCGCGGCTCGGGATCGAGCTTGCCTTCGATGTGGGCATTCGCCAAATCGATTAATTCCTGGTAGGCGGTGTCGTTCATGATGCTTGGTTCAATTCTTTTTCAACACATTCAAAAAGCGAACGTCGCAATCGACTGAGCAATCGGTAGATCGCTCCTTCCGTTCGTTCCGTCCGGTGGGCAATTTTCTCTATCGACGCTTCATCGCGATAGCGCATCTCGACTACTTGTTGATGCTGTTCGTTCAATTTCAAAAGGCAGTTCTGCAGCGATTTTTCGCGACGCTCCCAACGCTGTTCGCGAATCGCCGACTCCGCCTCTTCGTTCAAAAGATGCAGCGTTTCTTCATTCAAAAATCCGGAAGGATTCCGTTTCGATTTCCGCCGATGGGCCAGCACTTGATGGAACAATACCTTGCGAACCCACGCCGGGAAATTGGTTCCCAACTCGAACTTTTCGAAATTCCGCCACATCACAATTTTGCCTTCCTGCAAAACATCCTGAGCGTCCTGCGGACAGGCAATCAAACCAGTCACGTAAATCCCGAGCCTCTTCTCATGCTCAGTCAAAAGCATGAGAAACACCTCGGTTCGATCCGGAGTAGTATGTTCGGCCATCGCTTTAATAAGGCGCGAAATTGTCTTTTTGGACAGAAAAACGATCGAACAGGGTTCGTTCGCCGTACATACCCTATTGGATCGTGGAGCCTTTTCGAACTTACCCTATTGATTCGTCGAACGTACCCTGTTGGTTCGTGAAACTCAAAATCACTCGTCGTCCAGATCGTTTGGGGTCACACTCGGGTCTTTCGTATGCACTTGGACGTAGCCATCTTCGATCACAGCACGCTTCAATTTGCGGAGAATCGGCTCCAGCTTTTCTTCGTCAGGATCAACTTTGAAAAAATCAATCGCCCCAAAACTGCCTATGAATTGCGATGGAATCGGAGTTTCGCGATTTTCCTGACGAATATCGACCAATTTGAAGGCAATCGTGCGGGAGCGGACTTCCGGTTTAAAAACAAAAGTCCCGTTCAAATAGCGGTTCGGCTTACTGAAGCCCATCTGCCGAATCGGCTGGCTCATTTCCACTTCGATCCCGTCATCGGTGATCGAGCTGATTAGCGTATTTCCACGAAAATCTTTCAGCTTTTCAACGCTCGCGATCAACGTATTCAAATCGTCTGCCGAAAATTTCGCCATGATGACTTCATTGTTTTCGGTCGCCGTTTTAATTTTTAGAAGCTCATCTTGAACTCGTTTTGCATCGTCTGCACTCGGTTCCGTAACGGGAAACGTGAGCGGTTCGGCATCGGTAAATTGGCCAAATTTTTTCGCCTGGTAAAAACCAACCGTCACATACAATACGACGAGCCCGCCGAAGACGAGCAGAATGGTCGCAAGAATGGCGCAACCGGGAATCGGCGAGCTGTTTTCGCGCGCAAGTTGCTTCTCTGAAATGGCGTTGGGATCGTCGGCCGGCATGATGGGTAAAAGAACGTCGAACGTTAAACTTTCAAGACGGAACTTTGAACACGGGAATTGACTTGTGACGGCATGACCAGCATCATCGGACTCTGATTTTACCAGTTTATGAAACGAATTTTGGGAATTTTTGTGCTGCTGTTGGTTGTCTTTTTGGCGACATGGATTTTCAGTGATCTCGCTACAGGTCGCAGCGGTTTTATGTCGGCATTTAACCAGGGAAATTTGCTCAGGAGAACGTCTCTCGCAGCGATCCTCGCCATAGGAGTTGCGTTCGTCATCATCACGGGAGGGATTGATTTATCGATCGGGTCTGTCGTGTGCCTTGTTGGTGCTGCATTGCCTTACATGCTGATTACGATAGGGTGGCCCCTGTGGCTGGCGTTGGTTTGCTGCCTCGGGCTTTCGTTGTTGATCGGTTTGTGGCACGGATTTTTGATCACTAAAGTGAATCTTCAACCCTTCATCGTGACCCTTTGTGGACTGCTGATCTATCGCGGGGTCACTCGCGGTATCACTCGCGATCAGAACGTCGGATTTGATGGCCAGTTTCAGGAATTGAAGTGGATTGTTAGCGGAAAATTACCCGTGTTCGGATTCGACATCCCAATTTCGTTTTTCGTTCTAATTGTTGTCGCTGTGATTGCTGGAATTTTTCTAAACAAAACAATTTATGGTCGGTATCTCCTCGCCATGGGAAATAATGAGGAAGCTGCGAAGTTTTCGGGAATCAACACCACGCGGATGAAAGTGATTGCCTACGTGATTTCCGCGATGCTCGCTGGATTCGGCGGTGTGCTCTACATCATTGATAATCAAAGCGCTCAGCCGGTTGATTTTGGAAATTTTTACGAACTTTACGCCATTGCCGCTGCCGTTTTGGGCGGATGCAGCCTTCGAGGCGGAACGGGATCAATTCTTGGGGTGATCATCGGAGCGGCGCTCATGCAGGTGCTGAAGAATATGATTACCCAGGTGGATTGGATGAACGACAACATCGAATTCGCTATTGTTGGCTCGGTTATTCTTGCCGGAGCCATTGGAGATGAAGTCGCCAAGAAAATCGGCGCTAAAAAAAGGGCAGCCGTTGCCGGCGATGTAAAATCGACGGAAACCGCGTAAATCACGAAGAGGTTTGGCGCTTCAAACAGAAAAAACATTGCAGAATCATAAAAAGGCCCAAAATTATGGTAATTATATATAACTTCGACCAAACAAACATATTTCTCCTTCGTCACTACCGAGATTTCGGAAATGATGACAACGTTTCGTGTTACCAACTCTGGCATTTCTCTCTCGAAGCCGGCAAACACTTCTGAGAAAGAGACATTGGTCAATTCCATTCGTGAATTGACTGAATTGGTGACTAAGCAGCGGAATCAGATCTCCAAAAATGTTTTGCTGATGGATGAAGGTGAGCAGGCGAAGCGCGAATTCCTGGCGAACATGAGCCATGAGATCCGGACGCCGATGAACGGCATTTTCGGCATGGTGGAACTCATCTTGCAATCAAATCCCGACCCGCATTTTGCCGATCAATTGATGACAATTCGTTCCTCGATGGAATTGCTTCTGAATATGCTGAATGACGTGATGCTATTTTCTAAGTCAGGAAACCGCAATCTTCAATTGGTTGAACGCAATTTTTCACCTCACCGGATGATGGAGGCAGTCGCCCAGACATTCGGCCCTATCGCAGAAAAAAAGAGGTTCAACTAATTCACGAAATCTCAGACTACGTCTCCACCAAACTGATGGGGGATGACATCCGAATTCAGAAGGTCCTATTCACCTTGGTAAAAAATGCCCTCAAATTCACGGATCCCGGCGGCGAAGTACGAATCAAACTCGATGCGAATCGTACGAACCCTGAAGAAGTGCGGCTTTTCTTTACAGTTGAAGACACTGGGATTGGGATTGCTGCCGAAAAGCAAAAATCACTCTTTCAACCATTCACTCAGGCAGACACGTCGATGACTCGAAAGTATGAGGGTACCGGACTGGGGCTGGCAATCTCCCGAAACCTGGTGAATTTGATGAAGGGGAAAATCAGAGTGAAAAGTACAGTGGATGAAGGCTCGACTTTCATTTTTGAGATCCCGGCCACTCGGGTTGACTCGAATCCAGCGAACGCCGTTCAGCTCCCATCAATCAGTAGTTTGAAAAAAACGCTTTCATCAATGAAAGAAGCTGCCCATGAAAACGAGGAACTCTCGCTCTCTGTTTTATTGGTCGAAGACAATCCAGTGAATCAGAAAGTCGCATCTATGTCGCTGGAACGACTTGGGTGCACGGTTGAAATTGCCAGCAATGGAAAAGAAGCCGTTGAAATCGCTTCTGGAAATATGCGATTTGATCTGATTTGTATGGACCTCCAAATGCCTGTGATGGATGGCCTTGAAGCGATGCGGCGGATTCGAGAGCAAAATTACCCGAATTCCGAAACCTTTACACTGGCACTGACCGGCCTTGCTTTTGATGAGGACAAAGAACGATGTCGGGTTGCCGGAATAAATGATTTCTTAACGAAGCCGCTCGATTTGGAATCGCTCGGCGAATTGGTGGAGTGCATTCACCTGAGGAAATGCCACGAACTCGCGCTGTCGAACTGAAATCTACTCCGATCGCAACGCGTCCATCAATTTTCCGCGAACCACAACGCGCGCGGCAATCCAGCAAAAGGCAATTCCGCCAACTAAAATTGCAAGATTCATTCCGATCAATAAACCGAGCGGGAGATCTGAAGTTCGGCTGAACAGTTTCGGCGCGACTGCAATCGCAGCCGCAGCAACGCCTAGAATCACACCGACAGCATGGAGAAACCAATGTTCTGCGAGGACCATTTTGGCCAACGAATCGCGGGTAAAACCGACCGCCTGCATGAGTCCGAGTTGACCGCGGCGCTCCATCACATTGCGACCCACGACAATCGCCAAGCCGATCGTGCCCAACAAAATCCCGAGACCGCCAAGCGTGGAAAATATCGAGAGGTAGGTGTTTTGCACGGCATTGAATTCATTTAACCGAGCTGAAGCCGAACGCATTTCGAGTCCACGACCGTCGAACTCGCGCGTCAGGTGAGCCGCGATTTTTTTAGCAGCAGCCTGATCATTCGGACAATCGAGCAGGAAAAAGCGGTAGCCGCCGGCATCCGGAAATTGCTCGATGAAATGTGATTCAGCAACGATGATGGAGCCCTGCAGCAGGGATGTTTCCAGAAAGCCGGAAAGTTTCACACCAAAAGGTTCCTCAGCGGAGGATTCGTATTCGATGACATCTCCGAGTTTTTTCTGCAGCGCATACGTCGCCGTATTCATATCGATAATTCCCGGAATTCCTTTCGCAGCATCATCAGAAAGGCCCGCCCAACCTTCCGAACCTGCTGATTTTGCAAATCCAAATGCACCCACTTTTGTCAGCATGTCTGGATTCACAGCCATCAAACGCGGCCGCTGGGAACGATTCAAATTAAGACAACTGGCATCTTCACCATCACTTACCCGAAATTGAACGATTCGAAAATCGGTACCAGCAAACTGATCCAAACCATATTTTTTGCGTCCCTGATCGCCATTTAAATCTTCGTAAATTGGCAGAGACGATTGACCAACATGCGTAAAACCGCCGGTTCCAGAATCCCGGAGGGAGGCTCCGCGCTCGCCTTGCAGACGAAATGAATTGATCGCCGTCACCATGAACACACCGGCCGCCATCAACCCGACCACAGCGAGGCTCCGTCCTTTTCTGCGAACTGCATTTTGCCGTCCAAGAGCGGCAAGACTGGTGAGAGAAGCTGACGGTTTTTCGAACTGACGCAGTAGCAACGCGCATGCTGCGACGCCGGCGAGCGTGAAACAAAATCCGCCACCGAAAAACATGCCCTGCTCAGCCATTGAACCGGGCGATTTTGGAGCAATTAGACAATAAATTCCGCCAAGCAGAAAAACCACACCTAGCCAGAATGCCTTTGTTTTCAAAAGCGGAGTTGTCTGCGAATTCGACGTTCCATCTCCACTTCCGGAGATCAAATGTCCGGGCTGAACTTTCATCACCGCTCGACTCGCGATCCACACGGTGATCAATGCAAGCAGCACCGTAATGCCAAAAGCAATCGCCAAACTGACAGGCCGAAGGTGATAGAAAAATTCGATACCAGCTGCAGCATCCTGCCACGCGCTCGACATGCCTCGCAATGCCAGCGTGGTGTAAACCCAACCACCAGCGAGTCCGATCAACGCTCCGATCACTGATAAAATCGTGGCTTCCGCCAAAAAGAGCCGACGCGTTCGTCCTGCCGACACTCCGACGGCGAGCAATAAACCGATCTGCTGAGTGCGGCTTTCGATTCCAAAAATAAAAACCAACGCCGATAAAATCAGAGCCGATAAAATGAGGAAAAAACTCATGTAAGCGAACAGTTGACCAAAATCGAACGACTGCCCGACGGCCGCTTTTGCTTCAGCCGCGACATCGCGAACAGTGATCCCGAGATCGGAAAATTTGAGTTTCCCTTTCAGATCGGCCTCAAAAATATCATCCGTAATTCCTGCTGGAAACCGAATCGACGTGGCGTTTCCAAAGCGATTCGCGAACATCTTTTCGGCCGCAGCAAACGTCACAAACGCTTTGGGAGTCGCTCGATATTCATCCCAGAAATCCTCGTCTTTATCCCGAATTGAATCGCGATCGATGGGAATTCCCGGCTCCCAACCGGATAAATCTTCCACTTCAAAAATCCCAGGGAATTCCGGAGTCCACGATTGGTTCCAGCCATTCTCTCCGATTTCGGCAATGGAATGCACCGTAAATTTCGACGTCGTATCGACCAGCTTTCGCCCCGATTCAACGACGTAATATTCCAACTCCAATTCTTCGCCGACGGAAACTCCGAGATCATCCGCAAGCCATTGGCTAACGACAATTTCGGTGTCTTTCAAATCTGGAGGAACAATCGAATTGAGTTCCGGTGTCGCCCCCGTGATCATCGAATACGGCGTCAGCTTCTTGTCACCGAATCGAATCTTGTTCGCCAAATAGGTGAGGACGCGGTCCGATTTTTCACGTCCGCCGAGCGCCGATTCCACGGTATCGATCACTTTTGAATCGAGAAAAACTCGCGGTGTCGTGACATGACGGAGATTGGATCCCGCTTCCAATGTTGTCAGTTCAATTTGAGCGTCCTCCAACTTCCAGCCTTTTTCTAAAGCCGCCTGAAGTAATTTCAGACCATCGCCAGATTCAGAATTCCCCACGAGCAACAAATTCACCTGACCGGATTTTTCGAGAATCGTCTGGAGTTTTTGAAGCGGAATGAAAATTGTGCCCGGCGGAATCTGCTCCGCTTTCAACGAATACAATCCCATCGTGTTCGCCCCGAGAATGTGAGTAATTTTTTCAGTGAACGGCTTGGTCTGCTCCGACTCGCCCGACAACGGCGCGTCTTTGGAAAGCTCGCCGGGAATTTCGACGCGAGAGATCAGAGTATCGCCATCTTTCACTCCCAACCGATCGGCCAGCACATCATTGATCGCAAAAAAGTCGCCTTCGATTGAGAATTCAGCAACACGTCCGAGATTCCAAAAGCGCTCATCCACTCCCACGATTTGAACGGCATTGGAACGCTGTCCGCCTCCCCGCGTCGCTACCGTTCCCTGAACTTGTAGAATTGGAGCGACCGTTTCCGTCAATTCAAGGTTATCGGCCAATTTTGAAGTAAAAAAGCGGTCTCCTCCTATCACCACCTCACCAATATTTGAAATCCGGGCAGCCGCATTTTGTCGCAAACTTTCTTTCACCGAATCCCCAACAACAAGTGCCCCGCTGAGAATTGCCGAAGTCAGCGCCACTCCCGCGAGGACAGCCAGATTAATCCCGCGATAATGAAGCAGCGATTTAAAAACCAATTTCCAGAAACTCATATTTTACGATCCAATAGGGTTGGATTGCCACGACAGTTTGGCAAGCCTGCTATGCCTCAATTTAGCGCAAAAATTCGCGGAGTCCTTCAATGTATTCAGCGATACTTGGATTCGGCTTCAGTTCGTGGGATCGCTTCAACATCTCGATCCCCGCTTTGTAATCTCCCTGATTCACCAGAATCTGACCGTGCTCTAGCCGAGCCTCGGCCTCGCTCTCAGGAATTAGTGCAGCTTGCTCAAACATCATGACGGCTTCTTCTGCCTCTGCTTCCCGTAGATGAAATTTAGCTAGAAGAATAAGCGCTTCCCCATCTACAGGATTCTTTTTGAGAATTTCAGCCACCAAAGTGGCCCCTTTTTCCGAATTGCCGATCTCCAATTCGATCAGGGCTTCAGCTCGACTGAACCGATTTTGAAGAATGTCTTTCTCGTCGATTTTTTCACCATGAATCACCCGAATTTCCTCTAAAATGCTCTTGGCAGATTCCCATTGGTAAACATCCGCCAAGTATTCAACCGCTGCGATGAGTTCATCTGGCGACGCCGGATTTTCGGTCATCTTGACCGCTTCTTCGTATCGATTTTTTGCAAGATCATAGAGCGTTTCATTCAGGTATAAATGCCCCAGCGAAAGTGTTTCCGACGCAGTGAGTTTTCCGAGTCGTGAGGCAAATTCGAGATTGGCGAGGCCTTTAACCGATTCTTCGAGAAGAAAAAAAGCGTACGCCTGATTTTTCCAAATCCCTGCCTCGGTTGGTTGTTGAGTCAGGATATCGGCGTAAATAGAAGCAGCACCACGCGGTTCATCGAGCGAAAGCAGCGCGTGGGCTTCTCCAACTTTCCACTGGATTTCAGCCGGCATTGTCAGCTGAGCAAGGCAAAATGCCTGTAGCGCAGCCTGATGCCGATCTGCGTTGGAATGAACGTAGCCGAGCAAGCCAAGCGCCAGGCCATCTTGCGCACCGAGTTCAATCGCCCGAATCAAATGCGGCTCCGCTTTTTTAAATTCTGATTGCTGAACTTGAGCAATCGCGAGGTTCCGATGCGCGTCCCGAAAGTTGGGATACAATTTCACAGCTGCTTCAAAATTCTCGACCGCGTCTTCGATTTCACCCTGCTCAAACCGCAAATTCCCCAGCGCAAACATGAGGGCCGGGCTGGTTTTTAAAAGAGAACTGCCCGTTAATTTGGCGGCTGCCCCGTCGCGGTCTTTATCGGCAAGTTCCGCAGCAACAGCCTCCAACACCGACTTTTCGCTCGTCGTGACTTTAGGTTCGATCCGCGAATCGATTCCATAACTTCCGGTGAATGCCTTTCGAAACGAGGCGCTCTTCCATAACGGATCGATCGGCATCAAATCAGCGCCCACAACGGAACATACCCAACTAAGTGCAATCATTCCGGAAATCTGAATTCTAAAAATGAGACGATTCATATCAAAATCATGGTTTCAAAACGAGTGGCCATTTGTAGATGGCGGTGACAGCACGCCCATCCTTTTTTGGAGACGAAAACCGAGCGCTGTTGGCAAAGGAACGCGCGATCGCCGAAAAATCGCCATGCGTGCTGGAAATCACGCGGCGGACACTGCACTTCCCTGACGGACTGATTGAGACTTCCAGCAAGACTTTGCCTGATCGAACACCTTTCCGCAGCATCGAAGCAGGATAGGTTGCCCGCGGACGATTCAACAACCGGGGCTTTCCATCCAATTCAGACGATGAAAAAGTCGTGCGCCGTGGGGCCGGTTTCGGAGCGGATCGTGAAGGAGCCTTTGAAATTGTTTTCGGCGGAGAATAAGAAGCTTTCTTCGACCGAGTCGTTTTCTTAACTTGGACCACCGGATCCGTTTCCAATTCAAAGTCGAGCGATTGCATTGCAAAATCGACGGTTTGCTTGTCGACGATGGCCCGAATCGGCGGTGCGAATTGCTCAATCGGAAGCTCCAGCTGGGGCAAATCAGGAACTTGCGGCGGAGGGGCCGCAGGTTCCGGCTTACTCGTTTCGGGCGTCGGAGGTTCGGGGGCCGGAAGAGCCACCGGAGGCACTGACGCCATTTCCCGAATGAACCGATCCGGCTCCGGCGCAACCGTCAACCAGCGAGCAAAAACTAAAAATGTTACCAACAATGCGGTCAACGCCGTTGAGCCGACAATGCGCAAAACGATCCAATAGGGTTGGATCGATGACTCAATAGGGTTAGATCGTGAAGCGCTCATTTTACTGATCACCTCCCACGGTAGAGACAAATACCTGCATCGCCCCACCTAGCTTTGCTTCGTCAAGGACTTCGACCGTAACCTCGGTCGCGGTGCGCCGGTCGACCTGAATGATCACGGGAGATTCCTCCTGTTTCATTAGGCGGCTCACAACCGAACGAACGCCGTTCACACCAATTTCACGCCCTCCAAAATAGACCGCGCCTTCGGGGCTGATCCCAATAAGCACGCTATTTTTTTCCAAATCCTGCTGAGCTACCGCACGCGGCTTTTCAATTTTCAAACCGGTTTCTTCAACAAAGACGGTCGTGACAATGAAGAAAATCAACAGGATGAATACGATATCAATCAGCGGCGAAATATTAATCTCCCCGCTCGAATCGCTATCGGCAGCCTCATCTGAAAATCTGGAAAATCGTCGGGCCATCTCTACTTATACCTTCGCTTTTTGTTGCAGAGTCTCGAACCGGTTTTTCAAAAGCGTGCACGTGATCAACGCGGGGACCGCAATGATGAGCCCCGCCTGTGTCGTGATCAGAGCCTCCGAAATGCCCTGTGAAATTACATCGATCGGAGTGCGGTTTGTCACTCCGGAAAGCCCAGTGAAGGTCGTCAGCACCCCCAAAACCGTCCCTAACAAACCGATAAGCGGAGCCGCTCCGATGAGAGCAAACGCGAACGGAATTCGTCGGCGAGGTTTCGCAAAATAAAATTCATCAACGGCATCAAGCTGTTGCGAAGAAATTTCCTGAAGCGATTTCCAAATCGAAATCAGAGCAAAGGCAATTCCAAATGCCAGTGCGATTAATCCCCACAGGACCCAGCCGCCTTCAACAAAGAGGGCCTGCAATTCAGTAACGAATTTCGTCATCATAGAGTTTTCCCTCCTTTTAATCCGTTGAGGAATGCGAGGCTGATCATTTCCATCGTTGCTTTGATTCCCTGAACTTTACGGCGCAATAACGCATGAATAATCAGCGCGGGGATCGCAACGATCAGTCCAAATTTCGTAGTGATAAGCGCTTCGGAAATTCCGGAGGCGAGCGATTTTGCATCACCCGTTCCAAAAACATCAATGAGATCGAAGGTATGAATCATGCCTGTGACGGTTCCCAACAATCCTAACAGTGGAGCCGTGGCGCTGGCGATAGCAATGAGCGCGAGCCCTTTTTGCAGCGGAGGCTGAGCCGCGAGATATTTTTCATAAAGCGCCTCTTCCACGTCCTCACGCGGCTGATCACGAAGTTCAATTCCCCGCGCTAAAATTTCCCGGGCAGGGTGACGAACACCAACCAGCTCCTTTTCGGCGCCGTCTGGATTTTTCAAAATACGCTGAACAACCGCCGGACGAACTTCGCGAATCCGGCTGAGTTGAATCCATTTTGCGATCGCAGCAATCGTCGCGATCAGACCGAGAAGCAGAATGGGGTAAATCCAGAATCCGCCCTTTTTGATGTGATCTTGCAACGACGTTTTTGTCTCACCAAGGGCAACAACCGTTCCCAACGTCGGATCAAAAGTGACGGTTGCAGACTGGTTTTCCACCAGCTTCCGAATCGCGCTCGGGTTGGTGGTGTCGCTCACGATTTCCGGCTGCAATCCTGCACTCCCGGCGACGAGACCACCGCGTGAATTATCGTCTGCAACAAACCAGCTGATCGGTCCGACTCCTAGAAACGTTCCTGAAACAGCGGTGCCCTCATCGGTCAACGCTTGGCCTGAAATGACTCGCTGCGGAACAGCCAGTCGCGCCAGCGCCTGCTCTGCTGTATCCAGTTCAGAATCAGCATCGGTCAATTCAGCCAAACTGATGCTGGCTTCATGCTGCTTATCAAATTCATCCAGTAATCCTATGATGTAATGATTTTCGTCCCGCCATTTCTTTACCCGATCGGATAAGGTCGAAAGATCATGCACGAGAGATTCACGCTCCAGATCAGCGAGCTTGGCTCGACGAGTTTTCTCTCGAAATTCTGCGGCAATCTCGTTGGTTTTTTTGGCAAGCGCAGGTTTCTCCGCGGCAATCTGCTCTCGAAGCTCCGCCAGTTTTTGCAGTTCTGCAGCAAGGTCCGCTTCAACCCCGGCGACCGCATTTCGATATTCTTCGGCAGGTTCTTGAGCATTGCTCACCGCCGCAAGGCCAAATACTAAAACCACAAATCGAATCAATAGGGTTGGTTTGGCGAACGCACCTTTTTTATTAGTAGGGCTATCTTCCGGATCCGCTTCGCGAGAATCCTCAGATCGCTGGCGCACCAGCTTGTCGCCCTGTTGGTTCGTGGAATTCATTCCGCGCTCTCCTTTCCAGAAAGCGGCAATTTCACAAATCGAGGTGTGGTTTCGCGCCGATGGATTGAGATCGCCTCCCGAATTTCTCCGGCGAGTTTGTTATTAGAGTTCCATATCCAACCATCCGCGCCAGGCTGACCGGTTCCGGCATGATCCCCGTTGCGGTTGACGTAGTATGCATGATGGAGACCGACATAAATGATATCCACTTCAATTTGCTGATCTCCAATTTCCTGAAGATCGGTCACAACCGTGATTTTGTTTTCGAATGCACCGGCTTCCGTCAAAATAGCAATGACATCGCGAAATCGATTTTGAAGCGAAGCTGCAGAGTCCGTTTCCGACAGCCGCCCAACCTCGTCGTCGATTTTTTCTAAAAGCGGCGTTGGAAAATACGCGACGCGCTCGCGAAGGCCTGCCTCAAGGGCGATTACGCGTTTTTCAAAGAGCGCCCGTTTTTCCTGGAGTGCAACTTCTTCGGTAGTGAGTTCGGCGCGCTGCTTTTCGGCATCGGCGAACCGATTCCCAGCCGCTTCAATCAGCTCATCGATTTTCGCAATTTCCTTTTTCCGAATTTCATTGAGATCAGACAACGTCGTCTTTTGCTGCTCCCAGCCCGATTTCTCGGCGCTGATCGTTTTTTGCACGCGAATCCATTCACGCACTTTCTCCTGAACTGCGGCCGGCGGCGTCTGCGCTTCCTGGGCAAACGCACCGACACAACACACAACAATCGTTGCTGCGGCGATCAGGAAAGGGTGATGGATTTGACAAAACATCGGAATTGATTGCTTCTCTACACTTCGCAAAGCGGCGAAACGTAGCAGATCCCAATAACTCCGCACTTATCAACTGGCCGATTTTTTAGCGCTCGAATGTCTTTAGCGGTCGGATGTCACCCAGCTTTTCAGCGAGGTTCATATCGTGAGTCACCATGACGAGCGCCAGGTTTTCCGTTTTATTCAAGTCCACCAACAAGTCGATGAGCTTCTCGGCATTTTCCTCGTCCAACGCGCCGGTCGGTTCGTCTGCGAGGAGAATTTTCGGCGAATTGATCAATGCGCGGACCACGGCAACCCGCTGTCGTTCGCCTCCGGAAAGCTGTCCGGGCTTACTATCGAATTTATCACCCAGTCCAACGCGCTCCAGCAACGACTTCGCCCGATCGGTCGCCGCTTTTGAGTCACGCTCTCCCCCAAGCGCCAGGGTCGGAACCAGCACGTTTTCCAAAACAGTACATTGCGGCAACAGATGATGAAGCTGAAAGATGAATCCGATTTCGGAGCTTCGAATGTGGGCAACAGCTTTTTCGCTTTTCCCTAAAATGGATTCGCCCCCGACTAAGATTTCACCTTCATTCGGAGTGTCTAACGTCCCCAACAAGTTCAATAAGGTGCTTTTTCCACAACCGGAAGGACCGACGATTGCGAAACAATCTCCAGGCATGACGGCTAAATCTACCTGATCGAGCACCCGACGATCCGGATCGGATTCATACCACTTGGAGACATTTTTAAGTTCGACGATGGGCTGACTCATGTGCCGTTTTCTGTAAACCCGTCTGAATTTTGGCGCAAGCGGCCGGTTTGATCACAAAAGGTCGCTTTTACTACCGGCACGGTCTGTTTCCGCAGATGAAATCTCCTCAGAGATTTTTTCCACCGCCGGCTTCTTTTCAGCCTTTTCTCCCGCCGGAGGATTCATGACGGGGCCACTGGGAACCAGAATCTTAAGATCGTCGAGCTTCATTTTTTTGAGGTGCTCTTGCGCTTCCTTTGGCAGTCCGGCCGTGCCTTTTTCAGCGTCGTAAGCCCCTTCGTGAACCTCCTCGCCGTTCTCGTCTTTCACAATAATTTGATGCCCTTCATCCGTTGTTTTAATCGTGACCTCGCCAAACCCGTTATCGATTTTTACAATTCCACTGGATCCAAAAACCTGAATCGGGAATCCGGGGCGAACCGAGATTGATGGCGGCTTGCCGGTATTTCCCGGAGCGGACGGCTTGGCATTCTGACGGGAATTCAAACGCCGATCGCCCTGCGGACTACGCCCATTCTGCTGCAGCCACTGATTGAGACTGTCCTGATAACATTGCACGGCATGTTGCCATTCAGCGGAATTTCCCTGCCCTACAGGATTGTTCAAATGCGGGTGGATCGCGAAAAAAGGCTGATCCGCCACTTCACGCTCTCCCAGAACCACTTCGACCACTTCTTCTTTTCCTTTGCGAATGAACGTCAGACTGACCTTTTCCCCTGGAGCATAACACCGAACAAGGAGTGCCAGATGCGAAACCGTCGTTAGCCGCTGGTCGTCGATCATGGTGAGGACATCATGTGGCGTCAGCGCCGCCGTCGCAGCAGGACCATCCTTCATGACATCCTTAACCTGCAATCCAAAACCATCGGGCAGCTCCAAATGCTGGCGCAAAGAATCTTCCAGCGAGCACGATAAAATGCCGAGATAGGCAATTTTCTTTGTCTTTGGGAGATCGGGATCCGGTCGGCTGTTTTCTTGCGAAATACCAATCATGCCGCCAATGCTTAAAAGAGCAAAAGCAGCGACCAATTTGGAAGGAAAAGAGTTCATGTTCAAAATAATTTCGGTCCGGCTCACTCCGCCTCTACGGGCATCATGATGATCACTTCCCGAGGGGAGTAGAATCGAATGTTCGTTTTCGTTTCGGGATTGTGAAAGTGATAGACATCTTCGACTTCCAGGCTCATTTCCCGCACGAGACGCCCACTCTCATCAATTTGCACGGCACCTCCAGCAGAGGCGTTTCGAATAATTCCCTGTGCAGAAACGGGTTGAAACCCATCCCCACCTCTCGGTGGAAGGCCATTGATAAGATACTCATCCTCTGGCGGGACGACATTTTTAGGTGCAGTGGAATTTGCCACGACAGAATTCGTCGGTGCAGGATCGGACCTAAATGCTCCCATTTGGAAGGCCAGACACCCTACCAAAACAACACACGCCGCGGCCATTAGCGGAATGAATCGCACCATGACAATTTTGCCGGGCTCCGCCGTCTGCGTGCGGTGCACGTTCCGCTGATCGCGCTCAAGCTCACGCAAGAAGTCGCTTTTCAGTTCCGATGGCTTCAATTCTCCGAGAGATCTTTCAATCTCCGCGAGTTCATTGAATTTCTCGTCGTCGTTAGGATGTGAACTGTCGTCGTTCATGGGTGTTTTGTTTTCACCCATCGAAGCGCATCCGCCGTGTTGTTTCGTCTAAAAAATTTTATTCGACCCGCTTCACTTCAAAAAAGGAAGGCAGGCCCAATAAAGACCCGCGGCAACAAGCAACCCGCTCGCAGGAAGAACGATTACATTTCGATACCACTCCTGCTTGAACAAGATATTCAAAACGATGAGGCCAATCATCAAGATAGCAATAATAGCAATCTCGATACCGAAGTTAAACCCGATTAGTTCGGAAATTCCCCGGCCTGAATAATGGGTTGAGAACATGAAGCCATGAAACAATCCGACAACGAAAATCGCGACCGGACGCCATGGTTTAAGCGTGGTTAGAATCAGATTTTCCAGCCCCACGTAGAGAACACCCAAACCAACAATCACCAGCGAAATACTCTCAGCAACCGTGGCAATTTCGAAAACGGACAAGGCTAATCCAAGCGAATGTGCAATAACAAAAGCCCCCACTTGCACGGTGATCGGCCGCATTCGTAAATTGAGAAGGAGAAATCCAATCACAAAAACCCAATGCACCGTCCCATTTGGAAAAACGGTAGCAATGCCATTTTTCAAGTTGTCCATAAAGCCAAGCGTCTTAACGCCATTGGGGGCTGATGAAGAATCAAGAACTCCCAATTTTCCATTCGTGGCCGCAATTTTTTCCTCCTCCGCTTTTTCAAATGGATCCCCCGTTTCGATCGGAAGAATATCATTGGGACGGCTGAAATCTCCGGGATACAGTACCTGCATTCGACGGCTGGGTTTGCCATCTTTCCGATAAACCATGACAACGGACGCCTCCGTGCTTTCATCCACGTAGAGTAGAAAATTCTCAGATCCCTTCGGTATTTTCCCAGACAAAATAACCGTCGCTGTCATTCGCTTCAATTCTTCCGGCGTGTCTTCATCCGAAGTCGTGATGATTTCGCTTTTTACGTCGTGCTCTTTGAGCTCCGTCTTATCAAAATAAATTACGAGTGCTTCTTGAGTGAAGTTGCGTGCCGCCTGTTCGGGCGATATCTGCTCGTCGACTTCCGCATCACCACTCGACTCAACCTCCATCGCCAAATTAACGGCGTAGGTCTGTTTTTTGGTATCGATATCCGTTACCACAGAAACCGTCGTCACCTTGTGAGCGCTCGCAGAACCGGCGAAAAACAAGACAAGAAGATAAAAGAAACACTGAAAGCGAAAGTGAAGCATTGCTGAAATTTCGACGAGGTCAGTAGAATTCCAATCGAATAATCGCGGCCCGAATTGTGGTTGGAAAAACCAGCTCCATTTCCTATACTGACTTTAAATGAAACATCTGTTTTTAATCTCGACTCTCACCTTCGCCGCCACCGTAGCAACGGCTCAAAACCGTCCTGACGTCAATATTGACGAGGCCAAAGTGCCGAAATTCGAATTACCGGATCCACTGGTTTTTGAAGATGGAAGCGCCGTAAAAACACCGGATGATTGGAAAAAACGTCGCGCTGAAACGCTCGGGTTATTCGCGAACGAAATGTATGGAAACGCTCCAACTGCAGCAAAAATCACCTCCAAGATAACCAAAACGATTCCTGACTTCATGGACGGAAAAGCGCTGATGCGCGAAGTCGAGGTTTATCTCGTCGGCGACGAAGCGGGCCCCTCATTGACCATGCTGCTTATCACCCCGAAGTCGGTCGAAAAAGCCCCCACGTTTCTGACACTGAATTTTTCAGGAAATCACACCGTTCATTCGTCTCCTGAAATCACGATTCCAACCTCGTGGATGCGAATGTCCGGCGATGATAAAAAGTCCGGCCGAGTCATCAAAAACAAAGCTCAAGAGTCCGCTCGCGGCTTTAAAGTAAATCGTTGGCCGATCGAAAAAATCATCGATTCCGGCGTTGGAATCGCCACGATTTATTACGGCGATATCGATCCCGATTTCGACGACGGATTCAAAAACGGGCTTCATGCTCATTTCGGAAAGCCGGACGGTCCCAAAGCATGGGGATCAATCGCAAGCTGGGCCTGGGGCTTGAGCCGCGCGATGGATTTTCTTGAAACTGCCGACGGAGTCGATCCAAAAAAAGTAGCCGTTTTCGGACATTCACGACTTGGAAAAACCTCCCTGTGGGCAGGAGCTACTGATGAGCGCTTTGCACTGACCATCTCAAACGATTCCGGGTGCGGAGGAGCCGCATTGAATCGTCGGCGGTTCGGCGAAAAAGTGAAACGAATCAACACGAGTTTCCCCCATTGGTTCTGCGACAATTTTTTAAAATACAACGACAAGGAAAACGACCTGCCGATCGATCAGCATCAGCTCATTTCGCTGATCGCTCCACGAATGGTTTATGTCGCCAGCGCTGAAGAAGATACTTGGGCTGATCCCAAGGGAGAATTCCTCTCAGCTACACTCGCCAGCCCCGTCTACGAATTGCTCGGCAAACCCGGGATTGGCGGCCTTTCCGAGCAGCCTGCCGTAAACACCCCCGTCGGCGAAACTATTCGGTATCACGTGAGAACCGGAAAACATGACGTGACCGATTTCGACTGGGAGCAATATCTCAAGGCAATCAAGTCACTCTGATTTTACGAAGTAATTGGGTGCGTTCGACGAACCAACCCTATTGGTTCGTTGAACCCTGTTTTGCCTCGGCTTCGGCCTCCACTGGCGGATCGGACGGCTGAGTTTTATTCGCTTCGTTGAGCGCATTTCCGAAGCTCTGCAATACGTCGAGCATGCTTGAATCTTCGCTCAGGAGATTTTGAAAAAACTGACTCGAAGCAGTGCCTGATCCCTTTTTGGGAGGTCCGATATCCCATGCAGTTGCCCAACTGACGTTCTTTTTCACAAATTCGTCTGCGATGAGGCGATCTTCCAAATCAGGCATGTGGCCGGCCCCATAAAAAATCGCGAGCTTCGATTTTTTGGCCGTGATCTCGGACTTCAGCTTTTTCATGACGACCTTGTTTCGCTCAGACACGAGAACGGTTCCGTCTTCGCCCTCCAATTGGGTGATCAGCGTTTCCGCTTCCGCCAAAAACGGTCCGATGGTTCGTTTCAAACCCGACGAATCTCCGCTCGCGAGCGAACCGATCAGTGAAATCAACATGGCGTTGGAATCTTTTTCCGAAGTCGGCATCCCTTCGATTTCTCCCTTGGAAGCAAGCTCCATAGCACGCGCGAACATCGTCGCCATGCTTTGATTTTTCGCGACCATGAGTTGATTAAACTCATCCCACAGCACATCGGCATGGACAAAGTTCTTCGCTTCGTAATCGACCGAATCGAGCTGAAATTTGAGACCAAGCAAACTCTTGGCCATCCCCTGCATTCCACGAACGCCGCCCATTTCCTCAGGCGGAGGATTCACGGCTCGCTGGGAAAATTCACCGCCAACCAGCTCGTATAAAACCGCGTCATAGTTTTTCAGTAATAGATCGATCTGATCGTAATAACTCTGACCGCCAATGTGAACGACCGCAACAAGATCAACGACTTTGCCATCCGATTTTCGCTCAAAACACGCAATCGCCGTTTGTAACACATCCGATTTGCCGATGCTTACTTTTGAGGAAGCCCGTGTTTTGGGCTGCTTGCTGGAAAAAGAAATGTCCACCCCGGAACAATATCCGCTGACACTCAATCAACTTCATTCGGCGTGTAATCAGAAAAGCTCGCGGGAACCAGTCGTCGATTTTGGGACGGACACAGTGGAAGAAGCGATGGAGGGGCTTCGCTAAAAAAAGCTATCGCTTCTGGTGCATCAGGCCGGGGCACGTGTTCCAAAAAACAAACACACGCTCGAAAATGAGTTCGTGTATCTCGACAAGGCTGAACGAGCGTTGCTTTGTGTTCTCTTGCTTCGCGGACAGCAAACCTTGGGCGAATTGCGACAGCGAACTGAGAGAATGCACTCCTTTCCGGACTTGGACCGAGCCCAAAAATCGCTCGATAAGCTGATAAATTACGAACACGAGCCCTTGGTAAAAATGGTTCCTGCCGGTGGCGGTCGCCGCGCGGTGACGTATGTGCATATGCTGTCCGGCGATGTTTCTCCGGCACACGCTGAAGATGTGATTTCGAGTTCAGCCGCTCCGGTGCAAGCAACCACCGTGAGCAGCGCCAGTTGGCGTGAAGAAATGGAAACAGCGATGGCTGAGATGCGGACCGAGATTTCCACCCTCGAAACCGGGCTCTCCGGCGTAAAGGCTGAGCTTTCAGCCGTAAAATCGGAGTTGGGCATTTGAGGGAGCGATGAAAATACCCACGTTGAGGGATTGAATATTGAACAAATCCAGCTACCGTCGGTCTATTAAATTGTGACAGATTTATCTGGGGGCGTACTGGTTTCGACTGGTGGTTTGAAAGATAGACTGCATGCCGAGGTTGATCAGTTGGCCTCGTAAAAAGCTGATCAAACAAACAAAAGCAAACGAAGAACCTGAACTTGCAATGGCGGCCTAATTAGGCCTCCCGTAGATTGTCCGACGCCTGCTGAGGCAATCTATGACTACTTTAGCAGGCTGGCGTCATGGCGGGTGTCCGGCCGTTGACGCGAGAGGTTACAGTGGCAATCGGAGGTGATGGATTCTGTCGTTCGAAGCCACGACTCCTAAATTAAAAGATCGAATATGCATGTAGACGTTTATTTAGACGGCCATTAGGACAGGGGTTCAACTCCCCTCGCCTCCATACTCCTAACCCTTAAGGGTTTACGGCGTTATAAAGGGTGAAGTGAGAACGATAATGAGAACATGTCCGGCGACGTCCGCTGGCTTCCACAGTTGTCGCTCAGGTGCTTCCAATTTACCCTTTGAGTCCCTCAGGCCGATGCCCGGATCCGCATTCGGTGCCGCATTCGGTGCCGCATTCGGTGGCAATTCGCGCAGACAATCGCGAGATAGGACAGGCGCGTCGCGCCTACTGCCAAGTCGACAAGCGGGCATCAGTGATGGTTTCCCAATCGCGGTCAAGCGGATCTCTCTCAAAGCGCGAGATTCAAGAGACGCACCCCCTCAATCCCGGCAGGACCGACGCGCCGATAAAAACCCTTGAAAAAG
>ERZ887942.993-NODE-993-length-21051-cov-6.713612_pt1 | contig 21051 bp, 16 predicted proteins | sample MGYA00521099_ERZ887942 | MGnify/ENA primary metagenome ERZ887942 (study PRJEB32303, sample SAMEA104408605) | aquatic metagenome | biome: Brackish water; feature: Pelagic; material: water | place: Baltic Sea | collected 2014-06-07T06:48:00 | depth 16,251 m ...
CCCCACGGGCCGTTCTTGCTTTTGCCACGAAAGGCGTCGCTGGAGAACGGTGTCGAGGTGCTGCCGGGCATCGCCTGCGGGAAATAGAGAAAGAAGGGTTCGTCTTTTTTCTCGGTGATCCAATCGAGAGCGCTTTCGGTATAGCGTTTTGTTAGTCCGTCGCGATCGCAGGGCGCTTCGATGACGGTTTCGTTTTCCATGAGGGGCAGGGGAGGCCAGTGAGAGCCGTCCTGACTCCAGATCCGCTCGGTCATGTCATCGGAATAGGGAACGCCAAAAAACCAATCGAAGCCCTGACGTGTGGGAAGGAAATCGGGCTGGTCGCCGAGATGCCATTTCCCGATGATTCCTGTCGCGTAGCCGTGTTTTTTCAGGGCTTCGGCGATGGTTTCTTCGTCGGGATTTAAACCGTAAGGCGAAACGGGACGCAGCACGTGGTAGTCGCGATCGTTCAGGTGCATCGAGACTCGCTGCGAATAACTGCCGGTAATGATGCTGGCACGCGACGGAGTACAGACGCCCGCCGTTACGCAAAAATGGGTGAACTTCCGTCCCTCCGCCGCCATGCGGTTGAGGTGCGGGGTCCGATGAATCTTGGAACCGAACGGCTCAATGTCGCCGTAGCCGAGATTATCGCAAAAGATGACGATAAAATTCGGCGGGCGTTCTTCTGCTTTTGTCAGTTGAAGCGATAAAACGAGGGCGAGGCTGGCGAGGAGCAATTTCATGTCGATGAAGATTCAGCGCTGAGTGCGCACTGAATTTCATCATAACTCGACATCAAAGACAACATTTCACGCACCGCATTTCCGACCCCGCTGAAAAGCCCGCGAGCAACCAGGTGGTGCCCGATGTTCAGTTCTGCCATGTGCGGCACTTGCATTAGCCGAACAAGATTTGGAACGGTGATGCCATGACCGGCGTTCACTTGCAGGCCGGCTTCATGGCCGATTTTTGCAGCGGTGATTAGGTCCGCGAGTTCTTTTTCGCCTCCAATAACGTCAGCATTGGCAAATGCGCCGGTGTGAAGCTCGATCATTTTGGCTCCGGTTTTGGCGGCGGCTTCGATTTGTTTTGGCTCGGGATCGACAAACAGGCTCACTCGAATGCCGGCATCGCGAAGGGTATCGATGGTCCGGTTCAGCGAGGTGTCGGCGTTGAAAACATTGAGGCCGCCTTCGGTCGTAACTTCGCGACGATTTTCGGGAACGAGGCAAACGAATTCAGGTTTCACTTTCAAAGCGATGTTCAGAATCTCCTGAGTGTTTCCCATTTCCAAATTCATCTTGGTGTGAATTTTTTCTTTCAACTCAAAGACATCGCGATCCTGAATGTGACGGCGATCGAGCCGCAAATGAACGGTGATGGAATCAGCTCCAGCGGCTTCGACTTCGTGAGCTGCAGCGAGGACACAAGGTTCAGCGTTTGGTGAATTGAGCATGGGCGCGTAGCGCGCCTGACGCAGCGTCGCAACGTGATCGATGTTGACGCCGAGTTTGAGGGTACGTGAGGATTTTTCCATGAAGGGACTGTTATTAGTAATACGAAACTGATACGGGATTTATTGCACAAAAAAGCGCCCAACCGATTCGGCGGGCGCTTTTTCAAAAAGGGATAATTTCTTTTTAAGTAGGACGCCCGGTTATTTGAATTTTACGGTGACTTCTTCCTTAATCTCAGCTTTCATCGCTTCGACTTGAGGAAGCAGTGCTTTCACTTCTTCTTCGGTAACCGATTCTGGATCTTCGGCTGACTTATCAACAAAGGCGAGGAACTCAGGATCGGCCAACATTTTAGAGACTTCAACGTCCATGAGCGTGATGTATTCTCCGTTCACGTGGGAAGCGTTCGATTCGGCGATGCCGCCGTTGATTCGAATAAAATATCCCATCCGCATTCCCTGAAGCATTCCACTCATCATGCCCATCATGGCTGAAGGTTTCATTCCATCCGGAAGCTGCTGATCACCGCCGGGGCCGCCACCTTCTTGAAATTGTTTGAGGGCATCTTCACCCATGCCGGTTTTGATTTTTAAAACGCCGTCCGCATGTGCAAACGTCATCTTGCCGCCCTCTTGTTCTTCGACTGCTTGTCCCTGGGCTTCGGCCATTTCTTTCATCTTGCCGCCCATTGCCGAGTTGGCATCGAGGACGACTTTATTGATGTCATCAAATTCATATACGATGAGATGTCCGTCCCATTGTTCTTTGTTCTTGCCTTCTTCATGGCGAACGTAACGAACGCCTTCGCCGTAGTTGGCTGCATCGGCTTTGGCTTGATCCACGTCTACTTTGGCGGGATCTGCTGAACCGTTAATCGTAACTTCACCCGCGCCCTCGCCTTCACCACCCAGTGCGCCGCCGAGTCCGCCTGCCATGGCTGCGATTGATGGTGAGAAGTAATTGCGGACAAAAATTTCACCGCTGCCGTCTTTCTCAAGGCGCAGCACAGTGGAGTGTTGAATGCAGGATGTGAAGAGCACGCTGCACGCGGCCAGAGTTAGGAATCGAAAAACGGTTTTCATTAGAACAAGTTATGGCGAGAAATCCGAATTTGGCCAATTATAATTCAGGCGTGATTTTGGAATGCATTTTCACTTATACGAACGCACCCTATTGATTCGTGGAGGCTTTTCGAAGCAACAGGGTTGATTCATCGAACATACCCTGTTGATTCATGGAATGACTTTATTCACTCGTTGTATCGCGATTTTCCTTTTTGGATTGGTGATTCCGGCATTCGCTCAGGAAAAGAAAAAATGGACACCTCCTCCAGCGGAGAAGTTGGAGTCTCTTATTTCGAGTGATCCGGGAAAAGCAGCGGAAGTGATTTCAAAAAGCTGGGGTGAGAAATCTCTGAAATCGGGGATGTGTAAATGGATTGAGAAACGGACGGTGCTCTGGGCGGTGATTTCAGATACGCCGGTTTCGGTTTTTAAAGCGGCTGAGAAGGGTGAGAAAATCGGGGATTTGGTTTCTTTGGACGACAAGGGATTGCAAGCATTCGCGACGACTTTTGAGGATCCGATTGCCTTTAATTATGTAATCAAAAGGGCGGATGGAACGAAGCTGGGTGCTGGGAGTACGGTGAAGATTGAGTATTACGATTATGCGCCTGAATCGGAGCATCAGGAAGGGGTTCCGCAGGGAAAAGTGACGCGGTATGAGTGGAATGATTCAAAGATTTTCCCAAATACATTGCGGGAATACGAGGTCTACATCCCGGCGCAATACGATGGAAGTGAGCCCGCAGCGCTGATGGTTTTTCAGGATGGACTGCGTCATGCGGATCCAAATTCGAATGGCGGGCTTCGGGCTCCGGTGGTTTTTGATAATTTAATCGCAGCGAAAAAGATGCCGGTGACGATTGGGGTTTTTATCAATCCGGGACGGAAAGCAGATCAGAAACCGGGGGCTAAGCCGGGAAATCGAAGTTTTGAATATGATTCCCTGGGCGATCAGTATGTTCGTTTTTTGTTGGAGGAAATTATTCCTTATGTCGTGAAAGAGCATGACCTCAAGCTCAGTGATGATCCTAAGATGTGGGGCATCTCCGGTGGATCGAGTGGTTGCGCGTGTGCCTGGACGGCGGCGTGGGAGCGGCCGGACAAGTTTGGAAAAGTCCTCGGTTGGGTGGGGACGTTTGTTGATATCCGCGGGGCGAATGCGTATCCGTCGCTGGTTCGAAAAACGGAGCGCAAACCCATCAGGGCCGCGCTTTTGGATGGGACGCAGGATTTAGACAATCGTTTTGGGAACTGGCCGCTGGCAAATCAGCAAATGGAAACTGCGCTTGAGTTTGCCGGTTACGATTACAAATACTGGTGGGGCAAAGGCTTCCACGGCAGTCGTCACATGGCGGCAATGATGCCGGAAATGTTGACGTGGCTGTGGAGTGACGAGGTGAAGTGATTTTAGATTTTCAGAGCGTCGGCGACAGCTTTTTCGAGCGCCGGAAGTTTTTCTTTTTCAAATTTTACCCCGGTGGCTGAGTCAGCTAGATGGAGTCGGTCGATTGCGGCACCGCTTTGGGTACTGATACGGGCGTGAATGACATCGGCGCCTGAATTCCCCAGAACGGTGAAAATATCGTAGAGCAGACCGATTCGGTCCTGTGCCTGAATTTCGAGGATGGTCAATTCTGTATCGAGTTCGTTCGATACAAAAACGCGTTGTGGAATCTCAAAAACGTCGATCGCATCGCGATAAGGCGATGGTTTTTTGTTTTTCTCAATCAGTTCATGGAAATCGATATCGGCATCGAGGCCGAATTCCTGAGCGATCAATTTCTCGATTCGCTCGATTTCACGGGCTGATGAGACCGGGCGGAAATCCGTTGTGCAGACCCGAAAAATGTCGAGAATGATACATTCTTCACGCATGAAGAGATCGGCGCTGAGAATATTTAAATTCCGTGCGGCGAGGACACCGGCAATTTTTGCAAGAAAGTGACGTCGGTTCCATCCGGCGATTTCAAACAGGGTGTAGCCTGCTTCCTTGCGATTCTCCCAATAAGTTACTGGAATGAGTTGATCTGTATTGGTGCGTTTTACGATCTTGAGAAATTTATGAATCAATTTGATATGGCGAGTCACCGAAGCGGATCCCCGGTATCTAAAATAACGCTGAGGCAACAGGCGGAAATGAGCATCGATTTCCTCTTCGTAAGATTCCGGGAGTTTCGCAATGACCTTTTTCTGAGTTTCGCCAACAGGCCGGTTGAATTTTTGTTCGAAGGCTTTGCGATCTTCGAAATAGCGATAGGTGGATCGGTAAAGCTCGAACATGAGCGATCCTTTCCAATCGTTCCACGCTTCTTCGTTGGTGCCTTTTGAATCGACGTAAGTGAATAAATAGAGGATCTCCATCGAGGCGCGGTTTTGAACAGCTCCTGCAAATTCTGCGATGGTTGCCGGATCTCCAAGGTTTTTGGTCGTTGCGGTTCGCCAGAAGGAGAGATGGTGATCAACGAGAAAAGTGATCGTACGGCGGCGGTCCCCCATAAATTTGAGGCGCGTGCACACTTCGCTGGCAAGCATGGCGCTGCCATCTTCATGGCGACGAACGTTTTCGGCACGGCCGGTGTCGTGCATGATCAGCGCAATATAGAGACCTGCGGGATCTTCGAGTTCCTGAAATATTTTTTTGAAAAGCTGTTCTTTGGGATCGGTTGAGTGAACCAGTTTATCGAGTTGTTCGATGCAGCGGAGGGTGTGCTCGTCAGCTGAAAAACGGTGGAAAAATTCATGCTGAACGAGATCGGTGAGTTGGCCGAATTCGGGCAAATACCGCCCAAGGAACTCAATTCGATGCATTTGGCGAAGAATTCGGGCCACGTCACCGCGGTGCTGCAGAATCTCATTGAACACGTCTCGATTGGTTTTGCTGCGTCGAAAATTGCCATTGATTCGATTCCAGTTTTGTTTGAAAAGGCGGCGAATTTCAGGGCTCAACTTCAGGTGACGTTGTTGGGTGTAGCGGAAAAACCGCATCATCCGGTCCGGGTCTTCTTCGAAAACATTGTCTTTCTCGGGATAGATAAGTCCCTCTTTTGCGATGAAGCCGTCGAATTTCTCGGCCTTGGTTTTTCGTCGGGCGAGGAAGTTTATGAACGGAATGGGACCGGTTGCATCTGTATCGATTTCGAGCTCGAAGCCCTGCATCAGCGAGGTGCTGTGCTGATAGAGGTTTCGTGTGTGATGGTAGTAGTCACGCATGAAGGCCTCGCTTTTTTGCACCATGTTTTTCCCGGGGTATTGGAGGTCTTTGGCGATGAGCCCTTGGTGGCGCAGTGTCAAGATATCGCCGCTGCGTCGTTGTTGAACGTAGTGAAGCGAATTTCGAACGCGCATGAGAAATTCGTAGGCGTTTTCGATTTTCTTAAAAGCCGAAACTGAAAGTCGTTTCTTTTTCACCAGGAAATTCAAATCGCGGGTGCGTTCCAGAACCCAGAGAACCCAAATGAGATTGTGGTATTCGCGAAGGCCGCCGCAGCTTTCTTTCACATTCGGCTCCTGAAGGTGGATCGTGCGGTGATATTTTTTGTGGCGCTGTGAAATGTCGACGGTTCGTTCAGCGAGATAGGCTTTCTCCTGGCCCTTGATGCATTTTTTGAAGAACCGGTCTTCGAAATCATCAAAAAGATTCGTATCGCCAGCGATGAAGCGGGCGTCGAGCAGGGCCGTTTTCGTTTTGTGATCGTCGTTGGCAAACTTGATCGCACCCGGGACGGAATGGACCGCGTGGCCGACATCAAATCCCACGTCGAATAGAATCCGGAGAATCGTTTCGATCATTTCCTGAGCGGTCTTGCTGATGGTGCTGGTGGAACCGGGAAGGAGGAACTGCAGATCAATGTCGCTACCGGGATTCAGGATTCCCCGTCCGTAGCCACCACGGGCGACGAGCGTCATGAGGTTTTTGCCTCCGGATTCTTGTTGTTTGTGGGCAAAAAGGTCGAGGATCACGACGTCGAGAATCGCGGATCGAAGCGCAGCGACTTCGAGCCCTTCGGCTCCGGATTTATGCATGAGCCGAATGCGATGGTTCTCCTTTTTCAGAAAGCGCCGGTAAACCTTAAGCAAATCGGCTTCGGTTTTGGCTTCTTTTCGAAAAGGAATGAGTGCCTGTTCGGCATGGGCGATGACCTTTTCGCGTAAATCGCTGGCTAGCATTCGGGAACGTATTTCGATGCAGGCTTTGCGAAAGCAAAAACACGTATTAGGCTCGCCACGATATGATAGGGTTACTTTGTCGAACGGATAGTATTGGATCAAAAGTTGCGATTTTTGTATTTGTAACCGTATTTGGATGTGTGGGTTGCGAGCGAATTGATGCGCAGCAATCTGCAGAATCCCAGCCAATCGATACGTCAAAGACGCTGACGAAAATTGTTTTTGGATCGTGTGCTCATCAAGATCGCAAGCAGCCGATTTGGGAGCCCATTGTTGCCGAGAAACCGGATGTTTTCCTGTTCACCGGGGACAATATTTATGGAGACACCGAGGATATGGCAGTGATGCGGGAAAAATATGCCAAATTGGCGGCAAAGCCGGGGTATCAAAAACTACTCGCGACCTGCCCAATTCTAGCGGTGTGGGATGATCACGATTATGGCGTGAACGACGGGGGAGCCGAATATCCGAAAAGAGCGGAATCGGAAGCGGTTTTTCACGAATTTTTCAAAACACCTAAAGACGCACCGACTCGTTCGTGGCCGGGAACTTATGATTCGGATCTTTTTGGACCGGAAGGGAAGCGGGTGCATATCATCCGGTTGGACACTCGATATTTCCGTTCAGAGTTGAAGAAACTGCCGAGTCGCGCGCCGGAAGGGCCTTATGATCGGCAGTTGGACGCCTCGGCTACGGTTTTGGGGGATGCGCAGTGGAAATGGCTTGGTGAACAACTGGAGGTTCCAGCGGATTTGCGAATCATTGTTTCCAGTATTCAGGTGATTCCGGATCAACATCGGTGGGAATTATGGGAGAACATGCCCAGCGAGCGGAAGCGGCTTTTCGAGCTGATTGGTGAGAAACAAGCTAATAATATCGTGTTTGTGAGCGGTGACCGTCACATGGCGGAAATTTGTGAATTGAAGACAGATGCAGATCTGAGTCCCGGGTTTCCGCTTTTTGAAATTACCTCAAGTGGTCTAACAAACGCTGGAGGAGGGCAAAAAGGGGAGCCGAATCGCCACCGTGTGAGTGAAACCAACTTTCAAAGCAGGAATTATGGGGTGATGCGGATTGATTGGAAAAAACGGGTCGTAGATCTTGAGATTCGTGATGTTGACGGGAAATTGGTCTTTGATATCCCTGTAACGCTTTAGGGAGTAGTTCAAACGACTCATTTTAAGTGAGTTATGGGTGGATTTAGTTGAAGTTCGAGGTGGGAAAGCGCAGCGGACCGAGATGGTCACTGAGCAGTCAGGTGCGAGCGACTTACTCAAGTCTCTGCGTTTGGATCATCCGGTTATTCCAATCGTCGAAGAGATGCTGATGGTTTGATTGAGGATGGTGGTGACGTTTTCGCCCGAACAATGCTCTGAATGAACGGGCTGCCCGATTTTTAACGAAGGGTTTTGCGAAAGGCGTTGAGGTCAACGAAGTTTTGGCTGCAGGACACGCTGCGACTCAAATTCCTCTGCTGTATCGGTTTCACGACTTGCGCGTCGGCGTGCTTGTAAAGCATTTTATTGAAGATGAGCCAAGCATTCACCGGCTCTTTTGTTGATCAGAAAATCCGCTATTGTTGGGGCGCAGTGCGGCTTATCGCTGAGACACCAGCGAATCCCCCACAGGGACGGGCTGAAAGCGGACCTGGTATTTCACGCCACTTTCGTGCGCGTTCACAGGGTTTTCAATCTGCAGTCGAACCAACTTGGTTCCACTCGATGCGTTCACGACAGGGCTTACAAAGGCAATTGTTGCTTCGGTTTTTGAATCATTCAAACTTGATAGCGTTGGTGCCACCGTGATTTTTGATCCGGCTTTTAAGCCACGTGCAGTCACTGCTGGAACATGAACAACGAGATTGAGTTGGTCGAGATTGACAATGGATGCGACCACGGTTTCCCCTCCGACTGCACTTTCCGCAACATCGCGATAGATTCTCGCAACAATCCCGTCGATGGGGCTTCGCAGCATGTGCCGTTCAATTTCGACTTCGATTTGTTCCAACTCGATTTTTGAAGTCTGAACTTCTTCGCCCGCCGCTGCGCACAGGCCATTCAGTTCAATTATGGCTGCGACGTTATCGAATACCCATGATTTCTTTCCCTTCTCCTGCCCGGCATCCACAAAAAAGAACCAATTTCCGTATCCCTGCAAAACAGCGGCAATAGATTTGCCATTGGCTGAACGCGTGTTCTGAACAACGACCGAAATGCACTTGGTCCGTCCCCGGTCCAGTCTCACTGGAACGGTGATACCAATATAGTTCTTTCCGTTTGTTTTAATGAAGCGCCAGATGGGTTTTCCTTCGGTCGACGCCTGAACCGCGAGTTTTTCCATTTCAAACCCGACAAGAGCGGCCACCGCTTCAGCTCCTTGCCAATTGGTTTTCTGGCGATTGAGAACAGGCGCGATACCTGCATCGTAATTGTCTAAATCCAGCTCGAACAAAAATCCGACTTCCGCCATGGTAGCATGAATGACAAGGGGAAGCAGATCCCCGTTCGCTAGTGAAGCCTTTTGAGCAATGCGATAAAATGTGTCCGCAGGCAGCAAGTGGAATGCGCTCGAATCCCCCCCCTTCGAGGATTTTCTTCTGGTGGAAGTGCTCTTTATAAGCTGTGGAGGAACTGTCGAAATCCAGTAAATGTTAATTTTATGGAAAATACAAAATTATTGATAAATAAAGTTGTTCGATTGCAGAAATCAAAAGAACCGATCTCCGCGAAAGGGAGCACCGAGATGCCAATTCTTTTAGCGTCCGGTGCGACCGTTGTGCTTCAGGCCAACGGAACGCTCACTCATGATGCACATGGGCAATTTGAATCGCTGCTTCTATCGAGTTCATCCACGGAGACGTTTGCCTATGTCGTAAGCGATAGCGATAGCGATGGAGCACCGGGCAGGAATGCACTTGCAGCCAACGGAGATGTCCTCGTCCTCGGTGAGTCCGCCGTCAATTATGCAGACGGAACCGCAGCTGATGCCGCCTTCCAACATGAAGAACTCATCAGTCCGTCCGAAGATAAAGCACCAATCGGGATTCAGACAAGCATTGGTGAACCTATGACGATGCTAACATGATTGGAGCCGCGCCGCCGACTACTGCCATCGACGTTGCCCTGGCCGGTTGATCCTGAGTTATAGAATCAAAACCAAAAAAAACGATCCAACAGGGTTGGTTCATCGAACGCACCCTGTTGGATCGTAAAATTGTTTTTTACGTAATTGGAGAAACGAAATTACTTATCGCCGCAACCACCGCCTGTGGCCATGTCGAGGCACATCTGGTACCACTCGTCGACTTTTGCCCAGTTCACGACGTTCCAAAATGAATCAACGTAATCGGGGCGACGGTTCTGGTAGTTCAAGTAGTAAGCGTGCTCCCAAACGTCGAGGCAAAGGATCGGTGCGCTGCCGCAGGTGTCTGCGATTTCGCCCATCATTGGGTGATCCTGGTTTGGTGTGCTGGTCACTGCAAGCGTGCCGTCTTTCTTAACACAAAGCCATGCCCAACCGGAACCGAAACGAGTCATCGCTGCTTTTTTGAATGCCGCTTTCATTTCATCCATGGAACCAAAAGCGGCGTCGATCGCTGTAGAAAGTTGCGCGCTTGGCTCACCACCGTCGGCGCTGAGAATGTCCCAGAACATGGTGTGGTTGAAGTGACCGCCGCCGTTGTTGCGAACTGCTCCGCGAATAGCTTCAGGAACAGAACCGAGGTCCATGGTGAGTTCGCAGATTTTCTTCTCCTGCAATTCAGGATGTCCTTCGAGGGCTGCGTTCAAGTTTGCGACGTAAGCAGCGTGGTGCTTGTCGTGGTGAATTTCCATTGTCTTCGCGTCGATGTGTGGTTCGAGCGCGTCAAATGCGTAAGGGAGATCGGGGACTTCGTGAGCCATAATAGGGATGTGTTAGTTTTGGTTTTCTGGTTTGGTTTTGAAAGTGAAACCGGTATCCGGCACTCTATTGGTCGATAGCCAGGTCGCAATCTTACCTGCCCCGTGTGGAAAATCAAAGACAGGAATCAAACGGTGGGATCGTTTGAAATCCTGCCAAACGTGTCCGACATTCGCAATCTCATGTCCGAGCGTGCTTCCATTGAATCCGGTCAACTTTCCCAACTGCGCCAACTGATTGGTGAGTTGAAAGCGGGAAATAAATTTTATAAAGCCCGGCTTGAAAGGGCTGGCATTGATAAAAAGATCGGATCGTTAGCGGAATTTTCGGAAAAAATGCCGTTTACGACAAAAATGGATCTCGTGTGGGATCGGGAAGAAGCGCCGCCCTACGGCACGAATCTGACCTATCCGTTTTCGGAATATTCCCGCTATACCCATTCCAGCGGAACCACGACGGCACCGCTTCCATGGCTGGACACAACGGCGAGCTGGTCGGCGATGCTGGATTGTTGGGATCAGGTTTTTGAAGCAGCCGAAGTGGGTTCCGAGGCGGTGGTATTCTTCGCGTTTTCATTTGGCCCGTTCCTCGGCTTTTGGACCGCGTTCGAATCCGCTACGCGACGGGGGAATCTTTCAATCCCGGGCGGAGGAATCAGCAGTCTGGCGCGGCTTCAGGCCATTGCGACGCACAAAGCTTCGGTTCTCTGTTGCACCCCGACCTACGCGCTGCGGCTGGGAGAGCTGCTGGAAGAAGTTCGCGATACTGATGAAATTTTTGCTGAGGTCGCCTTGAAAAAAATCATCGTGGCCGGCGAGCCGGGTGGAAGTATTCCTGAAGTTCGTGACCGACTTTCTGAGTTGTGGGGAGGGGCCCAGATTTTTGATCACCACGGGATGACCGAAGTCGGGCCGGTGACGTTCGAGCACATTCGACATCCGCTGAACTTGTGTGTGATCGAAGGCTCCTATTATGCCGAAATCATTGATCGTGAAACGCATCAGGAAGTTGAATCCGGGCAGCGCGGCGAATTGGTTCTTACCACATTGACTCGCACGGCTTGTCCGCTGCTCCGTTACCGGACGGGTGATCTCGTTCAAAAATCTTATTTTGAGGGCGGTCTTTGTCTGGACGGAGGGATTCTTGGCCGAGTTGATGAGATGGTTGTGATTCGAGGCGTGAACGTATATCCGACCGCAGTGGAAAAAATAATTCGGCGTTTTCCTGAAGTTGCCGAGTTTCAAGTCAAGCAAACCACGCGGCAATCGATGGCTGAATTAGAAGTTTCCATCGAACCTCATGAAGGCGCTGAAGCCCAACAGCTTGCGGAAAAAGTGGGTCGGGCGCTTCACGATGCGTTCACTTTGAGGATTCCAGTTCAGCTGACAGAGCCCGGATCTCTCCCCAGATTTGAATTCAAGTCGAAGCGCTGGGTTCGAGAAGAGCGATAGTCTGCTTGCAGTATCGCCTCATATCTGTTTCATAAGTACGTGCATTCAAAAATTTGCAGCCCATTTCTAATTTCCAAGACCTTTATCTTCATCACAATTCTCATCCATGAGCAATAACCGCTACGAAATTGGCGAATCGATCGGCGCAGGCGGACTTGGGGCGGTCTACAAAGCGCTTGATACTCAGTTGCAACGCGAAGTTGCGATCAAACGCATCCTTTCGACCAAAAACGCCTCGGAAGAAGAGGTCAAGATTGCCGGCCAAAAACTTCTCGAAGAAGCTCAAACGCTTTCGCTTCTAAATCACCCGAACATCGTGACCGTCTTTGACGTGGGGCAGGATGAAGAAGGAGGATTTGTGGTCATGGAGTTGCTCAACGGCGAGACCCTCGATGACACGATTGCTCGCGGGGTGCTCACTCAAGAAGATTTTACTGAAGTCGTCATTCAGACGATGGAAGCGCTCATCGCAGCGCAGGCGCTCAATGTGTTGCACCGCGATTTGAAGCCGCCAAATATTATGGTGATTTGGCAGCCGAGCGGAAAATTTCAAACGAAAATTCTGGATTTCGGACTCGCGAAATTTTCTAAAGCCCCATCGGTTCAGACGATGGATCAGGATGACGCGGTCATGGGCTCGATCTTTTTCATGTCCCCCGAGCAGTTTGAGCGCGCTGAGCTCGATTATTGTTCGGACATGTATCAGATCGGTTGCGTTTACTATCATTCGCTGACTGGCCAGTATCCTTTCCGTGGGGAAACCGCTCCGCAGGTGATGAACGCACACCTTCAGCATCGCGTGACTCCGTTGGAAAAATTGCGCCCCGATTTGGCACCTTCGATTTGTCAGTGGGTCATGTGGCTGATCAATCGCGACATGGCAAATCGTCCCGTGGATGCGCGGCAGGCGCTTGACTTCTATCCAAAAAATCCAGAGGCGGCTCCGGCCATTCCCGTGGAAGTCGAGCCAACCCAGGCTACGGGGACGTCGACCGTGAAAATCGTTTCCGCTCCGACCCATGATGCGACTCCGCCATCCCGCGCGATTCTCACTAAAGCAACCGGCTCAGCGCCCGTTTTGAAAGTCGCGACAGGAAATACCGGCCCACTTTCCCGAACGGGTCCGCATTCCCAAACCGGGCCGTTGATGAAAAACGTCACGGGTTCAGCGCCGATTGCACAACCTTCCACGACCGGCCACACCGGAATTCCCGTGCAAGCTCCCAAGAGTCGTAAGACGTTGTGGACTGTATTGGCAATCAGTGTGGTCACCATTCTCAGCGCGATTGGCTTTGTGGTCGTCAGCAAGAATAAAGAAGCCGCTGATGAAGCTCGATTTCTTGAACTTTCGAAAATGGAAGAAGTGGTCGGTACTGAAAAAGACGTCGATCTTGCACTAAAAGTTCTGATTGATCCCAAATCATTTCCGGCTGAGAAAACCGACGCGCGGAAAATTTTGATCGGATTCAAGGGCGCTGTTGCTGACACCAAAGTTCTCGAATTGTTAAAGACTACCGAAGATGCCAGCCAGTTTGTGCCGCTGACTTACATTTTATCAGAAAGGGAATACACTCCGGCGGTCCCGACTATGCTGGCATCGTTTCGTCGAATTCCCGATGGTAAAAGTGCCAAGAGTCGGCGCGTCGCCCTTCTCAAATACATTCGTCAGGTCGCTACCAAAGAGACCGTTCCCGAGATGTTGAAATCTCTGGCAAGTGAACACGAATCGGATGTGCGGCGGATGATTGAAGACATTATTCTGGCCGTGTTGCGAAAGCAGGGGAATGGCAACGCAGTCACCGAGCCGCTTCTCTCACAAGCGTCCCGGACCACGAATGACAAAGAGAGGCAGAGCCTGTTTCGAATTCTCGGACTTCTTGGCGGAGAGGCAACTCGCACGCGATTGAACGCCGTTTTCAAAGGGAAAAGTCAGGAGATCGATTACAAGCGCAATGCGATGGTTGCCCTGATGAATTGGCAGAATCGGGAAGTGTTGCCGCTCATCGAAGAGCTTGCGGGAACCTCGAAAGACGAGGCGTTGCGTTTGGTTTCCATTCGGGCGCACCTGCGCGTCGCTAGTTTGCCTGCTCCATTGACGAATGACGAGCGGGTTCAAACCTGGCAAAAATCGCTCGATTTGAGCAAAAAAGATTCCCGCCGGCTCGGCGGAGATATCCGCTATCTAATCACCGCGATGATGGATTATCCCGATGCCGCCACCGAAGCAAAGCTCAATCAAATTGCGGGAGATCCTGTGCTGGGAGGCATGGCTAAATCGGCGCTCACCAGCATTCAGAAAACCAAAAAAGCGCTTATCGAAGTGGGCAAAGTCGGAGAATTTCCTGCGACTCAAGTCGGCGTTCGCGGCGACAGGAAAGCGAGCCTGGATCGTTTTAATGGAGCGCTGGCAGGTTGGAATTCGCCCGAAACCTGGTTCGCTTGGTATTTTAAAGTGAAAGAAGCAGGCACGTATCAAGTTGAGGTCCTGCAGTCAAATCCCCTCGAAGGTACCAGTGAATTTCAAATCATCGTCGGCGATCAGCTGTTGGCCGGTGAATCGAAAAAAACCGAGGCTTTCATGGACTACAAGCCGGTCACTCTCGGTGATGATCTGAAGCTCGAGCCCGGGAAAAATTACACGCTCTTCCTCAAGGCAGGATCAAAGGTTCAGCCACGGATGATGAATGTGAAAATGGTTCAGTTGATCAAAAAGTAATTTTTCGATCGAACCTTTTTAGTGAGGGCTAACTTCCGGTCCCGCTGTTGCGGAATCCTCAGACCGCTGGCGAGCCAGCTTACCGCCCTGTCTGTTCGAAAGGGTGTTTCGATCCAATAGGGTTGGTTTATTGAACGAACCCCGTTGCTTCGTGAGAGCCTTAGTTGCCCGCGTTGATCGTAACGCCGGCACTTCCGACTTCGCCAAGGATACCGATGCCTTCAGAAACAGCGACCGCCTGGGCTGCTGTCACGACAACAGCTTCAACATAGCTTTTCATGTTCGTCCAGGCGCTGCGTGGAACCCACACGATATCGCCGGCTTGAAGCGCCGCATCGCCGATTTTGCCGCGAGCAACGTCGTTGATGTTGATGGTGGCGACTTTCGGTGAACTCATGCTTCCGCGAATGATGAGGGCTTTTGAAACAACCGCGTCCTTTTTTGTGCCGCCAGCCGAAGCAAGCGCTGAAAGTAGGGTTGGGGTTTCGTTGAGGTAAACCGGTCCGGGAGTTGAGACTTCACCGAGGAGATAAACGGCTTTGTTCTGAACCGATGGCAGATAAATGTAATCTCCCGCCTGCACGTAGACGTTTTGTTTCATGTCGCCGTTTTGAATGAGCGAACGGAAATCGACGGGAAGAACATCGCCGTCGCGGATCAAAATAGAGCGGTCTAAATCAACGGTTTCCTGGGTGTCTCCGCGTGAATCCACCTGGCCGCCGAACATGCCGCCGGCTTGAGAAATCGCATCGATCAAGGTCGTCGGCTTTTGAATTGGATAAGCACCGGGGCGTTTCACTTGTCCGAGGGTCCAGAAACGCTGGCTCTGCGCATCGGCCAAATTGACGCTGACGACAGGGTTTAAATAGTCTTCTTTGAGGGATTCGCCGAGGGCTGCGGAAATTTCGGACAACGTCCGGCCCTTTACGTTCACGCCGTCCGCCACATCGTAGTAAAGCATTCCGTCAGGCATGACTTTTGTGGCAGCGAGCGTGTTAGCGTCTTCAGCCACTTCGATGCTGAGTTGGTCTCCGGGACCGCCGCGATAGCCCCCGGTAGGCGCTTTTAAGAGCGCCGGCGATACCTTGCGTTCGATTTTGAGTTGCTCAAAACGCGGGCCTTCCGGGCTGGTGGATTGCTCAAAAAAATTGCAAAAGAATTCAAGTCCTTTTAGGAAAAGATCCTGTGTGTCGTGAGTCATTGAACTTTAAATCATGAGTAGACTCAGACGTGCCTGATTATTCATCTGTCGGTATTTCGCGTCCACCTTTGATCAGGTAACCGCCATCAACCGCGAGAGCGACGCCCGTGATGTAATCGGAGGCGTCAGATGCGAGAAATGCGGCGGTGTTTCCGATGTCATCGATCGTTCCGAGGCGGCCCCAGGGGAGTTTTTTGCCTTCGGCAACAATGGTCTCTTCAGTAAACGAATCGCGTTCTCCCGGCGTATCAATCCAGCCGGGCATGATGGAATTGACGTTGATGCGATGCTCAAACATTTCCACCGCGATCGATTTGGTCATCTGATTCAACGCTGCTTTTGCAGCGCTGTAGGATAAGCAGAGCGCGTTTGGAGACTCGGCGAGGACACTGGAAATGAAGATTATTTTGCCCGGAGATTTTCGTTCGACGAGGTGACAGGCGACGAGTTGGCTCATGTTAAATCCGCCAACCAACGCCGCGCTGATGGTGTCTTCGAAATTTTTGGGATCGTATTCCAGGAAAGTCTGCCGGCGATTGTAGGCGGGGTTTGAAAGTAGAATGTCAATTTTTCCTGCTTGCTCGACTGCTTTTTCGACGAGCATTTCGCAGCCTTCACGGGAGAAGACGTTGGCTTCGATCGGATAGCATTTTCTACCGAGTGACCGAATCTCATCAGCGGCCTCAGCAAGAAATTCGCTTCCGGGACGGTCGTTCAGAATAATGTTGGCCCCGGCGTTGGCCATTTGGCGGGCGCATCCGAATCCAATTCCGCGGGCTGCCCCGGTGACGAGCGCAATTTTTCCTGAAAGATCAATCATACGAGAACGATTGCGTATTTTTGGGTCGGAAATCAATTCGAATCGACGGCGGATTCCTGTGATCGATGCTTGAATGTATGAGCGGACGCATAGATGCTTTCCACCTTATGAAATTTTCCCGTTTGGCATCTCTTTTCGCGTGTCCGCTGTTTGTTGCGGTGACGCTTTGTCTTGTAAACTGTGGCGGCAATGATCCGGCTCCAGAAGAGAACAGGGAAGTTGCGCCTGCACCTGCACCCCAGCCGAAACCTGAGCCCGTAGTGACAGATTGGACGGATGTGAAATTGCATGCATCCATTCGCAAGGTGAATCCCAATTACTCAGGGAATGGAATGTTTGCGATCGATCCCGAGGGGCAGCCGCGCCAAATCGTGCTGGCCGACTGCGGAATTGAAAGTCTGGCGTGGATAAAAGGAATGCCAATGCTGCAGATTATCGATTTGCAGAAAAACCCACTGTCTGACATTTCGCCACTCGCGGGACTGAAGGGATTGCAAAATTTGTATCTCGAAAGTACCGCCGTGACTGACATTTCAGCTTTGGGTGGAATGAGCCTCGACGAGCTTTATCTGACGGCAACGCCGCTGAAAGATCTTTCGCCGCTGAAGACGATGAAGGTGAACAAGTTGAATTTGGTGAATACCCCCGTGACGGACCTGACGCCTCTGGCTGGGGTGCCGATTCAGTCGCTTTGGCTTACGGATACTCCGGTCAAAGATATTTCCGGTTTGGAAAAAGTTCAGGGGCTTGTCAGCTTGACACTCCATCGGACTCAGGTTGAAGACTTAACGCCCCTAACTAGTGGGTTGTATCCGCAGGGATTGCGACTTCATATTGGTGGGACTCCAGCGACTGATGTTTCACCACTGGCAAAGGTCCCGCTCAGCCGACTCGTATTTTCTCCTGAGAAAATTACGAAAGGAATGGATGTGATTCGCCAACTTCCGATTCGTGAGATTGGGACGGAATTTGAGGACGGCAAGAATAACCTGCTTCCGGCCTCCGCATTCTGGCCAAAATACGATGCTGAAAAAGCAGCGCCCGCAGTTCCTGCTGAGCCCAAAAAAGCAGCGATTCCAGCCCCTGCTTCGGCACCTGCTGCTGAATGAAAAGATTGTCGTACCGTTGGTTCGCTTTTATGCTGTCGGCTATGACTCCTTTATCATATCGATTTTCCGTGCTGGCAGCTGTTTTGTTGCTTTCGGGGTGTCAGGACAAAGAGCTGGCTCGCAAGGTCGAAATGCTTGAGACGGAGTTGGCGGAGGTGAAGACTTCGTCGACAAAGCAAATCGCCGAAGCTCTTGCGAAAGCGGAGGAAATGGAGCGGCGGCTTGAGACCACTCAGCAAATGAGCCAGGACGCAGCGAATCAGGTTGCGACGACGGCGACGTCTTCAGATGCAAATTTTCAGCGATTCGAAAAGGCGATTGCCGAGCTGGCGCAAAATCAGCCGGGCGTAAAAGGGCAGGTTTTCCTGTCGCCCAATGTCAAAACTCCCACGGCGCTGCAAACTCAATTCGGAGTGTTCCTGTTGAGGTTGGAAGCGCTCGGTTTTGATTCCACATTGAATCAATATGTGGCGAAGATTGGAATTGGAAATTTGATTGGGCTCTCAGTTCAGGAGTTCACCGCAAAGGGAGACTTCGGGGGAGGCGCTCCTAAGTTGATTCCAGGCGAAGATCAGTCGGAATATGTTAAGCGAATGGAAGTGTGGGAAAAAACGCTGACACCATACGAGCAAAAAATCGAAATCAATGTCTCGCCGGAAGGCTGGACCAGTTTTGAGTTGCCACTGAATGCGTCCAGTGAAACGGATCTGCAGTTGATTCGGATCGCAATTTCCATCAATAAAGCGCAGTTGGCACCGAGCGCTGCAGCGAAGCAGCAGGGAGGAGTTGCGCAACTGACCGTGGGCGGAGGCGGATCGACGATTGAGACCAAATACGGCGAATTTTTGATGAAGTTGATCGCGACGGAAACGGAGGGGGCAGCCACTCGAGTGTATGTACATATTGGGAACCCGCTGGGCTTTACCATTTCGAAATCTCGATTGACTGGCAAATTTGGAATGCGGGCTCCGGAAAAGCTGGCAAGCGAGCGTCCGGAAATGTTTGACCAACGCATGAAACAATGGGCAACCACATTGGTCGACTTCGACGCGGTGGTGATCGAACCTCTCCTTCCTTCCCGTTGGAGTCGGGTCAGCATTTTGATTCCGGAATCCGATCCAAACAAGGTTCAGTCCATGCTGACGACTCTTAAGTTAGAGAACCTGAGATTGCCGATGGCTCAATAATCTCTGACCTTGATTGATAGTCTGTAAAAGTGTAAGTCATTGGGATGCAAGACTCGTTCACTTACTGGGACTGGGCTGTTGTCGCAGCTTACTTGATTTTTACGACTTGGATTGGGCACGCGCTTCGCGGCAAGCAATCGACCATTCGCGATTTCTTTCTTGGTGGGCGTTCCCTGCCATGGCTCGCGGTTTGTGGATCCATTATTGCCACGGAGATTAGCGCTCTGACTTTTATCGGCGTTCCCGGAACGGTTTTTGCGGTCAAAGGCGATTTTACTTACCTGCAATGGGCATTGGGCTCTGTTATGGCTCGGGTCGCTGTGGGCGTTTGGCTGGTGCCCCTCTATTATAGGGAGGAAATATACAGCCCCTACGATTACATGGGCAAAAAGCTCGGGATCGGTATCAAACGGCTCGTCACCCTCCTGTTTTCGCTGGGTGGCATTTTGGGAGCGAGTGTCCGGGTGCTGGTCACGGCAGTTATTTTAAAAGTGGTGACCCCATTAGAAATTCACACCTGCATTATCGTGATCGGTATGTTCGCCGTGTTCTGGACGTGGATGGGCGGCATGCGGACCGTTATTTGGACTGATGTCATCCAGTTTTTCATGTTTGTGTTCGGTGGATTGATCGCCCTGATCTGGCTGATCAGCGGGGTGAATGGTGGTTGGGCGGAGATCTCGGAATCGAATCGTGAAGCCAATGTGGTTACGATGACGTGGAATGATAAACCGGCTGAATTTACCTCATTTCAAGTCAATCAAGAGGATGGCACTTCCGTAAGGCAAATTGTGATTGTAAAGGATAACAAAGGCAAGCCAACCCTGGTTGGAGACGTTGTCGTTAAAGGCGATGAATTATCAGTCGTGGTTGATCAAAAAACGTTTCCGGCCGAATTTAAAACGAAAAATAAAATGAAGGTCATCGAGATGCGGCTTCGCGATCCCGAAACAAGGTCGTTTTTCATTTTCACGTTTTGGATCGCTATTTTTGCGATGCCATTCCAGAACTTCGCGGCTTTTGGTACGGATCAGTTGATGGCCCAGCGACTCTTTTGCTGCAAAGATGTTAGCGCAGCACGAAAAGCGATTATCTGGAGTAGCGCGTCGCAGCTGATCACTATCTTAATGTTGCTGGTCAGTGCCGGGCTCTACGCCTGGTATCAACAAAAAGGGGTGTCGCCAACTGAGTTCTCTTTGTTCTCTGTAGAAACTAACAACGTCTTTCCCATTTGGATCACTACTGTTTTACCCGTTGGATTGTCGGGGCTTATTGTGGCCTGTGCTTTTGCTGCCGCCATTTCCAGCCTGGATTCAATTCTCGCTGCCCTTTCGCAAACCACATTGTCCGCGATTTACGGGAACGATAAATTTGCGCATGAGGAAGAATCCGGGAAGATGGTTTGGAAGTCACGACTGATGGTTATTTTGTGGGGAATCACCCTGACTGCAGTCTCGATTTTACTCTATATCCCTTATCGTAATGGAGGAAGTGACCTTATCGGATTTGCCTTCAAGATGGTTTCCTACACCTATGGTCCAATTCTTGGAATTCTCCTTCTGGCGATTTTTCCCGTTCGGAGCAGCGTTAACGGAATTGTAATCGGCACAATTTTATCAATTGTTTTAGCGCTCCTCGTTGGCGGTGATCTTTCCAATGTCTTGAATTTTTTCGGTGTTGAGAATGCATCCGACATTCGAGTCACCGCTTTTCCGTACCCCTGGCTCTTCCCCATCAATGCTGCGATAACCTTCTTTTTCGGATGGATCTTTGCCGCTGGACGGGCTAAATCATAAGCAGTAAATAGGTTGCGAGAGATAGAAATATCGACATTTTGCGAGACTTAATAGTTCGTCTGAGAGATTATCCTAACCAAAAATATCAGGAAAAATTAATCATTTTTATTCTGATAATTGTATTCGATTGGAGGGAATCGAAAGAGTCGGGTATCTCCAGTCTGCTTTGAAAAAATAAGCCATATTCCGCAATAAATT
>ERZ887942.994-NODE-994-length-21048-cov-20.012576_pt1 | contig 21048 bp, 18 predicted proteins | sample MGYA00521099_ERZ887942 | MGnify/ENA primary metagenome ERZ887942 (study PRJEB32303, sample SAMEA104408605) | aquatic metagenome | biome: Brackish water; feature: Pelagic; material: water | place: Baltic Sea | collected 2014-06-07T06:48:00 | depth 16,251 m ...
TTTTGGCCGCTTTCTTCACTGCCTTTTTTGCCGGAGCCTTTTTGGCCGCTTTCTTCACTGCCTTTTTTGCCGGAGCCTTTTTGGCCGCTTTCTTGGCAGTCTTCTTTTTAACAACTTTTTTAGCCATGGGGTGGGTTGTGAGAATGGAGATCTTGATCCGGAATTTCGATTTCTCAGGGGCTCAAATTCCGGAAGGGTCGGGACACATAGGAGTTTTGTCATCGGGGCGCAAGCTGAAATTCCACCCGAATTTCACTATCTTCCCACCATGCTCTTGAATTCCAGCGTCATCCCCCTAGTCTGCCGCCTGCTTTATGGATCTTCCCTCAATCCTAGAATCCCTCCTCGTCGCATCGGAGGCTCCTCTCCCTTCATCGGAACTCGCCCGTCTCGTCCGCGCACGTGCAGCCGAGTTTTCCGAAGACTCCATCACCGAAAACCCTGAAAACGCTCCCGCTCCCGATAGCCCGGAACGTGTTCTCGATCTCGAAGCGCTGGCCCTCACAACCGAAGCAGAAGTCGCCACCGCCCTCTCCTTCTTAAATGAAACCTATGAAAAGTCCGGTCGTTCCTTCCTCGCCGCCAAAGGTGCCAAAGGCTGGAAAATTTACACCAAGGCCGATTACGCCGGTTTCGTAAAACTCCTCTTCCCGGGCCGCAAACCCGAACGCCTCAGCCCGCCTGCGATGGAAACTCTCGCCATTATTGCCTATCGACAGCCCGTCACCAAGTCAGCTCTCGAGGCCGTGCGTGGTGTCTCATGCGACGGCATGCTCCAAAAACTGCTCGACCGGGAGCTCGTCAAAATTTCCGGGCGCGCCGATCTCCCCGGCCGTCCCCTCCTCTACGCCACCACAGAACTTTTCCTCGAACATTTCGGAATTACCGATATCGAGGACCTGCCCAATATTGGAGAACTCCGGAAAGTTGAGCTCCCGGATGGAACCGAAGACGATGAAAAGAAAATAGAGGATTCGACTCCCACCCAGGATGCTGAGACCCAACTTGCCCTTTCAGCTGTCGAAAAACCCGCCGAACGGATCTCTTCAGAGGGGCCTCCGTCAAATGACCCTCCGGCCGAAGAATCTCTGAACGAAGAGGACTAAATTTTTAACTCAATCAGCTGGTAATCCAATCACTTCTCCCATGCCCCTCGACGATATCCGTAAAAAAATCGACACCATCGACAGCCAGCTGCTCGATCTCCTGTCCCAACGCGCCGACGCCGTTCATGAAGTCGGCGAAATTAAGAAAAAAGAAGGGCTCCAAATCTACGCCCCCGAGCGGGAAGACGCTCTCCTCAAGTCACTTGCCGCAAAAAACAAAGGTCGCCTCCCCGAGAAATCCATTCGTGCCATTTACCGCGAAATCATGTCTGCCGCCCTGGCCCTCGAGGATGACTTGAAGATCGCCTACCTTGGGCCGGAAGGAACCTGGACCCATCAGGCCGCCATCTCAAAGTTCGGCCACTCGGTCGCCTACACCGCCCAAGCCAACTTCGCGGAAGTCTTCGACCAAGTCGCCCGCGGCCATGCCGACTATGGCGTCGTTCCCATCGAAAACTCCACCGATGGAGCCATCGCCAGCACCCTCGATCTTTTCGTTGAATCCCACCTCCGAATTTGCGCCCAAATTCTCCTCCGCATCGATAACGGGCTCATGTCCGCCATCCCCCGCGAGGAAATCAAAACCCTCTACTCCCATCCCCAGGTTTTTGGACAGTGCAAACACTGGATCCTTCGTAATTTTCCTGAAGCCGACCTCGTCGAGACCTCCTCTACCACCAGAGCTGCCGCCATCGCCCGGGAACGCACCTCCGAAGGCGCCGCCGCCCTCGGAGGCGAACTTGCCGCGGAACTCAACGACCTCCAGATGCTCGAGCGTTCGATCCAGGACCGGGCCACCAACACCACCCGCTTTCTTGTCATCGGTGAAAAGACCTGCCCCTCCACCGGCAAGGACCGCACCAGTATCCTTTTTTCGGTCCACGACCGCCCCGGCTCGCTGGTCAAAGCTCTGCAGGCTTTCGACTCCTTCGCCATCAACATGTCCAAAATCGAATCCCGCCCCTCAAAACAGAAGGACTGGGAATACATATTTTACGTCGATCTGGCCGGACACTGCGACGATGACGAAGTGAAAGAGGCTCTCAATACCCTGGAAACCCACTGTTCCCTTGTGAAAATCCTAGGTTCCTATCCTGATCTCGACTCCTAGATCCTGGATTTCTGCTGGCCATTCCAAATCAGTCTGACAAATTCTCCCCAACCATGCTCCAACAAGGAATTCTTAATCCCGCCGTCAACGACCTCCTGGCCCGAATCCGCCACACCAACACCCTCGTCATCGCCGACTGGGCCTTCCCCTATTGGAACGAAATCGAAGTCGTCGACCTCTCCCTCACCCGCGGCATCCCCCTCATCACTGATCTTCTCGAGGTCCTAAAGGATAATTTCAAAGTCGGCCGGATTTGGCAGGCCGAGGAGTTCCTCTCAACCAACCCCGACGACGTCATCGCAAACTACGACGCTAAATTCGATGGATTCAAAGGTCTTCACCCCGACCTCGAAGTCACCCGACTCCCCCACAACGACTTCAAAAAACTCGTTCCAAACGCCATCGGCCTCATCCGGACCGGTGACACGTCTGCCTACGGCAACGTCATCCTCGAATCCGTTTAGTCACCACTTTCTCCACCTCTTTTCTCCATGAAATCCGCGATCACTCTCTCCCAGGTCCCCGAGGCCGCCGCCGGTCCTTTTGTCTTCCACCAGCCCCTCGCCGAAGGTTTCGCTGCCGCCAGGAAGCACGGCTACGATTCGGTTGAACTTTTTTTCCCGGGCCCGGATTTCATCACCGTCGATGAAGTGAAAGCCCTCGCTGCCGAACACGACCTCGGCATCGCCGCCGTTGGAACCGGAGCCGGCATGGTCAAACATGGCCTCTCCCTGACCGATCCTGATCCTGCCAGGCGTGAAGCAGCTCTTGAATTCATCATCAGGATGATCGACTTCGGAGGCCAGCTCGGCGCGCCCGCCATCCTTGGTTCAATGCAGGGGAAATGGGGTGGTGACATCTCCCGGGACCAGGCTCTCGGCTGGCTTGCCGGGGCCCTGAAAGCCGCCGGAGCAGCCGCCGCCAAATACGACGTTCCTTTTATTTACGAACCTCTCAATCGCTACGAGACCAATCTCATCAACCACCTCGCCGAAGGAGCGCAATACCTCGAGGACAACAATCTCGAAAACATCGTTCTTCTCGCAGACCTCTTTCACATGAACATTGAAGAGAGCGACGTGGCTCAAGCCATCATCGACGCCGGAAAGCACACCGGTCACGTTCACTACGCCGACTCCAACCGCTCCGCAATGGGCATGGGCCACACCGACCCCGCCCCCATCATTGCCGCTCTCAAGGAGGTTGGCTACAAGGGCTACCTCTCGGCCGAGGTCTTCCCCAAGCCTGATGCCGACGCCTGCGCGGCGCAGGAAATCAAGGCGATCAAGGAGGCCCTCGCCTAAACCACTCGTAAGATCCTGGACGCCAATAGATAGAAAACATGCCTGCTTTCCGTCTCCAGTCGTTCCGAAAATCGTGGTAGCCAGGCAAGATTGTCCGCCTTGAATTGAATGGCGTCTTCGTCATTCAGCGAGCTGTAGACGAGCAACAAAAGAGCGACGTGATCCGGAGCGAGCGTTTGATAAGTTGCCGGGAGTTCCAGGAATCCCGAATCGAGCATGAACTGGATTCGCCCCGCCACATCGAGGGATTTTTTGTCCTCATAAGCCGCGGCCCGGGCCGGAGCATCCGGGTTAAGGATAAAGAGTCGACAAAACTCAACCGCAGCCGTTTCAAAGTCCTCCGCGGTCCAATCGCGCTCCAACAGCTCCCGCGCCGAAGGTTCGATTTGAGTCAATATCGCGGCCGTCTCCGGTTGCTGGAGGGACGCCAAAATCGAAACATCGATCTCGTGCGCGAGAAGTGAGGCCGCAAGCTGTGCGACGGCTGCTTCGGGTGTCATTAAGAGCAGATTAAATTTTCTCAACCTGGCAGACATTGTCATACCAGTTCTGCCCCCCGATGAGCGGAGCAGGATTGATCGGCAGAGCGTCATTGATGTGAACACCGCCCCCAATGCCGCCCCGTTCCTTGGACCACCAGACACCTTTCTTGAGCCGGCTGTCAGCCAGCTTCTTGCTTTTCCCCTCGGCAGGTGAGGTTTCCTTGGTGGAGGATTCCCCCACAATGCCGTGCTCGAAGTGACCGACATGGTGTGAGCACATCACGACCCGTTTGTGCATCCCTTTCAAGAAGCGAACGTGGTTGGTGAAGCTGCCCATCACTCCTTCCTCGCCGGCCCGATAGGTGTGACCAGTGGGACGGAAGACTGAAATTTTCACCTCGTCCCCTTCGCTCACACCTAATTTCTTTCCGGTTTCGGGATGCATGAAGACCGGGTTGGTATGGATGATCTCGGCCGCGTATTTCCAGTGCCCCGAACGACCCTGTGTGTGCACATTCCACTTAAAGGTAGAGAATATATAACGATCATCACCTAGGTTCACGTGCTCGGGCACTTCGTGAAATACCGGTGCCGGACTGGCATTTCCATCAGAGAGCGGAAGCCCCACTGCTTTTGCCGCTTCAGGGAAGATGAGGTCATAAACATTAATAAGACGATTCGGGGTTGGGAAGCCTCGGACCGCTTTTCCATTTTTAACAATCCCAATGACCTTACCGTCCTTCTTTATAAGGGAGTCTTCATCTGCCGCCGACAGATCAGCAGTGTGCACAACATCATCGATGTAATAGGAGGATCCGTTGAGTTCTTCCTTCGTCAAGGCCCGCTCATAGAGTTCATAATCTTTCTCGCGGGTCTTGTCCTGCCAGATGCCCCGGCGCTTCAACTCCTCCCACGAGATGGGCAGATTTTTGTACCAATCCTTGTAGAGTGATTCATCATCGTCATAGGTGAAATGCTTCTCCATCCCTCCCCCGATCCGACGGGCAAGTTCACGGAACATTTCAGGCATCGTTTTCGACTCACCCTGCGGTTTGACGAGAGGTTGTCGCAAACCGGTGTAAGGAATGAGTCCGTAATTATTCGTTGAGTGATGATCGAAGCGCTCCAGACTTGTCGCTTCCGGAAGGATCATATCAGCAAGAGCCGTTTGCTCCCCGTAGCCAATATCGATCGCGACATGAAACGGAATGATTTCCTCGTTCTTCAGAACATCTCGTACGACATTTGCTTCAGGATAGCCGAACGATGCTCCCAGCGTGAACGACATATAGACGGAAACCTTCTGACGACCCTCTGCGATGTAGGGGTAAACCAGCTGGCCGACCCTCATTGAATACCAATGCCACGATAGAGGATATTCAGAAGGAGTGGCGAGTTCTCCGTAGTATTTGTTCTTCCACTTATCCGGGAAGGCATTGACGCGGTCCTGAACCTCTTGCGGAAGCTTTCTAAAGGCCGTTTCATTGAACCCCTCGCCAATCCCCCATGGCTGGGGCGTCGGAGCTTTGGGCTCGGGGAACGGAAGCTTCGGCAGCCCTTCCTGGCCATATTTCCCCGACCATCCTCGCAGGGAGGACAGACAGTATCCACCCGGTTTCCCGACACTCCCGACAAGGACATCAAGCGTCCGAATCAGGCGGTCTGCCTGCATCCCATTGTAGTGTTTTGCACTCCCGCGATTCGACATCGAGCAACAAGCAGGAGCGGCCTTGGCGAATTCAATCGCAATCCGTTCAATGTCTGCTGCCGCAACTCCGGAGAGCTTCTCAGCCCACTCGGGAGTGTAATCCTTCACTTGTTCGCGAAGGTCATCGAGCGGGTAGTTCGACCAACGCTTCCAAAACCCTTCATCCTGGAGACCTTCCTTAAGAATCGTATGAATCATCGCGCCCGCAACCGCTCCATCAGTCCCCGGCATCACGGTGTGGAACTCATCGGATTTACTCGCCGTCGCAGATGGACGGACTTCAAAGGTCACCAGCTTCGCGCCCTTTTCAACCCGGGCTTTTTGAAGCCGGTGCACCATGAAAAGCCCACCTTGATAAGCCTCGTAGGGGTTCCCTCCAAAGTTCACGACATACTTCGTATTCTCAAGATCCTGGGTCTCCCACTCGAACTCACGACCATAGAATGACATCAGCGGAGCGCGCCGATTCGAGGAACAAATTGAGCGACGGTTCAAGCGATGCGGCGTTCCAAAGGCATTGGTAAAGTGCTTGGTCACTCCCTTCGTCTTATCACGACCGTAATGGAAGACGAATTCCTCCGGCGTTCCATTTTCACGAAGCGGCTTCAACTTGGCGGTCAGCTCGTCATAGGCCTGCTCCCAGGTAATCCGCTTCCACTTCCCTTCCCCGCGTTTCCCAACCCGGCGAAGCGGATAGAGAATTCGCTCGGGATAATAGGTGTAGGAAATCATTCCCTGCGCCTTGGAGCAGATATTGCCCTCGGAATTTGGATCGAGCGGGTTGCCCTCGATTTTCCGGACCAGGCCATCCTGCACCCAGCCGATGACTCCGCAGTGATTGGTGCAGGCAAAGCAGATGGTCGGCGTGGCTTTGGCTTTGGTGTAATCCAAGCGGCCCAAGGTGCCGAGAATCCGGGTGGAGGTGGCATTCCGGGCACGCACCATGAGAGGAGAAAAGCCCCCTGCCAAAAGCGCACTGCCCAGTTTGAGAATCGAACGACGAGTAAGGTCAGACATTTTGAAAAGAGGTTATTTTTTAAGATTGTTTTGCTCGTAGGTCACATCCTCGTCCTTCGGATCAAGTTGCACCCCGGTATTGGACTTCGCTTCCATCCACGGTTCGTGGCTCACATAGAGCACCGATGGATTCGTCCCCGCCTCTGCCTTCCACGCCTTCGCCTTCTTTTTCTCAGCCAGTTTGGAAATGCGGGACTCAGGATCGTCCAGATCGCCAAAAACGAGAGCATCGGTCGGACAGTTCGAAACACAGGCTGGATCCAATCCCACCTCGGTGCGGTGCGTGCAGAAATCACATTTCTCAGCGACCTCTTTTTCAACATTGATCGAGATGGCACCATAAGGGCAGGCCTCGACACATTCCTTCTCGAGATCACAACGGCTCTCATCAACATAGACCCGTCCGTCCTTCTCTTTCCGGATCGCTTTGGATGGACAAGCCTTCAAACACGGTGCATCGACACAGTGCATGCAAATCAGCGGTGCGAAGGCCAGCTGCTTGTCGTCCGGCTTCTCAAGGTATCGCACCCGCATCCGAAAATTCCCCAGCGGAACTTCGTTCTCTGTTTTGCACGAAACCGAACACGAATGGCAGCCAATACAACGATCCAAATCAACCAGCATTCCGGCACGTTGATAGGACAAGCGATACTCTGCCCCCACTTTTTCCCACGGTAAAATCTCCCCTTGCGACATATTGTAACTTCTTTATTTCAAACGATTATTTCAAACGATTGCCTGATCTCAAAGATTTAAAATACGACCTCGCTATAATTCACAACAACGTCTCCACAAATCCGCCGGGTGTCAGTCATCTTTGACGGGCGTATCCCGGGCGTTTTTTTTCTTCCTTTCGGAAATTAGTAGGACAGATTTAAGCACCTCGGAGAAGCCGAACAAAACGCCCAGATCTGATCAGAAACCATGAAAACCCGACGTCTCGGAAACACCGACCTCGAACTTCCCATTCTCTCTTTTGGAGCCTCTTCACTGGGAGCCGAGTTCCGTGCCATTGATCTGAATGAAGCTTTCGGCGCCGTCCATACCGCACTCGATCTGGGAATGAACTTCATCGATACCTCCCCCTTTTACGGCCGTGGCATGTCCGAAGTCATGCTTGGGCAGGCCTTAAAAGGCATCGACCGCTCCAGCTACCTCCTCGGAACCAAACTCGGCCGCTACACCGACCGTCACTTTGATTTTTCGGCAGCCCGCGTCGAGGAATCCATTCACACTTCCCTGCACCGCCTCGGCACCGACCACCTCGATCTCATCCTCCTTCACGACGTTGAGTTCGTGAAACTCCCGCAAATCTGGGAAGAAACCCTTCCCGCCGTCCTGAAGGCCAAGGCCGAAGGGAAAGTCCGCGCCGTCGGCTTCTCCTGCTACCCCATGGCCTGTTTCAACACCGTCCTTGACCACGTCGAAGACGACATCGATTGCGTCCTCTCCTACAATCAATACACCCTGCAAAACACCGCCTTTGCCGACGACCTCGTCCCCCGCCTCAAAGCGAAGGGCCTCGGAGCGATCAACGCCGGCCCCTTCTCCGCCCGCCTCCTCACCAACGCTTCCCTTCCCGCTTGGCTCAAGGAACCGGAGGACGTCAAAGCCGCTGCCCGCGCGGCCGCCAAACTTTGCGCAGACAATGGCGTCGACATCGCCCAACTCGCTCTCCAGTTCTCCTGTGCCCACGAAGACATCGCCTCGACGGTTGCCGGATCCGCCAACCCCAAAAACGTCGCAAAATGGGCCCAATGGCTCGCCAAACCCATCGACGAAGCGCTCTTGGCCCAAGTCCTCGAAATCTTCGCGCCCGTGAAAAACATCGGCCACCAGGAAGGCCTCCCCGAAAACAATTAGGCCACCTCAGCCAAGCCAATCGTCCATTCTTTACCCTCATGTCCTACGCCATCGAATTCACCAATCCCAAGGAGATCAACGCCATTGATCTCGAAGACGCTTCAGCTCCGGGGCCCGGTGAAGTCCTCGTCCGCACCCATCGCATGGGAATCTGCGGCACCGACCTCTCCTGCTACCTCGGCAAATTCCCCTTCTTCTCCTACCCCCGCACTCCCGGCCACGAGCTGGGTCTCGAAGTCATCGCAGTCGGGGAAGACGTCACCAACGTCAAGGCAGGTGACAAATGCTCCCTCGAGCCCTACGTCAACGATCCCGATTCACGCACCTCGCAAAAAGGCTCCTTCAACTGCTGCCCCGGCGTGCAGGTCATCGGAGTCCACGGTCCCGGCGGCTTGCGTAAAGCCAATTGGATCGTCCCCGCCCGTAAACTCCACCCTGGCAATAACCTCTCCTACGACGAGCTCGCTCTCGTCGAAACCCTCGCTATCGGCTACCACGCCGTCCAGCGCGGCAATCCCCAACCCGGCGAAACCGTTCTCGTCATTGGCGCAGGCCCCATCGGCCTGTCCTGCCTTGAGTTCCTCAAGCTCATGCCCGATGTCAACGTCATCGTGATGGACATGGTCCAGAGCCGCCTCGATTTCTGCGCTGACAACCTCGGCATCAAAAATGGCGTCCAGTTCAATAGGGACGGCTCCCACCTCGCCAAACTTGAGGAACTTACCGACGGCAACCTCGCCGACGTCGTCATCGATGCCACCGGCTCCAACAAATCCATGTCGACCTGCTTCGACTTTGGCGGCTTCACTTCCCGTATCGTCTACGTGGGCATCACCACCCTTGAACTCACCTTCCCGCACGCTCCCGTCTTCCACCGCCGCGAGCAAACTCTCCTCGCTTCGCGAAATGCCCTCCCCGCCGACTTCGGCGAGATCATCAAGATCATCGAGGCAGGCGACATCGACACCAAGGTCTGGATCACCCACCGCCTCGACATCGAGGAAGTCCCCACCGAGTTCGACAAATTTACCGACCCTGCTCTCGGAGCCATCAAGGCCGTCATCAACGTCAACGACTAACCACCGAACCTTTCAGACCCCGCTCCTTCTTAAAAACTCTGCGCCCAAAGTGCTCGGTATGGGTCTCTGCGTGAGCCTCAATCAAAAATCCACCTCATATGAAACAATGCCCTAAATTCACCTTCGGCGTCGGCGATCGCTTCGCCCACGGCGCCCACGCCCAACTCCAGGCCTTCATCGCCGCCAAAGAACTCGGCGTCGATATCTGCCCCACCTGGAACAAGTCCAACCGCGAGCACGAAATCATCGGCTCCGAGCCCCAAACCACCCGCGATGCCGCCGACAAGGCCATCGCCGATCTCGGCTGGACCGGAGAATATCTTCTCGACGCCGACCACATCAACCTCTCCACCGTCGACCGCTTCGTCGCTCCTTGTAATTTCTTCACTCTCGACGTCGCCGACGACATCGGCGAAGCCGCCACCCCCGAAGACGTCGAAGCCTTCATCGACAATCACCCCGAGCTCATCGGCTCGGTGACTGTCGAAGGCATCGACCAGCCCCTCGAAATCTCCCGCGAGCTCGTCGAGCAAACTGCCAACCAGTTCCTCAAAGCCACCCAGAAGGCCAAGGTAATCTACGACCACATCGTAGCGGCCAAAGGCGGCACCGATGACTTCGTCACCGAAGTCTCCATGGACGAGACCGACGATCCCCAGGTCCCCGCCGAGATGCTCATCATCCTCGCCGCCATCGCAGACCAAGGCATCCCCATTCAAACCATCGCGCCCAAGTTCACCGGCCGCTTTAACAAGGGAGTCGATTACGTCGGCGACGTCGCCCAGTTCGAGCAAGAGTTCAACGACGATCTCGCCGTCCTCGCGCACGCCATCAAAGCCTACGGCCTCCCCGAAACTCTCAAACTCAGCGTCCATTCCGGTTCGGACAAGTTCTCGATCTACGAGCCCATCAAGAAAGCAATCGCCCGCACCGGCGCCGGACTTCACATCAAAACCGCCGGCACCAACTGGCTAGAGGAAGTCATCGGCCTCGCCACCGCCGGTGGAGATGCCCTCGATCTCGCCAAGGAAATCTACGCCAAGGCCCTCGAGAAAAAGGAAGCCCTCTGCGAGCCCTACGCCACCGTCATCGACATCGACCACTCCCAGCTGCCATCAGCCGAAGAAGTCAACGGCTGGACCAGTGAGCAATACGTCAGCGCCTTGACGCACGACCAGAGCAATCCCGGCTACAATGCCAACGTCCGGCAGCTCCTCCACGTCGGTTTCAAGATCGCCGCCCAAATGGGAGACCGCTACCTCGACGCCCTCAAAACCAACGAGACCGTCATCTCAAAATGCGTCACCGCCAACCTCCTCGATCGCCACATGAAGCCCCTCTTCGCGTAAGCGAAAAAGAACATTACAAACCTCTAAAAGCGGCTCCCGGGGACTGGAGCCGTTTTTCATGGAAGTCAGCATCCCTGGCGCTTGTCTCCAAAGATATTCTTCCAATCTCGTGAACCGGTCCCAATGATTCACCCTTGAGCAGTCAACTTTACCCGGGCACCGACGCCAAGTGGTTTCACGCGTCCGAAGTAACCGGGGATTTCATGGGCATCCGATACGGAAGAGTGACTCCGAACTCCGATGGCGTTGAGTGGTCCTTCATTTCCCATTGCGAATGTGATGGCATCGGCGGCTTTGTGCGAATCCTGAGGGAACATGGGGCAGAGATGCCATCACTCCCGCAAACAAAGCATCCTTGCCAGGGAATGATCGCCCCCCTTTGGGAGTTGTGGCGAAATCGCAAATCCAATCCTGAATCAGCCAAACGCTCCGACTGGGCGCAGGCCCGCAATTCGCCACCCGGCCCTTCCTCCGAAGTGGCCTGGCATCTGTTTTCCGAAAAGGAGACCAAGGAATTGCTCGAAAAATGCCGGCGCGAAGGCGTCACCGTAAACAGCTTTCTACTGAAACAGCTCGACCAAGCCATCCGGCCGGATATTCAAAAACCCAATGCCGTGATTCCATGGATGATTCCAGTCAACCTCCGGGGTGATCTTGAGCACCGCGACGAAACCCGGAACCACGTCAGCTATATTGAAGCCCGGATTCAAAGAGATGATTCCGCCAAGACGATTCAGGTGCAACTTCAACAACGTCTGAAACGCGGCGAGCATCGGGCCAACTACCTTATTCTCGGCATCGGTAGATTCCTCAGCCACGAGACCAAAGTTAAGATCATCCAAAAAGATCGCGCCAAACCTGCAGGTAATATTGGCGTGTTTTCGAATCTCGGAGTTTGGGACCCGGAGAAAACAATCGACACCCGAGACTCCTGGCTCTTTTGCCCTCCTGTCGTCAAGGGCCAGCTCTTGGGCGCGGGCTGTGTCACCTTTCAAGGAAGACTCGGCTTAACCATTCAAGGTCATGCCAATTCCACGCCTCCCGGAATCGCGGATACCTGGATGAATTGTTGGCTCTCGGCGATTGAGAGCCCGGACGATACATCCAAGGGCTCGAACCATTAAGGCCCCAACCAGACTTTTCACTGCCTACTCTCCCCGGAACGAGCCAACCTTGGCATCAAACGGAAACGGGCATTGGATATCTTCGAGCCACGCTTCCTTCTTCATCCATGCGCGCTGCCGTTTCGCGGAGCGGCGGGTGCTGGTGTGGAAGCCTTTGTGACATTCTTTGAGGGTGAGCTTGCCGTCGAGATGTTCTTCGATTTCGGAGAAGCCGATGACTTTACGACAAGTCGCGGAGGCCGTTTCCCGGAGGGCGTCGACTTCTTCGACGCCACCCTTTTCGAGGATCTGCATGGTCCGTGAGCTAATACGCTGCTTGCTGTTGTCGTTATCCCACAGGAGGTAGAGGCCTTGCAGGCCGAGGGTGATTTCGTCGAACTTTTTGAACTGCCCGGCTTTGAGGACGGACATTTTTTGACCCGAAAGCAGACAAATCTCGAGGGCGCGAATGAGGTAGCGACGATTCTTGGGATCAGTTGCCGCCGCGCCCTCGGGGTCGAGCGATTTAAGTTCGGCAAAAAGATCCTCATTGCTGCGTTCTTCAAACCTGGCCCGCAGGTCGTCATCGCGACCGGGAATGGAGGAAGGACCATGCGTGAGGTGTTTTAAGTAGACCCCGCTGCCACCCACCACGATGGGGCGTTTCCCACGGGACTGGATGTCGGCAATCACCGGCAGAACCAGTTCACGAAAAGCGAGGGGATCACAATCCGCGGTCGGATCTAAAACTCCGTAAAGATGATGAGGTGCTTTCCCCTGAATTTCTTCGTGCGGAGCGCCACTCAGGACCTCCAGTCCCCGGTAAGCCTGAAAGGGATCGGCATTCACAATTTCGCCATCGAGCTCGAGGCTCAATGAGATTGCGAGAGCGGATTTCCCCGAAGCCAGGGGGCCACAGAGATACAAGGGAGCGGTAGACGAAGCAGGCACACCCGGAGAGGATCAGAAGAAGAGCAGTAAGTCGACCTAGGACCGGATTAAAAATCCAAAGTCAAAAACGACCCCAGAGAGCAACGCTGAAGACAATTGGCCAAACGATCAAAAAGAAGCTCTTGCACCTTTTCCCGTGCTACCCTCTAATCCGCCCCGCCTTGACGACTGCCATTCTTGCTCTCGAAGACGGCCGCACTTTCCGCGGACGTGCCTTTGGTCATACCGGAACGACATCCGGTGAGATCTGCTTCAATACCTCGATGACGGGGTATCAGGAGATTATCACCGACCCTTCCTACCGGGGACAGATTGTCACCATGACCTATCCGCTCCAGGGAAACTACGGAGTGAATCCCGAGGACGCCGAATCCACCTCTCCCCACGTCCGGGGATTCGTGGTCGGAGAACTCTGCGAAATCCCCTCTTCCTGGCGCTCCCAGCAGTCGCTGGCCGACTACTTCACCGAGCACAAAATTATTGGAATCGAGGAAATCGACACCCGGGCGCTCACCAAACACCTGCGTGACAAGGGAGCGATGAGGGCCGTCATTTCCACCGAACTTTCCGAGGAAGAGGCCATCAAAACCGCCAACGCGGCCCCTTCGATGGAAGGCAGCGACTTTGTGAAGGAGGTTTCGACCAAAGAATCCTACCTGTGGGAGGGCGAATCCCGCCTCTGGACTATTCCAAGTGTCACCACCAATCAGACCACCAACTACATCGATCTTCCTCCGGTGAAGTATCGCATTATCGCCTACGACTTTGGGATCAAACACAATATCCTCCGTTCGCTTCGGCAATCGGGCTTTGAGGTTGAGGTCGTGAACTCGCGCACGCCCGCCAGCGAGGTTCTCGCCAAAAATCCCGACGGAGTTTTCCTTTCCAACGGCCCGGGAGACCCCGCCGCTCTGACTTACATTCACGAGGAGGTCAAACAACTCATCGGCAAGGTTCCTGTCTTCGGAATTTGCCTCGGTCACCAGATTCTCACCCACTGCTTTGGAGGCACGACCTACAAGCTCAAGTTTGGTCACCGTGGTGGAAATCACCCCGTCAAGGACCTCCGCTCCGGCAAGGTCAACATCACGGCCCAGAACCACGGGTTCGCCACCGACGACTCATCACTTCCCGACTACATTGAAGTGACCCATATCAATCTCAACGACCAAACGGTCGAGGGCATGCGCAGCATCAAGGACCCGGTATTTTCGGTCCAACATCACCCTGAGGCCGCTCCCGGCCCGAATGATGACAAGGGGTTTTTCGACGAGTTTATTTCTCTGATCGAGGGCTCCAAATAACAACTCTTTCCATGAATACCATCATTTGCGGCCTCCAATGGGGCGACGAAGGCAAGGGCAAGATTGTCGATTTCCTGACCGAAGAAGCAGACCTTGTCGTCCGTGGACAGGGCGGCAACAACGCCGGCCACACCGTGATCGCCAAGGGCAAAAAATATGTCCTCCATCTCATCCCCTCCGGCATTCTCTGGGACAAACAGTGCATCATCGGAAACGGTGTCGTCATGGATCCCGTCGGCCTTTGTCAGGAAATTGAAAGTCTCGAAGCGGAAGGCATCGCCATCACGCCCGAACGGCTTCTCATTTCCGACCGGGCTCACGTCGTCCTCCCCTATCACCGCGAGCTTGATGCCGCGCGTGAGATGTCCCTCGGCGATAAAAAGATCGGCACCACGAAACGTGGCATTGGCCCGACCTACGCCGACAAGGCCAACCGGATCGGACTTCGCCTTGCCGATTTCCGCGATCCCGCCAAGGCCAGGGAGTTGATCACGATTCGTCTCGAAGAGGCCAATCGTATCCTTGCCTACCACGATCTTCCCACCTTTGAAACTGAAGCGGTTTATTCCGAAGTTGAGGCCGCCCTCGACCGGCTTCGCCCTCACTTGGCCAACGTCATCCCGGTCGTCCACACTTCCTGGAAAAAAGGTGAAACCATTCTTTTTGAAGGAGCCCAGGGAACCTTCCTCGACATCGACTTCGGAACCTACCCGTTCGTCACCTCTTCCAACACAACCTCGGGCGGAGCCTGCACCGGTTCAGGGATGCCCCCTCACGCCATCGATCGCGTGGTTGGAGTTTGCAAGGCCTACACCACCCGGGTGGGATCCGGCCCCTTCCCCGCCCAAAACGATGAAATCGCGGAATTCTTCCATTCCCGCGGCATGGAGTTTGGCGCAACCACCGGACGCCCCCGTCGTTGTGGCTGGCTCGACACGGTTCTGATTCGCTACGCGGTGATGGTGAATGGAGTCACCGATCTTGCGATTACGATTCTCGACGGACTGGACGAACGCGAGACCATCAAGATTTGCGTTGGTTACGAAATCAACGGCGAAATTCACGAATTCCCTCCCGCCGAACGCGACCACTGGGACGTCATCAACCCGATTTATCAGGAGATGCCCGGCTGGCAGGAATCGACCACCGGATGCCGGGCCTACGAAGAGCTCCCCCAAAGGGCGAGGGATTACCTCGCCCGCATTGAGGAACTCACCGGCGCTCCCGTCTCCTACGTTGGCGTGGGCCCGGATCGGGAACAAACCATCATTCGCTAGCGCACCATGGGCAACGCCCCGCCATCTTCCACTCCCCGACACGTCGCCGTTATCATGGACGGCAATGGACGTTGGGCGGAATCGCGCGGACTTCCACGCAAGGCCGGTCACCGTGCCGGTGCCGAGTCGGTGCGGGAAGTGGTCGATGCCTGCCTCGATCTTGGCATCGAATTCCTGACCCTGTATGCTTTCTCGTCCGAAAATTGGAATCGCCCGGAAAAGGAAATTGACGCCCTGATGAAGCTTCTTGAGCAGTTTCTCAAAACCAAAGGGCAGGAGTTTGGCAAAAAGAATGTCCGCCTCCGAACGATCGGAAGAACCCAAATGCTTCCAGATTCCTGCCGGGACCAACTTGAGAAAGTCAAAGCAGACACTGCCAAAAACACCGCTCTCACCGTGATTCTTGCACTTTCCTACGGAAGTCGGGAGGAAATCACCGACGCGGCTCAAAGAATCGCGCAAAAGGTCGCAATCGGGCAATTGGCACCGGAGGACATTTCCAGAGAGACTGTCAGCGCACACCTCGACACTGCCGACTTCCCCGATCCGGATCTCCTCATCCGCACTTCAGGCGAATTACGACTCTCAAATTTCCTCCTCTGGCAGCTCAGTTACGCCGAATTTTTCATTAGCCCAAAGAATTGGCCCGATTTCCACAAAAGCGACTTCCGTGAAGCGATTGAAGATTATTCTCGCAGGCATCGGCGCTTCGGGAGAGTCTAGCGCCGAAAACCGCTGTGAGTAAAGACCCGGAACATCACCTCCTTCTTGTCGATCAGGATTTGGATTATCTTGAGTGGGCCACCAAGCACCTTGCTGCCGACGGCCTCAAAATCCTGAGGTGTGATAGCGCGGAAAAAGCGGCCCAAGTCATCAAAAAGGCGCCCATTGATGTCGTCATCAGCGACCTCAAGCTCGAACCATTCGATGGCGTCGAACTGCTGCAACGCACCCGGGCAGCTTCGCCCAATACCATCACCATCCTCACCGCGGTTTCTCCCACCACCAGCCAGATCATTGAAGCGACCCAGAAGGGCGCCCTCGATGTTCTGCGCAAGGAATCCCTCGCCTTCGAACTCCGCCAAGTGGTCGAGTCAGCGCTTCAGACAGTTGACCAGCGAAGACAAATGGGACCGTCCTCAGGCGAACAACCCGGATTGATCGGAAAAACCACCATCATCGGAATTTCTCGTCCGCTTCAAAAAGTCATGAAGGTGGTCGGCCGCGTGGCCCAGTCCGATGCACCCATCCTCGTCACGGGCGAGAGCGGCACCGGAAAGGAACTCATCGCCCGCTCCATCCATGATTACAGTCCGAGGCGGAAGAAGGAAATGCTGGTGATCAACTGTGGAGCCATTCCTGAAAACCTTTTGGAATCCGAGCTCTTCGGCCACGAAAAAGGTTCTTTTACCGGAGCGATTGCCCGTCGTACCGGGCGCTTCGAGGGCAGCCACGAAAGCACCCTTTTTCTCGATGAGGTGGGCGATCTCCCGGCCAGTGTTCAAGTGAAACTTCTCCGTGTTCTTCAGGACGGCACCTTTTCCCGGGTTGGGAGCAACGAAGTCCTTAAGACCGATGTTCGCATCGTCACCGCAACCAACAAAGACCTCGCCAAGGAAGTCAGCGAGGGACGTTTCCGCGAAGACCTATACTACCGGCTGAACGTCGTCGAAGTCGAACTCCCTCCGCTCCGGGAACGACAGGAAGACATCGCCATCCTTGCCGAATTCTTCCTTGATCGCATCGCACGCCGCAATGGCACTGCCCGGATGCGACTCACCGGAGAAGCCATCGAGCACCTTCAAAAACATCATTGGCCCGGTAACGTCCGCGAACTTGAGAACACCATGGCCCGCGCCTGTGCTCTCGCGCTGAATGACATCCTTCTTCCCGAGGACATCCCCATCGGGCGGAGTCCGGCCACAATGACCGGCTCGCTTGACGATGCTCTCGCCCTCATTCTCGATCTCTCCGGACGCGGCGGCCAGAATGCCCTCAATTTTGTTCGCGACGAACTCATCCGACATGCTTTGAATCGGTGTGAAAACGACACCAAGGAGACGGCCCGCGTCCTTGGCGTTTCTCTCTCCACTCTCAAAAAGTGGCTGCCCTCCCCGCAAGATGCCTGACCTCCACCAACATCCCCTCGTCACTGACCGCCTTTCCAGGCTTCGTTCCATCGATTGCCCTCCCCACGAATTTCGCCGACACGTTGCCGACATCGCCCGCCTCCTCGTTCTCCCGGCCACCGCTCATCTGGAAACCGAACCGGTCACAGTGACGACGCCGATCACCGAGACGACCGGACGGCAGCTTTCACGCCCCGTTGTTCTCGTTCCGATCCTCCGCGCCGGACTCGGAATGAGCGATGCCTTCCACCAGCTCCTCCCGGAAGCCTCCGTCGCCCACTATGGTGTTGCGCGGAACGAAAAAACCCTCGAACCCGAGGTCTACCTCGAGCGCTTCCCGGAAAATCTCGGCAAAGCCGAAGTGATCGTCCTCGATCCTATGCTCGCTACCGGAGGCAGTGCCGCCGCAGCCCTCTCCGTGCTGAAGGAACGCGGTGCAAGGCACCTCCACTTTGTCTGTCTCGTCGCAAGCCCCGAAGGCCTTGATCACCTCAAAAAAGATCATCGCGAGGTTCCTGTCACCAGCGCGGCCATTGACGAAGGTCTGAATGCCAAGGGTTACATCGTCCCCGGACTCGGCGATGCCGGGGATCGAATCTTCGGCACCTTATAAGATGGCGAACCGGTCAAGATAAGGCTACTAATCCTCCGTGCGGATTCCGTTCCTCATCCTGACCCTCGTATTCGCCCTCTCACCGGAAGGACGGGCAATCACTTGGCAGCAGATTCAACAATCCTCCGACTACCTCTCGGCAAAAAAATCGATCGCCGAACATCTTCCCGATCTCGCGATTTCCAAGATCAAACGGCTCGTTTCCCAACCCGATCTCGATCAAATGGCCAAGGCCTCCTTGCTCACCCTTTTGGGAGAAGCCCAGGTCAGAGCCGGCCTTAATCTCCCGGAACCCGAACGAACCCTTCTCCTCTCCGAGGCCCTAAAGGCCCTGGATGACAGCTCACTCCGTGAGTTTAGCCCATCCCATCTTTGGAGGAGTTATGCATTGAGTAATCTTGGACGCATCGGGGATGCCATCGGGGAATTGAAGCGAATTGACCGTCGTACCATGATCGCCGATGCCAATCTCCAGATGGCGTCACTGATGATTACGATTGGGGATATTGAAGGGGCAAAGGAAAAACTGGAATCTCTCAAGAAAACAGAAGATCCGCTCCTGCTCAGGGAAACCCGCCTCCACCTCATCGCCATCGCTCTCATCGAAGAACGCCTGGATGACGCTGCCGGAATCCTCACTGAAATCAAACCTGCCAATCCGCTTGAAGAAGGGTTGTTCTCCTACCTGACCGGCCGTATTCAGTTGGCTCGTGGCGAACGACTGGCTGCCGTTGGCACCTTCCAGGGACTCATCGCCGGCACTTCACCCGGAATAAAACTCACCTCGGCCCTCTTTCACGAATGCACCCTCGCTCTGGCGGACAGCCTTGCTCTCGAAGAAAACGAAGAAGCTGCCGTCGCCTCTCTTTTGGAGACTTTGGAAAAACACCCGGAGTCACCTCGCATGGAGGAAATTTTCGAGAGACTCAAGTTATGGTCCGAAAAGATCCAAACCACTCCCCTCCTTCAAAAACTCTCCCTCTGGGTTTCCCCGCCCGGTGCGGAGAGTGCCTCCTTCGTCTTGCCTCAAGGTGACTCTGTTGGGTCCATATCTGACACCACCAATATCGATCAGCTTCCCGACCGTTCGCTTTACGCTCTGGAGTTCAATGCCACCACCAACCTCAAGTCGGAAAACCCCGCGATCAGGCAAGAGGGATCCCTTCAAATTTCTTATCTCCAAATGGCTGCCAAGCCGGATTCCAAGCTCATCAACCGGTCCCTCGTTGAACTCGGCTTGGTCCGGATGTCGGAAGAAAACTACCCCCAGGCTCTGGCCATCTTTGGACTGCTGGATGACAGATCTGGCTCTCCCCTGTTGAAGGCCTGCGCAAGGGCCCTTGCCGGAAAGGCTGCTTTTGCCATCGAGAAACCCGAAGAGGCCAGCCAGGCCTTTTTGGAAGCTGGAGAATTGGCCTCCAAGATCCGGGACGCCGATGCCAAGGTCCAAGCCAGCAATCTTCGAGCCATCACCGCTCTCAATGCCGGAATCACTCTTCTTGCGACCACGCGCTCGAAAGAACTCGATCAGGTTACCCAAAATCTCGAAAGCCCGGAAGCACGGTCCTTTTTGATTCTGGAGCGCGGACTCTTCCTCAGCACCAAAGGTGACCCGGACGCCCGCGACTTCCTCGTAAGCTTTCTCGCGGACTTCCCCAACAGCCCCCGCAAAGACGAAGCAGCCCTATCTCTGGCCGAAAGTGCCATCTTTTCCCCCCCAAAGGATCCTGACTTGGCACGCACTCACATCACCGCCTTAAAATTTGATCTCGTCACCCAGCCCGTCCTGGAAGCGCGCCGAATTCTCGTCCTGCTCTCTCTCAACCTGGGTCTGGAACAAGCAAACGCTCTTCTAACCAAGGCACCCGATCACCCCTTCGCCGCACGGATTCTCTTCCAACTCGGCCAGGCTTACCGTCATCCCGAAATCAACCAAATTGGCAAAGCCAACGTCTCCTTCGAGCGCCTTTTAAAGGACTACACGGACTGCGAATTCGCCGAAGCCTCCCGCTACTTCAGTGCCCTCACCGCGATGTCATTCACGACCGAATCAGGCGAGCAAACTGCTATTTCCCGCTTTCGGGAGTTAATCGATAACAAAGGCGTCCTTGCGAACGAGGCCGCCATTGCCCTCGCGAGCCTCCTCACCGAACGGGATCAACAAGAAGCTGCCCTGGCCGAAATTGAGACCTCCTTAAAAACACCGAAACTCTCTGACAGTGATCGCCGCCGCCTTCTCATCATTGGCGCGGATGCCTCGGGACAACTGGGGAATTACGAGCAAGCTCTCACCTATTACGATCAACTGCTCAAAATCAAAAGTCTTCCGATCTCCACCAGAAATCGCGCCAGTTTTCAGCGGGGCCAAATCCTGGACACCAGACTGGGACGCAAGGCCGAAGCTCTTGAAGCCTATCTCGAAGTCGTCAACCGGGACTTCGACACGGGCGAGACAAGCAGCATGGAGTGGAAGTGGTTCGATAAATGTGGCCTTGAAGGAGCTCTTGCCCTTCTTGAAAGGGAAAAACGCTGGCGGGCAGCCATCAGTCTTGCTGAAAAACTGGGGCAAAGCGGAAGCCCCCGTGCCGAGGATGCCAGGGAAATCGCAGAGCGTATCGGACTCGAACAATTTATCTATCGCGGACGTTAAGT
>ERZ887942.995-NODE-995-length-21041-cov-18.718813_pt1 | contig 21041 bp, 13 predicted proteins | sample MGYA00521099_ERZ887942 | MGnify/ENA primary metagenome ERZ887942 (study PRJEB32303, sample SAMEA104408605) | aquatic metagenome | biome: Brackish water; feature: Pelagic; material: water | place: Baltic Sea | collected 2014-06-07T06:48:00 | depth 16,251 m ...
GGAGAGTCCAAGGTTGATTTTTTGAACTTTTCGACGGCATTGTAGTGCCTTTTGAAAGGACCCCTCGGTTCCATAAGCCCCCAAGCTCAAGAATGCGAAACTTGGGTTAATGGTGGGGTGACCCCAGGATGAGCAGTTCACTGGAGATTAGAGCACCCCTTCACCGGAAGACTAAAGCTGTTAGATGTCAATATTGATCATGACAGCGTTACCAGAAGATCGCCGGTATCGGCGGCCTTTCCTTTTGCCAGGTGGACTTCTCCTACTACGCCATCTACGGGGGCGCTGACGGTGGTGAGCATTTTCATGGCTTCGATGACGACTAACTTGTCGCCTTCTTTGACTTCGTCCCCGGGTTTTACGGCGACCTCTGAGATCATGCCGGGAAGGGGGGCGGAGATGTGCTTGGGGTTGCTGGGTTCGCCTTTGAGGTTGGCGACGGACTCTTTTCCGAGGGCGCGATCGACGACGACGGTTTCGCGGGGCATGCCGTTGAGCTCGAAGAAGAGGGTGCGGCGGCCTTCGGCATCGGCTTCGCCAATGTTGATGAGCTTAATGAAGAGAGTTTTACCGGGGGCGATCTCGACGTTGATTTCCTCGGATCCGCTGAGGCCGTAGAAGTAGGCGGGAGTAGGGAGGACGGTGAGGCGGTCGTAGTCTTTGAGGCTTTGTTGGAATTCGGCGAAGACCTGCGGATACATGAGGTGACTGTAGAGGTCATCGTCGCTGGCTTCGCGCTCGAGGGTTTGGCTGAGTTCGGCTTTGGTCTGGTCGAGGTCGCAGGGGGCGGCGAGTTCACCGGGTCTTACGGTGACGGGGACCTTGTCGCCGAGGACGAGCTTTTGGATGTCCTTGGGCCAGCCGCCATCGGGTTGACCGAGACCTCCGGCAAGCATGTCGATGACACTTTCGGGAAAATCCAGATTGGGCGCGTTGCCATTGAGGAGGTCGGCGGCTTTGAGGTCCTGGGTGACGAGGAGCATGGTCATGTCCCCTACGACTTTCGAAGACGGGGTGACTTTGACGATGTCGCCGAAGAGCTGGTTGACGTCGGCGTAGGTGTGGGCGATTTCCTGCCAACGGTGGCCGAGGCCCATGCCATTGGCTTGTTCCTTGAGGTTGGTGTATTGGCCGCCGGGCATTTCGTGAAGGTAGACTTCGGCGGTGCCGCTTCTTGGCGCGGAGTAGAAGGGCTCGTAGTGGGTGAGTATTTCTTCCCAGTAGTCGGAGAGCTCGTTGATGGTGTCATTATCGAGACCTGGGTGGCGCTCGTTTCCGCTCATGGCGGCGTTGACGGAGTTGAGATTTGGCTGACTGGTGGAGCCGGACATGGAGGCCATGGCCATGTCGGCGATGTCGACTCCGGCGTCGGACGCGGCCATGATGGAGGCGGCATTGAGGCCGGAGGTGTCATGGGTGTGGAAGTGGATGGGGATGCCGATCTCTTGCTTGAGGGTGGAGACAAGTTTGGAGATGGCGGCGGGGTGGGCGAGGCCGGCCATGTCCTTGATACACAAGATGTGTGCGCCCATTTTCTCGAGCTCTTTGGCTTTATCGACGTAATATTGGAGGGAATATTTTGCGCGGTTGGGATCGGTGATGTCGCCGGTGTAGCAGACGGCGGCTTCGCAGACGGCCTTGCCATGTTCGCGGGCCGCTTCCATCGCGACCTTCATGTTGGGAAGGTAGTTGAGGGAGTCGAAGATGCGGAAGATGTCCATGCCGGAGTCGGCGGCGTGCTTCACGAATCCGGCGACGACGTTGTCGGGGTAGTTCGAGTAGCCGACGGCATTTGAGCCACGGAAGAGCATCTGGAAACAGATGTTGGGGATTTTTTCGCGGAGTTGGCGGAGACGGTCCCATGGGTCTTCCTTGAGGAAGCGCATGGAGGTGTCGAAGGTGGCGCCGCCCCACATTTCCATGGAGAAGAGGTTGGGGGTGCGGTTGGCGTAAGCCTCGGCGATGGCGAGCATGTCGTAGGTGCGCATGCGGGTTGCGATGAGGGACTGGTGCGCGTCACGCATCGTGGTGTCGGTGACGAGGAGGCGCTTTTCGTTTTTGATCCAGTCGGCGAAGCCTTCGGGGCCTTTTTCGAGGAGGATTTCGCGGGAGCCCTTGGTCGTGGTCAGAGGCTGGGAGCCTCTGCTACATGGGATACGGGGAGTCTCGAAGGGCTTGGGTGGGGTCCAGTTTTTGGCTCCGGGGTTTCCGTTGACGGTGATGTCGGAGAGGTAGTTGAGGAGCTTGGTGGCGCGGTCGCGCTTGGCGACGAACTCGAAGAGGCTCGGCTGGGAGTCGATGAGCTTGGTGTGCGCGTTGCCGGAGCGGAAGGTCTCGTCTTCGATGACGTTTTCCAAGAAAGGGATGTTGGTTTTGACGCCGCGGATGCGGAACTCGCGGAGGGCGCGGTCCATGCGCTGGCAGGCGGTCTCGAAGTCACGGCCGGTGGCGGTGAGCTTGACGAGCATGGAGTCGTAGTAGGGGGTGATGACTGCTCCGGCGTCGCCATTTCCTGAGTCGAGACGGATGCCGAAGCCGGCAGCGGAGCGGTAGTTGGTGATGCGGCCGTAGTCGGGTGCGAAGCCTTTTTCGGGGTCCTCGGTGGTGATGCGGCACTGGATGGCGAAGCCGTTGCAGGGGATGTCCTCCTGAGCGGGGATGCCGATCTCGGGGTCGTGAAGTTTTTTGCCCTGGGCGACGAGGATTTGTGAGCGGACGAGGTCGATGCCGGTGACACACTCGGTGACAGTGTGCTCGACCTGGATGCGGGGGTTCATTTCGATGAAGAACCACTCCTTGGAATCCATGTCGTAGAGGAATTCGACGGTGCCGGCGTTGTCATAGCCGATGTCCTTGGCGAGGCGGGCGGCGGATTCGCAGAGGTCGTGGCGGAGGGTGCCCTCGAGGTCGATGGAAGGAGCGATTTCGACAACCTTCTGGTAGCGACGTTGGACCGAGCAATCGCGCTCGTGCATATGGACGACGTTTCCGTGTTGGTCGCCGAGGATTTGAACTTCGATGTGCTTGGCGCGCTTGATGTAGCGCTCGAGGAAGACGGCGTCGTTTCCGAAGGCATTCTGGGCTTCTTCCTGCGCTTCCTTAAGGCGGCCCTGGAGCTCGGAGGGCTTTTCGACGATGCGCATGCCGCGACCGCCGCCACCGAAGGCGGCCTTGATGATGAGGGGGAAGCCGACTTCGTGCGCGACGGTGAGGGCTTGGTCGGGGTCGGAGATGGCGTCATCGGTGCCGGGGAGGACGGGGACGTTTGCCTTGATGGCTTGCGCGCGCGCGGCGGTTTTGTCGCCCATGGAGCCGAGGAGGTCGGCGGAAGGTCCGATAAAGGTGATGCCTTCGCGCTCGCAGGCACGGGCGAAGTCGGCATTTTCCGAGAGGAAGCCGTAGCCGGGGTGGATGAGAGTGACGCCTTTTGACTTGGCGATGGCGACGATGTTCTCGTAGTCGAGGTAAGCGCCGACGGGGCCTTTTGAGGCATCGAGCTGGTATGATTCGTCGGCCTTGAAGCGGTGGCGGGAGAAGCGGTCTTCTTTGGCGTAAATTGCGACGGTGGGGATGCCGAGTTCGGTGGCGGCGCGGAAGACGCGGATGGCGATTTCGCCACGATTAGCTACGAGAAGTTTTTGTTGGGTTGCCATGTTCGAAAGATTGATGGCGGGAGGCTAGAGTTTTGGGAAGGGGGGAGCCAACCACGAAAATTGCGAAAGGGACGAAACTTGGGTTTGGACGGGAGGAAAACGTCGAACGCTCAACGCCAAACTTCCAATCTCCAATGCTTGATGGAGGGGGCTTGGGCTTTGCTGATCAGGACTTAGAAGCGGAGACGGTAGGCGAGGTTGGTGGCCCAGGTGTTCCCGGAGCCGATGACGAAGTCGGTAGTGATTGCAGAGGAATCCGTGGGAGAAAAAATCAGGGAGGCCCGGGCGGTGTGGACGTCGTAGCCGCTGTGATCGCTGGTGGAGAAATCGGCGAGGCCGGTGCTTTGGCGGGCTTCAATTTCTCCACCGTTGTGAAAGAGGACGGGGTTGAGTGCGAGTTCGAGGTTGAGTTTTGAGCTCAAGTGCAGGCCCATTTCCAGGTTGGCGAGGGTGGTGTGGAGTGATTCGCCGGAGTAGCTGAAGTCGAGGCTGGCGGCGCCGGATTCGGAGGCTCCGCTGCGCCGGACGAAGCGCTGTTTGAGGCCAATTTCCCAGTAGGCGTCGAGCCCGGCGAGGGTCCGGTTTGAATTGCGAAGGGCTGTGTGGGCGGTGAGGACATGGGAATCCTGCTGACTTTCGGGCGAGAAAGTTCCGAAATCATAGTCGCGGGTGAGATCTCCCCGGACGAGGCCGGCTCCAAGGCCAACTTCCCAGTCGAGCTTTCCCAGCTTGCCCCGGTAGGCGGCATCGAGGCCGAAACCTTTGGCGTCGAAGTCGGCGCGTGAGGAGTCGCCCTCGGAGTAAAAGAACTCACCGCCAATCACGAGGTTGTCACTGATCGCGAAATCGAGGTCAGCTCGAATGCCGGTGGTATTGCGGCGATGGGAGCCACTTTGGTTTTCGGTGTAGAAGGTGGAGACCTGGAAGTCACTCCGGCCAGCGGTGAGACCTTGGTTTTCAAAGCCAAAGTGGTCATCGAGGGCGGTGGCCACATCGGTGACCAGGAAGAGGGAATCAACATCGTCAGCGAGGGAGAGATGGAGAGAGACGAATCGGGCGAGTTGTTCGTGGACTCCGGTGGTTGGATGAATGTCGTCGTAGAAAAGGTGGGTATTTTGTTCTTCGAGAGATAGGGGTGAGGGGATGCCGTCAGCGGCCTGGGGCGCTGCGGGGTCGGTGACATTGGTGAGGCGGTAGACGGATGGGTTGTTGAAGGCGTCGTTGAAGAGGGAATCAACATCGATCCAGAGGAGTCGGGAAGGAAGAGCCTTGCTTTGGAGGGATTGTTTGAGGTTGGTATTAAAGATTTCGGTGATTCGGGCACCCTGGGCTTCGAGGCCGTCAGCGCGGGGAGAAAGGCCGATATTGGTCAGAGAAATGACGGTGATGTCTTGAAATCCGCTGTTTGAGAGGATTTCGACCGATTCAGTGAGATTTGCGACGCCGGTGGCTATGGTCGATGCGATTTGCGCTGGGGAAGGCGGGGAGCCGGAGACGAGGACATCGAGGATGTCATTGCCGCCTCCCCAAATGAAGGCCCGATCACGAGGAGTGGAGCCGTAGTAAGTGTTGAAGATGGCTTTTATCTGTTGATCGAGAATGGTTTGCGTGGTGGCGCCTCCAACGGAAAGATCGGTCGGGCCAAAGCTGCTTTGATTCGCGAGTGGCCGACCCGGGTCTGTCGGCAGGGTTTCCTGTAACCGCAAGACCGAGGGCTCCAGATACCGGACCCAGGTCGTTCCGTTGGTGAAACTGGTGCCGGGATAAGCGGGGCCGAGGCCGTTTAGGAGGTCGGAAATGTTGCCGGTGTCAGAGAGGGAGTCGCCGAAGAAAAAGGAGCGTCCGGGGAGTGGATTCCGGGGACCGTTTTGAGGAAGAGAATTGAGCCAGCGGATTGAGTCATCGATATTTGGGCGGTTCCATTCGGAGGAAGCTGAAATCGTGCTTTTTGTCTCAAGCCCGTTGTCGGTGAGCCAGCCTTGTGCTGATTTGCGGGATTCGGAGGAGTCCGCTGATATTTCCAGATCGATGGGAGATGCCTGAAGAGAGGAGAAAAGGAGGGCTGGAAGGAATCTTGCGGTCATAGGAGACTGAGGCAGTTTGGAGGTGTTTGGGTGGGATACAACCGGGAAGTTGCGGGAGGGCTTGCTCATGAGGAGGGTCTCGGCTAGGGAGTGGGGGCGATGTCTGAGTTGCCGAAAGCCTACGAGCCCACTGAAGTCGAGAAGTCCTGGTATCAGGCCTGGCTCGATGCAAAGTGTTTTGAAGCGGATCCTTCTTCCGAGAAGCCACCGTATTCGATTGTCATTCCTCCACCGAATGTGACGGGGATTTTGCACTTGGGACACGTCCTGAATAATACCATTCAGGACATTTTGGCGCGTCGGGCACGGCAAAAGGGCTGCGAGGTACTTTGGTTGCCTGGCACTGATCATGCGGGAATCGCGACCCAGACGAAGGTCGAGCGGCAGCTTCGCGATGAGGAAGGGAAAACGCGCCGTGACATTGGCCGTGAGGCTTTTCTCGAGAAGGTGTGGGAGTGGAAGGAGAAGCACGGGGGAATCATCATCAAGCAGCTGAAGCGATTGGGGTGTTCATGCGACTGGAGTCGTGAGCGTTTTACGATGGATGCCGACTACTCGAAGTGGGTGGCAAAAGTGTTTGCGGATCTTTTCAACGATGGGTTGATTTATCGAGGCAAGCGGATGGTGAACTGGTGTCCCGTTTCACTGACGGCGCTTTCCGATGAGGAAGTGATTGCGAAGAAGCAGAATTCCAAGCTCTTCTATATGAAGTATGAGCTCGTGGAGGAGCCCGGGAAGTTTTTGGAAGTGGCGACAACTCGTCCCGAGACTCTGATGGGGGACGTGGCGGTGGCAGTGAATCCGAAGGATGAACGCTACGGGAAGTATGTCGGGAAGATGGTGAAACGACCCTTCCCGCATGCGGAGATTCCGGTGGTGGCGGACGATCATGTCGATCCCGAATTTGGCACGGGGGCTTTGAAAATTACTCCGGCTCACGACAAGGCCGACTTTGAAATCGGGATGCGGAATGATCTTGAGATCATCGATGTCTTCCACGCCGATGCGACGGTGAATTGTCCGGAGGTTCCCGAGCTGGATGGCTTGGATCGCTTTGTGGCGCGGAAGAAAGCGACGGCGATGCTCGAAGAGATGGGCCTGCTCATTAAGGTGGAGGAGCATGAGAATAACGTGGGCTTCTCCGAACGGGCGGATGTGCCGATCGAGCCTCGGATTTCGATGCAGTGGTTCTTAAAGTATCCCGCGACCGAGGAAACCGCGAAGGCGGTGGGCGAGGGTGAGATTTCGTATCGTCCGGCGCGCTGGGCGAAGACGCACGCGAGCTGGATGGAAGGCATTCAGGATTGGTGTGTTTCGCGCCAGCTTTGGTGGGGACACCGGATTCCGGTTTGGTATCGGAAAGACAAAGTGGAAGCTCTCCAGGGGGCGGAATCGCTGACCCTTGATGATTTATCAGCGGGAGATCTTCATGTCAGTGCCGAACCTCCGGCTGATCCCGAGAACTGGGTGCAGGACGGTGACGTGCTGGACACCTGGTTTAGTTCGTGGCTGTGGCCGTTTGCGACGATGCAGAATCTCGATGAGGACTCGGACTTGGTGAAGAAATTCTACCCGACAACGGATCTCGTGACGGGGCCGGACATTATTTTCTTCTGGGTGGCCCGCATGATCATGGCGGGGTATCGCTTCAAAGGGGAACTGCCGTTTAAGAACGTATTTTTCACTTCAATCATTCGCGACAAGAACGGAGATAAAATGAGCAAATCCCGTGGGAACTCACCTGATCCCATCGATCTCATGGAGAAATATGGTGCGGATGGATTACGCTTTGGTTTGATGCGGACAGCCCCAATTGGCGCGGACCTTCGCTATGACGAGACCCAGGTCCAGGAGGGGCGAAATTTTGCCAACAAGATTTACAATGCCTGCCGATTCCGGCGCATGGCGGGGAGTGATTCCAAAGTGAGCTTTCAGCCTGCCGGGTGCGAAACGCTGCGTCCTTATCATCTCGATATTCTAGCCAAGTGCGATGAGCTGGCGGTGAAGCTCGACGAAATCTTTGCGGACTATCGTTTCAACGAAATTGGCCAGCAGCTCTACGAATTCCTTTGGAGTGAGTTCTGCGACAAATTCCTTGAGGCGGTGAAGGGCGATCTTCGTGAAGAAGCCACCGAAGCCCAAAGGGAGACGACTTTGGGAGTTTTTGACGCGGTGATGGCCCGGTATTTACAATTGCTGCATCCTTACATGCCGCACATGACCGAAGAGCTGAGCGTGCGGATGGGGTATATCGAAGAGGGCCAGTTTTTAATGCAGAAAGAACTGCCTCATCATGCGCTTCTCGATGGAGTCGACGTTGGGAAAATCGAGGAAGGTCGGGAACAGGCCGCCGCAGTTTACGAATCAGCGGCAAAATTACGGAATCTAAAGGCCGAGTATCGTTTGGCTGCCCGTAAGGATGTGCGCTTTGTGGCGAAATCCGGACCCGATTGGCTGGAGGCCGAGGCTGATATCTTGGCTCTGCTGGTGGGTTCGGAAGGTGTGACCCGTGATGAGGCTTATGTTCCCGAGCAGGGAACACCTGGTGCGTTGACTCCGGCGGGAGAGCTTTTTATGCCGCTTGAGGGCTTGATCGACGTCGAAGCTGAGAAGTCCCGTCTCGACAAGGAAATCGAAAAAACTGAAAAAGAAGTCGGTAAATCAAGAGGAAAGCTTGGAAACGAGAGATTTGTGGTCAATGCCAAGCCAGAGGTTGTGGCCGTTGAGCGTGAAAGACTCGCTGAGTGGGAGGGTAAACTTTCCCAGCTACAAGAAATGAGATCGAATTTGGCTTAAGACGATTCTCTTATTTGTCACCGACTTTAAACTGTGTTTACTTCTTCTGAGATATGCAAGTGTCCGAGCTAACAGAGATTGATGGAATGACCGAAGGGAGCATTGAATTGCTCTCGGCGGGAGGGGTTGAGGACCTTGTTTCTCTTGCGCAAAGTGATTCGGAAAGTTTGTTCGAGGAAATGGAACAAGCGAAGGCCCACCTCCAATTGGAAGAGACTGTGCCGGCCCGGGAGTTGATCAACTCCTGGATCGAAATTGCCCAAGAGATCACGGGGAAGACGTCGGTGCTTTCGGTCGTTCGGCTTGAAGAAGAAGCCGATGTTCTGGCCACCTCCATTCTAGAGGCATTGCCTGTCAAGAAGGACTACATACTCAAGCATGAGATTGCCGTTGGTGATGTTCCGCTGATGGAAGAATTTGTCCAGGAGAGCGAAATGAAGGAACTTGTCCTGGAGGCGGAATTGAAGTCGCTGGTCGAGGAGAGACCGGTTGATCTTGAAAAGGGGGCTTTGGCTGTTCGGGAAATTGCTTCCAGGGCACTCAAAAAGAGAACCGACGAGGAACAGGCTGATTTTGAGAAAAAAAAAGACCGGGTGGTGATTGCACCACTGAAGAGCACCGGAAGCCTTGATATCCGAAAAGCGGTGAGTCGGGAGGCCAATCTAGGTAAGAAATTGTACTCGAGGAGGTATATTCGCGGTGTCCTTCACCCCCAGGTAGCGCGGGTTCGATTGGCGGCCTTCGTCACTTTGATGACTCTGATCCTGATTCCGGCGAGTTTTGTCGCTGCGGGTTTGGTGTTGCTGGAATTTTCGAAGTGGCTCCTCCTGATTCCCGGGGCGTTTCTGATCTTTGGACTGCTTTATTTCATGATCGCAAAATCGTTGAAATGTCGAATTTGCGGGCAACCTCTGTATAGTCCGAAATCGTGTCTTAGGCATGATAAGTCCCATCGTATCCCGCTCATTGGATATATTTTACCGACGTGTCTGCATGCTCTTTTTTTCCATTGGTTCCGGTGCACTTACTGCGGGACGTCGATTCGTTTGAAAGAGTAAATTATTCTCTGTTTTTTGAGTCCATGACGATGGTGACAGGTCCGTCGTTAACCAGGGAGACCTGCATCAGCGCTCCAAACGACCCACGCCCAACATGCCTGCCGAGTTGTTGAGAGAGCGCGTCACAAAATTTTAGGTAAAGTGGTTCGGCGTGGTCGGGGCGGGCCGCTCTGATGAAACCGGGTCGACTTCCCTTTTTGGTTGAGGCGTGAAGAGTGAATTGACTGACGACGAGAGCCTCTCCGGATCGGTCGAGAATTGAGAGATTCATTTTACCATCGTCATCATCAAATACCCGCATCTTGCTGATTTTTCCCACAAGCCAATCGATGTCCTCCGGGCCATCGGCTGTCTCGACTCCCAGAAGAATGAGGAACCCATGGTTGATTTGGGAGATGATTTTACTGTCGACGGAGACCGAAGCTTCGGTGACTCGTTGAAGGATGACGCGCATGAAGGAGGGTCGGCCATGAGAGAATTTGTTTCAAGCGATCATGCCAACGGTTGTCGACGATGAATGCTCAAAAAAGGTAATATTTTGGGAGGCGTCCAAGGTCAATGATCAGGACGAATTCCCTGTGCAGGGATCCCGGGGGTGAAATGAAGTTGTTTGCGTTGGCTCCGGTCGAATTGATCTGAGAGAGTGGGAAATGCTTTCTCAAAGGTCTCTCTTCTCTTGCAAAGAGGCGACCTCGAATGGTCTCTGATATCCGGTCCCTCTATTTAATTCTCCTTTCTTCATGTCCAAATCAAATCGACTTTTCAACAAAGGCTTCTGCGCTCTCTTGATCACACAATTATTCGGGGCGATCAACGACAGCGTCCTCAAGCAGGTGATTATTCTGGCCGTCGCCGCCGATGCGATCTGGGCCGATGAGTTTGGGGTCGGCGGGCAAGCCTACCCGGCCCTGTGTCTGACCATTCCCTTCATCCTGCTGTCTGGTATTGCGGGGCAAATTGCGGATCGTATCAGCAAGAGCCGTATTGCAGTCATCGCAAAACTAGCCGAAGTGGGCATTGCGACGGTGGCGTTCGGAGCCTTTCTCGCGGACAGTATTTGGGCGTGTCTCGGGGCACTGGTTCTTCTCGCGATCCAAAGCGCGTTCTTTGGCCCCGCCAAATATGGCATGATTCCCGAGTTGGTGAAGGATAAGCATCTCAGTCAGGCCAACGGATCGATCAACATGTTCACCAACCTCGCCATAATCGGTGGAACCCTCGTCGCGGGAAAGGTTTATAGCAGCTATGCCGGGATTGATTCCACCGGGCTTGCGAAGCCTGCCATGCTTTGGGTTCCAGGGGTGGTTTTTGTGGTGATTGCGATCGTGGGTCTCTTACCGTCTATCCTTCTACCGAAGCTTAAATCCTACAATCAATCGCTGCCCATCGACTTCAATCCCTTTCGCCCCTACGTGCGGGCGCTCAAAGAGATGTCCCGTTCGTCCCTGCTCCTGGTGGCTTTGGCGTGGTCCTTCTTCTATTTGATCGGGATGATGGCGCTTCTGGTCCTTCCGGATTTTAGCGGAATTTTGGAGATCACTATCGAGAAGAATAATACCCTTCTCGGAGTTCTTGGGATTACGATTGGGTTGGGCAGCGTGGTGGCAGGTTTGATTTCCGGAAAACACATTGAGCCCCGTCTCATTCCCGTAGGGGCGATCGGGATGACCTTTTTCTTTCTTCTGATCGGAGTGGTTCCGTTGAGTTTTGAGGGGGTGGCGGCGCTTTTGGGAGGAGCGGGGTTCTTTGCTGGATTCTACATCGTGCCCTTGCAGTCTCTCTTACAGCACCTCTCACCTGCCGGCGAAAGAGGACGTTTCCTGGGCACGGCCAATGCCCTTTCCTTTGTCTTCAGTTCGATCGGGGCCATCTTGGTCCTTGTCCTTCTCAACTACATGCCGGCCAATCAAGTCTTCCTTCCGATCGGTGGACTCGCCTTCGTGGGGACTGGCGTTCTGCTGTGGCGAATCCGGAAGCTCCTGCGCGATCCCTCTTTGCGGAAAGCGACTACGGAGGGCTAGCTTTGTCAGCATGGGGAGCGATGCTCTCCAATGAGGGCTTTGATTGAATGCGCCGAAAGAAGTGCCTTGCTTATGCGAACTTCCGCCAGTCGTGCTTCACCAGCTTGTTGGCGTCGTCGTTGTTGATGATCTTGAGTGCGGCGGTGTCCCACTTGAGTTCCTTGCCGTGGTGGCGGTTGGCAATGTTGCCGAGGAGGGTGGCTTCGGTGAGGGGGCCGGCGAAGGCAAAGTGGCTGGTGGTTGCGCCGCGGCCGAGGCAGGCGTCGACGAAGCTGTGGTAGTGGCTGCGGCCTTCGAGCTTCGGGCGTTTGAGGTCTTTGTTCTTCGAATCGGGTAAAAGCTGGGGACTGCCAACATGGGGAAGCAAGAGGTTGCCGCCCTCACCGATGAACAGGCTGCCGCCGCCAGGCAGGTTTTGTTTGTCGTCGGAGAACCCGACGATTTCGCGCGGGGGCTGCTTGCCCCCGTCATACCAGAAAGTTTTGATCGTGTCGCCGGCGGTCCATTTGGTACCCGGATAGAGATACTCGTAGGTTGCCCACGCGGGCCAGTTCTCGGTATTGGCGGCCTTGCTCGCTGCCCAATCGTCGGGAACGTTGGTGGCTTTGATACTGGTTGGTGCCGTTAGTTCCAACGCCTTGAAAGGGGAATCCATGATGTGGCACATGAAATCTCCCAGCGGGCCGGTGCCGAAGTCCTGCCAAGCGCGCCACTGGAAAGGGTGATAGATGCCGTTTTTGTAGGGACGAACGCGGGCGACGCCGAGCCACTTGTCCCAGTCAAGCGTTTCGGGCACGGGATCGGCTCCCTCGGGCCGACCTTTGCCGGGAAAGGAGGCCCCGGCCCAGGCGTGCACCTCTTTGATCTTACCGATCACGCCCTGCTGGATAAGCGCGACGGCGGAACGGTATTCGATGGTCGACTGGATCTGATTGCCCATCTGCGTGACGACGCCGGCTTTGGCTGCGGCTGCCACCATGGCGCGGGTCTCGGCGACTTCGTGCGCGAGCGGCTTCTCGCAGTAGACGTGCTTGCCACGCTTCATCGCGGCGATGGAAATCGGGGCGTGCATGTGGTCGGGGGTCGCGACTTGGACGGAGTCGATCTTGTCGCCCTCTTTCTCGAGCATCTCGCGCCAGTCCTGGTAGGTGCGGGCGTTGGGGAATTTCGCGGCGGCCTTCGCCATGCGCGCGGTGTCGACGTCGCAGATCGCGGTGACGTTGACGTGGGCGTGGGAGGCAATGTTGGAGAGGTCGCTCCAACCTTGTCCATCGACGCCGACGGCGGCGTGGTTGAGCTTTCCATTCGCGGAGGGCGCGGCGAGGAGATCGCTGAAGATTAGAGGGCTACCGGCAGCGGTGACGGCGGTCTTGAGGAACTGACGGCGGGAGGTTTCGATTTCGGGCATGATGGAACTTCGAGGAAAAATGACGGTGGTGCGAGAGAAATCGGGCCGGCCGACATGTTCCGGATATGAAAACGAACGGGATCGGGATAGGGCCGGGTTTTGTCTAAGCGGGGGCATTGACACAGCAGGCTGATTCTGTTCGGAGGTGGCTCCACTGCGAACAGAGATGACCCGTTCTCTCCGGATTACATACCGCCGCCGGAGGCTGTCCCATCTTCTTTCACCTTCCCGGGCAGCAGGTCCGGCGGGCTCTTTCAAGCGAGGATCTCCGTGACCACGTTCCCAAACACATCCGTGAGTCGGAAATCGCGGCCGCTGTGGCGGTAGGTGAGCTTTTCGTGATCGAGTCCCATCAGATGAAGGATCGTGGCATGGAAGTCGTGGACATGCACCGGATCGACTTCCGTCTTGATGCCGTATTCGTCGGTGGCGCCGTGGACGATCCCCGGCTTCACCCCGGCTCCGGCCATCCACGAACTGAAGGCCCAGTTGTGGTGCTCGCGCCCCAGTGCGTCGGCTTTGTTGTTGAACGGGGTGCGCCCGAACTCGGTGGTCCAGACGACGAGCGTGTCCTCGAGCATGCCGAGTGATTTGAGATCCTTCAACAAGCCTGCAATCGGCTGGTCGACATTCTTCGCGAGACGCTCGTGGTCCTTCATGTTTCCGTGCGAGTCCCAGTTCCCGGACGAACCGGTATCGATCAGTTCCACAAAGCGCACTCCGCGTTCGACCAGGCGTCGGGCGGCAAGACACTGCCAGGCGAAGCCCTTTGTGCTGCCACGTTCCAATCCGTAGAGGGCGTGGGTCGCGTCGCTCTCCGCAGAAAAGTCGAAGGCCTCCGGGGCTGCCATCTGCATCCCAAAGGCGGTCTCGAAGCTTTTGATCCGGGCCTCGGAAAGGGTGTGTCCGCTGCGCAAGGCGAGGTGTTGGCGATTGAGCTTCTGCAATACCGCCAGTTCGATGCGCTGATTGCTTGTCTCAATCCGCGGCTTCACGTTCGCGATCGGTTCCGCTCCCGGGACCACGAGTGTCCCCTGATGCGCGCCCGGCAGGAAGTCGCTGGCATACACCTGCGTCCCGGCATAGGTCTGCGCCGGAGCAATGGTGACAAACGCAGGAAGGTTCTGATTCTCGCTTCCCAGTCCGTAGCTGATCCACGCCCCAAGGCTCGGTCGTGCGAAGGCAAACGAACCCGTGTGCATCCCGAGAGTGGCGTTGTAATGGTTCGAGTGATCAGTGTGCATCGATCGGATCAGCGCGATTTCGTCCATGCATCCACCGACATGCGGAAACAGGGAACTCACTTCGGTGCCGCATTGACCCTGCGGCGAAAAGTCCCACTGTGGAGCTTTCAAAAAGATCCGCTCGTAGCCGGCGCGATCTTTGATCTCGGGGTGATCCAATTTCACTTCCTTTCCGACATCTTCCCTGAGTTTTGGTTTCGGATCGAAGGTATCGACGTGTGAGACGCCGCCCGTCATGAAGAGGAAGATCACGTTCTTCGCCTTGGCCGGGAAGTGTGGCGGTTTCGGGGCAAGTGGATCGAGGCCGCCGCCTTCCTCCGCTTGCAACTGCCGGAGGATCCCTGGCATCAGCGTCGATCCGGCAACGAATGAGCGCAGAATGCTGCGACGATCGGGCGTGTTGGAGAATCGGCTCATTTTGTCATTCAATCGGTGTGAAGCAGTTCGTTGCTCGCAAGAAGGATTCGTGCCCAGGCCGACCAGGACTCTCTTTCGATCGCCGGCGCGTCCCCATTAATCGTCGTGGCCAAGGTGGCCGTGAATTCCTCGAACGCGCTCACTTCCTCATCCCTAACCGGGCGCGAAAAAAGCTCGCGACAGGCGAAGTCGAGTCGGCCGGGAGTGTCGGGAGCTGCCGCCCGGATCCGCATCGCGAAGCGCTCGGCGCAATCGTGGAAGAAGGGATCGTTCATGAAATAGAGCGCCTGGGTCGGAGGGGTCGTGACACCGCGTTCTGCGGTGCTGGCGTTCGGGTCCGCTCCGTCGAAGAGCGCAAAATAGGCGCTGTTCCGGTTGCGCTTACGCATCAGGTAGATGCTGCGGCGATTGCTGGCATATTCGGCCGCAAATGGTGCGTGCTGGGTAAAATTCCAACTCGGTTCCGCTGGGAAGGGGTGCTCTTGACCCGGTGAGAGATCGAGCGTCCCGGCTGCGAGCAGCAAGGTGTCACGCAGTTCTTCCGCACTGAGGCGGCGATGGGCAAACGCTGAAAACGTCCCGGCCGTGATCCCGTCGCTGGCGGCTTGCTGGTAGGTCGCACTCGATAGAATGAGACGGTGCATTGCCTTTACGCTCCAGCCGTGTTCGATGAAGTGGCGGGCGAGGTAGTCGAGCAATTCAGGATGGCTCGGCGCTTGACCGTGGTTGCCAAAATCGTTCGGCGTGGCCACCAGCCCCCGGCCGAAATGCGAAGCCCAGATCCGGTTCACCATCACGCGAGCCGTGAGTGGATTGTCGGCGTTCGCGATTCGCTTCGCCAATTCGAGCCGACCGCTCCCTTGCCCGTCGCCCAGCGATCCGCCTCCCAGAATTGCGAGGTATTCGCGAGGCACGTTCTCCCCGGGAACTTCGGGATCTCCCCGTTCCTGCAGTCGCGCTTTCTTTGGCTCGCCTTCGGCAACGGCATAAGCCAAATCCATCTGCGGTTCCATCGCGGCATGTTCACGCAGCGCGATCAGGTGCTGATTCCGAATTGCAGAGCTCCTTGCCAAAGCAAGATATGCTTCCGAGATCTCTGGTTCCGCAAAGTGCTCCAATCGCCACCCCACCCCGTCCCCGCCCGGATGACCATCGCTCACCTTGAGATCGATCTCGACCTGCCCGTCGATTGGACTCAGCCATGCGATCGCCACCGGCCCCTGTGGACCGGGATGACAATAGAACGTGCGGCCCGGCAGCGTCGTCCATACCTTGACGGAATTCTGCGAAGTGTTCACGAGGACCGTGGGTGGAGCCCCGTCTTCCCAGGCCCGCAGCTCCGGCTTCCCCTGAACGCTCTCCTTCCTTCCGGTGAGGAAGCGGGGCTCATCATTGGTGGTATTTAGAAAACACCACTTGGCTCCCAGCTTCGTGTCTTGCGGGTTCCCAAGGGTCAGATCGTCGATCAGGTCTGCGAGCGACCAGCGGATCTCTTCCTTGGCCGGATTGTAAGTGATTGAGTAATCGAGGATGGTGGTGTCCGCTCCGTAGTTCGCCCGTGGGAGAATGGAAAGATGAATCGCTTCCCCCTTTCTCACCGAGAGAGTGATCGGCTTCGGCGTCACGTGGATCGAGTCGCCGTCCGGGACGTCACCTTTCGTGAGGACCGTGTCGCTTCTCGTCGCGAGCTCCTTCACTCGTTTGGTTTCCGCCGCCCCGCCGGCATCGGCCTGTGTTTGCAGTTCGCTGCGAGTCTTTTCCCAGACTTCGCGCTTCGTCCGGAGCTCGGCGTTTCCAATCGGAATCAGGTCGCGGGGTTGCTGCTTTGGCTCGCATCCGGGAAATGAGAATCGTGTGCTGTCCAACATCGCGTAGAGTGAATAGTAGTCGCGCATCAGGATCGGATCGTGCTTGTGATCATGACAGCGCGCGCATGAAATGCTGAGCCCGAGAAAGGCCTTGCCGAGATTATCGATCGCGTCCTCGTAGGTAAGGTGCATGCTCTTGTCGATGTCATGGCCGAAGCGGCGTGCCAGGGCGAGGTATCCGGTGGCGATGATGCTTGCTGACTGTTCCTGCGGCTCCTTGTTTCTTGCGAGCAAGTCACCTGCCAACTGCTCGCGAACAAAGACATCGTAGGGTTTGTCCTGGTTGAAGGCATCGATCACCCAGTTGCGGTAGCGCCAGAGGTGGGGAAGAGGGTGGTCGCTGTTCTCGCCCGCGGTGTCGGCATAGCGCACCACGTCCAACCAATGCCGCCCCCAACGTTCGCCGTAGTGCTTCGATGAGAGAAGGTCTTCGACGATTGTCTGAAACGCCTCGGCATCAGGTGTCGGGTCGGTCACGAATTTCTCGACTTGAGAAATAGCCGGCGGAAGTCCGATCAGTCCGTAGCTTGCCCGTCTGATTAGTTTTCGTCGATCCGCCGGTGGTCCCGGACTCAAGTTCCTGGCATCAAGATCTCTGTGGATGAAGGCATCGATTGCGTTGCGTCCCCGGGCGCCCTTTTTCATCGGAGGAGGGGTCGGGTTTCCCAGCGCTTGCAAAGACCACAGTTTGCCTGAGTCACCTTCTTCGGCGCACACCAAGCCAAGACCCGATATCGCAGCGGCAAGCAAAACGAACCGAGAGAACACCGCTACTTCTCGTGATGATCGAGCGGGAGTTGGGCTTTGATTCCACATCCTCGTGAGTCTTCCATCATCGGCGGAACTGATGGCGGCTCAAGGTAAAAGACGAGCCGACTTTTTGCGCTTGATAACTTCGCGCTTCGTCGTCTCTGCGTCAGGTGATAGCTTGGCCCTCTTCCGGGACAAAAATCGGCTGCATCCATTCGAAAACGGCCCCGGGACACACCAACCCAAATGGATATTTAGAGGGGACTCTGTATCCACATATTCTCAATAATTCACCATGAAACCGATTGTTCAAATCTCGCTTGATCTCACCAACATTGACGAGGCTCTCGAAACGGCGGCGCTGGCCCGTCGAGCGGGGGTGGATTGGCTGGAAGCAGGGACTCCGCTGATTCTTGCCGAGGGTCTGCATGGTGTCCGGGCGTTACGCGAGGCCTTTCCGGATGTCCCCGTGGTCGCTGATTTGAAGACGATGGATGGCGGGTATCTCGAAGCCGAGATGATGGCCAAGGCCGGTGCCACCCACGTCGTGGTGATGGCTCAAGCTCATCCGGAGACCATCAAATGCGTCGTGCAAGCAGGAGCCGATTTCGGCTGCGAAGTGATGGGAGATAATCTGGGCTACACGACCATGGTTGATGGCGCGAAGTTGCTCGCCGATCTTGGCTGCGGTTATGTCATTCACCACATCGGATACGACGAGCGGCGCGGAATTGCGGCTGCGGGTCAGCGCATGCCAAGTCCACTTGATGAGCTCCGCGAGGTCGTGGAAGCGGTCGATGTTCCGGTTCAGGCGGTGGGAGGATTGAGTATTGAGGAAGCCATCAAGTGCCCGCAATTCGGTGCTCCGCTCGTGGTTCTTGGTGCACCGCTCACGATCGATGCCGAATCCTTTAAGACTGCCGATGGCGATCTCGAGGCCTCCCTGCGGATGATTTGCGAGGCCATTCACGCTCAGGATGTTCCCGAGTTTTAACCCCACGCTTTTTCTTTTCTTACGATGAAATCTGCTGCTGTCGTCAATTACGCTCCTGAAAAGGGCTCCGTCGAAATTCGAGAAATCGAGAGACCCGAAATTGATCCCGATGATGTCTTACTGGAAGTCGCGAACGTGGGTGTTTGCGGGAGTGATTTGCATCAATGGACGGCGGATCATTCCTGGCCGGTGAACTATCCCGTTGTCCTGGGACATGAGTTTGGAGGACACATTGTCGAAGTCGGTAAATCGGTCGAAAACTGGAAGGAAGGGGATCGCGTTGTTTCCGAAACAGCGGCCATCATCAGCGCCGACAATCCGATGACCCGGCGCGGGCTCTACAATCTCGACCCGACCCGAAAAGGCTTTGGCTACGGGGTGAATGGAGCAATGACGAAGTATGTCAAAGTTCCGTCGAGAATTCTCCATGGGATCCCGGAATCCCTCCCTTTTGAACAAGCCTGCCTCACCGAACCCTGTTGCGTTGCCTACAGTGCCGTTGTGAAAAATGCCCGCATCGAACCGGGAGATCGAATTGTGGTGTTAGGACCCGGAACGATCGGGATTCTTTGTGCTGCGATGGCCCGACTCTGCGGGGCTGAAGTGGCAATCGTTGGTTTGGAAAAGGACAGTCACCGTCTTGAAATAGCGAAGCAATACGGCTGCGAGGTCATCATTGGTGACGCCGGGCCGTGGGCGATGGCGCGGGATGGGCTTGGGTGTAATGGAGTCATCGATGCCGCCGGCGCAAGCGCCACCCTGAAGATCGCGCTCGATTTGGTGCGACCTGCTGGATGGATCAGCAAGGTTGGTTGGGGGCCACAGCCACTCAATTTCAGTCTCGACCCTCTGGTTCAAAAAAACATCACCTTGCAGGGAAGCTTCAGTCATAACTGGCCGATCTGGGAGCGGGTCATTGCGCTCCTTTCAAGTGGGCAACTTGATGTCAAACCGATCATCGGGGGCGTCTGGGCGATCGAAGACTGGCACGAGGCATTCGAGAAAATGCACTCCGGTGAAGTTGTGAAATCCGTATTGAAACCCTGAAAACCATGCGCCTTAAAAATAAAGTGGTCATCGTGACCGGGAGTTGCACCGGGATCGGAAAAGCGATCGCAAGGCAGTGCGTCACGGAAGGTGCCAGGGTGGTGATTCACGGCCTCGAAAGGGAATGGGGAGAAGCGGTGGTCTCCGATTTGGGGGAGGATAAAGCGGTGCTGCATATTGAAGATCTCACCGAAAAAGGATGCCCCGGCCGACTCGTTGATTTGGCTGTCTCGACTTTTGGAAAGCTCGATTCCGTCGTCAACAACGCCGCGCTGGTTGCCTCCGGAAATATCCATACCACCGATGAAGCGTTTTTCTCAAGAATACTTTCCGTGAATACTCTGGCACCCTTTCTCTTGATTCAGGCGGCTCTCCCGCACCTTGCCGAATCCCGGGGCTGCGTTCTCAATATCGGCAGCGTCAATGCCTGGAGCGGCGAACCGGATCTTCTACCCTACAGCGTTTCCAAAGGCGCGCTCATGACGATGACACGCAACCTCGGCGATACGCTGATGCGTGAAAACAAGGTCCGCGTCAATCAGATCAACCCCGGTTGGGTTCTCACCGAAAATGAAACCCAGCGGAAGCGGGATCACGGCTTAAGTGATGATTGGTATACCAAGCTACCGAAAGTCTACGCTCCCTCGGGTCGCATCCTGAAGCCCAGGGAAATTGCAATGGCCGCAATCTATTGGTTGGCTGACGAAAGCGGGCCGATCAGCGGTCAGGTCGTTGATCTCGAGCAGCATCCCTTCATTGGTCGCAACCCGCCCAAAGACGCGTCCACGATTTAGCTTCTCAATTCAATTTCATTCCATGCCAAAACTCGCTGCCTTTCCCAAAGCCTTCATGCATGCCCTCTGCAAAGATGGCAGCATGACCGTCTCCGAATGGATTCAACTCGCCGCCAAACTCGATGTGCAAGGTCTGGAATGGTACGCCGGGTTTATCGAAATGGAGGATGAGTCCAGGTGGTCACACTTCCGGACGGAAGTCGAAGACACCGGAAAGGTGATCCCGATGATGTGTTGCTCGCCCGATTTCACCCATCCGGACGCCGCATTCCGCGAGAAGGAAATCACCAGGCAGAAACGCTGGATCGATATGACTGAAATCCTCGGCGGCAGCTATTGCCGGGTCCTGAGCGGGCAACGCCGTCCCGAACTGAGTATCACCGAAGGAATCAAATTTGCCGTCGACTCCATCGAAGCCTGCCTCCCGTATGCGCAAGAGCGGGACATCACGCTGATTATTGAAAATCACTACAAGGATGACTTCTGGGAGTATCCCGAATTCGCCCAGAAAATGGAGGTTTTTTGCCAACTGATCGACCAGATCGATCATCCCTGTTTCGGGGTCAACTATGACCCGAGTAACACCTACCTCGCGGGCGAAGATCCGCTCGAACTTCTCCAACGCGTCTCGCACCGGGTTCTCACCATGCACGCCAGCGATCGGTATCTTGCCGAAGGCACGATCGCAGATCTCCGACGCGAGGAAGGGGGTGCCACCGGTTACGCCAAACGCCTCCGGCACGGAGAAATCGGCAAAGGGCTAAACAACTACGATGCCATTTTTACCGAACTGAGAAGCAAGGGTTTCGATGGCTGGATCAGTATCGAGGATGGAGTCGATGGAATGGATCAACTTGTCCGCAGCGTCGATTTCCTGAAAGGGAAAATCGCGCAGCATTTTTGCTAG
>ERZ887942.996-NODE-996-length-21019-cov-21.152595_pt1 | contig 21019 bp, 14 predicted proteins | sample MGYA00521099_ERZ887942 | MGnify/ENA primary metagenome ERZ887942 (study PRJEB32303, sample SAMEA104408605) | aquatic metagenome | biome: Brackish water; feature: Pelagic; material: water | place: Baltic Sea | collected 2014-06-07T06:48:00 | depth 16,251 m ...
GAGTTCTTTTTTCACCAAAGACGCCCGGAACTACCTCGCCCTGAGGAAACGCTAGCCTGCGAGTGGCATGATCCGTCCCGGTCATGTCCATCCCCTCGCAGCTCTGCTGCGAAGTCACCTCTTAAACGGGTGCCATTCACGTAAGACTCTCACTTCGACCAAGTTTTCCAAACCGCATCGATCTTCGCAACAGCCGGAAGTTTCCCGTCCAGGATCAAAAAACCGTAGTCCAATTCGAGCGACTTCCCCTTCTTAATTTCTTTCTGGAAGAAGGCTCCAAAGCGTCCGTAGTCCCGGTAAGCAGAGTGCACCGTTCCTTTCGGGTTTGTCGCGGAATTCATGTGCACAACGCCATACTCTTTCCCGGCGAGAGTGTAATTCTCAGCCGCCCACGGGAGATCTTTCACCCCCTTCACCTTGGTCACTCCGTTCGGGAAAAGATACTTCGTCTTCTTCTTATCGACTTCATTCGCCGGGCGGTATTGCACTCCGGCATGCTCGGGGTCTCCCTTCAGAAAGACATCACCATCCACCGGGGTCAGCTTGGTGTGAAAATCGATCATCAAGCGTCCTCCGTGCTTTCCTTCCGTGACCGTAAAGGTCCGCTCCTCCTCCAAAAACGGCTTCTCGGCACCGTCCATCCAATGCGTCACCGAAGTAAAAATCGCAGCGCCATCCTTCACCTCCTTTTTAGAAAATTTCTGGTGCACGATGTCGCCGCCTTTCATGTGCCAGCGATCGTAGCTCTTCCCATTCGCCTGAGTCTTGCTCCATCCGATAAAGATCCCGCGATGGTGGGTGAACTGTCCGCCAGCACCCTTGGTAATCGGCTTCTTCCCCTCCGCATCAAAGACATGAAGGTAAGGCTTGTAGGTCTTATGATGCTTCTCCGGCGTTGAGGTATCGTGCTCATACATGTAGCGCACCAAAACCTTCCCGTCCGCCACCACATCAAGGTGCTTCCCCCCGGTGTCCTTGAATTCCAGAGCCCCAAACACAGGCATCACCATCAATCCTCCGGCCAACCCAGTCAGTCTTTTCATCATCGTCATGACGGATGATGGCCTCAAAATATTTCAAATGACAACCTAATCCTCCCGCCCCGGAAGCGGCGGAGGAACCACCCGACTCTTCCGGCCATTCAAAATCGCACCAATCCACGTGTAGCGAACCATGAGGTCATAAATCATCAGCAAAACCGCGGGCACCCCTCCGATCACCACAACCATTTTCACAATCAAGGGCACCTCCCAACCGCTGATTAAAATCTGCACCACAATCATCACCGGAAGATGAGCCAAATAGAGCCAATAGGAGGAATCCGAGAGATACCGCAACTTTGGACGCCCTTCATTAAGGAACCTCCTAAACAGCCTCATCATACCCACGATCGTCGTCCAGGCAAATCCACTTGCGGCCCAGGCACCCAATTGATGCCCCTCTTTAGCCCATTCCTTTCCAAACCACCAAAGCGGCAGCGAAACCAACAACCACCCCCACCAATACCTGCCCACCTGTTTTTCCCAAAACCCTCTCCCAAAGCACATCGACCCAAAAAAGAAGAAAACCGCATAGTAACCCACTTTCGCAGGCCACGGAAAAATCCCGGTCGACGTCCCCGGCCCAAACTGTCCCGGCATCGTTGTTTGAAACCACCATGTCAGCGGAATCAACCAAATCAAACACCCTGGCACCCCAATCAAAAATCCCGGCAGGCGCCACCCCAACTTCCCCGCCACCCACGCGGCCGGAACAAAAAGCACCAGCAACCACAGCAGATCATAGAGAAACCACAAATGGTGCAACACCGGCCAAAACACCCCCATCCAGTACCACCCAAAATCCCCACTCTTTTTTCGCTCCGCTCCGCCCTCAACCAAAACTTTCTCCAACCGCTCCCGCGCCTCCCGATTCTCCTCCGTCACTTCAATCTGAAAGGCCTCCCCCACCGCCTTCACCACCTCAAAATCCATCACCACCATTCCCATCACCGACTCACCCTTCGTGTTCGTCGCAGAAACATTGGCCCCCGCCTCCAGAAGAACCATCGCCGCCTCCTCGCGCCCGAAAAAACAAGCAGACATCAAAGCCGTCCCCCCGTCATTCCCGCGCCCGTCCAAATCCGCCCCCTCCCCGAGCAATAACTCCACCATCTCCCCGTCATCCGCAATGGCAGCCAAATGCAAAAGCGGCGAACCGTAATCATCCTTCGCATTCACATCATCTCCAGCCTCCAGCCCGGCTTTCACCCGCTCGCCATCACCCCTAAGCACCGCAAAAAAAATTCCACTCTCTTTACCCTCATCCACCATCCCGGCCCGCTCCGCCTTCACCTCCCCTCCCCATTTCCCCAGCGCCGCCATCATCGGAAACACCATGATCACCCCGACCACCAACGGCACCCCGATCCGTAAAATCCTCTGTTTCAACAATCCGCCCATCCCCCGCTTGCGCCACATCATGGTGGTAAAAAACCCACTCACAAAGAAGAAGAGCGGCATCCGGAATCCGTGAATCCAATCGATCAACGGGAGAATGACCCCGGGCGCCGATTTTACATCCTCGGCCAACCACACCCCGATTCCAGCAAAAGAGAGCAGCCCGTGCAGGACCAACCCCAGCAACATCGCGCTCCCACGCAGCCCGTCCAAAAAATGATACCTTTCGTTCGCCATCGATCGTTTTCAATCTGATCGATTCCACGACCGAAAAGCGAACTCTTCTTTTTGCTCCAAAACCCTGTTCGCTTTTCGCATCATGCATCGATCTCTCTGTAACCGTGCCACCCAGCGACCACCATCTCCTCCGGCAACACCTGCGCGACCCCTCGGGCAGCGCCCTCGCCACGCTGATTAATCGGCACCTCCCCCTCGTCCACTCCGTCGCACGACGCATCACTTCCAACGATGAAGCAGCCCGCGACATCTCCCAAACCGTCTTCCTCCGCCTCGTCAAAAAGGCCTCGAAAATCCCGCCTTCACTTCCTCTCACCGCCTGGTTCCACCGCGAAACCCACAGTGCCTCCGTCGACCACGTTCGCTCCGAGATCCGACGCCAAAAACGCGAACAAACCGCCGCCTCTCTCGATGCCATGAAAGCCTCCTCCGAGCCCTGGGACCAACTCGCGCCCGAAATTGATGGCGCCATTGACGAACTCTCCGAAAACGACCGAGCCCTCGTCCTCCTCCGCTTCTACCAAAACAAAACCCACCCTCAAATCGCGCAGGAACTCGGCATCAAGGAAGACGCCGCCCGCATGCGGACCAACCGCGCTCTCGATAAACTCCGGGCCATCCTCACCAAGCGCGGCATCACCACGACCACCGCCCTCCTCGCCTCCACCCTCCCCATCAATGCCCTCAGCCCCGCGCCGGCCTCACTGGCCGCCTCCATCACCACTTCGCTCACAAGTATTCCCGCTACCACCGGCGCCCTCACATTCGTCAAAACCCACCTTCTCACCTTTGGAGCCCTCGCTCTCGGAGCCACCGCCGTCACCACCCAGCAAATTCAAATCAACCATCTGGAAGAATCCCAAAAAGCCACCCCCGCTCAAACCCAAACCACCTCCACTTCCACCCGTATTTCCAACCCTCACCCCTCCCGTCCCCGCACCTTCAACGAACCCGACCTACTCGCCATCTTCGCCAATCCCGACCCCGCCGAGCGACTCCATCTCCTCCAACACTACTCCCTCCATCTCCCCACCGACCGCATCCCCGAAGCCCTTACCCTCCTTCGCCAAAAAACCCCCGATTGGGACAGCGAGTCCAAAATGCTCACCCATCTTCTCCTCACCCGATGGGCCAAAGCCGACCCCGAAGCCGCCTTCGCGTCACTTGACGACGCCAACTTCTCTCTCGAACGAGGCCACTCCATCAGCGTCCTCTCTGCCCTCGCTTCGCTCGATCCCCAACGTGCTGCCGGTTGGCTCACCTCTCCCTCCAACTCCCAAGCCTTCTACCCCCTCGTTGGCCACATCCTCTCCGGAACGATCACCAAAGAATGGGCGCGCCAGGACCCTCAAATCGCCCTCGATTGGGCCCACACCCTCGCCGACCAACAACAAGCCGGCGCCTACTCCGGTGTTCTTGGCACCATTGCCGCGACCGATCCCCAAAAGGCCGCGAACCTTGCCCTCACTCTCGAACCCGGCGAAGCGCGCGACCACATCCTCGGCGAGATTGCCCAATCCTGGGCCCGCCATTCTCCGGAAGACGCCCTCGCCTGGACCTGCAAACTCGACCCCGACCAAAAAAAACACGCCACCGCCGTCGCCCTCAAATCCTGGTCCGAAACCCACCCCTTCGAGGCCGCCCAATATCTCGACCAACAAGACACCTCCAACCATCTCGAACTCGTCGCTTCACAATGGTCTCGTCGCGACCCCGCCAAAGCCGTCGATTGGGTCGCCTCCAAGGCCCCATCTCCGGAACGCAATTCAGCCCTTGGCAAAACCCTCTGGAACTGGACCACTCAAAATCCCACCGCCGCCTCCGCCTGGGTGCAATCTCAACCCAATGGACCCGCCAAAGACCAGGCAATCGCAGGACTCGCCACCGCCGCTGTCGAATTCGACCCACACACTGCCCTTGAATGGGCTCAAAAAATCTCCAATCCATCCTTCCGCGATGAGCTCATTCGTCGCACCTTCACAACTTGGACTTACCGTGACCCCGAAACCGCCCACAAATGGGGCAAGGAAAACAACGTGAAATCCAACGACTAACTCCCCCCAATCACCCCATAAGAGCAAACCACTCTCTCTATCGTCCCATGAAAAAAAATCTCCGCTTCCACCTCGTTTGGGCCCTCATTGCCGTGACCGCTTTTGTCATTGGCGCCCAACTCACCTCATCCGACGAATCAAAAAACACCAGCTCGTCCAAAACCCCATCCACCCAACTCTCGACCCGCTCCAACACGAACCCGAGCACCTCATCAGAAGAAGGGAAAGCGCGCATCAAGTCCTCCCGCCGGTCCGTCGACTCTTCCAACCGACCCACCATCCTCAACGACGCAGACATCGCCGAACTCGGCCAGGAATTCCGCACCGCCAAAGGCCCCATCGCCCGCCGCCTCGCCTTCTCCGAAATGCTCAAGAACCTCACTCCGGAGAATGCCAGACTCATGCGCGAAAACATCGCCCACCTTCCCCAGGACTCGGCCGAATTTCGCGAGTTCCACTACGCCTGGGGCTCCCTCGCCGGCCAGGAAGCCGTCCTCCACGGTGCCGACACCCCAAAACGCGACATGGCCGCCACCCTCGCCGGTTGGGCCGCCACCGACCCGGCCTCCGCCATCGCCTACTTTGATTCACTCTCGCCTGAGGCACAAAGCAGCGGAACCCACATGAAATGGGGAGCCGCCTTTGGCCTTGCCGATGCCGACCCCCAACTCGCCGCCGAATTTGCAATCGAACGATTTGAAAACGGTGACAAGGAAGCCCCAAAAATGATCCAAATCGCCACCTCCGCCGCCCTCCGTTCCGGCGATAGTGAAGAAATCACCTCCTTCCTCACCGCAGTCCCCGAAGGTGAACTCTCAATCCAGGCCCACCAACATGCCGCCCGCGAGCTCGCCAAAACAGACCCCGCCGAAACCGTCGAATGGGCTGTCGATCTCCCTGATGGCGATGGCAAAAACCACGCCATCGGAACCTCCTTCCACATGTGGGCCGGACGCAGCCCCGAGGAAGCTGCCGCCGCCATTTCCTCGGTCCCCGCCGACCAGCGCGACGCCGCCACTTACGGATACGCCACCCGCGTCGTGCACGACAACCCCGCTGTCGGAGTCGAGTGGGCCTCCAATATTTCCGATCAGGAAGCACGAGGCCGCGCCCTTGTCGACACCGGCCGCGTCTTCTACCGCAAGGACCAGCAAGCCGCCACCGAATGGCTCTCCAACTCCGGACTCACCCCCGGGCAGCAACAACAAATCACCGGCGGAAAATAGCCACCTCCCACCATAATATCCTCCCCCACCATGAAACAGCTCTTCTTAGGTCTCCTCCTCGCCGCCTTTTCCATCACCGGAATTTGGCTTCTCCCCGCGCTCGAAAAAACCGCGAGTGCCCCGGGCACCTCCACCCCGCCTCCCCCCGCAAAAGTCGGACACCCCCAGTTCCTTAGCCCCCACTTCAACCCCATCGCCCTCCATCACGACCATCTCTTCGTCGTTAACACCCCCTCCGACACCGTCGACGTCATCGACACAAAAAGCGGTCGCTTTTTAAAACGCATTCCCGTCGGCATCGACCCCGTCAGCATCGCCATCCGACCCGATGGCCGCGAAGCCTGGATCAGCAACCACATCTCTGACTCCGTCAGCGTCATCGACACCGATCCCGCCAGCCCCTCCCACCTCCACGTCATTGCCACCATTCAGGACATTGACCTTGAGAAACGCGCCACTCGCTTCGACGAACCCGTTGGCATCGCCTTCGCCAACAATGAAAAAGCTTACGTCGCCCTCTCATCCGAAAACAAAATCGCCGTCATCGACGTCGCCTCCCGACAGGTCACCAAACACCTCACCATCCCCGCCCAGGACCCCCGCGCCATCACCGTCCGCAACGGAAAACTTTACGTCATCCCCTTCGAGTCCAACAACAAAACCCAGCTCTCCGGCGGCTACAAAATCGATGGCGACCTCGTCACCTTCGACGCCCATCAACACTCCATCGCCCACAACAACGTCCTCTCCCTTGGACACGTTCTCGACATCATCAAACACCCCGACGTCCCCGATAAAGATCTCTTCGTCTTCGACACCGGGACCGACCGCCTCGTCGAAACGGTCGACACCCTTGGCACCCTTCTCTACGGCCTCGCCGTAGATTCCAAAGGCTCGGTCTTCATCGCCCAGACCGATGCCCGCAATGACGTCAACGGCCGAGCGGGCACAAAAAAACATGGCCTCGCCGAACTTCAAAACCGCGCCTTCCTCAATCAAATCACCCGGGTCGATTTCCAAAAGAACGCCGCAAAAAAACCAAGCTTCATCGACCTTGAACCCCTCCCTTCCGCGCAAATCATACCAGCGCAAGGATTCGCCACTCCATTCGCGGTCGAAGTCAGCCCCGACGACAAAACTCTCATCGCGACCGCCGCCGGCTCCGACAAGCTCTTTACTGTCGACACCGCCACCGGAAAACTCCTCGGCCACATCCATGTCGGGGCCGTCCCCCGGGGGATTGCGCTGCAATCAAAAGTCGATGGCACTCCCGCCCAAGCCTGGGTCCTCAATGCCGTTGCCAATTCCGTTTCTCTCGTGGATCTCTCCGACCCCGCGCGGCCCGTCCTGAAATCCACCATTCCGCTCGACGACCCCACCCCGCCCCCCTTCAAGCGCGGCCGCAGAATCTTCAACACCGCAAGCGCCTCCTCCACCGGAACCTTTGCCTGCGCAAGTTGCCACCCCGATGGCCACACCGATCAACTCCTCTGGGTCCTCAAAACCCCCATCGTCTCCGGCGGAAACCAAATCCAGCCCCGTTCCACCATGCCGGTTCGCGGACTCCTCGACACCGCCCCCTTTCACTGGGATGGCATTCCCGGTGATCCATATGGCGGAAATAACAGCGCCAACGTCGGAGGTCACAGTCCGCCAAATATCGACGGGACCAACCCGGAAAACGCCATCCGCCAGGTTGTCGATGATGCCCTGAAATCGACCATGTCTCTCGTGGGCAGTTCCCTTGAAGGTGGCAACCTGATTGACAGAAACGATCGTTATTACATGTCCCGTTTCCTCCAGAGCGTTCCCTACCCGCCCGCTCAAAAACGCGCCTACACCAACGTCCTCTCAAAACGCGCCAAAGACGGCTTCGATCTCTTCCACCTCAAGGGCAACCACGAAGGAAAACCCCAACCCAACGTCTGCGGCGACTGCCATCGCATGCCCTTCCTCGTCAGTACCAATACCCCCGGCTCCGGCATGGACGCCCCCACTTGGCGCGGGGCTTATGACCGCTTCCTCATCCTCCCGCAAGGCCGCCTCAATATCATCGCCTTCGATTTCTACCGCAGCCTTGCTGAAAAAGGGATCCCCGAAAAAGACCTCTGGCGGCTTTCCTGGCGGAGCAAACCACGCTTCGACCCTGTTTGGGACATGGTCCTCGAAGGCAGCACCGGATACTCCGGCTCCTTCGCCCGACAACTGACGCTGAATGCAAAAACCGTCAACGCTCCCCTCACCCGCGACCTCCTTCCCGCCCTCGAAGCCTCCGCCAAAGAAGGTGCGATCGTCCTGCAAGTCGACGCTCTCTTCCCCGACCAAAAGGCCCCCCTTTCCCTCACCCTCCAATTCCAGCAGGACCGCTACTTCCAAATCGATGGCGACCGTCAAAGCTTCACCCGCGACGACCTCCTCAAGCTCGCTGACAATGGAAGCTTTCTCGGCACCTTTACCGCCCGGCACCTTGCCCAATCTGGTTTCATCTTCCCGCAACCCGCCCTCTGGACCCTCAGCCCCATCCATCAACAAAGTGGACGCCAACACTTCCCCATTCTCACCGAGGCCAATAAAACCATGACCCTCAATGCCCGCCACCTTACCGATGAAACCCACATCATTGTGAACGGTCGCCGGGTCCCCGGCACCATCACGCGAAGCGAAGCCGAAACCATCTCCATCGAACTCGAAAACCTCCCACCCCCCGGCCTCCACTTCCTCCAGGTTCAGAATGCCCGGGGCCTCTTCAGCAACGACTTCATCTTCCACGTCGCAGACAAATCCGAAGACATCGCCGCCCTGATCCGCAAGCATTCCGCCGATTAAAAAGACCTCGCCCCCGGCTCGGCGCCTTTCGCAATTCAGTTTCCGTCTTCCCATTTTACCATTCCAACTCCACCCCCTTCCCTCCCCACCGCACGATGAAGCAAAACCTTATCAACCACCTCATCTGGGCCGTCATCGCCATTACCGCCTTCGCCCTTGGCTCGAAGTTCTCTTCCGGCGGCAGCGTAAATGACGACTCAAACGGAACCCGTTCGCCAGCCCATCTTGCCAGTCGGCAGTCGTCTTCACCCGAAGACACCTCCGTCGCTGGTAACGCCCGCCGGAAGTCCTCCGGCCGATCCTCTTCCGACTCCTCACAACCCACCTCCCTGAGCGACGAGGACATCGCCGAACTTGGTCGGGAACTTCGCGCCGCCAAAGGCCCCATCGCCCGGCATCTCCTCTTTACCGAGATCCTCAAAAATCTCACCCCCGAAAATGCCCGCCTCATGCGCGAGCAAATCGCCCATCTTCCTCCCTCCTCTTCGGAATACCGCGATTTTCACTACGCCTGGGGAGGACTTGCCGGAAAGGAAGTCGTCGAATTTGGCATCACCACCCCCGGCGATGACATGGGCCCCGCCATTGCAGGATGGGCCAGTGCCAATCCAAACGACGCCATCGCCTGGCTCGAAAACCTCGACATGAAAAACAACCCCGCCTACGGCGAGCTTCTCGACATCCCCCAACTCACCGTCGAAGGACTCACGACCCACTTCTCGCGGGCCCTCGTCAATGGACTCGCTGCCACCGACCCCGACATCGCCACCGACTTCGTCCTTAATCGATTCGAAAATGGAGACAAATCATCCCACCACATGATGCACCTCATCGCCGGCGCCCACTTCCGGTCCGGCGACCCCACCCAGGCCACCAACTGGATCGAATCCATCCCGGAAAGCGATCTCAAAAACACCACGATGCACCGCGTCGCCGGCGAAATCGCCAACACCAAGCCCCGGCAGGCCCTCGACTGGCTTCAAAACACTCCCCAAAACGAAAGCCGCTCCCACGGCATCGGCGCCACCCTTCATACCTGGGCCGGAAAGAGCCCCGAAAAAGCCGCCGACTACATCGCCACCATGCCCCCCTCCGAAGACCGCGACGCCGCCACTTACGGCTACGCCACCCGCGTCGTCCACGACGACCCCGCCGTCGGAGTCGAATGGGCCTCCAATATCTCCAACCCCGAATCCCGTAACAGAGCCCTCATTGATACCGGCCGCACCTATTACAAAAAAGATCGCGAAGGAGCCACCGCCTGGCTTTCCACCAGCGGCCTCACCCCCGGACAACAAAAGAAAATCACCGGAGGTAAATAGAGAATGCCCTCCCCGTGATCCGCGGAAAAGGAGAGTCACAGCATAACGTAGGTTATGCCTATAAGTTAAAAGTCCGTCTCTGTTGGCCCAGAAGGCGGGAGTTCTTCCTTCAACAAGAGGGAATGACTCTGGCATCTGTAAAATGAAGCCAAATATTGACATGACCCCGGCGAATCAGCAGTCTGATTGGTAAACATGGACAATTAACCCGTCCCCACTGTCTCTCCTCCAACATCATGAAACTAAAGCTCCCTCTTCGCCTCCTGCCCTTTCCGCTCTTTCCCCTGGCTGCGCTCACTTTCCTCGCCCTTCCGGGCTCGGCCGAGCCCGTTCCACTGAACACCGGTGTCGCCGCGCAGAGTTCCCAGTTGGGAGGGTTTGCAGCCGGCAACGCGCTCGACGATGCCGTCAATTTCACCCACACCCTCAGCAGCGACGCCAACCCGACCTGGCAAGTCCTGCTGCCCGAAACCTATCGCTTCGGAATCTTGGAAATCTTCAATCGCGCGTCGTCCAATGGAACCATTGATTGCTGCCCGAGCCGCTTCCGCGACATCACCGTCGAGATCGTGCAATTTGACGGCGAAGTCACCAGCGATTTCACCGGCGGCACGGTCGTCTATACCTCCGAGCTATTGAATCCTGAGAATGTTCTCGGCGGCGGTGTCGGCTCCGGCGGCCCCGTCAGCTTGATCGCCGACGCCGCAGGAGCGGCTGGCAATATGGTGCGGGTGCGACGCACTCCTGATCCCGACCTCTCCGGATCAAGCGGTGCCGGCAACCAAGACGAGGCGGCGGTGCTTTCGATCGATTTGATCACCGCAGAGGGTTTCCTCGGTGGCGGGACACCGCTCGCGATCACGGAGATGGTCTATGACACAGCCAACAAGATGATCACCCTCACTTGGTCATCCAAGAATAACCACACCTACGGGATCTTCTACGGATACGACCTGATCACCTTCGATTCCGATATCAACGACAGCATCCCGTCGATGGGCGAGACGACGAGCCTGGCCTTTGAGAATCCCGAACCCGATACACCGAAACTATTCTTCCGCGTGATCGAGGTAGCGCCGGGGGGATAAAGGGCGGAGGTTTTTTATTTCCGCACCAGTCCGGTGGGCAGGGAACAACCTTTGGGATTGGCGGCGTGCTAGCGTCCGCCAAGCTGATCCGCCTTGAAGTGTTGAGGTTTGTCGGCCACATTCGTAGGAAATCGTCGGAATTCGGCAGCCCTAAAACCCCCGAAGAACCAAAAAGACTCCTGGCCTCAGAGATGATTGGTCGCAGGCGTTGAACGATCGGATCGCGCACCCCGAGCCTACACGATCAATTTCGAACCTTTTGCAATCAATCTGCGACCAGAGTTTCCGCACGACCAGGCTGGGCCTGACCGCGAAAGATGGGCACTGAATTCTTCGCGCTCACGGATCGCGCTTCCCTAAGATTCCTGACTTGTTGGCTAAAGTCGGCAGCCAGAGCCTAGCGACGGCGGTGCAGGCCGAAGGCGAGCAGGCCGAACATTCCCAGAATCGCAGAACTCGGCTCGGGGATCGCCGAGCCCTCGGCAGTCACCAAATCCATCGAAAGCACCGCACCCTCATCGGCATTTCCCAATCCGCCTGATCCCGAGAGATCGGTGTCAACGGTGCGGATGATGCGGATCATGTTGCCAACCGCGCCACCCGGACTGGCGGCCAAACTAACTGGTCCGTCCGTATTTGTCCCGCCACCGATCGCGTTTTCGGGATTGAGGAGCGCAGAGCTGAAGGAAATCGAGCCACCTGTAAAATCGGTGGTCGCATCGCCGGAAAAATTGAGGACCTGAATGGTAATATCCCGGAAGCGGCTCGGGCAGCAATCGAGGGCACCGTCGGACGACGCACGGTTGAAAGCTTCAATCGCAGTGAAGGAATAGGAATCCGGGAGCAATACCTGCCAGGTCGGGTTGGCGTCGCTACTTTGGGTGTGGGTAAAATTGATGAGCGCGTCGAGGGCATTGCCCGCTCCAAATCCGCCGAGTTGGGTGCTCTGCGCAGCCGTGCTACCGGTCGAAAGATTGATGACGGCTGCATCGGAGGAAGATTGCAGGGAAAGCAAAGCTGCCGCAGAGGCCAGAAGAAGGGTGGAGGATGTTTTCATGGACATAAAAAATTGCTTGACTGACAACATTGCTAAAAAAAATCGACCGCGCTGTCAAGATCTTCATCTAAAAACCTTTCACAGGGCGTTCAAAATATAAAAAGTACAACAGGATGTGCTTTAAAAGCCCTACCTACAGGCTTCGAAGCACAGGAACTCCCTTGACTTGAAAAACAGACCGCCAACCCCACCGAAAGTCCCTTCCACCGCACAAGCCAAGAAGTAGCAACCACCCGCGAAAGAAGCAGGCCGGGAGTTTCGTTTAAATGCAGACTTCCACCTTCTTCGCATGAAAAAATCATATCTCGTCCACGTTTTCTGGGCATTCGTGGCCATTGCCGCCTTCGCAGTTGGCTCCAAGTCCTCGGATTCTTCCGGCTCCTCCGACGATACCGCAAACCGCGACGGGAAGGCTTCCTCCCCCGGTCTTTCCTCCCGTTCGCCGGGCAGCCGCGCCGAAAGCGCCTCCGGCAACTCCCGCTCCCGATCAAAAACCTCCCGCAACGGAGGAAGCAACAACGACACTCCCGTTGTCCTTTCAGAAGCCGGGGTCCGTCAGCTCGGCCTCGATCTCAAGTCAGCCAAAGGCCCCCTCGAACGCCGCGAGGTTTTCTCACAAATCCTCAAGAACCTCACCGTCGAAAATGCCAAACTCATGCGTGAGCAAATCCTCCATCTGGAAACCGACAGTTCCGAGTTCCGTGAATTCCACTACGCCTGGGGAGCCATCGCCGGCGAAGAAGCCGTCCTCCACGGTGGCGAAACCCGCGAACGCGACATGGCCTCGACACTCGCCGGTTGGGCCGCCAAATCCCCCGAAGCCGCCCTCGCCTATTTCAACAGCCTCGAAAAAGGTCAGCAAAACGGATCCGACCTGAAATGGGGGGCCGTATACGGACTCGTCGATGCCGACCCCAACCTCGCCGTCCGTTTCGCCATGGATCGAAAAGAAGGCGGTGATAAGGAAGCCACCCGCCTCATGGATGTCGTCACCCGCCAGATCCTCCGCTCCGGCGACCCTGCCGAAGCTGCTAACTGGGCCTCCACCATTCCCGCTGGAGAAATGCAAGATGCCGCCATCTCCCGCGTCGCCCGCGAATACGCCGACGAAGACCCCGTCGCGACCCTCAACTGGGCCAACACCCTCCCCGATGGCAACGGCAAAAATCGTGCCGTCCGCGAATCCTTTTCCGAATGGGCCCAAAAAAGCCCTGAAGCCGCCGCCACCCGGCTCGGCTCCATGAACGACTCCCCCGAGCGTGACTCCGCCGCCTACGGTTACGCCACCCGCGTCGCCTGGGAAAACCCCGAGGCCGGTATCGAATGGGCCAACACCATCTCCGACGAAGGAACCCGTGCCAATGCCCTCATGGAAACCGGCCGCGCCTACTTCCGCAAAGACCCCGAAGCCGCCAAACAATGGCTCTCCAACAGCGGCCTTAACGCAGAGCAGCAGAAACGCGTCACCTCCCGCGGTCGCCGGGGTTAAAGTTCAAAACCTCCTTAAAATCATGTCCGATCCCAATCCCTACGCCGCTCCCGAAGCCGCCGCCATTCCAACCACCGATGAGATCTCCAGACAAATGCAAGGCCTCCAGTGGCCGCTAAACCTCTCCTTTAAAATCCTCGCCCTCGCCAGCCAGGCCACCGTCACCGATGCCCGCGGACGTGTCGTCTGCTTCACCAGACAAAAGCTCTTCAAATTCCGCGAACACGTCGAAATTTTCACCGACAATACCAAGGCCACTCTCCTTGCTGAGATCAAAACCCAAAAAGTCATCGATTGGTCCGCTCGCTACCATTTCACCGATGCTCACGGCACCGACCTCGGCTCCGTCGGCCGACGTGGTTGGCGCAGCATTTTCCGGGCCCACTACGAAGTCTTCAACCCCGGCGACGACAAGGTCGATTACTCCATCCGCGAAGAAAACCCGGCCTCCAAATTCTTCGATGGCCTCCTCGGCGGCATCCCCGTCATCGGCATGGCCACCGGTTACCTCTTTCATCCCCGCTACGCCGCCACCAAAACCGCCGGCAACATCGCCATGCGGATGACCAAAAGAGCGGCCTTCTTCGAAGGGAAATTCGAGATCGAAAAACTCGACCAATCCCTCACCCCGCAGCAGGAACTCAACCTCGTCCTCTCCTACATGATGATGATCCTCCTCGAACGCAAACGCGGTTAGATCGTTTCCAAACTTCAACTTTCAAAAAGCCGCGCCTCCCAGCGCGGCTTTTTTCATCCCCTCCGGACGAGCTATTCGCTCTCATTCCCAACCGATTCAACCTTCCCTTTTCCCCAATTCCCCCTTATCTCCCGCCCGGAACCGGGCTTCAAAACCCTTCGCATCTTCTTCCCTTCGCGGTTAACATCCCGCCACCCACCCACCATGTCAGTCGAACTCACCCGTAATTTCTCCATCATCGCCCACATCGATCATGGCAAAACGACCCTGTCCGATCGCCTCATGGAGACCTGCCAAACCATCACCCAACGCGAGTCACAGGCCCAGCACCTCGACTCCATGGACCTCGAACGCGAAAAAGGGATCACCATCAAATCCCACCCCGTCACCCTTTCTTTCAAATCCAAGGACGGCAAGACCTACAAACTCAACCTCCTCGACACTCCCGGACACGTCGATTTCTCCTATGAGGTCTCGCGCTCCCTCGCCGCGTGCGAAGGCGCCATCCTCATCATCGATGCCGCCCAGGGAGTCGAAGCCCAGACCATGGCCAACGTCAACCTCGCCATGGAGCAGGACCTCGCCATCGTCCCCGTCCTCAACAAAATCGATCTCCCCGCCGCCGATATCCCCCGCTGCCGCAAGCAGCTCGAAGACATCCTCGCCATCCCCGGTGAACACGCCATCCCCGCCTCCGCCAAGCAAGGCATCGGCATCCAGGAGATCCTCGAAGCCGTCGTCGAACTCGTCCCTCCCCCGGTCGAAAACCCCGACGGCCTCCTCCGCGCCTCCGTCTTCGACTCCCTTTACGACCAATTCCGCGGCGTCGTCTCCTACGTCCGCATCGTCTCCGGCGAAGTGAAAAAAGGCGACAAGATCAAGCTCTTCCACACCCCCACCAACTACGAGGTCAAAGAAACCGGCATCTTCACTCCCAAGATGCAAAAGACCGCCGGTCTCTCCACCGGCGACGTCGGCTACATCATCGCCAACGTCAAATCCTCCGCCGAAGTTAAAATCGGCGACACCATCACCCACAAGGACAAGCCCTGCGCCGAGCCCCTCCCCGGATTCAAGGAAATCCGCCCCATGGTCTTCTCCGGCATCTACCCCATCGACACCTCCGACTACGAGGCCCTCAAGGTCGCGATGGGAAAACTCCAGATCAACGACGCCGCCTTCACCTTCCAGACCGAATCCTCCACCGCCCTCGGCTTCGGCTTCCGCTGTGGCTTCCTCGGTCTCCTCCACATGGAGATCATCCAGGAACGACTCCGCCGCGAGTTCGACATGGACGTCATCTCCACCTACCCCAGCGTGATCTACGAGGTCACCAAAACCGATGGCGAGGAACTCATCATCGACAACCCCACCTATCTCCCCGAACAGCAGATCATCGAAGAAATCCGCGAGCCCATCGTCCGCATCTTCATCATGCTCCCCGGCGAATACATCGGCGACGCCATGAAGCTCATCATGGAGAAGCGCGGCGACCTCGAAAACACCGAGACCATCGACGAATTCCGCGTCCTCCTCACCGCCACCGTTCCCCTCGCTGATATTTTGGTCGACTTCAACGACCGCCTCAAATCCATGACCAAAGGCTACGGCTCCATGGACTACGAGCACGCCGGCTACCGCGCCGCCAACATGGTCAAAATGGACATGCTCATCGCCGGCGAACCCGTCGAAGCCTTCTCCACCATCGTCCACCGCGACAAAGCCATCGGCCGGGGCCGCGAACTTGCCGCCAAGCTCAAGGAAGTCATCCCCACCCAGATGTTCGTCGTCGCCATCCAGGCCGCGATTGGAGGCAACATCATCGCGAGGGAAACCATCTCCGCGATGCGCAAAAACGTCACCGCCAAATGCTACGGCGGCGACATCTCCCGAAAGCGCAAACTCCTCGAGAAGCAGAAAAAGGGGAAGGCCAAAATGAAAGCCTTCGGCAAGGTCAACATTCCCCAGGACGCCTTCATCAAGGTCCTCAAGTCGGGGGATTAATCAATCAGATGAAACTTCATCCTCGCTTCAGAAGCCTCTGTCAACTGATCGACAAGCATCGCGAGGAGGTCATCACGGAATGGTCAGGTGAGAGCTGGCTTGCATATTTTCTTGCACATTTGCAATATCGTGCCGTCTTAACTTCGAAGAAATGACCATCACCGGAGAAGCAATTCAAGGCCTGCAATCGCGCTACGGCTTCACCCAGCCTGAAATCGGCCTCATTAGCGGCTATGCCCCGCGCTCCATTGCCAACTGGCTCAAAGGAACGCGACCCACCCCGGCAGCTCGCCAAAAATTCGTCGAACTTCGCCGCCTCTTCACCGCCCTTGAAGGACTCGTCGAAAACCCGGGCGAGGTCAAAAGCTGGCTCAACGAGCCCAATTCAGCCTTTGAAGGATCCACCCCCCGCCAAGTCATCGAGCGAGGCGAGAGCGACCGCCTCTGGCACATGATCTACTTCATCGAATCCGGTCAGGCAGGGTAGGTTTCCACAACTTAGGATTGAGGCCCAAGGCCGCGATCGGAGGCAACCTCATCGTGCGAGAAACCATCATTCGTCGCTTCCAACGGGGGCAGCAACTCTTCCCCAAGTATCGCGCTCTTGCCGACAAATAGCATTCTTATCGCAATTCAGATGGAACATTCCACCTCACAGACGAAAGCACTCACTGACCGCCCCCTCAAGGAGGTCATCGAAGAAGCTGCCCGCGAAGCCGCCGAAAAAGTCCGCGACCGCAACAAGCGCATGGGCTGGCCCTTGGTCGTTTCCGAAACGAAACCAACTTCCACCGTCGCAAGCCCTCACTATAAAACGTCACTGCAAAATGCTGGGGCGGCGGCATCTCCCGAAAGCGCAAGCTCCTCGAAAAGCAGCAAAAGGTAAGGCCAAAATGAAAGCCTTCGGCAAAGTCAAGATTCCTCAAGACGCCTTCATCAGGAAGATCAACTCCAGAGAGCTTGCACTTTAGTCCGAGGCGCTTCCCCACCTGCGTGGCAGAGGAGCCATGACAAAGGGACCGTGTGCTTCTTTGTCAGAAGCTCATCGCGCTCGGACTCTTTGCCACAACACCAGGCCTACCCCTACTGCGGTCGTGATTTCTCGAGCTCGTTCAACCAAGTCTGCAAGTTCCCTTCCAAAATATCATACTCTTCCCGCTCCTCTGACCCGTTCTCAGGCACCTCGCTCTCAGGGATCCCTTGGAGGTTTCCAATCTCCTGGAGATTGCTTTGCAACCATTCGGCTAAACTCTCATCTCCCGGCTCCATCCTCAACTACTTCAATTGCGGGGGGAGGAGATTCTCTTCTTCCATAAAGTTCTCCAGAATGATCGGTGGTAACTCCACGAGATAACTCTCGAGCCATATCCCAAGCGCCTGCTCCTCATTCTGAAACTCCACAAGGACCAGTGGCTCGTTCTGTTCCCACTCGATCATCAGCGGTTCACAGACTCCCTGCAGATTCCCCCATAGGTCCAAATTGTCGACCAGCAACTGCGCTAAATCGTAATCACCCCAGCCCAAGCGGGCCTCTTCAAACTCCGTCGGCAATTCCAACTCAGGCAGGATCGGAGCCGCCTCATTAAAAAAGTCCTTCAGCCAAAAACCGAGAATCTCTTCCACCTCTTGAACCTGCTCCTGAATGCTCTCATCCATTTCCTCGACCTGATTCGGAGTGAGTCCTTGCAGCGTCCCAAATTGCTCGAAATTTGACTGTAACCATTGGGCAAATTGCTCGTCACCCATCTGCAAACGCAGTTGCTCGAATTGCGGGGGCAACGGAACCTGAGGATCGAAAGTCTCGAAGAGATAAAACTGTCCCGGCAGCTCAATCGCTCCAAGATCGACAAACTGATAGCGGCCCCCGGTGATCTCGTCACAAGCTCCGGCAAAGACCCAACACTTCAGATCCGGACTCGACCAAGCCACAATCTGCTGCCCCTCGTCAGCACCAAAAGTGACCGTGCAGACTTCACCGGGCGGGCGAAGCAATTTAAGATCATCGAGGACCAAAGGCTCCTGGCCGGCCGAATTCCCGACAGAAGCAAGAGCGCTGAGAGAAGAGAGAAGACCGGCACGGCAAGCCATACCGATTTTGAAGCGAGACATTGTTTTCATACCTCCCCCATCGCGCCGCCTGCCGCTCAATGTCAAAAAAGTGTTTTTAACGATGGAGAATTTAGCCAGGCGAACCCGGCATATTTCCCTCTCCATTGATTCCAGAACTGATTACCCTTTATCGATGGAAGGCGGGCTCTTTCCAGCAGAGCCGCCGCGAGGGGATCGTGGAGATGATCAAGACGAAATTTTTGAGCGAGAATTTTCTGAAGACCCTCGCGGGTCGCTCTGACTAAAATCAATCGGCACCTCCTCTCCGCCATGTCGAATCAGAAGCTCGCCTCCCTCGTGCCGTGAGGGAAGAGCGATGATGAGAGTGCCGAACATTTCCCCCAGCTTCTCGGTATCACGATGGGGAAGAAAGAATCCGCCCTCACCATGGAGGAGAAGTTTGTATGGTTCCGCCTTCACTTGACCTTCGACGCCCAGATCTTTGGAAACATCTTGAACGATCCGCTTTGTCGTTTTGCTCCATTTCGGCTCGATCCAACGCAATTCCGAGGCATCCATCTGCCAACATTTTCTCACTGAATCATCACGGATTGTCTCCTCACCTTTGCCATAGGGTGCCACCTCGGCCATGGAGGAAATCTCCCGTGCCTGGGCCCGCGAGAGTGGTAGCGCCAGCTCATCACCATCGGGAAAAATAATCCCGGGGTGCGAGGACCTGCGGCTCCCACAGGCCTGAAAGTCCCCGGCTCCCTGAATATTGAGAACTGACTGAAGAAGTGCTTCTAAAACATCGGACACGGACCCAGAAGAACAAAACCGCCTCTCAAGCTCCAGAGATACCGTCCCATATTTCTCATATTTCTTCCGACTCCATTGAAAGGAAATGAGGGAATTTCAGCTCCCGGAATTGCGTCAACAAATTTCAGAATCGTCCTCCTCAATTCGCGCAACACCTCTTAAATTTCTTTCCGCTTCCGCAGGGGCAGGGATCGTTGCGACCGATCTTAGGCGACTCACGGGTCACTTGTTCGGTTGGCGGCAGGTCGTAGGGGGAGAAGGTCCCGGCGGTCGGCGACACCTCGGACAGGGGTGGATTGCCTTGTTGCTCGTTGCGGGCAGCGGTGAGAAAATCGACCGCGTTGAAGCAGGAAACCTCCGCCTGGGCTTCATCCATGACCGGATATTTCAAGGTTTCCATGGCCAGTTCTTCGGCCACGGCATCGAGGCCCTCGGTAAAATCATTCAAGCCCTGGATCTTCTTCAGGTATTCCGCAGCATCGGCGAGGCCATCGGACCAGGATTCCAGGGAGAAAAAAGGACCCTCCATTTCCTCAAAGTCATCCTCTTCCGACTCCACCTCGACTTCCAAAAGAGGTGGAAGATATCCACCGTGATCAAAGTCAGTCACAATCTCATTATAGAAAGCCATCACCGCTCCGGAAAAGAGCTGGAGTTCCTCCATCCCTTCCCAGATCGGCATTTTCTCTCGATCCGCACCACGGGTGTCCCAAATAATGTTCATGACAGCAGAGGGAGGAGGCATCTGCGGCGAGACGATCAGGGCCGAGAGCAAGCCGTGAACCATGGCAGCATCTTTCGCGCAAGTGGGGCGATGATACAGGATGAGGAAGTGATCGATGATCACCTCCGACGAGGCCTCTTCAGAAAGCGATCCCAGTTTTTTGCGATAATATGCAGCCCGGCGCTGTTCCTCCAATTCGCCGAGGCGAGGGGCTTTGGTGTCCCGTTTCTCGCGAAGGCCCAACGTGATCTCAAGCTGCTCACGGTCACCGCACATCGTGACATCGACGAGGTTTTCATCGTAAATCGCGAGGACAAAGTCGGCCTCTTCGCTGCCCTGATGCTCGGCAAGGCCGACAAGCATCAATCCATTGACGCTTCGGTGGAGGGGCCCCCGGCGGAGGAGGTCGCGGAAGAGATTCCAAATCTCGTCCGGACGATGTCCGGCCACCGCAAGATGAATGAGCGCGTTGACCGCGTATATTCGGGTGAGTTCTTCCAAGCGGATGTTTGCCGCAACCCCGGTGAGAGGCTCAATTGCCACCTCGCCGAAGGTCACCATGAGCCAATCGAGATCTGCGATGATCGCGTCCGAAAAATCAGGATCCTCATATTCGAGCATATAAACGAGATCCAAAATTTCTTCGACATCCTCCCGCATCCCGGCCCGGGCGAGATTTCTCAGCGCAAGCACACGCAGGCTGGCCACACTATCCTCATGATCAATATCCATCACCATGTCCTCCATCTCGAAGGCGACCTCCCGCAGGCCAACAAGATGTTCACGAAGTTCACCCGCATCGATCAGGCTGGTTTCCTGATTGCGACCAATTTCCCAATCCGGAAGTTTTTTTAGCGCGGAGATCGTTGATTCAATGGCCATGATGACGATCCCAATTGTCTCGGATGACAGCACAAATGTGGAGAAAAAAGCCACCGGAAGATGCTGCGGCAGCGACATTTCGCGAAAGCGGAGATTCATACGGAGCG
>ERZ887942.997-NODE-997-length-21013-cov-5.636368_pt1 | contig 21013 bp, 17 predicted proteins | sample MGYA00521099_ERZ887942 | MGnify/ENA primary metagenome ERZ887942 (study PRJEB32303, sample SAMEA104408605) | aquatic metagenome | biome: Brackish water; feature: Pelagic; material: water | place: Baltic Sea | collected 2014-06-07T06:48:00 | depth 16,251 m ...
CGGGTCTTCGGCAAAGCATTTGTAAATTGAATCATGTCCGGCTTGGCGATCGCACCGATTTCCTTGCCAGTGTGAGCGCGAAGAATCGCGACGTGTTCGTCAGATGGCTCAACTCCGGTGGCGAGCGTGACAAAGGCGGCGATCCCGGTGCCCTTGATCTCGTGGGGGAAACCGACGACCGCAGCTTCCACCACTGATTCGTGCGAAACCAAAGCGCTCTCAACCTCCATGGTGCCCAGACGATGCCCGGAGACGTTGATGACATCGTCGATTCGGCCCATGATCCAGAAGTAGCCGTTCTCGTCTCGCTTCGCCGCGTCGCCGGCGGTGTACATCCCGTTCACTCTTGACCAATAGGTGTCGAGATAACGTTGCCGGTCCCCGTGAATCCCCCGCAGCATGCCGGGCCAAGGCTTCCGGATCACCAGAAGTCCCCCTTGTCCGTTGGGTAGTTCCGCGCCGACTTCATCAACGATCGCCGCATCGATGCCGAGGACTGGAAGCGTGCAGGATCCCGGGACGGTCGGGGTTGCGGCAGGCTGAGGAGAAATCATGTGGCCACCGGTTTCGGTCTGCCACCAGGTGTCGACGATGGGGCAGTGCGTTCCGCCAATCATCTTGTGGTACCAGATCCAAGCCTCTGGGTTGATCGGTTCACCAACGGTTCCCAATACCTTGAGGCTCGAGAGATCGTGCTTCTTGGGATGCTCGTCGCCCCACTTCATGAAGGCTCGGATCGCGGTGGGCGCGGTGTAAAAGTGAGAGACCTTGTGGCGCTCGACGATGTCCCAGAAGCGAGCCTCATCGGGTGAGTTGGGCGCACCCTCATACATCAGGCTGGGGACTCGGTTCGGGAGGATCCCGTAGACGATGTACGAGTGGCCGGTGACCCAGCCGACGTCGGCGGTGCACCAGTAGACCTGGCCCTGATCGGGCTTGAGATTGAACGTGTTTCGCGCGGTCAGGCTCGTATGAACCATGTATCCGCCGGTGGTGTGGACGATGCCCTTGGGCTTGCCCGTGGAACCCGACGTGTAGAGGAGGAACAGTAGATCCTCGGCGTCCATCGGCTCGCAGGGGCAGTCTTCATTCTGAGTCGCGATCAATCCGGTCCAGTCGTGATCCCGTCCCTCCACGGTTACGACATCGTTCCGGCATCGTTCCAAGACGACCACATGTTCGACGCCGGGGAGCGAGGCACAGGCTTCGTCCACGTTGGCTTTCAAGGGGACAACGCTGCCACGACGCCAGGCTCCGTCACACGTGAGAATCACTTTGCTGCCGGCGTCGTTGACTCGATCGACGATCGCACTGGCGGAGAACCCACCAAAGATCACGGAGTGCGCCGCGCCGATTCTGGCGCAGGCGAGCATGGCGATGGCGACTTCAGGAACCATGCCCATGTAGATGGTGACGATGTCGCCCTTCTTCACGCCCAGCGACTTCAAGGCGTTTCCGAATCGGGCGGTCTCCCGCTGCAGATCTCGATAGCTCAGTCGCAGGATCTCGGGACCGTGCTCGCCGACGGGCTCACCTTCCCAGATGATTGCCGTCTCGTCGCCGTGGCCTTCATCGACATGTCGATCGACGCAGTTGTCGCAGAGGTTTGTCTGGCCGTCAGCGAACCATCGAGCGTCGGGGCAATTCCAGTCGAGCACTTCGGTGAAGGGTTTCGTCCAGCGATGCTCACGGGCGACCTCCCCCCAGAAGGCTTCCGGTTCCTCGATCGAACGTCGCCACTGGACGAGGTAGTCGTCCATCGAGTTGATCCAGGCGCCGCCGTTCTTCTCGGCGAAGTCGGCGGGGGGGTTGAAGATCCGAGTCTCTCGGAGGATGGATTCAATTCCCTGCTGGTCACTCATCTGAACGCTCCGGTGTGGTCGAATGAAGCTCAAACACGGTTGTCGGCACCGAGGTCGCGTGACGACGCGTCTTCGGTCTCCTCATGCTATCGCCAGCCCGTTGGCCGAGTCTTTCTAGATCAGGAGACGCCGGAAGCGTTGGCATGGTCTCTGGCGGCAGCCGCGGCTTCGTCGGCCCTGGCGGGGTCTTTCCCACCGGCTTGGGCACTGTCAGGTCTACCCCCGCCACCGCCTCCACACGCTTGCGCCGCCACCTTCACCCAATCGCCTGCCTTGAGCCCTTGGGCGATGATCGACTCGGGCACCTTGGCGACAATTAAGACTCTTCCCTCTTCAGCATCGGCGGCGAGCAACAACACCGCGGCATCGGGCCGGGCCGCTCTGATCGCATCCATGGCGGAGAGCAGGGCGTCCTTGTCCGCGCCGTCAATCTGAGCCACGATCGCGTGACCCTCGGAAGCGGCCGCAATCTCCCGGGCGGTTTCAACCACGGAGCCTCGATTCTCTGCCGCGGCCGCCTTCCGCGCCGTCTTGGCCGTGGCCCGGAGCGTTTCGATTCGCGCCCCAAGAGTGTGACGATCAACCGCCGAGATGGTGGCGGCTTCATAGTCTCTCATCAGATCTTCGATGGACTCCGACGAGTTTCCAGCTTCCGCGGCGGTGAGACGCTGGCCCAATTCTGATGCGGCAAAGCGAGCGGCGCGAGCCGGTGTACCGGCCAGCGCGGTCACCCGCCGGATTCCTGCGGCAAGTCCCTGCTCGCTGAGTAAGACGAAGTCTTCGGCCTCGGCGGTATTGGCGAGGTGCGTGCCGCCACAGAATTCCACCGAACGACCGAGCCAGCGTTGGTCATTAGGTTCTTCCAGTAAGTCGATCACCCGTGGGCCGACGGCCACCATTCGGACCGGGTCCGGGTATCGCTCCCCGAACACCGCGCGGACCGTGTTCACCTTCTGAGCCAGGTCGAGGGGTGCTTCACCGATATGGACTTCCAGTTTTTCGGCGATCGCCGCGTTCACCCGAGTCTCGATCTCCTCAAGGGCGATGGGATCAAGGGGGCCGCTGGCGGCGTAATCAAATCGAAGCCGATCCGCGGCGACCGAAGAGCCGCGCTGATCACTATCCGGACCAGCAACCGCGCGGAGCGCGAGATTGAGCAAGTGAGTCGTGGTGTGGTGCGCCCGAATTGCCGACCGGCGATGCGCATCGATCGCGACTTCGCATTCGTCGCCGATCGCGACGGCTCCGTGACTGACGTGGCCGATGTGCAAAACGTAGTCGCCGACCCGTTTGGTGTCCTCGATTTCAAGGATGCCGACATGATCGTGGCCGGCACTGGATCCACGCGCCACGTGAATCTCGCCGACGTCGCCCACTTGCCCTCCTTGTTCGCCGTAGAAACAGGTTCGATCGAGGATGACCGCGACGCGTTGGCCATGTTCGCTTCGTTCGCAGAGATGCCGGCCATCCCAGATCGCTTTGATCAGTCCAGTGGTTGGTCCACCCTGATGCTTGGCATGGTCGTCGGTGGGTTTCACTTTCAAGAAGTCGAGTTTGCCCAAGACATCGGGTGGAATGGTGAGTACCGGATCGTTGACGCTCCCACCACCACGGCTTCGAGATCGAGCTTCCTCCATGAGGATCTCGTACCCCTCTGTATCGACGCGCATCTCACGTTCGTCGGCCATGACCTGCGTGAGGTCGATGGGAAATCCGTACGTGTCATGAAGTTTGAAGGCGTCGATCGCGGAGATTTGTCCATCGCTTGATCGTTCGGCGGCTTCGGCGAACAACTGGAGGCCCCGGTCGAGGGTTCGACGGAACATCTCTTCTTCCTGCCCGATGATTTCCTGAACCCGTGGCATCTTCGCCCGCATTTCGGGGAACGAATCGCCAAGGATTTCGACGACCGCGGGAACAACGCTTGCGAGGAAGGGACGTTCCATGCCGAGGGTCTGGCGGCCGTGGCGGACGGCGCGACGGAGGATCCGTCGGAGGACGTATCCACGGCCATCCGCACCAGGCGTGGCGCCGTCGGAAAGCGCGGCTACCAGGCAGCGTGCATGATCGGCGATGACGCGATACGCGATGTCGATCGGGTCTTCCAGCGCCCCGCGATAGGGGCGGGCGCCGCTGACGTCGGTGATTCGGTCAAAGATCCCCGCGAATAGATCGGTGTCGTAGTTGCTTCGGCGGTCCTGAAGGACCGACACCAGACGCTCGAGTCCCATGCCGGTATCGACATGTCGCGCGGGGAGGGAATTTAAAACGGTGCCGGACTCTCGGTTGAACTGGATGAACACGAGATTCCAAACTTCGAGCACGTCGGGATCATCCTGATTGACGAATGCCGCCGCATTCCGCCCGCCGATTCGATCGACGTGGATCTCCGAGCACGGGCCACACGGGCCGGTCTCGCCCATCTCCCAGAAGTTGTCCTTGGCGTTTCCCGGGATGATGTGATCAGCCGGGAGGTACTTGAGCCAAAGGTCTCGTGCCTCATGGTCAGGCTCGAGCCCCTGAGCCGGGTCGCCTTCGAACCAGGTGGCATAAAGACGGGCGGGATCGATCTTGAACACATCGGTGAGCAGGGTCCACGCCCAGTCGATCGCTTCTTCTTTGAAGTAATCACCGAACGACCAGTTCCCGAGCATCTCAAAGAACGTGTGGTGATAGGTGTCATGTCCGACGTCTTCGAGGTCGTTGTGCTTTCCCCCGGCTCGAATGCATTTCTGACTATCGACGGCCCGTGTATAGGGCCGATCGCCTTGTCCGAGAAAGACATCTTTGAACTGATTCATACCAGCGTTCGTGAACAGGAGCGTGGGATCCTCGTGAGGCACGGCCGGGCTTGAAGGCACGATCTCGTGCCCCGCGCGGGCAGCGAAGAAGTCGAGGAATTGCTGACGAATCTCAGGGGCGGTCAAAGTGGGCATGCGGAATTCCGAGCGAGGTCGATTTCGAAGAACGCGACAGTATGACGACCGACGCGAGGGCGTTCATGATGGGGCAGGGTCGGAATCCTGACGACCTGTTACCGTCCGGCGTCGCCTCCGCGTGGGGGGAGATTTCGTCGTGGGCCGAGCGGCCCAGAACCGCACTTTTCTTGGAATGAAACGCATGTCGACTCGACGACCCTACGTAGGCGGAAACTGGAAGATGCACGGCGAATTGGCGGCGGCCGTCGAACTCACGGAGAACCTGGTCGCGGGAATCGGAAACGCGGTCATGAAGGTCGATATCGCCATCTTTCCGCCGTTTCCCTATCTGCAGGCCGTGGGGCATGCCTTGGGGCATTCGGCCATCTCGCTGGGGGGGCAGGATTGTGCGGCCCATCTTGAGGGGGCTCATACGGGGCAGACCAGCGGGGCGATGATTGCGGACCTGGGTGGAAAAGTCGCTCTGGTGGGGCATTCAGAGCGGCGTCATGAATTGGGCGAGTCCGATTCCGTGGTGGCGGCGAAGGCTCGGGCGGCGTTGGCAGCCGAGCTTCAGCCGGTGATCTGCGTTGGGGAAACGCTCGCCCAGCGAGAGGCCGGAAATGCCCTTCAGGTGGTCGAAAAGCAGGTTCGAGCGGCCCTGACAGGCCTTTCTGCCGAGGCCGTAGGCCAGGCCGTAGTGGCGTACGAGCCCGTCTGGGCGATTGGGACGGGGATGACCGCGACGCCGGATGATGCCCAATCCGCGCACGCCATGATTCGTACGCTGCTCGGCGAACTGTATGATGTTCGACTCGCTGGATCAGTCAGGATCATCTACGGCGGGTCGGTGAAGGCCGCGAATGCCGCGGAACTCTTCGCCGCCCCTGATGTGGATGGCGGATTGATCGGCGGGGCGAGCTTGAAGGTCGAGGAATTCTCCGCGATCTGCCAGGCCGCATCCTCGTTCTGAGTCGCGATTCGCGGCTCGTCTCGTTACGCGATGCCCCGGAAGACCGGGGCGTCGAATCTGGAATCCGACCGTGTCCACCTGGATTGTCGTTCTTACTCTGCTCTTCATCATCGTCTCCGCGGCGCTGGTCTTGATCATTCTTGTTCAGCGACCCCAAGGCGGCGGTCTGGCCGGCGCGTTCGGTGGCGCCGGCGGCGGTGGTACGGATACCGCGTTTGGCGGACGGACTGGCGATGCGCTGACCGTGGCCACGGTGGCGGGATTCGTGGTCTACATTCTGCTGGCGGTTGCGTTGAATATTCTTGACAACCCAACGGTGGCCGATGCCGGAACCCCGGCGCCGACCGCCGATACGGCACCGGCGACGGCACCCGCGCCTGGGACCACGCCTGTGACGACGATTCCACAGCCTGCAGCGACCGCGCCTGCAGCGACGCCCACGCCACCTGCTTCAACCACACCTGCTTCAACCACGCCTGCAGCGACGCCGACGCCACCTGCTTCAACCGCGCCTGCAGCGACGCCACCTGCTTCAACCACGCCTGCGACGACGCCGACTGGCGGCTGAATTCCGATTGTCGGGCGTTGTCCAAACGAGAGCCACCACATGATTCGATCGATGACCGGTTTCGGCGCCGCCCACAAAGAAGTTGATGGCGCCCGGTATTCTGTCGAAGTCCGATCGGTGAACAACAAGTTCCTGAAGGCGACGGTACGACTTCCGGATGATCTCTCGTCGCTCGAAACGGAGCTCGAGACCGCCATCGCTCGAAAACTGCATCGAGGAAGCGTGATTGTCACGATTCGCTGGGTGGCGGGTGGTGTTTCGATGGCGGCCCGAATCGACACCTCCGCGGCGAGGGCATCGATTGAGCAACTGCTCTCTGAAATGCCCGAAGAGATTCGAAGCCGCTGCACCGTGGATCTCGCCACGCTTCTCTCCGTTCCCGGGATCATCAGTGGTGACGACTCGCAAGCATTCGTCGAGACGGCTCGGCCGGTTCTTGTTTCCCTGCTCGACGAAGCGTGTGAACGTCTCATCGAGATGCGGAATCGAGAGGGACGTAACCTCTTGGTCGAACTGGAATCGTTCGGCACGCGAATGCGAGAACGACTTGAATCAGTCGCATCCCGCGCTCCTCGGGTCGTCGAGTTGTATCGAGACCGACTTCACCAACGCGTCGAATCGCTCTTGAAGGAAGTCGGTGCGAGTCTGGACGAGAGCGATCTGGTGCGAGAGGTGGCGGTCTTTGCAGAACGCAGCGACATCGCCGAGGAGATCACTCGTCTCGACGGACATCTCGAACAGTTCTTCGATCTGCTGGGTGGGAGCGATGATGAGCCGGTCGGCCGGACCCTCGACTTCCTCACGCAAGAAATGCTTCGGGAAGCGAACACCATCGCGAGCAAGTCCGCTGATTCGGACATCACGCGTGCCGTGGTCGAGGTCAAGGGCCTCATTGATCGGATCAAGGAACAGGCGGCGAACGTCGAGTGATCGATCAGGAACGTGTCCCCGAGACTGACGGTAGCGAGTCGTTGAACGACGGCACCGCGGTCGGCCTCCCCAACACGCCCGGAGATCGATCGCGATTCGACCCCGGGGAACTTCGCCGGGTGATTGCGACTTTCCCCCTGACCGGCATCCGAGAGATTCGAGAGTTTGCCGCGGGATCCCGACAAGCCCCAAAGGTCCGAATCGTCGCCGAAGAGGGCGACTTTCTGCTCAAACGTCGGACGGCCAGGCCCGACTTGGTCGCGCGGGCCACTTTTAATCATCAACTGCAACTCCATCTGGAGGCGCTTGGCGTCCCGGTGGCGCGGCTCGTGGGCACCGCGGAAGAAAACAAGTCGATGCTTCTGGAAGGCGGTCAGGTCTACGAGATGTTTCATTGGGTCGAGGGGCGGCGGATGGTGAAGGCACCGCAGGAGGCGGTCAACGCCGGTCGAATCCTCGGCCGATTGCATCTTGAGGCGGCCCGACTGGAGTGGACTGACGCACCCCCGATGCCGGGGTTCCATGCCGCAGCCCAAGTCAAATCCGCATTCGAGCGGTTAGAGCCTGCGATTGTGGTTGCAGATCCGGATGTCAATCGATCCAAGCTCCATGACGTGGTCGAGCGGCTCGCCGAGCGTTGCAACGCTGCGAGGGCGCGAGTCGAATCAGCTGGTTGGAGCGGGCTGCCGGTGCAACCGATCCATGGAGATTGGCATCCGGGAAACGTGCTCTTTACTCCTGAGAAGCCCACTCGGCGTCGACCGGGTGCTGTCCGTGCGGTGATTGACTTCGATGCCTCGCGGGTGGAACCGAGGCTGGTGGACGTGGCGAACGGGCTGCTCCATTTCTCGATGCGGAGTGACCGGAGTGTCTCGCCGGCAGCGTGGCCGACCTCACTGTCACCTCGACGGATGCAGGCTTTTGTCGACGGCTGGAAGGCGGTTGTGGAGAATCCGATCGCCGAGGAACGCCAGATCCTTCCGGCCCTCATGATCGAGTGTCTGATCGCCGAAAGCGTCGTACCAATCGCTCGATCCGGGAGCTTTGCGACGGTTCCAGGGCATCCGTTTCTCGAGATGGTGGCCAAGAAAGCTGAGTGGATCGATTCGGTTTCCGAAGAGATCTCGGGGCTCCTGGCAGTCTGAACGGCATCTGGGCCTTGGCTGGTTGCTTCCGAGTGGCTTCTCGATCCGCCGGGGGATATCGTGAGAAACAATGAAACTGAGACCGTCATCATCTTTACCCGCGATCGTCCTGCTGGCCGCTGGGGCCGTCGCGATGTTGATGACCCCCGTCGCCGCAGCGCAGGTCCGAGTGGATGCCAGGGCTCGACAAGGAAACGCGGTCAAGAAGATTCAAGGGCTCCGCGTGGGTGGATCGATCGATTCAATCGATGTGAAGTCGCTTCGACGCAGCGCTATTCCCGATGAGATGGCCCGCAAGGTCGAGCTACTCGGAAGCCAATCATTTGAGCAACGAGAGGCGGCGACCGCATCGTTGCAGTCGATGCCGGTACCCGATGAATTGTTTATGGCGGTGCTGGAGCAGGGTGGCCTCGATGCGGAGCAGCGAAATCGCTTGCTCGGGGTGCTCCGTTGGCGTGTTCTCTATCGACCGCGAGGTGCGGTCGGTATTCGAATGGAGCCGGCGGCAACCGGAATTCGCGGCATCTTGGTCACCGAAGTCATCAAGGATCTTCCCGCCGAACGAGTGCTGCAAGTCGGGGATGTGATTCTTGAGATCAATGACGTAGCGCTCACGACGAGCAGTGATCTCATCTCAAAGGTGCAGCGGCTTCAGCCTGGGGATCAGATCCGAATGAAGGTGCTTCGTCCGGTTGCTTCAGACACTCCGGATGCACCCGGGATTGTCCGGTTTGATCGGGATCGCGCCTTTCAGGAAGTCGATGCGGAGTTTCCGCTCGGCTCCTACGAGAAGCTTGGGAATGGTCCAACAGCCGCAGCCCTCGGGAATCCCGAGACGATTCGCCGGCGTCATCGGGTTGAGGAGATTTGGGCCCGATGGGGGACGGACGCGGTGGCCGTGAGTATCACCCGGACGCCGGTCGAGCCGGGCGAGAAGTCCTCAGACGCCGCTGACGGCCCCTGAAATTTCAAAGAAATCAGCGCTTGCGTGACCGGTCACCTTTGGCTGGTCCGAGGTGTCGACGATCTGGTGGGACTCGCATCACCGAATGACCGATCGGTGATCTGCCTCACGAGCTTGGTTCAGACATTCCCACCCAGCGGGTTATGGAAGTGGGTGTTCTGCACCGGGACGACTGCTTCAAGGACGTGTTCGAGTACTTCGGCCGGTGATCCCATTGCGGAGACTTCGGTGACGAGTTCGGAAGGATAGTGATCGAGGACGGGGCTGGTCTCTCGCTCGTAAACCTCGAAACGTCTTCTGATGACCCGCTCGTCGGCGTCATCGAGGCGATTCTCTTTGATGGCTCGCTTCTTCATCCGCTGAACCATCGCGTCGAGGTCGGGGCACACCAGATGTATGACCGAGAGGACGTCGAGGTAGGGGGCCAGTGCTTCGGCCTGTCCGAGACTTCGCGGAATGCCGTCGAGCACAAGGAGGTCGACTTTGGGTTTGAAAAGGCTCAAGACGGTCTGGGCATGCATGTTCTGACGCCACATCTCGATCGTGACTTCGTCGGGGACGAGTTCACCTCGTGAAGAGAAGTCGAGAAACTTAGAGCCCAGATCAGTGGTGGTGTCCAGCGATCGGAAGACATCGCCGCATGCAAGGTGGAAGAACCCCGGAATCTGCCCGAGGATCTTGCCTTGAGTGCCCTTGCCGGCTCCAGGGGCGCCGAACAGGAGAACAGTCTTGTAGCGATCAGGCATGGGTGGGTTTCCGCCTTGGTTGACTTCGGGGTGGAGTCTGCCCGCGAAGTATCGGACAAAAACGGGTCCGGCGAAAGTCCAATCGGAAGGAACTCGCGTCTCCTTGGAAGTTATCTCGGCATCTCATCCACGAGGGCTGGTCCGATCTGGCGATCAAGGGCGTAGACCGCTAGGGTCAGGTCCTCAATGAGGTTTGGGGGGGATCGCCTCCCCTGGCAAAAGGAGCAGGGTCCATGAACGGCATCACTTCGACGTGGAAATGGAGATCGCCCTCTGGCCGTGATCCCGGCTCACCATCCTTGCAGCCCAACCTTGCCACTCGGGTGCTGGAAGGACGGTCGATCGAGGATCCCGTGGCCTTCCTCGATTCGAGCTACGGGAGAATTGCGCCGCCGGAAGGCTTGGCCGGGGCTGTGGAAGCTGGAACGCGGCTCGCCAAGGCCATCGAGGAGGGAAGCAAGATCGTCATTTTTGGCGATTACGACTTCGATGGCATCGCGGCGTCGACCATTCTCCAGCGGTCGCTCCGACTCATGGCACCTTCTCAATCGATCGAAGTGATGTTGCCGAATCGCTACGAGGGCGGCTACGGCCTCTCGGTGAACGGCTTGGAGCAGATTCGAGCCCAAGGCGCCGATCTGGTGATCGCGGTCGATTGCGGCATCACGGCGATCGATGCCATCCAGGCCGCGGCAAACAACGGGCTCGAGGTGATGGTGCTCGATCACCACCGCTTTGTTCGTGACGAACAAGGCGAAATCATCCTCCCGGCGGCAAGCGTCGTGGTGCATCCAGGGCTACCGGTCACCGGCGTCGCGCAGATCGGTACCGACCACCTCTGTGGGGCGGCGGTGGCCTTCAAGGTCGTTTGGGCGACCGCACGCTCGCACTTCCGGACGGAACGAGTTCCCGCCGTGATGAAACAAGAACTCGTCGAGGCGACCATTCTGGCGGGCCTTGGCACGATCGCGGATGTGATGCCGCTGGTGGAGGAGAATCGGGCACTGGCGGCGCTGGCCCTCCGTGGGCTGCCGGGTTCGAAAATGCCCGGACTCCGAGCGCTGCTCTTGGAGTCGGGACATGGTCCCGATGATGGGCCCGTTCACGAAGAAGTCATTCAATTCCAACTCGCACCGCGGATCAATGCGCTGGGCCGATTCGGCTCACCGATGCCCGCGGTCGAGTTGCTTACTTCGGTGGATACCGGACCAGATGGCGTTCGGGCTTCGACCACGCTCGCTCGAGAGATCACGTCGGTCAATCTCCAACGACGGGAGGCGGAGCGGGCAATTGTCGAAGAAGCCATCACGCGGGCGGAGGCGGAAGGGCAGACCGCTGACGATCATCCGGTCATCGTCTTGGCGGATCCAGGCTGGAAGCGGGGATTAGTCGGTCCAGCGTGCGCGAAACTGGTGGACCGATTCGCCCGGCCGGTCATCCTCTTTGAGGCCTGCGACGACGGAATCGCTCGTGGTTCGGCTCGGAGTATTGAGGGGTACTCGATTCATGCGGGTTTGGAATCCGCGTCGGAATGGCTTGAGTCCTACGGCGGCCATGCCGCGGCGGCGGGATGTTCTTGCCATCTGGAGCGGCTTGATCAACTTCGCCTCGCGTTGGTCCAGCATGCAACTCGTGAGATTGCCCGCGAGGATCTCACATCGGTGATCGAGATCGACTGCCGTGCCTTGATGGCCGAGATCGACGAGGTCCGAGACATCGAAGTGGTGAGAAGTCTCGCACCGTTTGGGCCTGGCCACCCACGGCCTGCGGTCTTGATCGAAACGGTGCGGCCGATCGAATCAAAGTGGGTCGGTGCCGATCAAGGCACGTTGCAACTCCGCTTTGCCGGCGAGGGTGCCCGGAGCGTGAAGGCGGTGTGGTTTGGTGCTGGGCGGCATCGAGCGGCGGTGGAGAAGGCGCTCAAGAGTGGGCCGCTCGATCTGGTGGCGACGCCCGATCTCAATCGTTGGCAGGGTCGGGTCGAGCCGAACCTGATGATTCAGGATCTTCGCGCCGCCGAGTGAATGGTGGTCGAGTGCTGGGGTGCCGCGAGCGGGTTGGAAGCCTTGCACGTATCCAGCCGATCGGCAATCTAGAAAACGAGTTGGCTTCCGGGCGCTAATTCAGGACAAGATCCCGCCTCGAGGTCGGCGGCGCTCAGCGCGGTCGAAGCGAGGATCTCGATTTGGCCGTTGACGGTTCCGTCCTCGTTCCGGGCGACTTTCGACCCCGCGACCTCCATCCAGCGAGCCGCTCGCTCGGTCTGGAGTTGACCGCTGCTTTTCGCGGAATCGCCGCCGTCGGCATTCTTGATGGGGGCGAATTCTTCGACGCGATCCGTCTCGTAAACCAGCCCTTGGTCGACGAATTCAAGTGCGTCGAAGACAAACATCTCGAATTTGGTTCCGTTGGGCTCCGGAGGATTCACGGTTTCGCCGTTCTTTGGATCCCAGAACGGTACTTTCTTCCTCGCAAGGTGGAACGGCATTGCGGTTTCGCTTCCCGCGGTCGTCAGGCGATCAATGAAGTCGACTGCGAGGATGTGGATCGCGATCGATCCCGCGATAAAACGCAATGAACCATCTTCGGTCGTCGCGGTCGCATGCTTTGCGGGGAGATCGCTGTACTCGATCACTCTGGTGCGGTCCCCAACGCTGCAGAAGACGCCGACCTTCTCACCCGCCGCGATCTTCGGCACCATCTTGCTGGACATCTCCCCGGAACTCGCGGGGTGAGTCGCATGCAGGCCGATGAAGAGGGGGTCGATGGCATGAACCGTGGGGTTGTCCACCTGGAAGTAGGAAAGATGCTTGACGCCACGATCGGCCGCGTGGTCGAGCGCTCCACTGCGAGCCAATGCTCGAAGAGAGCCGCCGTGGCCGTCCGGGCTGACCGCGATGACGCCAGGTGCCTCCAGAAGAATTCGACCCTCGTCGTCCACCGCCGGCATCACGCCCTGCGGGAAGAGGAGCATCGACTCGGGGCTTCGGCCAAAATAGTTGTTATCTCGAAAGAACGCGTGGGTCGCGGCATCGTTCAACGGGCTGGTCATGAGATACCAGGGCGTTTCGATTCCGTAGCGTTGGTCGATCGCATTCAGCTGTTCGGCGAATACGCGGAAGAGCGGCTTCCCGGTGATCGGCGTCGCAGGGTACGTCCCCTTGGGACCGTTCCAGCCCAGGCGAGTTCCCTGGCCACCCGCAACCGTGAAAGCCGCGATTTCGCCTTGCCGGATCAGCTGCTCACCGGCGGAACGGAATGTCTCTTCGTCCTTGGGATGCCGAGGAATGACCGGCGCGGGCTCTAATGATTCGGGAATGCCACCGTCCGTCGCCCCTTTGGTAACGAGCGTCTGGAGCTCCTCGAAGTCGATCGACTCGACCTGCTCAATGAATGCTTGGACTTCGCTGGTCCCCACCGATTCAAGACCGTCGGTGAGATGACCTTGGTCGTGCGATTGGAGAATCGCGACCGCGGCATCGAGGCGTTCAGTCATCGACTCGGTTCGCATCGGAGTTTGTTCCTGATCTAAGAGAAGGAAGTCAATGGACGGGACGGCGTGGTTCAGTGATCGGCCGAGCCGGGATCTTGCGGCTGGGTCCAACCCTCCGCGTCGTGTCGGACGATCTTGCCGGTCTCTAGGTAGATCACCTGTTCGCAGACGTTCGTGCAATGATCGGCGATTCGCTCGAGTGACTTCGTCACCGCAAGGATTCGGAACGCGCCGTCAACCGCGAGTTCTCCATCGGCGAGTCGCTGTTGCGCGTCGAGCAGGATCTCCTGTTTGAACCGTTCGACGGTGTCGTCAAAGTCCAGCACTCGGCGGGCAAGAACGGGATCATTCTTGCTCAAGGCGCGGTTCGCATCTCGGATCATGCCTAAGACGCTGTTGGCCATCACGCGGAACGTCTGGGGAAGATTGCTGGTCTTGCGACGAGGATCGAGCGTGGCTTCCGCGATCGTGACCGCACAGTCTCCAATTCGCTCGAATTCGTTGTTCACCTTGACGATGGTGAGCACCGAGCGGATCGAATGTGAATTGGTCTGGCCGAGCGCGAGCACTGGAATGCACTGTTTCTCGATCTCGACGTCGATCTTGTCCACGATCAATTCGATTTGGAGCACTTCCCGGGCTTGCTCGAGATCGTGATCGAAAAAACAGTCCACGGCGTGGGTGGCCTGCTCGAGGACACGAACGCCTTGCTCCGTGATCTGATCACGAAGAACTTGAAGTTGCCGCTGAAAGTCTTCGGTTTGTTTGTTCACGAATGGGCCTCGCTTCTGGGGAGTATACGCCTCTGGCGGGAGCATGCCGGATAGCATTCGGACATGATCGAACTTGGCGTCAACATCGACCACGTCGCGACGGTCCGGGAGGCCCGGGCAACCTGGGAACCGGATCCAACTTGGGCCGCCGTGGAAGCGCACCTTGGGGGCGCGGCTGGAATCACCATTCATCTCCGTGAGGATCGCCGGCACATTCAGGATGCTGACGTCCGTCGATTGAAAGAACTCGTCCAGATCAAGCTCAATCTGGAGATGGCGGCAACCGACGAGATGATCGGTATTGCCTCCGAAATTCGGCCCCAGATCGTGATGTTGGTGCCGGAAGGTCGGAATGAAGTCACGACCGAAGGTGGCCTTGACGTCGATGGCGCCCGGGGCCGGATGACCGAGGTCGTCCAACGGCTGACGGAGGTTGGGATTCCGGTCTCAGCGTTCGTCGATCCGGACCTCCGTCAGATCGCCGCGGCCGCCGAGTGTGGGTTCGCCGTCTGCGAGGTCCATACGGGCCCATATGCCCATGCCTTTCACCAGCATGGCCGATCCGCCGAAGAACCCGAAGTGGCGGCGAGGCTCGCCGAGGTGGCTCGGGCCGGCGAGGCCATCATCGAGGCGGGGATGCGTTTTAACGCGGGTCATGCGTTGAACTATGCCAATGTTCAGCCGATTGCGGCGCTGCCCGGGGTGCGAGAACTGCACATTGGGCACTCGATCGTGAGCCGATCGATCTTCATCGGTATGCGGCAGGCAGTTCGAGAGATGAGGGGCCTCATTCTCGAGGCGGTTCAGCCCTGAGTGAGGGTGCTCCGGGAATCTCTTCCGAATTCGGAATTCCGGAGGTCCGATGAACTTCGATGGAACGATTCGGTGAGTTGTCGATTGTCTCCAACAGCGGGGGCCGCTGGTAGGATCGCCGCACTCGCAGGATGCGATACCGGAGATCCCTGAATGACTCAGTTTCAGTCCGCGGCGTTCGTAGGTGCCCACACCGCGCTGATCACGCCCTTTAGCCGTGATGGTTCGACGGTCGATCTCTCGGCTCTGGAGGCTCAGATCCTCTTTCAGGCCTCCGGAGGGATCACCGGGGTGGTGCCTTGTGGCACGACCGGGGAGACGCCGACGCTCTCGGATGCCGAACGCCGAAACGTCATCCAGACGACGGTGGCGACGGCCAGACCGCTGGGCGTAAGGGTCATCGCGGGTGCCGGTTCGAATGCGACGGCCCATGCGATCCAACTGCAAACAGAAGTCGAAGGATTTGGTGCGGATGCCTCGCTTCAGGTCGTTCCGTACTACAACAAGCCCTCACAGGAAGGCCTCTTCAGGCATTTCATGGCCATCGCCGACGCGGCTCATATTCCCGTCGTGCTGTATGACGTCCCGGGACGGTCGGGGGTTGGTCTCTCGGTTGATACCGTCGTTCGCCTCGCATGCCATCCGAACATCACCGCGATCAAAGTCGCCAACGGCTCGCTGGGCTTCGTCGCAGACGTGGCGCAGCGATGTGATCTCGCGATCCTCTCGGGCGATGACCCACTCACCTTGCCGATGCAATCCCTCGGGGCAGTCGGGGTGGTGAGTGTGCTCGGGAACCTGGCGCCCGCAGACGTCGCGCAACAGATCGCAGCGGGGAATCGCGGGGACTTTGCGGCGGCGCGGGTCATCCACGAGCGGGTTCTTCCGCTGGCGACCGGTCTGCTCTCACTCGACGGCAACCCTGTTCCTTTGAAGGCCGCGATGGCGATGTTGGGCCGTGATAGCGGTGTGGTCCGACCGCCCCTCGCGGCCGCATCGGTTTCGGTCCGCGATCGATTGGTGGAATTACTCGATGCGGTGGGGGTTCGCGGGCCGGCGGGGGCTCAGGATTCCGCCGAAGTCTCCGGAACCATGGAATCTCGATGAGCGACGTCAACGACGACCGGTATGAACCGAGCGGACTTCCCTATCGCATGGCGGTCCTTTGCTACCTCTGGACGGAGGATGATCAGTTGCTCATGCTCCATCGTCGGAAGCATCCAAATCCGGGCATGTACTCGCCGATCGGCGGGAAGATGGAAATCTCATTGGGCGAGACGCCGCACGAATGTGCTCGCCGGGAGATTCATGAAGAAGCCGGAATCGAAGTCCCGGCCGAAGATATCCGGATGTTCGCGATGGTCGCCGAGAAGGCCTATCAGGGTGAAATGCACTGGTTGTTGTTCTGCTTCGAAGTCACCAGGAAGATCGATCCTGCGGAGCTTCCTCGAAGCGAATTCGACGAGGGCACCCTGGAGTGGGTCCACGTCGACGAGATCGAGAACCTGAACATCCCAGAGACGGACCGCAAGGTCCTCTGGCCCGCCCTGAAGCCTCGCCGGCACGCTGGTGGCTTCCTCATGCTCGAGATCGACTGTGGCGGCGAGGAACTCGTCTGGAAAGTCGTCGAGGACACCGCGCTGCCCAGTGGCGAGTAGCGGCGAGCCTCGATCTCAGCGGGGTTAAACCCCTTCGATTCAGGTGATACCCGCCACCGTGGCCGCCTCATCAGCGATCTGTTCGGCGGCCTCTCTGGTCGGGGCTTCGGCAATCAGGCGGATGATGGGCTCGGTGTTGCTGGGTCGCACGTGGACCCAAGCATCGCCAATATCGACCCGAACGCCATCGGTGTTGTTGACCTCAGCGCTGGCCCAGTGCTTCCGGATTTTCTTCAGAATCGGATGAACGGCACGCTTGCCTCCGATCGCCGTGAGGTCCCATTTTCGCTTGACCATCGAGTACTGAGGAAGGCTGTCGACGATGGCCGAGAGCGGTCGTCCATCGGTCGCGAGTAGTTCAAGAATCAAGGCCATGGTCGAGAGCGAATCTCGGATGTAACAGACTTCGGGAATGATCACGCCGCCGTTGCCTTCGCCGCCGATCACGCCGCCGTTCGATCGGATGCCGTAGGCCACATTGGCTTCACCCACGGCGGTACGGACCACGCTCGCGCCTTCAAACCCCGCGCAGACGTCGTCGATCATCCGGCTCGTCGAGAGGTTGGCGGCCACTGGGCTCCCGCCATGCCGCTGCATCATGCGGAGTGCGGCCAGCACCAGAGTCCATTCCTCACCGATGTATCGCCCGTTCTCGTCAACGATGGCGAGGCGATCTGCATCTGGATCCTGAGCGAAGCCGACGGCGGCGGCCGAGTCTTTTCCAACGGCCATGGCCAGTTCGGTCAGATTTGCCTCGGTGGGCTCCGGGGTGTGCGGAAAAATGCCGATGGGCTCGCCGTGCAGGTGGACGAGATCACAACCGAGTGCTTCGAGGAGTTGTCGCCCGGCAGGACCACCGGAGGCGGCCACTGAATCCAAGATCACTCGGAATCCCTTGGCGCGAATCGCGTCGACATCGACCATGGCCAGAACCTTCCCAACATGGTGGTCCGCAGCGTCATCCGCATATGAGATTCGGCCACAGTCGGCGCCGTCGACTCGGTCCACCTGACTTCCCTCGAATCGGGCAATAATCTTCGCGGTCTCCCGGCCTGCCGGGGCGAGCCCTTCTGAGTTAAGGCACTTGATGCCATTCCATTCGATTGGGTTATGACTTGCCGTCACGTTGATGCCGCCATCGCATCCGAGTTCCTTGATCATCACGCCGACGGTCGGCGTCGTCGTGATGCCCAGCAGCGTCACTTCGCAACCGACCGCGGCAAGACCAGCCGCGGCCGCCGACGCCAGGCAGGAGCCTGAGCGGCGTCCATCGGAACCGACCACCAGCCGAGGGGGTCGATCGGTGATCGTTTCCCGGAGCATCGAGCCAAAAGCGCCCGTATAGCGAGCGACGATTTCGGGCGTCATGGTCTTACCGACGATGCCGCGGGCACCAGAGATTGAGAGCATTAGGGGGGCGTCGGACACAAGAACTCCAAGAAGGGGGATCGAGAATCCGAACTCTACCGAGTTCCGGTCGGATTCTGTGGTTGATGATCTATACTCGACCCATGTTCGAGATCGAAGTATCCCATCGTTTTTCTGCCGCTCATGCCGTCACCGTCGGAGGTATTCCGGAGGAGTTACATGGGCACGACTGGCGGGTCACGATCACGATCCAGGGGCCAGATCTCGACCATGAGGACCTCCTCGTCGATTTTCATGCGGTGGAGTCTTCGCTCAAGACGGCCATCAGCCCCTTTGCTGGCCGCACGATGAACGGCGTGCCGCCCTTCGATGTGCTCCACCCAACCGCCGAACGACTGGCCGAATTCGTGGCCGGCGTCGTGCATCCAAATATTCCATCGGGCTGCCGGATCGCGTCGGTCGCCGTCGAAGAGGCACCTGGGTGCATTGCTCGGTGGTTGCCCGATCGCTGAGATCAGGGTTCAAATGGCCATTGATGAGATAAATGAAGAATTCCCGCCCGTTTCACCGGACCGTCCCCTCGATTGGAACCTGACCACGATGACCGAATCCAATGTGAGCACCCAGAAGATGATCTCGAGGGTCGGCAGTGGTGTCGTCGAGCCAGGGCCAATCGAGCTCGATGATCCCGCTCGGTTTTTGAATCGCGATATCCAATGGCTGGAGTTCAACCGTCGGGTGCTCTTCCAAGCCATCGATCCACGAACGCCGTTGCTGGAGCGACTCCGATTTCTGGCCATCACGGCTCGTAATCTCGACGAATTTTTCATGAAGCGGATCGGCGGTCTCAAGCGTCGACAGGAACTTGGACTCGGAGCCCAGAATCTAGAAACCTTGCCGCCGGAAAGGCAACTCGAAGAATTGCGTGGCGTTGTCCTTGAACTCATGAGCCTTCAGAAGCGTTGTTTTCGAGATGATGTCCTTCCGGCCGTGGTGGAGGCCGGAATCGAACTGCTGAAGTGGGATCAACTCACCGAAGACGAGCGGGCAAAAGCGGAGATCTGGTACCGGGCGAACATTTTTCCGATTCTCACGCCGCTGGCGGTCGATCCCGGGCACCGCTTTCCGTTCATATCCAATCTCAGTGTTTCCATCGGGGTGATGTTGCGACGAGCGGGGGAGTCGGAGGAACTCTTTGCGCGGGTGAAGGTGCCGGAAGTTCCACGCCGGCTCTACGACCTCGGTGATGGTCGTCGATTCCTCCCCGTCCAAGAACTCATCGAGCACAATCTTGATGGTCTGTTTCCGGGGATGGAGATCCTCCGCATTCTTCCGTTCCGAGTCACCAGAAACGCGGACGCGGAGGAAGAGAGCGAAGATGCCGAGGATCTCCTCGAGCATATTCAGCAGCAGTTGAGAGAGCGGCGATTCGCACGGGTGGTCAGGCTCGAGGTCGGTTCCGAACCGGATCCCAGGATTCTCAAGTTGATTCTCGACGAACTCGATCTCGATGAGGTTGACGTCTACGAGACCGATCGGCTGCTCGACTACGGCATTCTCGATGGGATTGCGGACCTGGACATTCCGGACTTCCGATTCCAGCCGTGGCGACCGGTCGTGCCGCGGGGATTGGAAGGGGACTCGTCAGATCTTCTGGCGGCGATTCGAAGCGGTGACCTGATCGTTCATATGCCGTACGAGTCGTTCGATGCCACCGTCGAACGATTTGTCGAGCAGGCGGCCGCAGATCCCCGAGTGCTTTGCATCAAGCAGACGTTGTACCGCACGTCGGGAGATAGCCCGTTCATCCCGTCGCTCATCAAGGCTGCGGAGAGCGGAAAGCAGGTCGCGGTGCTCGTCGAACTCCGGGCGAGGTTCGATGAGGCCCGAAACATTCATTGGGCGGGCAAGCTTGAAGATGCGGGGGTCCACGTCGCCTACGGCGTCGTAGGGTTGAAGACGCACACCAAGACGGTTCTGGTGGTTCGCCAAGAGGCGAGCGGTATCCGGTGTTACGCCTATATCGGGACGGGGAACTTCAACTCGAAGACCGCCGGCCTCTACGAAGATGTGGGCTTGTTCACCGCGGATCCGGCGATTACCGAGGATCTGGTCACGCTCTTTAATTACATGACCGGGCGCAGTCGCCAGCGCGAGTACAACAAACTTCTGATCGCGCCCACCACGATGAAATCGACGTTCCTTGAATTCATTGATCGAGAAATCATGCTCAGCACGCCGGAGCGACCCGGCCGGATCGTTTGCAAGATGAACCAGTTGGAGGATCGTGAAGTCACCGACTCCCTCTATCGAGCATCGCAAGCGGGCGTGAAGATCGACTGCTTTGTTCGTGGATTCTGCTGCCTTCGAGCGGGCGTTCCGGGATTGAGCGAGAACATCAGGATCTTCTCAATCATCGGGCGGTTTCTCGAACACAGTCGGATCTTCTGGTTCTCCGGAGGGCAGGCAGATCCGTTGGACGGCGACTTCTTCATCGGCAGCGCGGATTGGATGTATCGCAACCTCCACAATCGAGTGGAAGCGGCGGTGCCCGTCGAGCGTCGATCACTTCGAGCGCGACTGTGGGAGATTCTTGAGACTTGTTTGGAGGATCATCGTCAAGCGTGGGAGATGCGCGCCGATGGCACCTACGCGCTTCGTGACTCATCACATCTCGACTCAGATGATCCGCGGATGATCGGAACGCATGCGAGACTCATGCGTATCACCCGCGAGCGAAGTGAATCCGACGGCTAAAGCAGCCATTCAAAACGCTTCGATTCGTGGCATGGCACTGCCGAC
>ERZ887942.999-NODE-999-length-21001-cov-7.093049_pt1 | contig 21001 bp, 14 predicted proteins | sample MGYA00521099_ERZ887942 | MGnify/ENA primary metagenome ERZ887942 (study PRJEB32303, sample SAMEA104408605) | aquatic metagenome | biome: Brackish water; feature: Pelagic; material: water | place: Baltic Sea | collected 2014-06-07T06:48:00 | depth 16,251 m ...
CGAGGGCCAAATGGAAGTGGAACTGGAAAAGTCAGTGGGCTTCCTGCTGAATTCACCCAAGCCCATTGCGAATGGCGGGTCGAAATAGAAGGAGCCGGACATTCGTCTCCCGTCTTGTGGGGCGATTTGATTTTCCTGACGACCGCAGAGGAGACTACCCGGAAAGTTCTCGCAATTGATTGCAAGTCTGGCGAGAAAAAATGGGAGTTTGTGGACACGGTGGCAGAACATCACCACCACCGGTTTAATAATTTTGCTGCGGCGACCCCCACGTGTGATGCTGATGGCGTCTACGTAGTTTGGGTCACCGGAACACAAACCGTCGCTTTGGGTTTGAGTCATTCAGGTGAAAAACTGTGGCAGCGTGAGTGGGATGGCTTCACTTCGGATCACGGACACGCCGCTTCTCCAATTCTGGTTCAGGGGCGCTTGGTGCTCCACACCGATTCGAAAGATGAATATAAAAGCCAGGTCCGCGCGCTCGATCCCAAAACTGGCGAAACCCTGTGGGAAATGGAGCGCGTCACTCCGAAAACCGATGAGAAACATTTATCCGCCTATTCAACACCAACGGAAGTGATGGCAGGAGGTCGGCCGACGGTTGCTGTGGTGCAAACCAACGATGGTTGGAAAGGACTTGACCCTCTTAATGGTAGTGTTGCCTGGGCTTATCCGGGAGAATATACATTTCGTTCGGTGAGTTCCATTGTTGAATCAGACGGCATGGTCTTTGCGACATTTGGATCGGGTGGCGATGGAAAGCAGAGCTCGGCGCTGAAGCCAGGCAAGACCGCGAAACCCAAAGTGATTTTCTCCCTTGGAAAGGGCGAGGGGCTCAGTTATGTCCCGACTCCGCTAATTCACGAAGGGCTACTTTATTTGTGGGGTGACGGCGGGATTCTGACGTGTCGTGATGCCTTGACGGGAGAAGAAATTTACAAAGAGCGGCTTAATGGAAACTTTTTCAGTTCGCCAGTCATTGCCGATGGAAAAATTTATTGCGCCAGTAAAGATGGCGAAATGGTTTCTGTCGCATTGGGAAAAAGCTTCGCCGTTTTGGGGCGGAGTAAGCTTGAGTCGGGAGTTAATGCGACTCCGGCGGTCGCGAACGGGCGACTTATCGTGCGAACCGACACTCACCTTTTCAGTCTTAAAGGAAAGTGAGCGATTCGGAAGAGCCCATCGAGCATCCCATCACGTCGGAGCTCGATCTTCACACGTTCCGGCCGAACGAAATCGGAGAGCTGTTACCTGAATATTTCCACGAATGCCGCAAGCAGGGAATATTTGAAGTGCGCGTGATTCACGGCAAAGGAACCGGAGCTCTGTGTCGCGGAGTTATCGCTGTTTTAGAGAAGTCGGAGGATGTCATTTCATTTCGCGGCGGAGATGAAACCGAAGGCAGCTGGGGAGCAACGGTGGTGAAATTACGATCGAACAGCGTCTGATACGATCGAATAGGGTTGGTTCGTCGAACGTACCCTATTGGATCGTGGAAACTGGGATTTAGAACTAGGAAAATCAGGTCTGGGTTCGGTGATTTCACCCTTGATTTCTAAAATTTTCCGAGTTCATTGCGCGCCCGTCTCAGTCCGAACGAAACCAACGGGAAATCGAGAGGCGGTTCTTTAAAAAATCGGCGATTTCCCAACCCAATACCGACAGTGCTGCTAAAAGTCTGTCACCAAAACAATATGTCTAACGAACTTCTTACCGAACTCGTCGAAGCCGGTGTCCACTTCGGTCACCAGTCACCAAAGTGGAACCCTAAGATGAAGCCCTACATCATGGGCACCAAGCACAGCGTGCACCTCATCAACCTCGAGAAGACGGTTGATCAGATTGGCGAAGCTGGCTTTTTCATCAACGACCTCATCAGCAAGGGCAAGAAAGTCCTTTTCGTAGGCTGCAAGCGCCAGGCGCAGGATGCAGTTCGCGAGGCGGCTGAAGCAACCAAGCAGTATTATGTGAATCACCGTTGGCTCGGTGGAATGCTCACCAACCACAAGACGGTTCGTCAGTCGGTTGATCGCATGCAGTATTTGGAAAACCTCGAGAAATCTCCTGATTTCAAGAAAATGAGTAAGAAAGAGATTGCTTCTCTTAATCGGACGAAGAAGAAACTTTTTCTCCGTCTCAACGGAATCCGCGACATGCAGGGTTATCCTGACGCGGTTGTTATTGTTGATACGGCTCGTGAATACAACGCAGTGAACGAAGCGCGCAAGCTGGGCATTCCAATTATTGGCCTCGTTGATTCAAATGCAGATCCGGACATCATCGATTACCCAATTGCTGCAAACGACGACGCGATTCGCTCGATTCGTGTCATTCTCAAGAAATTGATCCAGCCGGTTCTCGCTTCCTAATTTCAGGAACGTACCGAATTCTGGAGTGTGGCGTTTTTGATACCGGCAATCGCTTATGCGCGAACCGGTTCAAGACGCCATTCCCGCTTAAAATTTTCAAAATACTCTTTACTTAACCTACTAGAAATATGGCTGAAATTACTGTCGCCCTAATTAAACAGCTGCGTGATAAAACAAGCGCAGGAATGATGGACTGCAAAGCCGCCCTCAAAGAAACTGATGGCGATCTTGAAGCAGCGGAAACCGCGCTTCGGAAGAAAAATCTGATGGATGCGGGCAAAAAAGCAGGTCGTGATGCCAAAGAAGGTGTCATCGCTTCTCGCGTTGCGGCGGACGGAAAGTTCGGCGTGATGATTGAAGTGAACTGCGAAACTGATTTCGTCGCGAAGAACGACAATTTCCGCGAGTTCGTTGAGCAGATTCTGGATCACGTTGAAAAGTCTCCTGAAGGAGCTGCTCTTGATGCCATCCTGGCCGAGAACTTCGTTGGTGATGAGTCACAGACGCTCGACCTTTTCGTGAAAGACAAGGCGGGCCAACTCGGCGAAAACATGGGTCTTACCCGTTGGGTAAAGCTGAGTGCTGCGGGCGAAGGTTCCGTTTCTACATACATCCACATGCAGGGCAAAGTGGGTGTTCTTATCGAAGTGGGTGCTGGTAAAGCAGACTCCGTCTCCAGTGAGAAATTCCTCACGCTTGTTAAGGATCTCACGCTTCACATTGCCGCGGCCAGCCCGATCTGCATCACTCGTGAAGAGGTTCCTGAAAGCCTCATTGAGACGGAGAAAGATATTTTCCGTGATCAGATGAAGGACAAGCCAGCGGATAAGATCGAAATGATCATCAAGGGTAAGATGAACAAGTTTTATGGCACGCACGCGCTTCTTGAGCAGGCATTCGTTAAGGATGCTGATCAGACCATCAAAAAGCTGGTTGAGTCCGTAGGCAAAGACATCGGTGATGAGCTCTCAATCAATCGCTTCGAGCGATTTGCAGTTGGCGAAGAATTCGCGAGCTGATTTAGGCTTCGTCTAAAATCAATTCCAACAGGGCTCGGTGATTCATTTCATCGGGCCCTGTTTTTTTGTGCCCTAACAGAAAAGTTGAAAGGCGATCGGCTCTTAATCGATGTAGAGAAATTCGTTCGCGCTCATCAAGGCGTGGCTGAGAGCTGTCAGCCCGAGGAGTTCCGGGGCCGCATTTTCTTTCTCTTTTGGACCCGCGATCTTTTCAAGTTTCGCGGGATTCTCTTTATAAAACTCAGTCTGAGCGGCCACAAATTCCGTTGCCGCTTTCAAATCATCGGCGGATGGCGTGCGATTGTAGATATGCTCCCAGGCGAATTTGATTTTTGAAGCGACATCAGAACCGCCGTCGGATTGCATTCGGTCCGCAAAGTATTGGGCGTATTCCCGCATCGCCGTGTTGTTCATGAGCAACAAGCTCTGTGGCGAAACTGTTGTGACGGGGCGAAGCTCGCAGTTGGGCTCGGTCATGTCAGGCGCATCGAAGGTTTGGAACATCGACATGGGGCGCGTCCGACGGACTTGAACATAAACACTTCGGCGAAACTCTTCGCCTTCCAACGAAATGAACTTTCCGGTCTGACGACCTGCTGTGTCAGTGGTGTCATTTCCAATCACGATAGAGCCCTGAGTGTCGAACATGACAGGTATCGCTTTGCCGAATTGTTTCGGGCTCAACTTCCCTGAAACAGCTAGCAGCGCATCGCGAAGCGTTTCAGCTTCGATTCGGCGAACATTCTGGCGGCTCAATAGATTGTTGTCTGGATCAATCTCTTCGCGTATTGCATCGCGGGTTGAACTCTGTTGCCATGTTTTGGAAGTCATAATTTGGCGGTGAAGCCGTTTCAGGCTCCAGCCGTGCTCCATGAAATCCGCTGCAAGAAAGTCGAGCAAATCCGGATGCGTTGGGTCGTTTCCGAGCGCTCCAAAATCGCCGGCGGTTTCAACAATTCCTTTTCCAAAGTGATGCATCCAAACCCGATTGACCATGACCCGGGCAAGAAGCGGGTGCTTGCCGTCCGTTAATGAATCCGCCAGAGCAAGGCGCCTTCCTGTGGATGAGAGCGCGTCGGAGTGATCTGCGATTTCAACCTTACGCCAGCCAGCCAAAACGGAGAGGTCTCCTGGTTTCACTTCTTTAGTGGGAGACTCATAATCGCCACGGAAAAACACTTTGGTTGGGGCTACCGCCTCGGGCTTTTTTGGAGTTTCCGTGAACGCCTGAACCATTCTGGCTTCCGGTTTTTTCTTACGAACTTCAGTCGCTTTGGCCACCATCTCCTTAATCGTGGCGGCATGCTTGGTTTTGTAAGTCGAGTCGTATAAGTAGAGTGAGCCGGCGCTCAGTTTTTTGACTTTGGGGTATCCGGTGAGTAATTTGGTTTGCTCGGGAGTTTTTTCCTTTGCCGGGGTTCGGTAGGCGACCTTAACGGCTTCACGATCGGCTTCCGGAACGTCGGCGAGCAGTTTTCCAAGCACTTCGGTGATGAATTTTGTCTGCATCGCGACCCGCTCGGTATCTATTTTTTTGGCTTCTTTCTCGATTTCGGCAGCCTCTGCCGCTTCCGCTTTTGTTTGGAGTGAAATCAGCCGTGCATTGGGGCTGCGCCATTTAGGAACATCAAAACCGGGTTCAAAAACGGCTCGCAATCGATAGTAGTCCGCCTGTGAAATGGGGTCGTAACGATGGTCGTGGCATTGAGCGCATTGAATCGTCATGCCGTAAAGCGAGGTGCTGACGATTTTTAAGGTCGCAGTGATGCAGTCGTTTCGAGTAGTAATATCGCTTTTTGCTCCGGTTCCATCGGGAGCCATGCGAAGGAATCCTGTCGCCGTGATTAACTCAGCGTAGCGTTTGGCGAACTCTGGCGGTGAATTGGCCTGAATTTTTTCGAGCGCAGCGATTTCATCTCCGGCCAGCTGCTCACGAACAAACTCATTAAACGGTTTGTCTTCGTTTAGCGACTTGATGACATAGTCTCGATATCTCCACGCATGCTTTCGCTCGAGATCTTTTGCGTGGTATCCGTCTGAATCTGCATATCCAGCAACATCCAGCCAATGGCGGCCCCATCGTTCTCCATAGGATGGTGAGGCGAGTAGTCGATCAACCTGTTTTCCAAAATCTGGATCTTTTCCAAATTCAGCAACCTTTTCAGGTGTTGGAGGCAGGCCTGCGAGATTAAACGAAGCTCGTCGAATCAAAGTTCGCGCATCTGCTTCTGGAGAGAATTCCAGCCCATTCGATTTTAGCTTTGCCGCGACAAATGCATCAATCGGGTTTTTGAATCCACTTTCCGGTAAAACGGGCTTTTTGATAGGCTGGAGCGACCACCAGCGCCGGTCTTCTTCCGTGAAAAGGTGCTCAGGTCCGAGTTTTTCCGGTTCCGGACGGGCGGCCTTCGCCCCTTGAGCAATCCATTTTTCGATCGTTGCAATCTCATGATCGGGCAGCATTCCCTTTCCCTTAGGCATCTCACCTTCTTTTAGCTGGGTAAGTAAATGACTGCCGGCGGGATCCCCCGCAATTAAAGCAGGGCCGGATTCCCCGCCTTTGTTCAGAAATCGAACCAGACGAACGTCGAGTCCACCTTTGGTGACGTCTTCTTCACCATGACATTGGAAACAATGGGTTTTTAAAATAGGGCGGATGTCCTTTTCAAAAAATAGAGCGCCGTCTTCAACCGCAAAAAGTGAAGTGCTCCAACCAAGAAGAATGATCCATGCCCAATAGCGTTGTTTCATCGTCTAGAAAGATAGAAGCCGGAAATTGACCGTTCAACCCTCTGCCGCTCCGTATTGACGCCACTTGGTGAGGTTTATGGAGCAGTGATTGCGGCGATAGCGCTATCTTGTTTTGCCCATTCAAATCTCTGAAAAATCGATACTTTTGTGACTTGAGCGTTACAAAAATCTCAGGCATTATCGTGGACTGTTTCATCCAAGCGCATTTTTGTTTGCGTGATAGAATTTTGATTTCGAAGCCCCTATTTTTTGAATTTATGAATAAATCCCCACTCGTAATTTTGGCGATGCTCCTAGTTGGGCTGACGCCAAGCCTTTTGGCGAAGGATGTTACCACTGATAAGCCTGGTCAATTTGTCCGGATCGAACTGCCCAAAGGCGGAACCCTGACGCTTGCGGAGGTCGAAGTGATTTCCGGCGGCAAGAATATTGCCAAAGGGGGAAAAGCAACTCAGTCGAGTGAGGCTTCCGGCGGCAAGCCCGAGCGCGGTATTGATGGGAATAAAAGCTCCAGTTATGGAGACGGAGGAGCGACTCACACCAAGCAAGACGCAAAAGCGCCGTGGTGGGAGGTTGATCTTGGGGCAGAAGCAAAGATTGATAAAATTCAGATCTGGAATCGTGACGACGGTTTGGCTTCACGATTGAATGATTTTAAAATCTCGATCCTGAATGCAAAACGCGAGCCGGTTTTTGTTCGGGAAAAAAATGAGGCGCCTGAGGGATCGATCACTTTTGATCTGACGAAAAAGGGAAAAACAACATTGCTGGCTCACAATGGCAAACCCGGGAAGGCAGCCAAAAAAAGCGACGCGAAAAAGAAAAAGAGAGAGAGCGTTCCGGAACCGAAATTGTGGGCGACCGCCACGGCTAACGTTCCTGCCGATTATAGGGATCCTGAGAAATTTGCATTTCAAGCCGACGATAAAGTGGCAATGATCGGAAGCGGTTTAGCTGAGCGGATGCAATACGACGGTTGGATGGAATCGATCGTTCAAAGCAGTCAGAAAGACAAAAATCTGACGTTTCGAAATCTTGGTTTTTCCGGAGATCGCACCGATTATTACCCTCGAAATAAGGGATTCACGCCGATTGATGGGTATCTCCAAATCGTAAAGGCCGATGTGATTTTTTCCTTTTTTGGTTACAACGAAAGTTTTGAAGATAAGCCGGAAGATTACACGAAGAAGTTGGTGGACCTCGTTGCGAAGCTCCGCGCAGTAAAGCCGAACGGAGAATCATTCCCCCGTATCGTGTTGTTCAGCCCGATTGCTCACGAAGATTTGGGAACACCGAATCTTCCTGACGGAAAAGCAAATAATGAGCGACTTGCAGCGTATACCGAAGCGACCAAAAAGGCGGCTGCTGATAGCGGTGTAGCGTTTGTGGATTTGTTCAATCCGAGCCAGGCACTTTACAAATCGTCTGAAGAACCGCTGACGATGAACGGAATTCACCTAAATGAGTATGGTAACAAACTCGTTGGCGAAGTGATTGCCGAAGCCCTCATTGGTGAAAAAATCCCAGCAACGGACGCGCTTGAGCCGCTTCGCGAAGCGGTGATGGAGAAAAATACAAACTGGTTTGATCGCTATCGCGCAGTCGATGGAAATGACATTTGGGGAAGTCGTTCGATTTTGAAATTTGTTGGCGATCAGACAAATGGCGACGTCTTGCGCTACGAAATGTTGATGCTTGATGCCTTGGCTGAAAACCGCGACAAGAAAATTTGGGCACGTGCCGACGGCGGTGATTTGGAAATCGACGACTCGAATGTTCCGAAGCCGATCAAGGTGGTTTCGAATGTGGGCGGCAAAGGCAACATGTCGAGTTCTCAAAAAGAGGGGACCGTGAATTATCTGACCAGCGAAGAAAGCAAGGCGACGATGGATGTGCCGGACGAATTTCAAATCAATGTCTTTGCGGATGAAGCGAAATTTCCAAAGCTGGTGAATCCTGTGCAAATGCAGGTCGATGCGAAAGGCCGCGTTTGGGCTGCCGTTTGGCCGACTTACCCGAAGCAGGCGCCGATTCGTGATGTCGATGATAGTCTCCTGATTTTTGAAGACACTGATCGTGATGGTGTTGCTGATAAGGTGATCGAGTTTGCGAAGGTTGCGAATCCGCTGGGTTTTGAATTTTGGAACGGTGGGGTGATCGTGGCATCACAGCCGAATCTGATTTTCCTGAAAGACACTGATGGTGATGACATTGCTGACGAACGTCACGTGATTGCTCACGGCATTGGTTCTGCCGACACTCACCACGCGGCGAATAACCTAATCTATGGCCCGGACGGTGGTATTTATTGGCAGAGCGGGATTTTTCTGCACAACAACATTGAGCATCCCTGGGGCACTTCGCTAAGCACTGGTTCAAGCGCAATGTATCGTTTTGATCCCCGTCGTTACACCATCGCAACGCACGGCGGAAACAGCCCAAATCCACACGGAATCGCCTTCGATGGCTGGGGCTACCACTACGCAACCGACGGAACCGGTGGTCGTGCATATCAGGTCCGTCCTGACGGATCGTCCTGGAAAATGCACCCGCTTCTGAAAAAAGAAGTGCGTCCTGTTCCTGCGAACGAGATCGTTTCCAGCTCGCATTTCCCCGATGAAATGCAGCAGGATTTTCTAATCTGCAATTCAATTGGATTTCTCGGAATCAAACAATATCGACTCGATCGCGATGGCGGCGACGGACGGAAATTCGGAGAAGTCTGGGGCGAGCCTTCGGGCACTGATTTGACCGTTGAAATGGGCGGTAATGAAATGACAGCGAAAGGATTGTTGCTCAGCGGTGATAAAAATTTCCGACCGACCGATTCTGTATTCGGAGACGACGGGGCGCTTTACGTGTCTGATTGGGCGAATGTTATCATCGGCCACATGCAGCACAACATCCGAGACCCCAATCGCGATCACAAGCACGGTCGCATCATGCGGATCAGTCACAAGACGCGTCCGCTTCAGGAGTCTGTGAAAATCGCCGGCGAGCCCCTTGCCGCATTGATGAAAAATCTGGAGCATCCCATCGATGGTGTCCGTCACCGGACTCGCATTGAATTGAGCGGTCGTGACACCAAAGAAGTCATTGCTGCCTGTGAAAAATGGATGGCGGGTTTAAATGTAAACAAAGCCGAAGACGCACATCATTTGACCGAGGCGCTCTGGCTTCACCAAGCCCACAACGTTCGGAATGGAAAACTGCTCGGCAACCTTCTGAAATCACCCGAGCCACATGCTCGTGTCGCTGCTCAAACCGTCCAGCATCACTGGTACAATGCTGATCCCACCAAAGGTGCTGGTGCTGCGTTGGAAGAAGATCACGGAGGCCCGAAGGTGAAATCAGGAATTCTCTCCGATACCGATGAGCTCACTGAAATTCGGATTGGCACAATCGTCGAGCGGATGAGCTACGATGTGAAAGAGCTCAGCATCAAAGCAGGGAAGAAGATCAAACTGACCTTCGCGAATCCTGATTTCATGCCACACAACTTGCTGGTGGTTCAGCCTGGTAGCTCTCAGGAAATGGGACAAGCCGCCATGGCCATGGGCGCCGAAGGCTTTGCCAAAGACTTCCGTCCCGACAGCGATAAAATCATTGCCGGAACAAAAATGCTCGATAACGGCGAGGAAGAAACCATCGAATTCACCGCGCCAACCAAGCCCGGAAAATACGAGTTTGTCTGCACGTTCCCAGGGCACTTCATGTTGATGAAAGGCGTCTTTAACGTGAAGTGAGTTCAACGAAAAACGGGCGGAAAGCTGGCTTGCCAGCGGTCTGAGGACAGCCGGGAACGGCTCCGCAGGATCGCCCATTTGAAATAAACAGGGTTGGTTCGATGAATCAACCCTGTTGTTTCGTGGATTAGTTTTAGATCACAGTTTCACTGCGCACGTCGCAAACATCACCGGAAACAATCCGTTGAGAACAGTGGATTCATCATCCCAGTCATCTTCGTAAAAACCGGTAACGGCAAATCCTGCAGCGCATTGCCCGCCGACTTGAGCTTCCATGCTGTGGCTGTATTCGACGGAAAGTTGTGCTTCGAGTTGCTCAGAAAGCGGCTCTGCATCGAGGGCGTCCATGTCTGAATACGGAAGTTTGTAGGCGACAACCGGCTTTCCGGTTTCCTCTGATTCCACATGATCAAAGATGTAGAATGCTGGAGTCATCGCGCCGCACATCAGCTTCCCGCCGCGACGGAGGACTCGTGCGCACTCATTCCAGATTGGCTCAAGATTTTCGGCAAAGACATTGGAAACCGGATTAAAAATTAGATCGAACGATTCGTCAGCAAGTTCCGACAGGTCGGCCATATCGCCTTGGATGGTTTTGATCTTCAGTCCAAGTTTTTCACAAACATCAGTGTCTTTGTCGAGCTGAATGTCTGAGGCGTCGAACGAGGTCACGTTTGCTCCCGCAGAGGCAAATATCGGAACCTGTTGTCCGCCACCGGATGCGAGAGCGAGAATGTCTGTTCCGGTTAAGTCCGGGTGTGAATTGGGAAACCAGCTCGTAGGGACGGCTTTATTCGGGGTCAGAATCACTGACCAGTCCAGATTTTTGGCGCGGGCAAAAACTTCGTCATCGTAGGGGGTGCTCCATCGGCAGCCTTCGATTGATTGGAAATTCCACGCGTTGCGGTTGTATTCGTAAATATTCACGGAGCTGTTTTTAACTTAGCCGAAAGCAATTCCATATTTCGACTGAAAACGCCACTGTGAATATATTTTTCGCTTGGCTGAAATTTGGGCTGCCCCGACAACAATTCACCGGCGAATGTTGAAATCCATGCGCCATCCGCATTCAGATTAGAAATGATTTTTTCCACCGTTGGATCAGGTGTCTCCGGCGGAAAAACTGGATCAGGTAATGGTTTGCGATCATAAATCGCAGCTAAGGCCGCTTCGAGATGTGAAATCTGAGCATCGTTTTTCCAGCCGTAATGGCTTGGTAAATTTGAATCGTCATGAGTCAGGGAATACACTTTGCCACTGCGCTCCATGTAGAGCGGCTTGTTCGTTTCAAGTTCGTAGTAGCGGGCGAGCTGGCCATTGGGCAGGGTTGAACGTTTCAACCACGCAAGTGCTGCTGGGATTGGTTCGAGGTATTTTTTGTCTTTGGTGTAGACCGCGAGTTTCATCAGCGTCGCAAGCACGCCTTCGGTTTCACGACCTGAAATCGCGGGCGGCTCAAACTTTCGAGCCCAAACCGGTTGGATTTCGTAATTGTACTGCTGGGCCCACCCTGGTTGAGGTTCAGGCATTTGCGAGAGAATCAGAAAGTCTCCAAATCGTTTGAGGGCCTCGAGATACTTGTCGCCTTTGTAAAGTCGGTGCGCCGTGAAAAGCGTGTCCGTCACCGACATCGCAAGGTCATCGTTGAGCGTGTAGAGATCCCAATACTCTTTAATCCGACCTTCCGTCCGCCAGTCGTAAGTCGGATAATTCGCCGTCTTTCCCAGCGAATTCCCTGCCGATGCCGGAGTTTCGTCCCAGCCCTGTGGAAATGCTCCATTGGGAAATTGTGCTCCGAGCAACGCATCCACTGCAACGACAACGGAGTCGTGAACGGTCTTGTTTTTAAATTCGGTCGCCTCATCTAACAAAATGAGAAACTTGATCGCTGATTGTGAGATCCAATCATCCAGGGTGGAGAAGTTTCGCCCTTTGCCTTTCCCGTTTTGGTATTGCCCCGTCAATTTGCTGGTTGGATCGAAGCAAACGGAATTGGTCCACGCACCCGATTCCAGCTGGCCATGAATGAGCGCTTTTCCAGTGGTTAGGGCTGCATCTAAATAGAAGTCATCGCGCGTTGCTTCATAGGCAGTGAGATATGCCATCCCAACTGTTGGAGTTCCAGGAGGTTGCACCCAAATTTGGTTTTCCTCTGCACGGCCTTCGCCATGGCGCCACGAAAAGTCGGGAGCCGTGTAATAAACATAGCCGCCATTTCGCGCCACTTTCTCAGTATAGAAGGTCGCCGCCTTTTTCATGGCAGCTTTTACGGAATTTGCGTCGGGTGATTGTGCTGAAACAAATCCGCAAACCCCGAATGCTAAAATCGCAATGAATCTCATTCCGCTATTCAAGCGAATGATGCGCCGTGCTGTCGAGAATATGATGCACCTCATCTGAGTCCTTTGTTCGGGCAATGAGCGTGTAAGTCTCGGCAAGTTCGTCCGTTTCGTATTCGAGAAAGTCGATCGGATCATCCGGCGTTTGATATGGCTCGGTGGTCCAAGGGTTAAGCGGAGGAGCTTCCAAATACCCTCCTTCGTCAAGAAGTCCGATCAACTCCGCGCCGGACATTTTTGATTTGGGATACAACTCTTCATCAACGTGATAATTTTGCAGGGCGGTCTGCACCTCGCGCAACAGCTCCTTCACTTGCCCGTCGAGGCGCTTTTCGGAAAAAGCAGGCAGCATGATCCCTAGCCAGAGGGCGACCAGAATGAGCAATCCAATGATACGAGTTTTCATTTCAACAGGGTATGAAGAGCGATTGCAGAAATGAGAAAAACGAGTCCCACCCAATCTTTCCGCTGAAACGAATTAGGGGCGGAGCGTCGGCGAATAAATTCCAATAGCAGCCCGGTGGGGCATCCGTATTTGCAGTAAGCCATCGGGATGAAAAATGCGAGAAGGAGGCCCACGCCAAAGACTACAATCGTGGCGATGCCGGCAGATTTAATCAGCCACGCATCAAAAGGCTCGATTCCAGCAAGTCCAATCGGAAGCCGAAAAAAGCTAACTAACAAAACGAGGAGAAGGAGGAAAACAGGAATCAATCGTCCCAACCATTTGATGTCGGGATTCAGTTTAGTCATCCATTTTGCCGGTCGAAGTTTCATGAGCCAACGCTGTAAAATTCCGTGAGGACAAACGAACTGACAGTAAACCGGCTGTTTGGTGAAGAAGGGGAGTGCAAACATCGCCGCTGCAAAAATCACCAGCCCGGGAGTGGCCTCCCAGGGGACTCGCGATTCGATCCAGCCAATCAAGAGTGATTGCGCAAGTAGATCGCCAAGCAGAATGCCGAAGACGCCGACTGACAGGACCGAATATGGCAGACGAAATTTTTGAACGCGTTTCGATTTCCAGAATGCAAAGATGCAGCCTCCGAGGAGAACACCGATCAGCACGAAATCCTGCCATCGAAATTTCACCTTCTGCCCCACGGTCGCATTTGGGCCTTTCGCCATTTGCGTGCGAAAGGAAATACTTTCGACCAGAGCGTCGCTTGTTCGCGTAGCCCCCGAAACGGCATAAATATTGGCCGCACCAAAGTCCGTGATTGCAGCGATTTCTTCCCACGTCCTTCCGTTCCACGATTCCATAAAAAGAAGATCAAGCGTCACGTCCTCGACATGACTGGGCGTGTCGTAGCTGTCGCGAATTTTTACACCGAGAACTTTGTCTTGAGCATCAAACACGATCAATCCGTCAGTTGGTCCCGAGTAACCCGTGATTTCTTTGGCATGCGGCATGGTTCGAGCCGCATATCCGATTTTCTCACCCGATTTATCAAAAATAAAAAGTCCAGCGCGAGGACCGACATCCGGTTTGAGTTTATGTGTATCGGGAAGGAACACCGTCACCTCGTAAGCCGTGATCGGTCGATCGCCCTGAACGCGAAGTCGCGTGTGGTGATCACGAATCAGCCACGCGATAATCACGAGAACGGTGAGTCGGTAAATCTGGACGAGAGAAGTGATCCGTGATTTCTAGCGTAATTTCTCACCCAAATCACCTACGTATCCGGTTAATTCGAGAAAAGATTTTCCGATGACTTTTCCAGATCCATCGAGCACGTCGCCCGCGCCTTCCCAGTAACTGACCCCGCCGATCTTCCCGGTCATCTCCTGGTTTTTTATTGTTGGTCGACTTTTTAGAACGATTGGTTTTCCTGTTTTCGGATCTGTCGTTTTGATTGTTGGGCTGGTTGGATAATTTGCGCCGGTCGCTTTGCTCTTCCAAAAGCCGCCCGCTTTCCATTCATAGGAATCCGGTTTCTGGACGGTGATCGAGCCATCCTGATCGATCCAGTTCAGGCTTGAAAACGGGCTCGGCTTTCCGTCTTCCTCTCGCAAGATGTATCCCATCAATTCACGGCCATCGTCGAACTGAATTTGAATCCAATCCCAGCCAACCTGGTTCCGATCAAGTTGGCTGCTGGAAATTTCATGGTCCATCCACGCTTCGCCGGTCACCGCCATTTTCTCGCCCTTAAATTGTAATTCACCCGACACATCGAGTCGCGGATAAGTGATGTAATAACTCGCAGCTGAAGCATCGGCTCCTTTTTTGGAAATCCCGTCCTTCCCGAAAATCACGTGTGATTGGGCAGGTGAGAGTTTCAGGGAAAATCCCGCCTTGGATTGCACGGAACCGATCAGATCCATCTCTCCGTCGAATTGTCTTTTCAGCGTCCAGTTTCCGTTTCTTAAATCGAGATCTTCGACTTTTGAAAATGCATCCCAGCCTTCGCGATTCAGTCGTTCCTCGTGAAGAAAGGTGCCTGTATCGGGATCCGAAACCGCCATATGAGCCATGTAGATGTGCGTCTCGGCATCAACATTGGCCAATCGAAAAAACGTTGCCTGAAATCCGAAGCGCCGCTCAGACTCCGATTTGAGATGGCCGGTGATATACCACCATTCGATTTTGAAATCCGGATGCGAGCCGTGGTCTCGCGGGAATTGAAATTCGTAATTTGGCTGCGGAATCGAGAACGATTTTTCCTGCCCAAACGTCGCCGAGCCCATGAGAGCAAAAAGCAAAATTACAAAAAACGAAGCAACAGGGTGCGTTCGACGAACCAACAGGGTAGGTTCGTCTTGGCGTTTCGAACCAATAGGGTTGGTTCGATTAACGGACCCTATTGCTTCGTGAAAAATATTTTTCATCCCTCCTGCTCCCTTCGTAATTTTGCTCCAAACCAACCCACGCAAAATGCAACGATTCCTGACGTGGCAATCGTGAGGGCTCCCAAGCTGAGGAGGCTCATTAGCGGTATTTGATAATCCAACGTCCAGCCGAAGCTCTGGCGGTTAACCACGAAGATTAGCAGGTGGCCCAGCGCGAGGCTCAAAATTAATCCGCCGAGAGTGCCGACGATTCCAAGTCCGAGGCCTTCCCACAGGGTCGCCGTTGCAATTTGTCGACGGGTGAATCCGATTTCTTTCAAGGTCGTGAGTTCTGATTTTCGATCGATTAACAATCCAGCTAGGGCCATTCCCAGTCCCGCCACAGCAACGAAAATTGCGATGGCTTCTAATGCGTAGGTGACAGAGAAAGTCCGATGAAAAATTGTGAGCGATTCGTTTCTGAGCTTTTCGTTGGTTCGAATCACCAGATTAGGAAACTCCTTTTTGAAAGCTGTGCGAGCCGTTTCCGGATCAGTTCCTTGATTCAAATAAACGGCGACGTTGTTCACTGATTCATCACCAAACCAAGTGACGATTCGGTCTCGATGAACCACCACCATACCGCGTTCATTTCCATAATCGGCGTAAATGCCTTTCACCGTTCCCGTGACCTCAAAATCGGGGATGGGCAGTTCGATTGTGTCGTCCATTCCCACCGAAAATCGGCGGCCAAACGTTTCGCTAATCCAAACAGGGATCGTTTTATTAGGAAGATCGAGATTCAAGTTTTCGGGATTGGGGCCCGTTGGTTTTTCGACCCAAATCAGGCGAAGGCGTCGGTCGGAGTTTTGATTGTAAACGGATCCGGCCAACCAGGTTTCTTTTCCATCGATCCGAATGAATTGGCGTCGGATAATGTCAACGCCTTCAACTTCGGGACGTGCCGCGACTACTTTCCAAGTGTCTTCGCGAATTAGGTTTTCGTTGCCGATGTTTGAAGTGCCTGCCGTTGCAACATAGAGGTCGGCTTTCAGCAGGTTTTTAATCCAGCCGGTCAAGGTGTGTTCAAAACTGGCTACGAGTATGGCCATGCCTGCAGCCATTCCCACGGCGACGAGTAACCCTGCTGCTGTGAGTCGATGTCGGCCGCCCGGATTTCGGAATTGTGACGCCGCGTATTTAAGAGGGGCATTTTTTGAAGAAAAGCCCATGAGAACTTTGCGGACAGTAGGGAAAAGGAGTCCTGCGAGAATGCTCAATCCAAGCAGCCAAAACAGGGCGCCGAGGTAGCCGCCGAGTGGGATTCGTAAATCTCCCGCGCCGCGAATCGGCGGAAGTTGGCTGAGCGCAATTGCTGCGACCACAAAAACAACGCCAATGATTGGCTTTCGAAGAATGGGCAGTCCCATGCTACGGACTCCACTTTTGAGTGATTGGGAGGGTGGTGTTGCTGCCGCTTCCCGAGCGGGAATCGCTCCAGCGACGAGGCTGGAACCGAGGCCGAATAGAAACGCAAAAAGCGCTTCGCCGGAGTCGAGGCGAGCTGCGGTGGTTGTGTTTTCGAAATACAGTGTGTTCACCGTCATCGCGATAGAACCCACCGCGAGTTGAGCCATCCCGTAGCCTAATAGAATTCCAAAAGCGCTTCCGATCATGCCGATGATCAGCGATTCGAACAGCCACGCGCGCTGGATTCGCCACGACTCCACTCCGAGCGATCGGAGGATTGCGATTTCGGGGCGACGTTTCACGACCGATGCTTCGAGGGCTTGGAATATCAGATACACACCGACGATGAGTGCGAGCGTCGAAAGAATGGTCAGGTTCAAACGAAACGCGGCCGTCATCTGTTCGGCCGAAGATTCACGATTGCTCGGGGTATCGATTGCGAATTGAGTTTCGGCGATTTCAGAAAGCCGTTTTTCGGTTTCGGCGAGAATTCTTTGACGATCTTCACCGGGTGGGATTTTTAATTCCACACGGGAAATTTTATCGGGTTTGCCGATTAATTTTTGCAAGCCGGGAAGATCAAACAGAATCAGGTTTTCGGGGATCGATGCGCGGAGTGGATTGTTGGGAAGTATGGCGGAGATTTCGAGTTCGATGCGTCGGTCATCAAGGATCAGGGGCAAAACGTCGCCGACTTTCAGGCCTTCGCTGGCGGCCATTGTTTCGCCGATCAAGACCAAACGAGAATCTCCCAGTTTCACATCGAAGGGCTGATTGCTTGGCGGGGAAGTTTTTGAGTGGTCAGACTTTGCTTCGAGGTAAACTGCGTTGTTCAGCGAAACGAGATCGACTCCGACGAGGCGGTAAAGGCTGGCTTCGGTCTTGGCCGTTCGCGCAGCGGTAGTTTCAATAATTGGATGAATCCCCACGGGCAGGGGGCCAAGCGCGTCCCGAATTTCCGGTAAAATGGAAACGGGCAGATCGCCAATGGGGGCGCGGACAATGAAATCGGATTCTCCCGCGATGGAATCGGTGAACAACGTGAATCCAGAAACTGCCGCGCGATTTGCCAAACGGATCGAGAGAAAAACCCCAACCCCGAGGGCGAGAACCGTAATGAGAAGCAGCGTGTTTTTCGGCTCCCGTTTCCAGTGACGCAGGGTCGTTTTGGAGAATAGATTCAAGTTTTTAGTTTGAAGTTTCAAGCGCTCCGTCGTGGATCTTTAGCGTCCGGCTGCAGATCCGAGTGGCCGCTTTGCTGTGCGTTACGAGGAGCATTGCGGTGTCATGCTTTTGGCTGAGAGCCTCTAACAAATCCAGAATGGACTCGCCCGTTTTCGAATCGAGATTCCCAGTCGGCTCATCGGCGAGAATCAATTTTGGCCGCGGAGCTAAGGCGCGGGCAATCGCGACTCGTTGCATTTCCCCGCCGGAAAGCTCATCAGGCGTCGCATCAGCGCGATGTGTCAGTTGAATTTCTTCGAGTAGATTCTGGACGCGCTCATTTCGTTCGTCGATGTGGATGCCGATGAGCTCGAGCGGTAGCTCGATGTTTTCCCTCGCGGAAAGTGTCGGAAGCAGATGGAAAAATTGAAAAATCGTCGACACTGTTTCGCGTCTAATTTTGCACAATTCATCCGCTGTTTTTTCCTGAATGAAATTTCCCGTAATCTCGATCGATCCCGAGTCCGGTTTGTCGATTCCTCCAAGGCAATTCAGCAAGGTGCTTTTCCCTGAACCGGATGTCCCCATCAAGCCAACTCGTTCACCAGCCGCAAGCGAGAAAGACACGTCACTGAGAACGGTGCGATCACCGTATGCCTTGGTCAGGTTGCTGACTCGGAGAACGGGTTCTGTGGAATTCGAATTCACAATGGGAAATACGATTAAGCGGGCGGATCAGTTGTATTTTTCGGTGGGCGCATTCGCCAAAATCCCGCTAGGATGCTTCCAATAATGCAATGATAGGCCGCGCTGATGGCACAAGGGACTGCTGCCATGGTTACGGGAAAGTGTTTGATGGCGAGAGCTGAACCCAGGCCGGAGTTTTGCATGCCGACTTCGATCGAGATGGTGCGACAAGCATCTTCGGGAAGGCGCACGAGTTTTGCGATGACGTAGCCCAGAGTAAATGCCGCAAGGTGCAGGAGGGCAGGGGCCGCGAGGATTTTCCAGCCGTTTCCGAGAATGGCTTCATTGTTCTTTCCGATGATGGCAGCAACGATGAGAACGATTGCCACAACCGAAACAAACGGTGAAACTGCAGATGCTTTCTTCGTGAATTTTGGGGCGAAGTAGTTCAGTAAAATCCCCAGCGAGACGGGGAATAGAACGACTTTGGTTGTCGTCCATAGCATTTTTAAGAACGGCACCGGAACCGCCTCCCCGACGAGCCATTTCGTCATGAGAGGTGTCAGTAAAATCGCTGCGAAGGTCGAAATAATCGTCATCGAAACGGAGAGCGCGACGTTGGCTCGGGCGAGATAGGCGACCACGTTGGATGCCGTTCCGCCGGGGCAGCAGGAGACCAAAATGAGCCCGAGTGCGAGGTGTTTGTCGATTTCAAAAAGTCCCAGAAAATGAGCAATCGAAAATCCGCACAGCGGCATGATAGTGAACTGGCAAAGCACCCCGACCCCGACCGCACGAGGCATTTTTAGGACGCCTTTGAAATCTGCCAGTGTCAGGGTCATCCCCATTCCGAGCATGATCACGCCGAGCGCGGGGATAATATAGGGCAAAAACCACGTAAATGCCTCCGGCTCAAAAAGCGCGATGCCAGAGCAGATTAGAATCCAAAGTGGAAACAGGTTTGTGAGAATGCGAAACATGCCATGTTTTGCCACGAACCTTGGTTTAGTTCAATGGCTGATTTTGCGATTAAATAGGGTCGGTTCGACGAATCATCCTTATTCGGCTGAAGATCGTCATTTTGAAAAATCGCGTCGAATTTGCATTTTAGGCGGTTTCAGTTTATCGCCGAAGCATGGCAAAAACCGGATATGATTATGCTCCCAGTTCAAAAACCTTGCCGCCGGTTGTTGGTCCGGGCGAGTTTGTGTTTTCAGTCACCGGCCTCGACCATGGCCACATTTTTGGACAAACCAATGGCCTGATTGATGCCGGAGGAACGTTGAAATATGTTTACGACGCGGATTCAGCAAAGATGGACGATTTTTGCGAACGCTATGCTGATGCGAAGCGTGCGGAGTCAATCGAGCAAATTTTGGAAGATGATGAAACAATCTGTGTCACGTCAGCCTCAATCCCTTGTGATCGCGGTCCGCTCGGCGTTCGGGTTTTGAATGCGGGGAAACATTATTTCACGGATAAATCGCCGTTTACGACGCTTGAGCAGCTCGAGGATGCGCGCAAAGCAGTCGCTGAATCCGGCAAGCGCTACATGGTCTATTATTCGGAACGGCTTCACAATGAGTCGTCGATGAAGGCAACGGAACTGATCAAAGCGGGAGCAATCGGAAATGTTTTGCAGGTTCAAAATCTCGCGCCACACCGGATGTCGAAGGACGCGCGGCCGGATTGGTTTTTCGATAAAAAAAGCTACGGCGGTATTTTGACGGATATTGGCAGCCACCAGTTTGAGCAGTTTTTGGAGTTCGCCGGTGCGACTGACGCAACCGTCAATTTTGCGCGGGTCGAAAATTTCACCGCTCCTGATAAACCCGGCCTCGAAGATTTCGGAGAAACCTCGCTGACCATGAGCACAGGAGCATCGTGCTATTGCCGAATCGATTGGCTGACGCCGGACGGACTCCGGGTCTGGGGTGACGGACGCGTTTTTGTGGTCGGAACTAAAGGCACCATGGAAATCCGGAAATACATCGCTCTCGCTCGTCAGGAGCCTGGGAATAAGTTGTTCTTAGTCAATGATGAAGGCGAGCAGGAAATCGATTGTGATGGCACAACCGGCTTCCCGTTTTTCGGCGAAATGATCCTCGATTTGCTGAACGGAACGGAGACAGCGATGACGCAGGATCATATTTTTAAAGCGGCTGAACTGTCGATGATTGCCCAGAAAATGGCCGACGAAAATCGCGCGTGATTTCATTTCGCGTTTTTCGATCCAACCCTATCCATTCATCGATCAGACCCTGTTTGATCGTTCAAAAACGAAAATGCACCGAGAGCCGTTTTTAAAACTCCTTGCTGAATACGAAGGTCGGCATCCTGAAGAATCTGATGTTGTTGATCGGTTCCGCTATTTTGTTTCAGCCCATCCTGATTGCTTCGAGCGCTCACTGCAAATTGGGCATCTGACAGGTTCCGCCTGGGTTGTGAATGCCGCGGGGGATGCCGTTTTGCTGACGCATCATCGGAAATTGAATATCTGGGTTCAGCCGGGTGGACATGCAGATGGCGAAACCGACATTCTTGGTGTCGCATTGAAAGAAGCGGATGAAGAGACGGGTTTGAAGCCGATCGAGGCAATTTCGGACGCGATCTTTGATCTGGATATTCACGAAATTCCCGCACGGAAAGAGGATCCGGCCCATTTCCACTATGACGTGCGATTT
>ERZ887942.1000-NODE-1000-length-20989-cov-5.334145_pt1 | contig 20989 bp, 17 predicted proteins | sample MGYA00521099_ERZ887942 | MGnify/ENA primary metagenome ERZ887942 (study PRJEB32303, sample SAMEA104408605) | aquatic metagenome | biome: Brackish water; feature: Pelagic; material: water | place: Baltic Sea | collected 2014-06-07T06:48:00 | depth 16,251 m ...
CCCATCGCTGCATGCCGTGACCGACATGATTTGATACAACGTCCATCCGGCGCTGACGTCGTCATCCAGCAAGGTGTGAGCCATGCCGCCGTCGGGCCAGAAGAACGACAACGCGGTGTCGAGCATCGATACTTCGAGGTGTTCGCCCACGCCATCGGCGCTTCGTTCCCTGGCGAAAAGTGCGGCGGTAATCGCCTGCGCTGTCGTGAGCGCGGTGGACTTATCGATGATGATCGTGCGATGCACATCGTGGAACGGCACGTTCGGGTTGAGTTGGACCGCACAGTGGCCGCTCACCGCCTGGATCACGGGATCGAAAACCGGCACGTCGGACATGGGGCCGGTCTGGCCGAAACCCGACATCCACACCGTGACGAGTTTGGGGTTGATCTCTCGCAGTTCCTGATGGGTGATGCCCAGCCGCTCGATAGCTCCAGCACGGAAGTTCTGCACGAACACGTCGGCATCTGCGGCGAGTTGCTTGACGACCGCCACACCTTCAGGAGTGGTCATATCTACGGCGATGCTCTTCTTGCCCCGGTTGCAGTTCAGTTCGAGCGCATTCATCCCGTTCTTCGAGAACAGCGAGTTCTGCCGGAGGATGTCTCCCTCGGGAAACTCAACCTTGATGACTTCGGCACCTTGTTCTGCGAGCAACATGGTGCACACCGGTCCAGCGACGACCTGGGTGAGGTCGATGATCTTGATTCCTGCGAGGGGTCCTGCCATTGGGCCAGTGTTGCCTAAGGCCAGCGTTGGTAAGAAAAGCGGCACTCCACCTAGTCTCACGGGATGCTTGAAGGCGTTCGCGTTTTGGATCTAACGCAGTACCTATCCGGACCAGCGTGCACGCTGCTTATGGCTGGCCTTGGCGCCGACGTGATCAAGGTCGAACCTGGACCTGGGGGCGATGCCGCGCGCATGCTGCCGGTGGTCAAGGGTGATCACAGTTCGTATTTCGTGCAACAGAACCGTGGCAAACGCAGTATCTGTATCGACATGAACCAGCCCGCCGGTCATGAGCTGATCGCAGCACTCGCCGCTGAATGTGATGTCCTCGTTGAGAACTACGGCCACGGTGTGCTCGAGAAACGGGGACTTGGCCCCGACGCACTGCGAGCAGCCAACCCAGGGTTGATCTATGCGTCGATCTCGACGTTCGGTCGCACCGGTTCAAAGGCGCATCTTCCTGGCTTCGACCTCATTGCGCAGGCCTATGCCGGCTCAGCCGCTCTCACTGGTGAACGCGATGGCGCTCCACTCGGGTCCGGAGCCCCCATGGGCGACGTCAGCGCAGGCATGATGGCGTTCGGTGCGATCTCGGCAGCGCTCTATGGTCGGGTCACCACTGGTGAAGGCCAGTTCATCGACGTGTCGATGGTCGAGTCGATCTTTAACATGCACCCGTTTGCGGTCCAGGGGCCGAGCATGACCGAAGGCAAGGCTCGGCTGAAACGCACCGGTCGTCACTTTGGCGCTGTCCCGCCAGCGGGCACTTTTAGGGGTCCCGACGGCTGGCTGGCGATTCATGTGCTTGCGGGGCAATGGTCCCGCTTGTGCGAAGCGGCAGCATCGATCGACCTTGCTGGGATGGAACGTTTCCAGACGCCACAAGGCCGAGGCGACAACCGCATCGAACTGCTCGAGGTTCTCGAAGCCTGGATGCAGACGTTCCCCTCGAACGACGAGCTGATCGCCCACCTGGAATCACATCGGGTGCCGGTCGCTCCGGTGATCGATCCCGCGGATGCCCACCTCGACGACTGGTACGTCGAACGAGGAGCGGTCACCGAAGTGCATGATCCACATCTTGGATCAATCCGGGTTCCGGGTTTCCCAATCCACGCCAGCGGTGTGCCCCGTCGCCAGGTTGAACCGTTGGCTCCGGAGCTCGGCGCTGACAACGGCGACGTCCTATCCGAGCTGCTCGGATATTCACCTACTCAGATCGACGACCTCGCACAAGCCGGCGTCATCCGCTCCGCTAGCTGAACCTGTTCTCGACCTCAGATCTGCGAGCGTCAGGTCGCGCCTGCCGCGGTTGTGTTCTTCGCGGTCTGAGCGTCACAGATGCTGAGGTCTAACTACTCCGCGAGTTTGTCGATGGTGTCGATCAGGTTCATTTCACCGTCGCGGGTTTGGCCGCCGACTTCGATGAATCGTTCCATGCGGCGGCGGGCCTCGGGGTCACGCAAGGTCTGCTGAAACAGGAAGGCTTCTTCCAACATGCCGTCGTGCAGGCTCATGGTGTCGGTGTTTGCAACCGAAGCCTTGGCGGCCGCGACCGCAATCGGTGGGTAACCCGCGATGCGTTTGGCAAGCGCAGTGACATGCGGGCGCAGTTCTTCGGGAGGAAGCGCTCGATTGAGCATGCCCCACGCTTCGGCTGTCTCGGCATCGATGTCGATGCCGCCAAGGATGATCTCCATGGCACGGCCACGGCCAACAAGGCGGGGGAGACGTTGGGTGCCGGTGCCGCCAGGGAGAATGCCGAGTGGCACTTCCATTTGGTTTATGACGGTTTTGCCAATGGCCCCGAACCGCATGTCGCACGACATAGCCAACTCGTTTCCGCCGCCACCAACGCGCCCGGCGATTTCGGCGATGGTCGGCTTGGGCATGGTTCGGTAGGTCTCACACATCAGATGGAAACCACCAAGTTCCGTTGGTTTCTCGGCAGGTGTTTCGAACGGGAATGTGGAGATCAGCGACACGTCGAAGTGGGCGATAAAGAAGTCGGGGTCGTCGCTGCGTAACACCACCGCCCGCACGTTGTCGTCGACCGCCACCGCGTTGCCGAACTTGGCCAGCTGCGAGAAGAGATCGCGTACCATGACATTCATTGGTGGGGCGTCGATCGTGGCGAAAGCAACGCTGTCTTCTATCTCGACATGCAGCATGGTGTAGAGGGAGTAGTCGGTCATGCTTCCCACCCGATCTTGCCTTCGACGTCTTCGGCACGGGCCTTGAGCCGTCGCATACCCCTGAGCCATCTGTCAGGATCATCGGCTTTGCGTTTGATGTAGTCGCCGACCTCGGGGTGGGGGAGTACGTGGAAACGTTCATCTCGCAGTGCAGCGACGACAACGTCGGCCAGCTCGGATGCCTCCATGATGCCGTCGGTGCCGCCGTCGGCCAGGCCGGACGGGGCCATTGCGGTGTTCACACCCTGAGGGCACAAGACCGACACGCCGATGCCCTCGTCGCCATGGGTGATGGCCAACATCTCGGCCAGCTTGATCGCCGCCGCCTTGGACACCGAATAGGGGGCCGATGGAATCGCAGCGAGGAGACCAGCGGCCGAGGCGGTATTGAGTAGATACCCCTCGCCCCGAGCAATCATCGATGGCAACACGGCTCGTGCCGCGTAGAGATGCGACATCACATGGAGTTCCCATTGCTGTTGCCACTGTTCGTTGGTGGCGTCGGTCAGGACACCGCGTGTGACTGAGCCGGCATTGCTGCAGAACAGGTCGATAGGGCCGTGAGCAGCGAGTGTTTGTTCGACAAGTGCTTCGACCTGCGACTCGTTGGTCACATCGGCAGCGATACCTTCACAGCCGATCTCGGCGGCCACCTCGGCCACGCGATCGGCGTCGAGATCAGAGATCACGACGGTGCGAGCGCCCTCGGCCAAAAAGGCTCTGGCCAGCGCCTGGCCGATACCTCCGGTGCCGCCGGTGATTACTGCAACCTTGTCCTGGAGTTCCATCTGTCAACCCTATGTCGGGCGGCTACCCCGGGTTAGTACCGTTACGCCGAAGTAATGACGTCGCCTTGGGAGATCGTGCCTTCCGTGACCACCAATGCGCCGATCGACAGCGTCGTTGCTCGTTCCGCATTGATGGTGCGCAACACGTCGAGATCGCGGTCCAGCCCGGGCTGAGGACGGGTCACGATCACACACCGATCGATCGGTTTCGTGACCGCAAGCTCTGTTGTGCCGAGGCTGACATGGGTGCCGACGAGACCGTCTTCGCCAGAGCCATCCAGAAGCACGTTGGCCCGGAACCTGCGTTGGTCCCAGTCGCGCATGGTGTCGCGGCTCACCAGCGACACCCGGCTCGCTTTCGAGTCGTGCCACGCTCCGCCCGGGCCTTGCCAGCTGACCCAGTTCTCGTCGTTCTCAAAGTCGAGCGGCACCTCGTAGGTGCCGCCTTCCTCGCCGGCTGCACGAAGTTCGACCGGCCGGCCAAGCCATGCGGAGAGCTGCTGATCACACGTGTCGTCGGCGCTACCGGTTTCGGAACCGTCGGGAAGAGTGATCGCCACGTCGGCACCGGTAAGCACCGCCGAAGCGAACAACAGCTCAGGTGTGCGCCGGGCGGTGAGCACCGTGCCGGTGTCCATATCGAAGATGCCCCAGCACCGATCACCCAACACCCCGAGCTCGGTGACGGTGGCAACACTCACGCGCTCGCCACCTACCGACTTGATCGGATACCGCCAGATTTCACTCACGCGCAGATCACTCATAGAGAGAGTGTTGCAGCTTTTCATGGCTCCGCAGGTAGGAGCGAGGGACGAGCGGGCAGCGGCGAGGGACGAGCCGCACCGAGTGACTGTGAACCATGTCCGACGAACGTCGGCCCGAGCGGAGCGGTGCAACACCGCTAACGCATCGTGAAGCCGCGGTCGGCTAGGAAACCCTTCATGTGTGGTCGCGATTCCTTGCCGAGCAGCCCCGACATGTCCGCAGTCCATGTGCTCTCCCGTTTGCCGCCGGTGCGCTCCAGGTAATAGTCCCGGAGCGTCTCGTCGTAGGCCTCGATGCCAGCACGATCCTTGGTCTCGTCGTAGCGCTCTTCCTTAAGCGTCACACTCAGAGGAAGCCGGGGCTTGAGCATGGGATCCTGATCGGGCCAGCCAAGACACATGCCGAACACCGGATACACCTGGTCGGGGAGTTCAAGCAGGTCGGCAACCTGCTGCGGGTCGTTGCGAATGCCTCCGATGTAGCAGATCCCGAGCCCAAGCGATTCGGCAGCAACCACTGCGTTCTGCGCTGCCAGAGAGCAATCGCTTGTCGCAATGATGAAGTGTTCGGTCATGCCTTCGCTCAAGGTGCCACCGCCCATCTCGCATGCGACCGCAGACCGGTGCAGATCGGCGCACCAGATGAAGAATGCTGCACACGACTCGACGTAACTCTGGCCACCAGCGAGTGTGGCTATGGCGGAACGAGTCTCCGGGTTGCGTACCCGGATCACGGTTGTGCCCTGAAGGTTGCTCGACGTCGCTGCAGCGAGGCCTGCGCCGATGATGTCGTTCACCATGTCGTCGGTGATTGGCTCATCGGTGAATTTGCGGATGGAACGATGGCTCTTCAGTAACGCGATGGCGCCAGCAGCGGTGTCAGTCATCGGCCGATCCTAACCAGCAGGCACGCACTCCCGTAGTTGATGAAATCACCAGATAAAGATATGTTTATGTCTTCATGGAAGATCTACTCTCTGCTCTCCGGGCTGCTGGCGAGGTCACACGGCTGCGAATTCTCGCGGTGTTGGCGCGAAGTGAGCTCACGGTAAGCGAGCTCTGCAAGGTGCTCGGCCAGACCCAGCCCCGAGTGAGCCGCCACTTGCGACTGCTGTGCGAGGCGGGACTGCTCGATCGCAACGCACAAGGCACCAGTGCGTTCTACCGTCCAGCTCGGACTGGCCGCGGCCGTGAATTATTCGACGCGATCCTGCCGCTAATCGACGCCGACGATTCGGGCCTGCAAGGCGACCTGCGGCGACTTGCTGCTATCCGTGCTGAACGGGCCGAAGTCGCGGCTGCGTACTTTGAAGAGGTCGCCAGCGATTGGGATCGTATGCGTACTCGCCATGTTGCCGATGCCGAAGTCGAAGCAGCCATGGTCGCCGTGGTCGAGGATCTCAGCGTTGGCCAACTGGTCGACGTTGGCACCGGTACCGGACGAGTACTTGAAGTATTCGCGGACCACATCGACCAAGGAATCGGGCTCGACCTCAGCCAGCAGATGCTCGATATTGCCCGCAGCCGACTCGACCAACTCGGCCATCGTCACTGCGCAGTCCGCCAAGGCAACGCCTATGAGCTTGGGCTCGATGCAGGATCGGTCGATGTTGCCGTGTTGCATCATGTGCTCCACTATCTGGACGATCCTGCAGCATCGATCGCAGAGGCTGCACGAACGCTGCGTCCAGGTGGGCGCCTAGTGGTCGTAGATTTCGCTTCGCACAACGAGGAATCGATGCGGGATGACTATGCCCACCACTGGCTCGGCTTTGCCGACGACGAAGTGGCCGACTGGTGTACCGACGTTGGCCTTATCGATGTCCAGACCGAACATCTCACCCTCGCCGATGCCGATGCCGAAGACGGCTTGACCGTGACCCTGTGGGTCGCCGCGCAACATCCCGACGCCCCTGCGCTCTACAACCTCGAGGTTGCATCATGACGAACCCGCTCACGTTTGAAGATGAGACAGCGGCTCGGTTCGCTCGGCGACCATGGCCGACGACGTCAATTCGGCCAGGCGTCGAAGTGTCGTTCGAGTTCTTCCCGCCAGCAACCCAAGCTGGCGAAGCGAACCTTGCAGCATGCGCAGCGCAGCTCGAACCGCTGGGTCCGAAGTTCGTGAGCGTCACCTACGGCGCCGGTGGCACAACCCAAGACCGCACCCAAGTCGCTATCCGCAGCCTGGAGGCCACCACCACTATGGCGGTCGCAGGCCACCTGACATGTGTCGGCGCAACCCAGCAGCAAGTCGGTGAAGTTATCGATGACTACATCGCTGCAGGCGTCCGCCACATCGTGGCCCTGCGGGGCGACGCACCCGAAGGTCAAACAGGCGGATCAGTAGCTGGTGGTTATCGCGATGCAGCCGACCTGGTTGCTGGTATCCGCCGACATGTGGCCGGCACAAGTGCTGAGGGCATGGAGATCTCCGTCGGCGCTTACCCCGAAGTCCACCCCAAAGCAGCCTCTGCCCAAGCCGACCTCGACAGCTTGAAGGCAAAACTCGATGCTGGTGCCGATCGGGCAATCACCCAGTTCTTCTTCGATACTGATGCATTCCTTCGGTTCCTGGATCGGGCGCGAAGTGCGGGCATTACTGCACCGATCGTTCCCGGCATCATGCCGGTCACGAATTTTGCCAACACGTGCCGGTTCTCCGAACGGTGCGGCACCACGATCCCGTCATGGATGCATGAACTCTTCGCGGATCTCGACGATGCCCCTGAAGTGCAGCAGATGATTGCGGCCACGGTGGCCGCCGAACAATGTCGCCAACTGGCTGAACACGGCGTGAACCAGTTCCACTTCTACACGATGAACAAGCCTGAGATTACTGCTGCAACGTGTCGCATCTTGGGTGTCACTCCCGCGTCGGTTCGCTCCCGACAGGCGCAAGCATCATGAACCGTTCCACCCGATTGGCAGCGTTGCGCGCCGCTATGGCCGAGCGTGTTCTCGTGATCGACGGTGCGATGGGCACGAGCATCCAGGGCTACCCGCTCGACGAAGCGGACTTCCGCGGCGATCGGTTCGCCGATCATGCCACCAGCCTCAAGGGAAATAACGATCTGTTGTCACTCACCCGGCCGGACCTGATCTCGGAGATCCATCAGAGTTTCCTCGATGCTGGTGCCGACGTACTCACCACGAATACCTTCAACGCGACCACGATTTCGCAGCTCGACTACGGCACGCAGGATCTGGCTCGTGAGCTCAACTTGGTGAGCGCACAACTGGCCCGAAAGGTTGCTGACGTAGCGACCGCTGACAACCTGGCGAAACCCAGGTTTGTTGTTGGTGTGCTCGGCCCGACGAGTCGCACGGCCAGTATCTCGCCCGAGGTAAACGACCCAGCGTTCCGAGATATCACGTTCGATCAGCTCAAGGACGCGTACACCGATGCCGTAACCGGTCTTGTCGAGGGTGACGTCGATGCGGTGATGATCGAGACGATCTTCGACACGTTGAATGCCAAAGCAGCGATCTATGCGCTGCTTGAGTACAAGGACGCTCATCCTGACCTCGAACTGCCGATCATGATCTCGGGCACGATCACCGACTTGTCAGGGCGCACACTGTCGGGCCAGACAGGTGAAGCGTTCTGGAACGCTGTGCGCCACGCCGAACCGCTTTCTGTGGGTCTGAACTGCGCGCTCGGCATCGACGAACTCAAGGGGCACATCTCTGAGTTAGCCCGGGTCGCTGACGCACCGGTGAGTTGTCACCCGAACGCTGGTTTGCCAAATGAGCTCGGCGAATATGACGAGACCCCTGAACACATGGCCGATGTCATTGCCGGGCTTGCCCAGGCCGGGACGTTCAATCTGGTCGGCGGTTGTTGCGGCACGACGCCAGCCCACATCGCCGCTATCGCTCAAGCGGTCGAAGGGGTAACACCTCGGGTCGTGCCTGAGCGAGCCAGGATCACCCAACTCTCTGGTCTTGAACCAATGGCTATTCGAAGCGACTCGTTGCTGATCAACGTTGGTGAACGGACCAACGTCACTGGCTCGGCCAAGTTCTCCAAGCTCATTCTGGGCGGTGACTACGACACCGCAGTCGGGGTTGCCCGTGACCAGGTTGAGAACGGTGCCCAGATCATCGACGTCAACATGGATGAGGGCATGCTCGACGCTGTCGAGGCCATGACCCGGTTCCTCAATCACATCGCGACCGAGCCCGACATCAGCCGAGTGCCGGTCATGATCGACTCGTCGAAATGGCATGTCATTGAGGCTGGACTCAAGTGTGTGCAAGGCAAGTCGGTCGTGAACTCGATCAGCTTGAAAGAAGGCGAAGCACCCTTTCTCCATCAGGCGCGTGAAGCCCGCCGTTACGGCGCTGCCGTGATCGTGATGGCGTTCGACGAGACTGGCCAAGCCGAGACGTTTGAACATAAGGTGTCGGTCTGCGAACGGGCGTACAAACTGCTTGTCGAACAGGTTGGGTTCCCGCCCGAGGACATCATCTTCGACCCCAACGTCTTCGCGGTTGCGACCGGCATCGAAGAACATGCCGAGTACGGCGTCGCCTTCATCGAAGCCGCGCGCGAGATCAAGAAACGCATGCCTGCCGTGCATGTCTCCGGTGGCCTGAGCAATCTGTCGTTCTCGTTCCGGGGCAATAATCCGCTGCGCGAAGCCATGCACACCGTGTTCCTGTTTCATGCGGTCAAGGCCGGTATGGACATGGCCATCATCAACGCTGGCCGCCTCCCGGTCTACGAGGACATCCCCGAAGACCTGAGGGAACGCATCGAGGACGTCCTGTTTAACCGGCGTGCCGATGCGACCGAGCGGCTCATCGATGTTGCAAGCGATGCCCAAAGCCAAGCGCAGGCATCGAAGACCGACATGCGTTGGCGCGAGAAGCCAGTACTCGATCGGCTCATACATGCGCTTGTTCATGGCTTGGATGAGTTCGTGGTCGAAGATGCCGAGGAAACTCGCCAGCTCAGCGGTCGGGCGCTCGATGTGATCGAAGGACCGTTGATGGACGGTATGAACGTGGTCGGGGACCTGTTCGGCGATGGCAAGATGTTCTTGCCCCAGGTCGTTAAAAGTGCGCGAGTGATGAAGAAGGCTGTCGCACACTTGGAGCCGTTCATCCAGAGCCAGGGCGGCGATCAGCGCAAGGCCGGCAAAGTCGTGTTGGCCACCGCCAAGGGCGACGTCCATGACATCGGCAAGAACATCGTGGGTGTTGTGCTGGCGTGTAACAACTACGACGTGGTTGACCTTGGTGTGATGGTGCCAGCAGCCAAGATCCTGCAGGCCGCACGCGACGAAGAAGCCGACATCATCGGCGTGTCCGGGCTGATCACACCGAGCCTCGATGAGATGGTGCACGTCGCAGCCGAGATGGCCGCCGAGGATTTCACGATCCCGCTGCTCATCGGTGGAGCTACGACCAGCCGGTTGCATACCGCGGTCAAGATCGAGTCGAGCTACGAACACGGTGTCGTCCATGTGCCCGACGCATCGCGAGCTGTCGGGGTTGTCACCGAACTGCTGGGTGAAGGCAGTCAGGACTATCTCGACGCAACTTCGGCAGAGTACGAAACGATCCGTGTTGCCCGTGCTGCTGGTCTTGCCAAGAAGAAGCCACTGCCGATCGAAGAGGCTCGTGCCAACCGGGCACGGATTGCGTGGGACTCGTTCTCGCCGGTTGCGCCGACCTTCGAAGGCACACGGGTGTTGGCTGACATCACGCTCACTGACCTACGCGACTACATCGACTGGACACCATTCTTTCGGGCCTGGGATCTGGCGGGTAGCTACCCGAAGATCATGGACGACGATGTCGTCGGCAAGGTCGCACGCGACCTGTTCGCCGACGGCCAGCGGATGCTCGACATGATCATCGCCGAGGGGTGGCTCACACCAACGGCCGTGCTTGGTTTCTGGCCCGCAAACGCGATTGGTGACGACATCGCGGTGTATGCCGACGAGAGCCGTACGGCTGAGCTCGCTCGCTTGCACACGCTGCGCCAACAAGTACGCCATAGCGATGACCGTCCGAACTGGGCGCTGGCTGACTTTGTCGCCCCTGATGTGACGGGAGCGAAGGATCACATTGGTGCCTTCGCTGTCAGCACCGGAGCTGGGGTCGCCGAGCGCTGTGCTGCGTTCGAAGCAGAGAACGATGACTACTCATCGATCATGCTCAAGGCGCTCGCCGACCGCTTCGCCGAAGCGTGTGCTGAGTACCTGCATCATCGGGTGCGGACCGACCTATGGGGATACCAAGGCGACACGTTCACCAACCACGAGTTGATCCGTGAGCGTTACCAGGGCATTCGCCCGGCGCCCGGATACCCGGCGTGCCCGGATCACACCGAGAAGGCAACGATCTTTGCGCTACTCGATGCAGCAAATGAAATCGGTGTGAACCTGACTGAGTCGTTCGCCATGGACCCAGCAGCTTCGGTGAGCGGCTTGTATTTCGCTCATCCTGAGAGCCGCTACTTCGGTGTACGCAGGGTCGAACAAGACCAGCTAGTCGACTACGCCGCCCGCAAGGGCACCAGTGTCGAGGTTGCGGCCAAATGGCTGGCGCCGGTGCTCGCTGACTAACGCCGAAAAGTTACCTCCCCTGGGGAAGGTAACTTTTCGTGAGGCTGTATTCGTTGGGGCGTGGCCTCGGGGCTATCGCAGGTTGACCCGTAGGCCAGCCACCGACACCTGATCGTCGCTTACCGAGCAACCGAGCCGATCGGCGGCATCCAGAATGGCGTCTCGGTCGGTGACAGCAACGTCGATGCCGCCGAGGCCTTCGCCGCGCCCGTCGGTGTCTTCGACGAACCGCAGGGTGGCATTGTCGAGTTGCATCGTTGGATTGCCATCAGCATCGGCCGTGAGGTCGATCTCGGCGATCTCGGCCCACCGTTGTGCCAGGCGATCGGGTTCTGGGCTTTGTAGCTCAGCAGCTGAGATGCCGCTGACCCGACTGGTGTTCACGTAAGGCTCCCAGTTCTTACCAGCTGGATACCACGGTCCGCCCACAGCGTCGCCGCCTGGCATGGTCATCTGGTCCATCTCGAAGAACGAACCACCAGTGTCGCCGGGGTGAAGCTGAATGCCGTCGTGGCCTTCGTCGGGGTAGTGCAAGTCAAATGCGACCCGCACGCCGAGTTCGGCGGCACGGGCTCGGCGCCGAGCGACATCATCGACCTGGGTGATCACCATGTAGCCGCCGTCGCCGCCCCGTCGTTCGATGTAGCGGCCGCCAGCAGTGCCATCAGTGATTGGCGTGACGACTTCGAGCATCTGCGTGCCGATCGGCCACAGCGTGTTCTTGAGTCCGAACTGCTTAACGCCGGGGTCCGTGAAACACGCTTCGGCTCCAAGAACACCGGTGATCTCGGCGCCTACTTTCTGCAAGTCCGAAGCAACCACCGCGATCTGACGCAATCTCATCCACATGCAGCTAAACCTAGACCTTGCGCTGATGCGGGTTGTAGACCGGATGTACCTTCGGCGTTGGATGGCTCATGCGGTCATGTCTCCTCAGCCGTCCCAACCACTGACCACGTGCACAATCGTTCCGCAGAGACTGGCCAATGGGACAACCGCTGCATCCAGCATGGCGTGGGCCCGACCATGGCGGCTAACACCGGCGCGTCGAACGAGTGACCTTCATCGGCGACAGACCGGTCTAGCCCACGCCCGGAAACTTCCGCTCTTGGATACCGCTAGTCCGAGTGCGCGTCTCTGTGAATTGCCCGTGCCTTTGTCGCGATCATCCGTTTGATCGCACCGCGGAATGGTGATACCGGGCCACGTTCCATGGTTGGTTGGTTGGGGTCGAAATAGGGCACGTCGCCGATGATGGTGGCCCGTTCTGCGTTCCGGGTGTGGGGCCAATAGTCGGAGACGGCGTAGTGCTGGCAGGCTCGGTTGTCCCAGAAGGCGATGCTGTTCGGTTCCCAACGGAACCGGCATTGGTATTCGGGGAAGGTCGCCTGCTGATAGAGCAGTTCTAAGAGTTGCTCGCTTCTCTTCGGGTCCATGTCGACGATCTCGCGGGTGAAGGGGCCATTGACGTAGAGCGAGCGTCGGCCCGTGTCAGGGTGGGTGCGGACGACCGGGTGGTAGGCGGAGGGGTATTTGGCGTCGAATTCGGCGACCTCGGCTTCGCTGGCACCTTTCTTGACCAGCGCTCGGCGGAAAATATCGAAGTCATGGCGGGCTACTTGGCCGTCGATCTCGGTCTTGATTTCGTCGGGAAGACCGTCGTAGCCAGCCTCCATGTCGGCGAAGAGGGTGTCACCACCGACGGGTGGCACCTGATTCATGCGCAGCACAGAGCCCAGGGATGGTTCGAGGCGCCAGGTGACGTCGGAGTGCCATTGGTTCTCATACCCGGGTGCATCGGGGCCATGGGTGAGGTTCAGAATTTCGGGGTGCACGGGGTGTTCGGGGGCGAACGGATGAATCTCGAGTGCGCCAAAGTTTCGTGCAAAGGCGAGATGCTGTTCGGTGGTGATGTCCTGGTCGCGAAAGAACAGCACCTTCCAATCGAGCAACGCCTGCTGGAGTTCTGAGCGTGCTTCTTCTGACAACGGTTCATGCAGATCCACCCCACTGATCTCGGCGCCAATAGTTGGCGACAACGCTCGGACCGTGACGATGGTCGGGTCGGCTTCGATAGTGCTCACAGTGTTCCCCCTGGGTGACGACGCAACAGGTCGATGGTGCGACCGTACCTTCACTTGCGAGGTTAATTCAAGTGTCTTACTCTGGCGCTGGGACGTGGAACTCAAGGGGATGGCCTGGTGGAAATTCGTGAGTTGCTGCTGCGCACTGCCGAGCGGTTGTACGGCGAGCGGGGATTGAACGGTGTGTCACTGCGCGAGATTGGGCGAGAGGCCGGGCAACGAAACGTGTCAGCGGTGCGCTATCACTTTGGATCGCGCGAAGGCATGATCGAAGCAATCTTCGAACGGCGGATGTCGATGCTCGATCAGCGCCGGGTCGAACTGCTCGACGCACTGGAGTCCACTGGCGAGTCGAACGATCTGGCGGCGATTATTGGTTGCTTCCTCGCCCCGCTGGTTGAACTACTCCGCCGTGACGAAGATGCCTCGCAGTACGTGCGCTTTCTGACCGAGATGATTCTGAGTCGCGAGTTCCGAGTGGGCGACTACGTCGAGGGAAAGTATGACCATGGCACCCGACGCGGCTACCAACTGATCGAGGCGGTACTGCCCAACGTCCCGCCGCGGATCCTGAAGCAACGAGTGGTGATAGCGATGCACGGCGCAACGTTCTCGCTTGCCGACATCGAGGCAGAGCGAGTGCACCGCGGCGTTGCATTCGACGCGGACCGTGCCGTGTGCAATGTCGTCGACATGCTGATGGGCAGTCTCACCGCGCCTGTCTCGGACCACTTTGCCACCCGTCTCGGAGCAGGCTGAACCTTCGATCCCAGCCCGCACCTCGAGTTCAGCACTTTCTGTTGAAAGGACCGTTCTGATGATTCCTATACGCACAGTCGAAGCACGGTGGTGCTTTCTCGCTCGTGCTGACGGGCACTGTCAGGTTGTTTTGACGATGTAGACGTCGCAAGGTGCGTTGCGTGCGACGGCGCTGGCGATGGCGCCAAGAACTCGGCCGGCGCCTTGCATGCGACGGTTGCCGACGACGATGATGTCGGCCTCGAGCCGTTTCGCTTCTTGGACCAAGACGTCAGCTGGTTTCCCTGTTGCCTCAACGACAGCGATTTCGCTGACGACGTCGCGAAGGGAGTCTGCTACCTGTCTCGCTGTGTTGAGGGCGCCGCTAGCAGCAGTGGCATCCCAACTGTCGCCGCCAGGCCCCGCCAGGTGAGCCGAGGACCCTTTCGGGTGAGCGATAACCAAGGTTAGCGACTTGTTCAGGGCCGCAGCGAGGCTTGCAGCTGACCGCGCGGCTTCCGCCGCCGTCTGACTTGCGTCGATACCGACTATCACCGTGCTCATGCTGCCCCAATCTGACGCTGGAACGCCAGCTTGTCACACAACCATCGCCTCTCGCACTTTCGGTCGTCGGGCACCTGGCTCTCGGAGGTCTTAGCCGTGGAGCAGCTTGTCGGCGTCGCGAAGACGTGCCACGACAGCCTTCAGCATGGCGTGCGAGATCTCGGGATAGTCCTTCCACACAGGCAAGAAACCCGCTCGCGGAATAAGCCACACTGTGGATTCTTCCTCAATCGTGACTGTCGCAGAAGAAGGAGCGTCATCAACCATTGCCAACTCACCAATGACCGCGCCTGGACCAAGCGTTGCCACGACCTTGTCGTCAAGCTTCACACTGGCAGAACCCTCAATAATCATGTACATGTGCGTGACCACTTGACCCTCATAAATGAGAATCCGGCCCTCTTTCACATGCACCCGATCGGTAATTTTCGCAACTGCCTGAAGATGCTTCTTATCGAGTGCCGAAAATATCGAGGTCTGCTTCAGAGCCTCAAGCTTGTCGTCCATGTCGTTCCCCCTGAATTGCTGATCGGCAGGGAGTGAAATGCAGCCGAGTCGTCACACGAAAGTTTGATCCTAAGTTCGTCGGGGCGGGTGGTCATCTCGTCACTTTGTGCCTGGCCATTGGGTGCACGTTGTGCGGTTCTCACTGGTGCACCCGATCGTGGCTCGCTCGGACGACGCAACCCACACTCCGTGACCGGTGAGGTCACACGCATTCGCGCCGCAGACGTGCACCAAATTGTTGCTGTTGACGTACGACCCACCGGGTGTCGGCGCAGGGTGATGAGGGGTACGGCTCGGTCCGCCTCGATGGTGCGATTTGTTGAAAGTAAATAACGTCATCAACATGGTAAAAGCATGTGACGACAGAACGCCTGTTCGATAAAAGTGACTATGGCCGCAGCCACTGTTGACTACTCTCCGACCCGCTCTGAGGATTCACGTTCTGAGGATTCACTGCTGGTTTCAATGCGTGAAATCAGCAAAGGCATCGCTGCGAGTCATGATGCGATGACGTTTGTGACCGACCCGACCGTGTTGGGTGATGCGTTGTGAGAGCTGGTTGGGTTGGGTGCCGAACTCGACAGCGTGCGCCTGCAACTTGTAGCTCAATGTGAAAGTAACGGCGTTGCTGATTCGATCGGAGTGCGCACCATTGGCCAATACGTTGCTGCTCGCACCAACTCGACAAGTAAAGGCACCAACCAGGACGCCACGTTGGCTCGGTGGCTACGGGACTTTCCACTGTTTAGCGAAGCACTCGAACGTCGAGACCTAACGGTTGAGCACCTGCAGTATGTGCGTTCCAAACTCGACAACGATCGCACTCATCATGCGCTCAAGGATGATCAGCAGTTCTTTGCCGATCTTGGATCGAGCCTCGACTTCAAAGGTTTCGAAACTGCGTGTGAGTACTGGACCGCCCATGTCGACCCCGACGGCGAAGAACCACTCGACCAACTCGAAAAATCTGGTGTCAACATCAAGGTCGGGTTTGGTGGCCGCACCACAATCACCATCAACTCCGACGCTGTGTCTGGTTCGGCGTTCGCCCGGATGATCGAACACGAAACCCTTAAGATCCGCAAACGGGATCTCGCTGATGGCATCGAACGCACTGACGGCCAACGCCGCCACGCGGCAGCATTCGCATTGGCCGAACGAGGCTTCCGTCGACAAGACGGCTTCCACCCTATTCCGTTGTTCACCATCGTCATGTCACAAACCGTGGCCGAATGGACGCTGCACAAACTCGCCAACCCCAAATGTCACTGCGAACAATGCGAATCAGTCCCCGTACACCCGACCGATGTCGACCGCCGGTGCGAACTCATCAACGGCCAACCCATCCACCCGTTGTTGGTGGCAGCGGTGCTCGGTCTACCCGCCTTTGACACACCTGCCCTCCGCCGCTACGTGATGGACGCCAAAAGCCGCATCCTGGATCACAGCTACAACGCCCGCACCGCCCCCGAACACCTGCGAACCGCCAGCCACATCGAACACCGTGGCCAATGCTCCATGCCCGGCCGTGGCGTACCCCACGCCTGGCTCCAAATCGACCACGTCGACCCCGTCGACAACGGTGGCGAAACTCGCCTCGGGAACGTTGAACCAAAATGTGAACCCGACAACTTGGCCAAAGGCGCCACAACCGGCCACACCGCCTGGAAAGATCGACCACCGTCACCGCGGCATCGACCTAAACGGCAACAAGATCGGTCAAGCAACAACGACGACGACCCCGACGACGACGATAGCGACCGCTGGTTTTAACGAACAGCGCATGACCCGCCCCCAAGTCGCTCTGGCAGGCAGTTCGGCAGCCGCGGCCCTTCTCCAAGCATCGCTGAGATCACCGCAAAGCCTGGCTTATGCGTCGCGCCCGCGCGTGAGCGGGTGTGCCAGGTGATTACAAGTGTTCCAATCCGTGTCCGGTGAACGCGGGGCCAAGCGGAGCGGTGCAAAGCAGTTGAAGGCCAGCAGTGCGCGCGCAGTATCTTGCGGACGTGTCGAGTTACGCCCATCAACCATCCGTCGACGACCCTGAACAGGTGCCGGTCCGGCATGCAGCCACGGTCATGATCGTGCAGGACCGCCCACAACTCCAGGTGCTCATGGTGCAGCGCACATCGCGAGCGGTGTTCGGTCCGAGCGCTTGGGTGTTTCCCGGAGGCCGAGTCGACCTCGATGACGCAGCTGAACTCAGTCATGTTGTCCATGGCTTGAGCGATGATGACGCATCGTCCATGCTCGACGTTCCGGGGAATGGACGTGCCTGGTGGGTCGCTGGCCTGCGGGAAACGCTCGAAGAAGCGGGTTTGTTGCTTGGCGCTGGTCACGCGCCGCTTCCTGTCATCGAAAAGACCCGTGATGCAGTCCACGCCGATGCAGGGGTCTTCGTCGATGCGCTGGCAGCGAACGGGCTCAGTCTCGATCTATCAGAAATGGCCGAGGCTGCCAGGTTCGTCACCCCAGTGGGTCCGCCTCGCCGATTCGACACTCGATTCTTTGTGGCCGCAGCGCCCGCCGATCAGATTGCCAAACACGACGAAGAAGAAGTTGTGCAACATGTCTGGATCGAGCCGGGCGAGGCCATCGCTCAGTTCCGCAACGACGCCTTTCCCATGATGTCGGTCACCCATCGCATGCTGGCATGCCTGGCTCGTTATGAGACGGTTGCCGAGCTAATGGCCGTGGCCCACGAGCGCAAGCCCATTCAGCGAGTACGGGTCAACGACCCCGACGGAGCGTACGAGGTCGTGCTCCCGGGTGAACCCGGTTATGAGACAGCCGACCTCGAGATCGAACACGGCTGGATCCGCATCTAGCCAGCGACCTAACGCACACCCAGGATTTCGTCGGTGTGTTCCCCCAGAAGTGGGGCTCGATGCATAACCCCGTTGGCTGTATTGCGGGTTCGCCACGGAACGCCACTGTGTGTTCTTTCCCCGACCTCGGGATGATCGAAGCGTTCCCAGAAGCCCCGTTCTGTGAGCTGAGGGTTCACTTCAATCTCGGGACAAGTCAGCGATGGGTACGCGGCGATTCCGGCCGCCTGCAAGAGCTCGGCGAGCTGCCACCGTTCGTGTTGTGCCGAAAATGCAGACACGATGGACTCCAGGTCCTCTTCATTTGCTTTTCGACCTGCCAGTGCGGTGAACCGATCATCACCTGCCTGCTCGCCAATCAGTGCAGCAAACCCCGCCCATTGATCGTCGGACATGCAGGCGATCGAGATCCATGCATCGTCGCCGGCACACGGGAAGATGCCATGAGGTGCTGCCGTTGGGTTCCTGCTGCCCATACGAGATAGAGGCTCAGACCCAAGGGCATGCCCCATCCACAATTCCACCGCGTTCGCTGCGGTGGCTTCCCACAACGACACATCGATGCGGGCCGGGGGACAGCCCTCCGATTGACCAATGAGCGACGCCATCACCGCGAAGGCTGCCGTGAGCCCGGCAGCAGGGTCGCCAAAGGAGATGCCGGCCTCTTCGGGCCGGCCATCGACATGACCGGTCATCGACGTGAGACCAGAAAGTGGTGCGGTGGTGGGCCCGTATCCCATGTATTCGGCCAGTGGGCCGGTGTGACCGAAACCGGTCACCGAGGCAATGATCACGTCGGGGTTGGCGTTACGAAGAACGTCGTCGCCGAGACCAAGTCGTTCCATGACGCCGGTCGCGTAGTTGTCGACGACGACATCGGCTGAAGCGACCAGCTGTAACACCGTGGCGATTGAGTCCGGGTCGGTCAGGTCAAGCTCAACACTCTTCTTCCCCTGATCCCATTGGTTGAAGTAGCCGCACGTGTTCAGCGTGGCCTCAAGCTCGGGGGGATGGACGGGTAAACGCCGACCCAGGCCTGGCCGGGAACTCGACTCAATTTTGATCACCTCGGCACCCAGATAGGCGAGATGCATGGTGAGAAAGGGTCCGGCCCATACCCACGAAAAATCGATGACTCGCACACCTTCGAGCGGCCTTCGGGCGGCTGCCGTTGGGTCGAACGATGGTTGTGCTGCTCGCTGACCAGCGAACGTGGGCGTTGATTCTGGGTCCAACAGTGGGGCAGCGGCGGCGAGTTGCCAAGAGTTGGGTTCCATGCGATACGGCGCACCCATGTATGTCAGATCGCCGGCGGCCTCGTGTGACGCACTGGGAAAGAAGCCCCGCCCAAGGAGGTGTTCTTGGCGTGCCAGATCCGCCATTGTGAAAACCGGAGCGAAACAAATGCGGCGTGCCTGCCCCTCGTGGAAAAGATATTCAACCTTGTGTTGGCTCGTCCACTCATCGATGTAGATAGCGAGCAGGTCGCGGTTTGCCGCTCGGTCGTCGAAAGTGGCGAACACCTCGAGCAGTGCCCACTCCGGGGTGCCCATCATCTCGACGAGTCGTTCCCATTGATCCTGCTCAACGGTGACCAGGAAGATCAGTCCATCGCTGCACTGAAAGATGCCCCATGGGTTCAGGATGCGACCCTCGCTCCGGGACGCGACCTTGCCGCTGTAGCTCCAGGCAATAAACGATGCCTCGAGCATTGATGCCACGTGAGCCATGACCGAGAGGTCGATGTATTCGCCGACGCCGGTTGCTTGAGCCTTGTAGTGCGCGCCGAGCGCAGCGAATGCGCCAGCCATTCCAGCCTGGCAGTTCGCCGGGTGGCCAAACACGGTCAGCGGCGGTGCCAGCGAATCCGGGTCGTCGCCAGGAATGAGGTATCCCCAGCCGCCGCCATGGACCACATTGATCTCTTCGCCCCGCCAGTTTGCATGGGGACCGGTATGGCCGTACGGGGTAAGGGCGCACACCACCAGCGAGGGGAAGGCGGCGAGTAGTTCGTCGCCGTCGAGGCCAACTTCGATGGCTCGTTGCGCACTGCATGAGTGCACGACGATGTCAGCCTGACCTACGAGTTCGCGCAGCTGAGTTCGTCCATCCGCAGTGTCCAGATCGAGAACGATGGTGCGCTTGTTGGTGTTCAGACCAAGGAAGAGGCCACTCTGCTCTGCGTCGCCTGGCGAGGCCGGTGGGAACGGTCCTGAAGCCCTAGCCGGATCACCGTCAGGGCCTTCGACCTTGATGACATCGGCGCCGAGATCACCCAGCAGCTTGGCGGCATATGGCGCCGCAACGTTGTCGCCGATTTCGAGAACGCGTACTGTCGACAGTGCTTGAGTTGTGGTGCTCATGTTCGGCCCTTCCCGAATGCCAGAGCATGACAGTAGAACGAACCCGACTGCACAGTGAAAGTGTCGCCGCTCCGAGCCCCGAACAAGGGTGCTGGATCGAATAGCCATCTCGGCCTGTGGGCCTTCGGCTCTCTGAAGTGAAACGCCAGGTCGGCAATCAGTAGGTGGCCACCGAGACCACGGCACAGATAACTTTCTGACAAACCTTGCGGCTTTCCCTGTTCCGCGAGGGTCTCCAACGTGGGAGCCGCGTGGCTCCGTTCATGCGCCCCGTAGGGGCATGGATGCACGTTTCGTTCGCTGGTAGTGATTAACTCAGCTGGTTGCGCACTTGCGGGAGGACCTCGGTGGCCAGTCGGTCCAGGTTGCGGGCCATGAAGTCGGGATCGACTCCCGGTGGCAGTCCCGAGGATGCAATATCGGTGATGCCGAACTCGCGGACGAAATGCACGATCTCGGCGACACATTCGTCGACCGTACCCATGAATGCTCCCTGAGGAATACCGCCCGGCTCACGCCAGCCGTAGTCATCGGGCGTTGCTTCCATGAAGTCGGTATACACACTCATACGAAACCGCTCGGCATTTCTGATCGTTGGCCAGTCCCGCTCACGGTCGTCGGTGACATAGAACGAACGGATGATGCCTACTCGGCGATCCATCGGGTCGGCCCCGGCCTGTTTGACCGCTTCGCGATAGGGATCAAGGACGTCGGCCCGTTTGCCTTGAGGTAGCAGGTTGGTCTCGAATCGAGCGGCGCGAAGAGCGCCCGGGGTGCTCATGGCCGCGATCCACAGTGGTGGACCTCCCGGCTGCACCGGCTTCGGATGCACATCAATATCGGTGAGC
>ERZ887942.1006-NODE-1006-length-20924-cov-7.742106_pt1 | contig 20924 bp, 8 predicted proteins | sample MGYA00521099_ERZ887942 | MGnify/ENA primary metagenome ERZ887942 (study PRJEB32303, sample SAMEA104408605) | aquatic metagenome | biome: Brackish water; feature: Pelagic; material: water | place: Baltic Sea | collected 2014-06-07T06:48:00 | depth 16,251 m ...
GAGCCTATCGTATACATTCTCCTTAAACCAAGGGCCCATCTGATTCATCAGCGTACCGAGGTGCTTAACGATATCAAAGTTTGACCTTGCAGCTTTCATAAGCTCCGAGTATTGCATCGTACTCACGTACTGCTTAACGGCTTCGAACTTTTCCTTGAAGCTTCCTTCCTTGTACTGCTTGAGGATGTTGGTACGCTGACGCATAACCTCCTCCTTCGAAAGCGGATTGCCTTCCTTATCAAAGAGTATAGGGGCTAACTTCTTTACCTCCGCAACAGCCTCCACCTCTAGGTCCTCCACTTGTGCTGCCTCACGTAAACGCTTCTCATTGAGTACAGCACGTGAAGCCGTGGCTTCTGATTTTATGATAGCTACTGAAGCACGGACCTCTTCGAGTGTCATGTCGGCTATACTTCCCCACGCGTCAAGAGCAATAGACTGGTCAAGGGCTTTCTCTTCGGGCAGCGTTAGTTGTTCGTTGTTCTTTACTTTAACCATAGCGCTTTGAAGTACCTCGCTTTCATTGAGCTTCTGCTGTAGGTTAGCGATTGCGCTCATGCGTATCTGCTTGTTAGGTGAGGCGGCAATAGTAAGTACCCTAGTAAGCGTCTCAAAGTACAGCTGACCTACCGCATCAAGACCACGCGTGCGCGTCCTTCCGCTGGCTGTCTTCGCTTTCTTCGCTTGCTTCTTAGTATACTTTATCAGGTCATTTATCACCAGCTTCTTCTCAGCCTCGCGCTGCTCGTCAATAGTATTCAATACCTTCTGTGCCTGCGCATAGAAGTTCTTCTCCGTGGTATTGGCTACGCTAGCCAGTAGTCTGTTGACCCTGCTTCGGCTGATGAGACCCGTCTGATTCATCTCCTGTCGGATAAGACGACGCAGCCTAGTCTGGTACTCCTTCAGGTTCTTGATAGCTGCCTTGCCCTGACGTATGTCATTACGCAGCTGCTTCATCTCACGCGATACATCCTTGTTCGTGGCTACGGATAACGAGTCGTTCATCGCTACCAACAACTCACGCTGTGTGCTAGGTGACTGCTCATTGAACGCTTCGTTCTCACGCAGTATCGCCATCGCTTTCTGACGAATCTCCTTGGCTGTCTTCTTCGTCTTGTTCTCCTGCGTCACCTCAGCGAACTCATTGAGCTGCTGTACTACGCTCTGATAGATAGCCTTACCTGTATCCATACCACCCTTGACATTACCAAAGACAGCGGGTACAATAATGCTAGGCTCAGTGTACTCAGTGATACCGTCGTTGATGGTCTTGACGTCGTACCCCTGGCGCTTGAGAAGCTCACGGATAGATGCGTCTGAGTAGCCCTTAGAGCGCCCGTATTGAATGATGTCGGTCATCGATATGGATGAGTCGTTCGGAATCATTCGGATGGACTCAGCGAGCTCCTTGGACTCTGTGTCTACACGTTTACTAAACGAAGCTTCTGGGTTCTTTAATTGGGTCAGCTGCTTCTCGGTCAGCTTAATAGCCTTGCCGCCCATGATGTCGGCCAGTGCAGTGCCTAAGAACGTATCAAGATTAAGGTTCTGAATCTCAGCAGCAGACAAATCCTTAGACATCTTGAATGTATTCTTGATGTATGTCCACATAGCGTTAAGCCACGACTGAAACTTCTGCTTAAGAGATGCGTTGATGATGGTCTCTCCTTTGTTTCCAATAAGAATTGCCATCGTTTCATTTATAGCCTTGCTCTTTGCTTGCTCTTCACTCAACCCATCGCTCTTAAATTTCTCTAATTGGTTCTGATACTCCTGCGTTTGACTTACAAGTGAGGCCCCTTTAGCGTAAATCTTTTTACCCTTCGGTGTGGTCTGTAAGTAGTCAGTCCATACGTGACCGAACTCGTGAACAGCTGTGTTGTAAAGAGCCGACTCGCTATTGTGTACCTCAGGGTTGATGTATATATCTCCACGTTTAGTTAAACCATATACCACCTCACCGCCTTTAAGGTACTCTCTTACCCCATCAGATTTCAGTACGTTAGAGAATGTCTCAGTATCTGTGGAGAGATTCACGCTAGGGAACGAACGATTCAAGAAGTCAAGTACACCTGCTCGTTGGCTAGGGCTTGCGATAAGCCCAACGAACTCTACGTTAGGTAGACCTGCTTGCACAGGTATTACCTGAGTCAATCGAGAGCGCTCACTTCGAGGCTTTCGGCCCTTTGTTTCTTCTGCAATACCAATAGACACATTGTTAGCTACGGTAGGGAACAGGTCTATGACAGACTGAGGCTGCTCTAAAACTCCTATGGTCTTTCCTCGTGGGCCAAAAGGATAGTTGGGGTGATTGGTTTCGAGCACACCAGGATTAATAACATCAATGCCCTGAACTATAAACACCGAACGTTGAGGCACGCCTTCTAACTGAGGCTCGGTAATTAAATCAGTTACAACCCCAGCATTTAAAAGACTTATCTGCTCTGGCGTAGGGCTATCACCAAGCAATGCTTTAGGCACAGCCTTAGCGCCCGACGGGCTGTAGGAAGGCTTTCGTTTTTTGGCGCCAACTTCATTAGGCTTTCCTGTCATAATTAAACTGGTAATCACATTCACTGAGGTGATACCTTTTAATTCAGACAAGGCGGCAGGTGTTAAAATATCGTCGATGGTTTTTGGCTTTACCTTACCTATCATAGATATCACATCCTTTAAATCAGACACCCTTCCCTTATAAGCGTTTATGGTAAGCTCTTTTATCTTCTCTCCCTTTGCATTTTTACCTGTGTCAATAGCTTTTTGTTTGTCCTGAAGCTCTTGCTTAGCAGCTTTCTTAAAAGCAGTCATCGCCGCAGCACGCTTTGTTTTAGGAAAAGAAGATATGTTATCGGCTACAACCCTAACAACCGCCTCGTTACTCAACATAGAATCTTGTCCCATCTTAACGATGAACATAGGAACCAGTCCATTCCACTGGGGGTTAGCCTTCCACCAACGGTTATAGAATTCTTTATTATCGTTATAAGCTTTGGTGGCGCTATCAATCTGCCCCTGAGATTTGTCCCTGGTTACACTAGCCCACGCCATATCCTGATGTCCCTTCACCCCTGTGAACCCCATCCCACCCTTTAGGTTGGTGATAGTATTACCTGTCGCTGGGTTTACTATATCGCCCGTCCTAAGTTGGTCAGATATATTAAAGATACCAGGTACATCTTGCAGCTCCTCTATCTCTACAGTCGGCAGTGGATTATCAAGACGAGAATTCAACTCCTTTACATCAATCTTGGTGGCTTTAGACTCAGTCTCTCTTGGCCTTCCTTTCTGGCTTAGCTCATCAGCCCTTTGTCTAAGGCTATTGCGTTTAGCAACTGTAAGTGTTTTGCCTTTATCGTCTTTGTTTAATTCTAATCTCGCTTCTATCTCTGCTATTTCCTGAGATTGTTGTGACTCAATTTGAGCGCCTGTCTCATTCATAGCCTCAAGAATAGCCAATGTCTCTGCGTCTGTCTCATCTAAAGAAACTCCCAAGGAATCTCCCTTCAACCTAAACTGAACGCCCTTCTTTTCGGCATCCTTCTTGGCTTTATTAAACTCTTTCTCATCGGCCTTCTTCTCAGCCTTTACTTCTTTGATGTCGTCCCGATAGGAATCGATAAGGTCGGACTGGTCCTCTTTAAATTCATCTAACTCTTCCTTAAGCTCAGCTATCTTTTCCTTTTTCTTAGCCGCTGACAATTTCTTATTGGCTCTAACCTTAGCCGCCTCCTTCTTTACACTAGCTATTTTCTCGGTGGTATTTCCTTTCTCGATAGCTATCTCCTCCTCGATTTCAGCTATCCTATCATCATAATCAAGAGGGTCAAAGGAAGGTACCTCATCTTTAATCTTCTGCTCAGCCTTGGCTTTAGCTACCTCAGCTGGGGACATAGCCGTCTCCTTTGGTTTGCCTAGCGCCTCCTTCTTAGTCTTCTCCCTTTCCGCAGCTTCCCTCTTTTCCTTTTCTATCCTAGCGACCTTAGCTTTAGAAGCGGCACTCACCCGTCCGTAGTAGGACTTATCGCTCTCTCCTTTCTTTCTCTTTACCTCGGATTCCTTAACAGCCTTCTTGGTTTTCCTCTGGTCTTCCAGCGCTTTCTCTCTTCTTATAGCATCCTGTACTGACTCACCCTCACGAACGGTATACGTAACCTTCTTCTTAGGAACAGCTTCAACAGGAGCTGCCTCAGGTAGTGGTTGGTTAAACTTCTTTGCGAATGCGTTGAACTCTTCTAAGGTAATTTCTCCGTCTAACAATACTTGATAAACCTCTCCTGAAATAAGCTCAGAAGCATCTGACATTGCGCTTCCAACAGTACCGCCTCCTGAGTAATTAAAATCATAAGACATCGGTACGTTGCTATCCGATTTTATTTTTTTAAACGCGTTGGTTAATTTCCTTACGCCTGCGCTGCCTGAATTGCTTGAGAATATCGCGCCTGTAACAATGTCTTCTACAACTTGATATGTGTATCCCGCAGCAACCAGACTCTTTCTTCTTTTGTCCCGCTCGGTAAGAGCAGGAGCTGCCTCCTCAACAGGGGCTGCCTTCTTCTTAGGGGCGCTATCTTGTTCTTTTTTTACACGTGATTCATGAAACTTTTTAGCTGATTCAGACCTGCCTACTTCTAATATTTTTAAATTATTTTTATCCGCAAACAATTCTACTTCATTGTATATTGAAGAGTATATACCTTGTCTTCTTTTGTTTTCATTAACAGCAGCACCACCTACCCTCAATGTATTGTTTGACATATCAATATTGAAACCTGCTGACCCAACCAAATCTCCATTGGTGTCATAGGCAGATATGGTCATAGAATTGTTTAGCCCACCAGTCTTAACCTTATCTATAGTTAGTTCTACTCCCTTGTTAGTTTTTACAGATTTCGATTCAACACTTTCGTTAATTACAGATATTTCGTCTTTATATCTAACGCTTGGGTCATCATAGTCGTAACCATACTTATCCTTTAGAACCTTCTTATACTTGTCTTTCTTAAGGTCTCTGTCGGGTTTGCTGTCAATAATATCGACAAGAGTTTGTATTTTTTCTTGTTCGGCAGGGGTTCGCTCCTCAACAGGAGCTGCCTTCTTAGGCGCAGCCTTCTTCTTAGGGGCTGCCTTCTTAACAGGTGCCGCCTTCTTAACAGGTGCCGCCTTCTTTTTATTAACTTGATACGTAGATATATTATTTAAAAGAATAATCTCACCTGTAGACCCGTCTTCGTTTTTTGTTATTATCGCATCGTATCCTTTTTTCTTTAAGGCATTAGATAAAGCCGTGCCTGTCTTACCTCCATTCTCTGAGGACAAGGTTCGTTTGTATTCTATTTGTGTGTCCTGCGTCACATCAATGACTAATGGGTTTTGTATTTGTACAGTTCCTGTTTCAAATCCTTCAGGTGTAAACCCCTGTTCTTTTTGAGTTATGTACGCACCTGCCGCCTCTACATCCTGTCCAAACTGAGACCCCATATTAGGAGATTTGGCAAGGTTTCTATTGTATTGTATAGTTAAAGGGTTATTATTTGATATATTATCACCCCTTACTTCTTCAGCCTCAACAGGAGCTGCCTTCTTCTTAGGTGCTGCCTTCTTCTTAGGTGCTGCCTTCTTCTTAGGTGCTGCCTTCTTCTTAGGGGCTGCCTTCTTAACAGGTGCAGCCTTCTTAGAAGCTTCTAGCTTTTCATTGTATAATTCCATCAGGCGATAACCCTGGATGGCTGGCAGAGTAAGCCCCATAGACCTCTGTAAAAACTTTGAGAAGCCTGCCCATTCAATACCTTTATCTAGGAAGGTATTCATAGCATCTACAATATTATCTACAGCTTCATCTGCGGTAAAATCAAGCTCGCCCTCTTTAAGCATAAATACCTCTCTACCTAATTCTACGCTAGATGTAGGACCCACTCCACTTGTCATAGGAGATGCGCTTGTAACATCAGCCCTATCCTCTATCTCTTGTCTGGTAGTAGTAGCACTTAATTCAACCTCCTCTACTACGGCTTCTTCAGCTACAGGTGCAGCCTCCTCAACAGGAGCGATACCTAGACCTAGCTCAGACTCTAGGTCAGAGACCTCGCCCTCTAAGGTTTCGACTTCTTCTGGGGTAGGTTCTTGTTGTCGGGATACTTCTTCTTCCACCTCTTGTATATCTGTGGATGATTGATTTTCAGAAATGTCTCCTGGGCTTTGCTCTTGAACGGCATCTGGCTCTAATGTTTGTTTAACTAACTCAACGACCTCAACATCATTACGCACAGCATAGCCCTGCTTCTCTAGCTTAGCTTTCTGCTGTGGTGTCATGTCCGTGATATGCTCCACGAATTCAGTACGCGTCATAAATTTCTTACCCACCTTATACAGTGGTACATCTGGCTTCCTCAGTAGCTCAGGAACTAAGTCGTCAATCTTAACACCGTCCTTAACTATCTTCTTCGTCAATCCTATCTGACCAATCTCTTTATTTATCTGTGATATCTCACTAGAGAACGCCTCCTTATTGGCGCTAGACAACTGCTTCTTCGCCTCCTCCAAAGCCATCAGTCTCGATACCACCTCAGGTGATGACGTACGTGAACGCTTCGGTCCCACACCCAATGTCTTCAGCGCGTCACGTCGGGCACCTACGTTCTCTAGGATACGCTGCTCTGTCTCTGCGTCTATCTTACCCAGCTTCCGCATATTGGTAGCCCAGTCATTGATGCGTTGGTCAGAGGCTTTCTCCCCCGCGATATAGTTTATGTCCGTCAGTTGATGCGCTACCGATAGGTCCGTTCTGTTTCGTGTCTGACTGTATATATTAATGAACGCGTTAGGAGCATTATTCCCTAGACCACCGATAGATTCAGCGGCTATCTCCTTCCAGTTTATCTCCTGGCCAGAGAACACCTGAGCCGCAAGCTCGCCTGTACCCTCTACCACGGGGTCAAATATCATACGCTCTGCTAACTGAGTGGCTGACCTAGTTAAAGTGGAAGCAAGACCTGAGGTAGAAAGCATCCTGCCAGCAGCAGCTCCACCAACTATATTGAAAGCACCAATAGTAACTCCGCGTATAGCACCTACACGACGGCCCTCAGCCATAACCTCCTCGTTATTAAGGGCCTCTAACACCTGTGAAGGGTCGGATATATTGTACCCTCCCTCACGCATAGAGTCTAGTATAGCGTTAGTGTACTCAAGGGCAGCGCCAGCAGCCGCCTGTCCCGCCAAAAATCCTTTACCCGCTCCGATTAAAGCTCCAGCAGCAGCAGTAACAGGAGCCGCAGCACCCGCTACAGGGGCGCTGGCTGCGGCACCAGCGGCACCAGCTATAGCAGCGCCAGTAGCAGCGCCAGTAGCTACAGCAGCAGGTATAATCTTTATGCCCAACGGCAGTAGCATACTCAGAGACGAGGCCACGTAGTTAGAAGTAATCTCCAGTGGGTCATCGCTAAAAGCATCCCACCATTCCTTTACCCCAACCGAGTTATCGATACGTGACATAGCACGTGACTGACCTGGCTTCATGTTGGACATACGCTCAGAGATAATAGCGGCTGCCTCCTGCTGGTCCTCAGGCATCTTACCTGACATCTCATAAGCGAGCATAGCTTCGGCTGCCCACCCTGAGTTCCAAGCGTTCTCTACACCGTCTGTAAATCCCTGTAAGTTCTCCGTGAACTCAGCGTATACCTTCTCGTCGTGCTTAGCATCGAAGTATGTCTTTGCTTGGTCGTATTTAAACGCAGCTAACTCCTGAGATTGTTTAGCGGCATTGAACTGTGTGATTAGGTTGTTAGCGTAGTCCCTCTCCCTATCGTTCTTAGGCTCGTAGTTCACCAGCTCCTCAACAGGAACGCCGAACGAAGCCATAGAGTTCTTTTGAATCGTGGCCTCCTCAGCGCGGGCCGATTGATTAATCTGTGCCGCCTGACCAGCTATGTTATTCTGCCGCTCGTTGAGGTACACATCGAAGTCCTCACGCGCTGTCATAGCATCGTCATCCATTACCGCATCGAAGAGGGTGTCCTCGCGCTGCTCGATAGAATTTACGTAGCTCTCTACGTCCTCTCGCAACACACCGTTAGTGTAGTGCTGGCTGTATAGGGCCTTCTCTTCCTCGGTAAGAGACTCTAGCTCCGCGTTGTCGCTGTCCTCTAAGAAGATACGCTCATCACGTAGCGCCTCGTACTCCTGTAGTGACGCACGGTCAGAGACGTAGTCTCTATTTTTTTCACGATAAAAATGCTGCGCTTCAATTTCTACAGGGGCCACGTCCTTCCAGTTGCCCTCAGCAAAAGCATTGGCCTCCTCCTCGGTATCGAAAGTAAAGACCTCGCCTCGGCGCTCAGCTGTTTGGATAGCTTCGTCAGTACCCAATCGCATCCACGTCCTGCCGTCTGAGTTATAGTTGTCAGGGTTGATAGGAAATAAAGTAGGCGCCACCTTATACTTGCCGTCCTGTTCGTACGACATAAACTCCACCGTGGATTCACTGCCGTCGTTATTACGCATAGCTTTCTCCCTCATATTCTGAGCGCGATAAGCTTGGTCTAAAAGGTTGTCGGTCTCTAGCTCTACAGGCGCTGTAGCATTGGCGTTCATAAACTGACGTAGCCGTTGCGACTCCTCCTCAGCTCCCGCATCAGTAAACGTGTCGAGGTCCACGTCTATAGACGCACTGCCATCGGTAGTGGTAACGGTCATAGCGTCGCCGATACCTGTCTCGTTAAAAGTAAACCCGTACTTACCGAACTGCCCCCGCATATCAGGGACCACCTGCTCCTCCTCCTGGGCTATAAGACCAGGGGTTACAGCGGTAAGGGACTGAGAGAAGTCGGGAGTCTCAGTAGCTTCCTGAACGGATGGCTCCAAAGAACCATCGCCCAATGACGAATCCATAGCCTCGTCTTTTTTTTTTAAGCCCATCAAGGCTTGGTAGTCATCCATACTCTTGGAATAACCACCCGTCTGAAACAAGTCGTAAGAATCTTGAAGAGCTTGAGGGTTTGTATTGATAAGCTCCACAAACTCATCGAAAGATTTGGCGTAGCCCCCTGTCTTAAACAACTCGTACGAGTCCTTAACTGCTTGTTCGTTCATGACTATTGATTAATATCGACTTGTATCCCTAGTGCTGTTTGGGTTGGTCGTAGCTGGTGCTCCAGAAGCACCAGGCGCTCCGAACTGTCCTCGTCTAGCAGCCCTAACTGTTTCGTTATTGTAGGCATCAAATGTACCTGCATCAAATATAGAACGAAAGTCCTCCGTGGTAATAGCTCTACCAGATTTAGCCGCGTCAATCACCATCTTGTTTACCTCCTGCATTTTTGACTTAGGAACATCTCCATCATCAGGAATATATATAGGTTCAGTCATTACGCTAGGAACAAAGTACTCGATAGCATCATTGTCGTTTCCTAAAAACCCTTCACTACTAGGGATATCATTCTCATTTATATAACGAATAGTAGACTGAAGGCCCGCTGTAGACAAGGCTGACTGAGCTGCGGGTGCCATGACGGAGAACTCAGGGTCCTCAGGGTTCTCTCCTAGCGCCTCAGTGTACGCATTACGTGGAGACTTCTTAGTCTTACCAACTACCTCATCGTATCCAGAAATCTGTGTAGGCGCGTCAGTAATTCCAGCCCTCGTACCAGCGAAATCCTTATTCACCATAGTGGATGAGGGGTCGCCTCCACCTGAACGCTCCATCACCTCGGTCACATCGCTCACCCCATGAACAGTATTACCCAGCTCAGCCCACTGCTGAAGAGTTACATTCTCTGGTAGGTTGATTGTACGAGAGGTGCCGTTACTATAGGTAACGGTGTACTGTCCGTCGGTTGTAAAGTCAAGGTCTCTTATATCCCTACTTACCGCACCTGGTTCGCTCAACGCTTTATCAGCTGCCATCTGCCGCTCTTCAGCGCTGGTCGCGTTAAAGATTTGATTCCATGAACCGACCGCCTGTTCCTCAATTTTTTCTTTACCTGAACGAGACTCAGCTTGAGAGCTCTTCTCCCACCACTTCTCAGGGCGGGCTGTCTCTTTCTCGTCGAGCATACCACGTAAGCGATTGGTCACCGTCTCCTTAGCCATATCCATCTGGCTCTCTCGGTTGGCGTTAATCTTATCAGCCATCTCCTGTGTGACAGGAGGGACAGCGTCGAGGTTAGCTTTAATCTCTACATCAAAACCTGGCATGGGTGGTCCCGCACTGGGTTGAGATGGGTTGTCTATCAATAATATTTTAGAGGGGTCGTTAGCCGCTTCCTCAAAATCAGAAGTAAATCCAAACGGGGTGCCCTCATCATTAACCTTACGGTTCATTGTTAAGATTGAGCTTACGTTAGTAGGGATAGACAACTGTTCATTGACTAGGTCACGCTCCATATTAAGGTACTCAGGGCTGTTCATAGCAGACTCAAGAGTCTTTACGTTACCCTTCATCATCACCTTAACCTTAGACCCTAGGTTGTCCACGCTAGAAGCTAAGGCTCCCTCCATATCGAAGGCATCGTAGTTAGCTTTCATGCGCATCTTAAGGGCGTTAACCCTTAACCTATCGTTAGGGCTAGTAGACATCTCCTGCACACCCGTGTCAGGATTGGTTATCATTTTAGCTGCGCTTACCTGCCCGTTAGCGGGGTCAATAAAAAGACTTGTGCTACTAAAGTTACCGAAGCCCTCTGATGTAGCCATTAGGTATTGCTCAAGAGGTTGAGACTCACCGTTCTTAGCTCGCTCCATCTTCTCCCCGTATACCGTTTGGTATTCCTTCGCCATGCTAAACGCATCCTTAGTTCCCTGCTCTAGGTTGGCTCTGATATTGGTGTAGTCACTGACATTCATCTGCCCCGACTTCAGGAGGTTCTCCGTGATAAGGGCGTACTCAGACAGGTCGTTAGAGTATTTAGTTACATAGCGGTTGGCGTCCTGGTTCTCCCCTAGTGGCGGACTAGCAAACATCTCGGCCTGCTCTCTAGCTTTCTGGTCTAGGTCAGCCTTCATACCGTCCCGTATACCACGCTCAGTGGCAATCATCTTGGACATATCGGTGCCAACTTTCCCCCAATCTACTTGAGTAGCAGCACTCCTCTGAGCTCTCTTATAGTATGTCATTATCCGAAGGGGTTCATGTTGTAAAATTGATTCTGAGGCATACCAGTTACTTGAGTCCCAAGATTAGTTTGCTGTCCCTGTACGCCAGGCATAGTCACAACTCCTGGTTGAGCCTGTGGCATAGCGTAGTTAAAGCTATTAGAGCGAGCCATACCCTTCATTGCCTTAGGGTCTAGGCCACCGATAAAGGAGCCGTACTGCTGGTCATTCATACCACCGACAGATGAGAAGTCTACGCCCCCAATGGTGCCATGTTGAGCGAGGGACTTTCTATAGTCAGCCGCCGTAGCCCCTTGGTTGTTTTGCATAAATAGCTTCTGCATCTTAGCGTCGTTCCTTACGTTGGCTGTCTTCGCGTATAGCGGCGCCATCTCCATACCTTGCTGTGCCACGCTAGCTACGCCTGCCACACCTGCTTGTATGTTAGCGGCTCTAGCCTGCTCAGCAGCAGCGGCTGCTTCTTGAGCTCCCGCTACCTCCTCCAGGTCAAGATGCGTATTGGCGTCACGTAGGTATTGGTTCTCTCCTATTATAGCATCCTCTATAGCCGTCATCTCCTGACCCATAGCCGTGCGTACACCCGCCTGCTGTTGTGCGTTTTGCATAGCGATACGCCCAGCGCCAGCACCAGCCCCGCGCGGGTCGGCCTCACGAGCAGCTTGCATAGCGTCGGCAGCAACGACGTTATTTGCCTCGTTCATAAGCTCATATGGCTCCTTCTTGATAGACTTAGCCTCAGCATAGTTAACGTCCAAACGCTTCCGCGCTTCAGCCATAGCTTTAGCTGCGTCAGCCTCAGCTTTAACCTGTAGGTTCCGTTGTTTCCCCGCCTGTACAAACGACGCCGCAGTGGTAGCGCCTGTAATGGCTAGTGATGCAATTATTCCTGACATAGTAGTCTCTTGTTTAGTATGATATGCTCAGGTAGGGTACGGTAATCAGTAGTGTACACATCTTCCTCAGCTTCCTCAATGGTTTGTTTGTCGGTCCTATATACGCAGGTCCACGTGCAGTCCTCGTGCATATAAGCCACGCGCTGAGTGCCCGTCTCAGTCATCACCGTCATCGGTGCTTGGATTCTCTTTACCTCACCCGTATCCATAAGCACTGACATATCGCCAGATAAGAAGAACGAAGGGTGGTCCTGCTTGTGGATGTAACTGATAACGAGCGAGCCCTTAGGCATAAAGATTTCCCTGGTATATAAGCCGTCCTTTAGGTGATGCTTCAATGGCATAGTCTCCTCCATCTCTTTAGTATGGTGAACAACAGCCCCCTCTTGAGCCATTATCTGCTGGGTAAATTCCTCTATGTTCTCCCACAACAACCCCCTGTCCTCATGGATGTGAGACAGCACAGACTCTGGTCCGTTCTTTAATGTTTGTGGTATACCCATACTAATTCAAAGGTAAGAATTTCACGGGAAGGATTTCATAACCTCTGACTTGACAGCGAATAGCTCTACCGCCTCGGTGTCGTCATTGGTTAAAGTGAATACACAGTAGTGACCGAGCACCCCGTGAGACTCAGCTACCTGGTTCTTTACATACAGGATAAAACTTACGTTAGGCACCGCTACCGTACCACTAACCACAAGGTTATTGACTCCGTTAGGGAGGTCCACGTTGATAGACTGTACCGTACCCACAAACACGGGAGTTATAGTAGTTCCTGGGGCTGCGTAATAGATAGCGTCACCGCCCGTAATCATAGTGCCTATACTCGTGGTCAAAGGGAAGTTGATGGTAGTGGTAGTCACTCCCGTTACAGTAGTTAAACTATTGCCTATTCCATTGACAGAGCGCAGGTCGTAGTTAGCGAAGTTAGCACCTGTTGTACCAGGGTCAGCGCTGTTACGGATAAACGCAAACCAGTCTGACTCCTTCTGTTCAAAGAAAGCCTTCTCAATAACACCTGGCGTCTGTAGCTCAGTAACTAACTCAGCCTTCCACGCGTGGTCTCCCTCGTAAGCAATCGTTTTAAACAGCTTATTCATCATAGGCTCCGCGTTAAAAACGCTCTCCATTTTAGATGAGTAAGCTGTGCTATAGAAATTATTACGTAACTCGTTGGTGTTGTGCTGCCATAGGTTACCCCCACTAAAAGTGTACAGGTACTGGTTCATACCTTGAATCCACTCAGGGATATAAGAATAAAATGAAGGCCACCCTTGGGCGGGCGGGCTAAAAGTTAAAGTGTAGTTTCCTTCAGGTACAGGCATGGCTTATTTTTTAGCAAGCAAGAAGATTTGTGATAACGCCGTTCGCTACGGTCATAACATAAGTAGTAGCTGTACTATCTGTTACTTTATAATCTCCCGCTGGCAATATATTCTGTCCGTTTACATCTAAAAATACCCAGTCGTGAACCGATAGTGTACCAGGAGTGTTTTTAACAGTAGCTTGATAGAACGTCTGGTCTTCAGTAGAGTTGCAATCGCCCCCTACTAGAGACGAGCTAAACGAAGGAAGGGTGGCAGGGCACGCTACTTTAACGCCCCACGAGGCAGATTTACAGTAACTAACCACGGTAAGCTGGAGGGTAGAAGGGCTAACCGCTAGCTTAGGTATTACCATATAGCAGCTCTTAGGGTCTTGAGTACTAAAACTTACATCGCCACCTACTATAGTGACTGCCGAGGAGGACCCTGTAGCAGCGAAAGCCCCGCCTGAGTAAACGTATTCAGGTAATGTGTATGGACTTCCCGTTGTAATAGTGCTAGCGCAAACACCTGATGTAGAATCACCGAGGTATGTAACACCATCAGTTGTGGATGTTTTATGGTATCCGTCCACCTCTGAGCTAAAAGCGTTATACGTAACCCCGTTATACACCGCGTACATACCGTCAGGGACATCTCCAGGGACGTACTTAATAACGATAGCTCCTGTGCTTTCCCCTAGGTTGGTAGTAATATCATAGACCCCCTCGGTTCCTCGATGTGTTATCTCGACACCATCACAGTCAGAAGCACACGAGGGGCACGATGTAGCAGGGCCAAGCGTGCAGGTAGCGTTATCTAAATACCTGACGATAACACCGTCGGAATAGTTCCCTGTAGGAGCACAAGTGGTTAGCGCCACGTCAGTAAAGACACCCGTTGATGTAGCTAGTGTCGTGCCGTTTAGAAAGTAGTTGCTTATTACGCCCATGATTTAAATTTAAGTACAGTCACATTCGGTTACGCTAATACTTACCGTAGCTACAACGCCAGTAGTTACAACAGGAAGGATTCGGCTACACACAGAAGCGCTGCTTCGAGTTGTTATAGTTTGGTAGTCAGTAGCTCCGCCACTACACGTCGTATAGCTAACCACTACACTAGCTGACCCAGAGTTGGTTATGAGATACTCAGTGCAGGTACCTGAGCCACATACGCAATCGCAGCACGCGTCCTGTGGTTTAGTACCGAAGCACAACGCAGCAGCTGTCACCTTCCTGTAGTCCCAAATTAAATAGAGGTAGCTATCGTTAGAGTTAACCATATCAAACGATGCCGAGTACTGGTTAGGGGCAAGCGTACTGTCAATGGGTGTAGCAGAGGAAGCCGCACTAAGAAGGGACGAGATGTCAGCCTCGGTATTGCTGTATAACGTATTACTTCTCAAGTACTTGAACCCATCAGAAGCGATATCAAAATCGTAGTCGTCAGGCTGTATCTTATTGGAGATAAGTTTTACAGAAGCCGTATCCGATGGGATAATATTAGCGCCCTGAGAACCTGTGATAACAGTGTACTGAGAAACTAGCGGGAACTCAGCCGCCGAAGAGAACTCCATTTGTTCAGAGTGAAGGGCAGACTCAAATACTCCGCTGTCGTCAGTCCATCGATACTGGTTATGGATAAATTTCTCGGCGTCACTAAGCGAGGTCACACCCACCTGTATGATAGTAAGGGGCACCTCGGTAGGGCACTTCACTGTTATACCTAAGACAATTGGATTTGACCCGCTATTAACGAAGTCTAAATCAAGCTGAGTAGCCGCGACGGAGTTTTTGTCTATCGTAAAACTTCCGTTGGTACTAGCACTACTCACTGGTGTTGTGACGGCTGAATTGTACGTAGATGTAATATCAAAAGTATCACCAGAACTAATCTGAAATACGGTATACGAAACAGTGACGTCACCCACCAGCTCACCCAGGTCGTAGCATAAACTAAGACCAGCGGGAGGTACAGTAATTCGTTCCGTGATACCACACTCGGCGCACTTAATAGTAGATGGAAGTTTTTGTGTGTTGCTACTCAGAACGTACTCGTTCATATAAGGGTCAAATCCCCCAATCTTTTGCGTATTAAAGCTGGAGATAAACAAGTCCCTAAACCAGCTGCGCATACCCGCCTCAGAGATAACCTCTAGGCTTTCGTTCTGCGCTGCCGAGCCCGTTAAATGGATGACGGCCCCTCGCTTGGCGTCAGTGAAATACTTATGCGGTCCCCACTCAGCGAAGCTCTCTGGGTTATTGCTGATACCGAACTTCTCGATACGTGATATCTGAGTACCCAGCACCTCAGGTACGGAAGTAAGAGCGCCACCGCCCGTGCTATCGGAGAGTAAGTTCTTACCCGCTAATACGTACGATATCTTGTCCTCCTGAAGGGTAAGGATGTCAGTCTCTCTCGCAAAGAGTTTCTCTACAGGACCAAAGGATTCCTCTAGTGGTTTAAAATTAAGCAGACCTAAGTTAAACTCGTTGAGTTTATTGACGTTAGACTCGTTATTAAAGACACCGCTATACGTAAGGTCAGCAAAACGGTCAGCCTCCTTATAGTCCTGTGCGCTTACCGAGGTGACACGGTTACCTAAGTTAATAGCTTTACCGATAATCGAGTCACGTACCTTATAACTTTCTACGCCGTTACCAAAGGAGATACAATTAAAGAACTTAAGGTCTATAAGAGCTGGAGTTGTATTGGATTGGTTCTGAGAGATACCACCTCCCGCATGGAACCCCCCTGTAATAGGGTAGGACACACTCGACTCATACCATATATCAGGTAAAGCGTCAGAGGGGAGCGTCTCAAACACAATAGTGTCGTCAGCCGTGAATATCTGCCACCTAGTACGAATCTGAGATTGCTTTCTGTCGCTACTTCCGCACGCCTCCGTTCCGCGAGTAACCCATTTAATAACACTTCCACCCACAGGTTTATACCACGTGCACTTTAGGTCGTATACATTTTGGATATTAGTTGTCTGCCCTAAACCGTAGTTGTTAGCGGTAGTAGTAGTGACACCCTCATAATCAAAAGTCAACTCCTCCGTAGTGTCGCCGCCTACTTCCTGCGTTCCGTCGTTTAAAGTGGCTGAGATATTATCGCCCACAAACCAATCCACTATATCAGTATAATCCTGAGAGGCTACCCATACTTTATTTAACGTATATATCCTGCGGTTGCACCCGTTAGCTTGACCATCGCCTCTACCCCTTCGCTCAAATGTCTGGTTTAAATTAAGTATACTTCCAGCGGGGATAGCCATACTACTGCTGAGACCTTCGTACACCTGAAGTGGAGCATCGTTACTAGCGTTTGCAGTTGTAGTTTGTAGAGAGGGGGTGCCTGTAAAGAAGGCGTTCTCTGTAGTAACCACATTAACAGCCGCTGAGCCTACCTTCATATAGACTCCACTAGGTACAGTATCTACACCTGTAACAGTAATAAAATCTTCCTGCTGTGCTTTCTTCTCTAGTACAGTGATGTACTCACACGAGGAGACGGCGCTGTCAACGTCACGCTTTACTATAAGCCTATCCCCTGTCTGTACCTTTTGTGCGTTCTCTCCCTCCAGTAAGAAGTAGGTGTTGTTAGTAAGGGCCTCGTTAAAGAATATACTGGAGTATACCGTCTCGTAGTTCTCTCGGTCAGGCTTGATAACAAACTTATATCGTGTAGCAAAAGCAGGGGGCAGCTGCTGCGTAGGTATAGTCGCCTTGATATAGTTTTGGTCAACAGAGTTAGCACACGGAACGTGGATGGTATTGTTCGGACTAACCAAAGCTGTAGTAGCTCTGTTGTAATCGTCCATATACACAATCCCTACCTCGTAATCACGGTTACTATGAAGGCTCGTAGGGTTGCTTACCGACCTGTACTGTAACTCGTTAATACTAATGTTGTAGTACTCAAATACATTTAAGCTGCTATTGGGCGTTGTTTGATTATTTACAAAACGCATAGCAGGAAACTGAAAGCTAATTACGTTTCCGTTAATAGAGGTAACGATAGCCTGCTCCAACGCGTTGATACCACTAGAGTATTTATACGAAGGGTCAGGGTTGCCTCCCCCTATCGTAGGTGGTATTGCACAATTAAACCTATCGGTAAACGTAACCCCATCGCACGATGTTTCAGCAGGGTCTGCGGCGTAAACAGGCAGGATGTTGGTGTTGGTTCCTATCTTTTCCTGGAAGTCAGCGCTGTTAAACAAAGCGTCTAAACTAGCGAAGTCCTGCTGTAACGTATAAGAGAAGTTTACTGTCACCCCCGAAGTCTGAGCCTTACCTCCAACGTTAGCGGGAGCGGCAAAGCTCCATTGAGCGTGGTTAAGAGTAATACCAAAATCTATGACCGCGCCAGAAACAAACTCCGAGTTAAGTATTACGGAGCTAAAATCTACATTGAGCACCCCGTTCGATACGGTCTGCTGAGTTTGGTCAGGGTCAATAGTGTATACACCGCCACTTGTAGTCGAGTCGTCAACTAAGTCAAAGACGCCGCCTTCCCTAGATATACGCTCTACCTCGTACTCAAGTTTAATTGGGTAGCCGTTCTGACTTAGTAGATTATACCCATCCACATAGTTGCCATACACCAAGCGGTTACCCATAACGGTTTGCGCCTTAGCAAATCGAGGTACGTTGTCATACAGACGTAATATCTCAGACGACGGAAGTAATGTAAATATCTTATTGTTAGAGAAATTAAAGGTGACGGGCTCATTGTCAGGGTACCCAAGGTCAGCTTTATTAATCTTCTCGATAACCTTGATGGTACTGCTGTTCATCTCCTTGAACAACAGGTCAATACCCACCACTAAAGGACCGCCTGAGTCGAAGGTAACAGCACAGGAATTAGTAGAGTTAACCATACCCTCATTGAGGTAAGACTCTATACTTAAGTTATACCCGTTAGGGATAAAAGAGGGAGCCGTAAACTGAGAGGTAGCCGAGTACTCGTTGTCCTCGTACTTATAACGGTAAGCGAAACAGATAAACCGCTCCTCCATAAAGTTCTCCTCGGCGATACCAGGAGCCTGGAAGGGCAATATCGTAGGCGAGTTAATAGGTGGTCTCTTAATGACAAGAATAGACTCATCTGAGAACTGGTCTGTATACACACCGCCAACCAGGTCAGGGTTAGTGTAGTCCTTATCCACGTTGATACGTCGAGGCGCGTTGTAGTCGTCAGTAAAGAACAGTAGGTTGTCTACCAAGTCAACGCCTGTGATGAGATGCTTATCGTCAAAGTTCAGCGTGGTCTTTGTGCCTGACCCGTCGTTGATACTTATGACATGGTACACAAGGGACTCGGTGATGGCGTTGTACGAGACAATAAGGTCTAGCTTATTGGTGGGGTTGTTTATATTTCCTGTCTCACCTGACGCCGTGTAATTAGAGTCATGGATAAACCAGTAGATAGTCTCGTTAGCTCCGTCAGCATACGAGCCAATACAACGCGCTGCTGCGCTTAATGAAGTGCCGTTATATGTGTCAGATACATCGATAAACTTAAGTGTTGTAAGCCGCGTATTGCCCTTGGTATTTTCTACTGAACCCACCTCAGAAGCTTCAGTAGAGCCCAACCGAATATTCAACGCGTCTATATACTCACCATTGGGAACGAGTCGCTCGTCCAATGATTTGTTCATACGACCCTGAACAAAGTTTCTTACAATATTTGCCATGTTACTTCAGCCACTTGTCCCGTCCCCTAAGATTCATAAGCAACCTACCTGGGTGGATATTACTAATTCTAATCTTAGCATTACGAAGCAATGCTGACTTGTTCTTCTTAGCGCGGTTGACCACGTACTCTTGAACGCCCAACTTAGAGTTGAGGATAGCGTACTGGATATACGCGTACACGTACTCCTCGAATAACTTGTTGACCATAACCTGGCTGTCGTCACCGCCCATCATACCGTCAGAGACATACTCCAATACCACGGACTCACCTGATACGCCAGAGCTGAAGTTAATAACACCTGACTGCTTATCTATAGCGAAGGTAGGGTTGGCGTTAGCCGTCTCTGTATTGAGCCCATAACGCCCCCCGATACCGTAGTCAAAGTACCATAGCCCGTCAACACACCAGCCCTCTGAGTTGTTGTACGCGCTGTTCTCGTTGAGGTAGATAGTCCGCTTAGAACCGCTAATCCTATCCATATCGATAGGTGAGTTCTCTGGCTTTAGGACGTTGCCCTGCTCATCGAATAAGATTCGCAGGTTGTTGTCCTGTAGGTAAGCACCACTCCAGTTAGTCTGGATGTTCTCACTCAAAGGATACAGCAATCCATTTCGGTACGTAGAGATACGTACCCAGTTAACGTAGTCCTGTGGCAATACAAAGCGCAGCTGGTCAGAGACAGTGAGTTGCAATATCTTAATCTCCTTAAAGGCGTCGTAGTTCAATTCTTGTACCGCACGCTTAGCGTGGAATACAATCTTATAGCGCTCCTCGTTATTAATCAACGAGTGGTTGCCGTTATACATCAACAAGAAGTTCGTTACGATATCGAACAACGAGACGTACTGATAGCTGCCCCAGTTAGCATCCTCTGGATTGGCGCCGCCATTCTCATAGTACTGATAGTCAGATATATAACCCATTATCCTTGTTGTTGGTCGTTCTGTACCTCCTCACTGTTAGCGTACTGATACACGTCACCCTCGCGAATAGAGATACCACACTGCTGCAATATACGATTCACCAATCGGTACTCATCGTCAATAGCTAGCTCAAAGTCTTGATAGCCTGATACATTAGGGTTGAAGATAGGCTCGCCTTGAGTAACAAGTGAGAACGTCCACTGCGGAGCTTTAGGATAGCGGATGTACTGACACTGGATAGAGTTAGCTGTGTTAAACGACGCGGGAAACACCGTCATAGTGCTACCCTCGGTGGTATAAGCAGGGTAGTGTATAGAAGGAGCCGTCAACTGCGATGTGTTTAGCAATGTGATGTTGCTATGTGTAACGTACTCAGCCTCACCACGTAACGTCCGTGGTGTCGTGGCCGTGTCATAACACAGTACCTTATTTAAAAGGTAGTAGTCATCGCCTGTAGTGAGCTCCGAGGGTAGCGAGAAGGTGTTGTCCGCTACGTTAGCTAAGTCATTAGTGACAGAGAAGAAATCAATTACCTCGATAAGGCTCTTTGCAATATCAGCGTACCCTGTACCTGATTGACGAGCGTTCTCTTTATTGAGCTGCTTATTATAATCCGAGAAGTACTCATCGAATATCTCTAACTGTGCCTGCTTAGCGAATAAGTTAAAATCTGCTGGTGATATATACCCGTAGTTGTTCTTATTCAGTATCGACAGGACAGTGTTTCTGACTGAGTTTATCATAGGTCAACCTTTGCTCAAAGATAGCCAAAAAAAAGGGGCCGCTATTTTTGCTTGCGATGAAGCGCAATGAGAAAAAAAAAGAGGGACCTAAGCCCCTCCTTTATTTCTATTTCCTTAAATATCAAGGAAGAATCGCAATACCAGTAATCGCAGTGGGAGGTGTAGGTTTACTCTCTACCTCTCTCCAGTTACTAGCTAATGCCATTTGTACTTGCTGTGTCATAAACAGTTTCC
>ERZ887942.1007-NODE-1007-length-20918-cov-6.699276_pt1 | contig 20918 bp, 25 predicted proteins | sample MGYA00521099_ERZ887942 | MGnify/ENA primary metagenome ERZ887942 (study PRJEB32303, sample SAMEA104408605) | aquatic metagenome | biome: Brackish water; feature: Pelagic; material: water | place: Baltic Sea | collected 2014-06-07T06:48:00 | depth 16,251 m ...
CCGGCTTGATGGTTCACACCGATCAAGGCAGCCAATACGGATCGCGGGCCTATCGCGATAACCTCGATTCAATCCAGGCCCATCAAAGCATGTCACGGCGGGGTAATTGTGGGAATGGAGGAAACGGGTAATGATAGATTTGTAACGAATAGATAACAACTGACCGAAAAGAACGAACGCGCATCGATTAACACAGGAAAGCAATTCTTACGGGGAATCTATAGGCCGTTGTTCTCAGGTGATTATGGCAGCTTCCAATCCGTAGGTCACGCGTTCGAGTCGACCTAACGGCGGAATTCCGTGAGTTGTTTTCGCACTCTCGCTGGGTGATGTTCCGATCCGATGAAGAAAACTCATGTTCTGGTTCTAATCGTTTTATCCGTGGCACTTTCGGCCGTCGGACAGGACATCAATTATTCCGACCTGTTTAGTCCGGTCCATGGGTACCACACCCAGGAACTCAACGATCCGTTCACTCGGTTGATAGCGGATGTCAAATCCGGGAAACGCGAACTCGACAACAGCAGTTCAAAGGCATTCATCGCCAGCATGCTGGAACATCTCGACGTTCCAGCCAGTTCCCAATTGCTGATTTTCTCCCGGACCAGCCTTCAAACGCGGAGAATCTCGGGGAGCAATCCCCGGGCTGTGTATTTCAACGAGAACGTCTACGTCGGGTATATTCCCGGCGGAAGTGTCGAAATCATTTCGCTCGATCCCGAGCTCGGAGGAATCTTCCATATCTTCGACAGACCGAAAAACGACGCAAAACCGGTGTTCGAACGAGGAGGAGGGCTCTGCGTGGATTGTCACTCTGTCGCCAAGACTCGGCGCGTTCCCGGGCTCTCGACTCGGTCGGTGATTCCCGGTGCCAACTGGGGCAAACTCGTGGCATTCAGCGACAACCAGATGGGCCATCAGATTCCTCTCAGCGAGCGTTTTGGCGGCTGGCATGTGACTGGGGATTCGGGGATCACCGACCACAAGGGTAACCTGACCGGCCAGAGAGTCGGTGGAAAGATCGTCACCGAGGTGATCGAGCCAGGCACTGAATTTGATTGGTCTGCGTATCTCACCGAGACCAGTGATATCCTTCCGCACCTGATCCTCGAGCATCAGGCAGGATTCATGAACCTGGTTTTGGAAGCCACCTACCGGGCGCGGACCTATCAGCATATCGGCAAAGGGGAAATCAAGCCGGAACATGTTGCGGTGCTTCACGGCCTTGCCGATGAACTCGTTCGCTACCTGCTGTTTGCCGACGAAGCGAAATTTCCGGCAGGTGGAATCCGAGTCGACCCGCAGTATCGCGAGGATTTTCTCGCTGATCGCAAGGAGGCATCGAACGGGATCTCGCTGAAGGATCTTGACCTGGAAACTCGGATTTTCAAACACCCTTGCAGTTACCTGATCCACAGCGACGTCTTCCAGGCGACTTCCGATCTCTTCAAGCAGCGCGTTTATCAGGTTCTCGGCGAAGCGCTCAGTATCGAAAAACCAAATCCGGACTTTGCCTATCTTTCCGTCACAGAAAAGGAGGCGATCCGCGGCATTCTCCGGGAAACGCTCAGCGATTTGCCGGGCGGCTGGTGAACGACCTGGCAGCCTGGAAAAAAGGTCAGGGAACTTCCGGCATCTACTGGATCCCCGTGTTGCGTATCAATTCGAGCTTGATCCTGCAAGGATTCTGACGACTATGGGAGGATGAGAATCGCTTTGGCCCTAGTATCCCTGATCGGAGCGGCGTCGCTTCACGCCGCAGAACCCCTGATTGTTCCTGATTGCGTCATATGGTTCGAAGACCTCGAGAATCTCGACGCGATCAAAAAGGAAGCAGCTAAAGAGAACAAGGCTGTCTCTTTTCTCCTGATGGAACCGGGCTCCACGTGAGGCCCTTCCAACGCCGCCAGTTTGACGGCAATCAAAGCAATTAAAGATGACTCAATAATCGTGTTCATCGATGGCTCGAACCTCCACCTCACACCGAAATCGGTTGTGAAGGCCATCGAGGATGCTCCCTTAGTGGCCACTCCGATCGTGGCCGTTTTCGATTCTGCCATTGAGAAGAACCTCGGCGTCCTTGGATACGGTGACATCCGAAAACGCGACGGTTTAAAGAATCTAAAGGCAAAAATCGCTGAGTTGCGCGGCACTGATGATAAAGTGACCAGCAGCCCCGAGGCCGGCAATAAGCAAATCGCCAAGCTGACCAGGGAAAAAACGGAATAAGTCTTTTTCGTTGAGTCCGGAAAGTGATGGAGCGCGCCTGGTTTGAGGCGCTGAGATTTTCTCTGGATAGATCGCGGCAGGGCCATGAATCGTCCGATGTTTTTTCTCTGCTTGTCGGCATTCGGGTTGTAGCCGTCATTAATTCATGAAGATGGAGATCTGTCAGATTGTCTCGCCTCAAATCAACCCGACTAATGTGAAAGCGGATCGAGCATTCGCAACAGTGGGGCTCTTTGTGGTGGCGCTTGCTTTCTTGACTGCAGTGAGAACTGCCGGCGCAGCCAAACCTGCTGAGAATCGGGAAGAGCGGCGGGTTGCCTCCGAGGCTGATCGACTGAAGAACTGGCCCAACTTGTTGGGGCCAGCGGCCAATGTTTCCCCAGCCACCGGCCTGTTGAAGGATTGGAACGGCGAGACAGGCGAAGGAATCAAGTGGAAGACCCGGATTCCGCTGCCCGGCTACAGCTCGCCGATTTATTGGGATGGAAAACTCTACCTAACCGGTGCCAACGCATCGACCCGGGTCGTCTATTGCATCGATTCCCAAAGTGGTGAGATCATTTGGGAGAGACACGTGAAGAATATTCCCGGATCCCCCAAGAGTGTTCGTATCAGTGAGGGCGCTGGATACGCGTCGTCGACAATGGCGACAGACGGTGTTCGGGTTTTCGCGAGCTTTGCGAATGGCGATCTTGCCGCCCTCGATCTCGAGGGAAGCCCGATCTGGTCGAAGAATCTCGGGAAACCGGAAAATCTCTACGGCCACGCTTCGTCGCTGGTAACTCATGGCGACAACCTGTTGATTCAGTATGATCAGGAGAATCTCGGATATGTCGCGGCTTTGGATGTGGCGACCGGAAACGAACGCTGGAAGACGGAACGGGATTTCCGCTCTTCTTGGTCGATGCCGCTGGTCGCTATGATCGGCGATCACGAGGAGGTTATTCTCGCGGCCGAACCGACCGTGGTTTCCTACGATCTGAAATCCGGCAAAGAACTCTGGCGGCTCGATTGTCTCAAATACGGCGAGGTGACCGCAGTCCCGGTCTACGCTGACGGGCTTGTCTACGTTTCTGCGGATTCTGCCAATCTCAGCGCGATCGACGTGAAGACTCAAAAGATTGTGTGGGAAAGCAGCTTCTCCAAGCCCGGGGTCTCCACCCCCCTGCTTCACGAAGGACTGCTCTACTGTGGGGCCGACGACGGTGCCTTTGCCTGTTTCGATGCGAAAACCGGAGAAGAACTCTGGACCGAATACGCGGATGACGGTTTTTATGCCTCCCCGATCCTGGCGGACGGCAGAGTCCACCTGCTGGACCGCAGCGGGACGATGCACATTCTCAAACCTGGCCGCGAATTGAAGATTCTCGGGCAGTCCCACCTCGGAGAGGAAGCTTCCTGCACCCCGGCAGTGGTCGGTGACAGCTTCTACATTCGCGGACTGAAACACCTTTTCCGAATCGGTCCCTGATTAAAGTGGACATGGAAGACCTAGTATGCGATTCGGCCTGCTTTCGAGCGCCCGGGCGAGCGAATCAGTTTCACTTTGCACACCGCAAAGGCATTCCGAAACGGCTGGTTTCGAAGGCACAGACCATTTGCCTTTCTGCCTTTCGGCGGATTTTTCACGTAAACGAAAACATTGGCGAGCCCGCCGGATTCGCTGATAAGAATCGATTCATCAAGAGGACGTTCATCGCCGTAGGAGTTTTTGCTGTCGTCGAGTGGGAGAAGACGACGCTCAGGCTTTGTGACTTCGAGCTTTCAGCTCGTCTCACGGCTCAACTATTTGTGGGAGCCCGAGGTGGAGCGCAGACAGCCTAAGGCAAATGTCTGGCAGGGTTTTCACGAGTCAATAGGGTACGTTCGTTGAGGCAACCCTATTGGTTCGTGAAATGATTCGAGGAAGAATGATGCGTTTGAATGCCGAGAGCATTTGGCTGAATACCTTTGTCAAAATTTGAAAAATGTTGACTGGACCCCACTGATGACTCAAATTTTTCACCCTTTCTCCCCCTGAATTCCCTCAAACCCGGCCGGACCAACGCGCCGCTAAAAACCCTTGAAAAACCAAATTCCTATCAATGTGAATGAGTCGCATTATTCGATTCAACTTCCGCATGGGGGACTCAAGCAAAGTGGAGTGGGCAAAGACTGCTCGCGTTACAGCCTCGAAGAATACCTCACTCTGAAACGAGTGTCCGTCCTGATTGAAAATTAATAACAAACCCGATGAATATGTTTCCCGATAGCATTCTAGAACGTTTGGAAAAAGGTGGCGTCGTTGCCGGCTTTTCCCTGGACCAAGTCGAACACGCCGTCCCGCTTGCCAGAGCCCTGCTTGCTGGCGGTATAGACGCGATTGAACTGACCTTGCGCACTTCGGTTGGGATGGATGCTGTGAAAGCGATCTGCTCCGAGGTGCCCGAAATGCTGGTGGGCGTCGGGACAATCCTAACTCCCGAGACAGCGAGAGAAGTCAAAGAAGCGGGAGCCGATTTCGGTGTTTCCCCCGGCTTAAATCCAGAGGTGGTTTGCGCCGCGCAGGAGGCGGGGCTGCCTTTTGCTCCAGGCATCTGCACGCCTTCCGATGTGGAAGCCGCGATTACCCTGGGTTGCCGTTTCGTGAAATTCTTTCCTGCCGAAGCCTCCGGCGGCCTGAAATATCTACAGAGCATGGCAGCGCCCTACAAGCATCTCGGGATTCGTTATTTCCCCCTCGGCGGTTTGAATGCCGACAACATGAATGATTACCTGGCAGATGACATCGTTCCCGCAGTAGGCGGATCGTGGATCGTCAAAAAGGATCTAGTCATGAAGGAAGACTGGGATGGAATCACAGCGAGCGCAGCAGAAGTCCTCGATCGAATCAACCGATAAAAAAACATGAAGCCCGTCGTTACTTTTGGAGAAATTATGTGTCGACTCGCATCGCCGGGAAATCTTCGACTGCGTCAAACACGCGAGTTGGAAGTTACCTATGCGGGAGCCGAAGCCAGTGTCGCAGCATCGGTCTGCAACTTCGGCGGTGAGGCGCGATACATTACGGCACTGCCGAAGCACGCCTTGGCCGAAGCGACGATGGATTCGCTCCGCGCCGTTGGAATCGACACGAAATTCGTGAAGCGAACGGACGCTGGTCGTCTCGGAGTTTACTTTCTCGAAACCGGGGCCAATCAGCGACCTAGCAATGTCATCTATGACCGTGCTGATTCGGCCATCGCGACCACTCCAGCGGAGCAGTACGACTGGGATGCAATTTTCGATGGGGCACAATGGCTTCATCTCAGCGGAATCACCCCTGCCCTTTCAGAAATAGCGGCGCAGGCGACCCTCGTGGCCGCGCAAAAAGCACAGGCGGCAGGGGTTCAGGTTTCGATCGACCTCAACTTCCGTAAGAAACTCTGGGACTGGAATCCTTCCCAGTCAGCAGGTGATCTGGCCGAAGAAACGATGCGTGGAATCCTGCCTCATATTGATGTGATCATTGCGAATGAGGAAGACTGTTCCGACGTTCTTGGAATTCTTGCGGCCGAGACTGATGTTGAAGCAGGAGCATTGAACACGGAGCGATATCCCGACGTTGCCCGGCAGGTCGTCGAGCAGTTCCCGAACGTAAGCAAAGTTGCCATCACCCTGCGCGAGAGTCTTTCAGCAACCCACAATAACTGGGGCGCAATGCTCTACGTTGCCGCGAACGATGCCCCCTATTTTGCCCCGCTTGACGGCGAAGGAAATTATCAGTCCTACGAAATCAAAAATATCGTCGATCGCGTCGGCGGTGGTGACTCATTCGCAGGCGGCCTGATTTTTGCCCTTACAACAGCTGAGCTCAGCGAGCCTCAGACTGCGTTGAGATACGGAGTAGCTGCCTCTTGCCTGAAGCATTCTATCAAGGGCGACTTCAACTTTTCCACTCGCTCTGAAGTCGAATCCCTTATGGGCGGTTCAGCATCCGGACGTGTCGTTAGATAACCACATCGAAAAACACACCCACCATTAGTCTAATGACTTCATACGCAAAAAACGCATTTCTCTTTGCCACCATCGTCGCCATGGGAGGATTTCTTTTCAGATCGGTTTACGCCAATATTGACGACAATTTGAAGTTCAAGTTGGGTTTCAGGAACCGGTTCCTGAAGCGCCCCTATTTCCCATCGAAGTTCACGCGGTCCGGCTTGGAGATGTTGCGATTGTCACCAATCCCTTCGAACTGTATCTCGACTGCGGAATTCAAATGAAGGGCCGCAGTCCAGCCGTGCAAACGTTCGTTGTTCAACTTGCGGGCAGCGCCTCTTATCTCCCAACCGAGCGAGCCGTTCGCCAGGGCGGTTATGGTGCCTTTGAGAAAACGTGTGTCGTCGACCCAAAAGCGGGAGACCAGATCGTTGCGGAAACGCTAGACTTGCTGAAATCACATTGGGATTCCGAATAGACAGGGTTTGTTTGGCGAACTTTCGCTGTTGTATTGTGAGATGTGGGTTCACAAAGTAGAAAGCATTCGAATTGGTGGGAAACATCCAAGATGGGGCGAGTCGTCCCACCTCGGACACATTTTGGACTCGCATCTTCCGATCGAACAGGGTCTGTTCGATGAATCAATAGGGTTGGATCGTAAAAATTGATAAGGGCTGAAGCCTCCCCTTCCCTACATTCTTCAAATCAAACAAATCCGTGGCGCAATTCACCTGCAAATTTCGGCGACATACCTGGCTGGTGGACTCATAATTGTGAACGATTAATCCAAACGAAATGAAACCAATCGTCCAAATTTCTCTCGATCTCACCAATATTAATGAAGCTCTCGAAACGGCTACCCTCGCGCGTCGAGCAGGAGTGGATTGGCTGGAAGCAGGCACGCCTTTAATTTTAGCTGAAGGACTTCACGGCGTCCGCGCGCTTCGCGAGGCCTTTCCCGATGCTCCTGTTGTGGCGGATTTAAAGACGATGGACGGCGGCTATTTGGAGGCTGAAATGATGGCGAAAGCGGGAGCAACGCATGTCGTCGTCATGGCCCAAGCCCACCCCGAAACCATCAAGTGTGTGGTTCAGGCAGGTGCAGATTTTGGATGCGAAGTGATGGGCGACAATTTGGGTTACCCCTCAATGGTCGACGGAGCAAAAATTCTTGAAGACCTTGGTTGCGGCTATGTTATTCACCACATTGGATACGACGAGCGCCGTGGAATCGCAGCAGCCGGTCAGCGAATGCCGAGCCCGCTTGATGAACTTCGGGAAGTGGTCGATGCGGTGAAGGTTCCGGTTCAAGCCGTCGGAGGACTGAGTCTGGAACAGGCGATCGAATGTCCAAAATTAGGAGCGCCGCTTGTCGTGCTCGGCGCTCCCCTAACAATCGATGCCGATGCGTTTAAGACGGCTGATGGTGATCTCGAAGGATCGCTTCGCATGATTTGTGATGCGATTCACGCGCAAGATGTCCCTTCCTTTTAATCGAAGCGCTTCCCACTTTTAACATGAAATCAGCAGCTGTTGTTAACTACGCACCCGAAAAGGGCTCCGTCGAAATCCGCGAAATCGAACGGCCTGAGATCGGTTCAAATGATGTTCTCCTCGAAGTCGCCAATGTAGGCGTTTGCGGAAGCGACCTTCACCAATGGACGGCGGATCATTCCTGGCCGGTAAATTACCCCGTCGTGCTTGGTCACGAATTCGGCGGCCACATTGTCGAGATTGGAAAAGAGGTAGAAGGTTGGAACGAAGGCGATCGCGTCGTTTCCGAAACCGCTGCCATCATCAGCGAAAACAATCCGATGACGCGCCGAGGCCTTTATAATCTGGATCCCACTCGCAAGGGATTCGGCTACGGTGTGAATGGAGCGATGACAAAATACGTTCGCGTTCCGTCGCGCATTCTTCATCACGTGCCGGACGCCCTCCCCTTTGAACAAGCCTGCCTCACTGAACCGTGTTGCGTTGCCTACAGTGCGGTGGTGAAAAATGCGCGGATCGAACCGGGGGATCGCGTCGTTGTGTTAGGCCCTGGAACCATCGGAATTCTCTGCGCTGCGATGGCTCGACTCTGCGGAGCTGAGGTCGCCATTGTCGGCCTCGAACAAGATGCGCATCGCCTTGAGATCGCAAAACAATATGGATGCGAAGTCATCATCGGCGACGCAAAACCTTGGGCGCTGGAACGTGATGGACTGGGCTGCGATGGGGTGATCGATGCGGCGGGTGCCAGTGTCACCTTGAAGATCGCGCTCGACATCGTTCGGCCTGCAGGATGGATCAGTAAAGTCGGTTGGGGTCGTGATCCCTTGAATTTTAATCTTGATCCGTTGGTTCAAAAAAACATTAAGCTGCAGGGAAGCTTCAGTCACAACTGGCCTATTTGGGAACGAGTTATTGCGCTTCTCGCAAGTGGTCAACTCGATGTGAAACCGATTATCGGAGGCGTTTGGTCGATCACGGATTGGCACGAAGCATTCGAGAAAATGCATTCCGGCGGAGTTGTGAAATCTGTTCTGAAACCCGACTAACATACCCATGCCAAAACTCGCCGCATTTCCCAAAGCCTTCATGCAAGCCCTCTGCAAGGATGGCACGATGACTGTTTCTGAATGGATTCAACTCGCTGCCGACCTCGATATTCAGGGGCTCGAATGGTATGCGGGGTTCATCGAGATGGAGGATGAATCCAATTGGACCCGCTTTCGAACCGAGGTAGAGGACACGGGAAAAGTGATTCCGATGATGTGTTGTTCTCCCGATTTCACGCATCCTGACAAAGCGTTTCGCGATCAGGAAATCACAAAGCAAAAGCGCTGGATCGACATGACCCACGCCCTCGGCGGTAGTTTTTGCCGAGTGCTCAGCGGGCAACGTCGGCCTGAGTTAAGTATCGACGAAGGCGTCAAATTCGCTGCCGATTCAATCATCGACTGCCTGCCCTACGCGGAGGAACACGGCATCACCTTGATCATCGAGAATCACTACAAGGATGACTTTTGGGAGTATCCCGAATTTGCACAGCAAATGGACGTCTTTTGCCAATTGGTGGATCAAATCGATCACCCGAATTTCGGAGTGAACTACGATCCCAGCAATACCTACCTGGCGGGAGAAGACCCGATCAAATTACTAAAGCGAGTGTCCGATCGCGTCGTCACCATGCACGCGAGCGACCGCTATCTGGCTGAAGGAACCATCGAAGATTTGCGCAACGAAGAAGGCGGCGCCCTCGGCTACGCCAAACGGTTACGGCATGGCGAGATCGGCAAAGGCCTCAACGACTATGATGCCATTTTCACTGAACTAAAAAGCAAAGGCTTCGACAGCTGGATCAGTATCGAAGACGGCGTTGATGGAATGAATCAGCTCGCCCGCAGCGTTGAATTTCTGAAACGAAAAATCGCTCAGCATTGGAAATGAGATGCTTCAACTGTTCGCAACCAACTTATCCATAGTACGTTTCGCTCTGAAACAATCTGAGTAATTTTCGATTCGGTCTGGCACAATCCAGCTCCAGCTCTCATGAAAAAATTCTATCATCTCTCATTCGCCGTTGTTCTTGTAACACTAGCACAGCCAGTTTTTGGTCAGGCACCAACTACAGCAGAATCATTACTCACGCCGTTTGTTGAGCACTCAGAGTTGGCCGGAGCCGTCGGTTTTGTCATCGGAAAAGGCGGCGAACTCGCAACGGTTACAGTAGGCTTTGCGGACATCATTGCAAAAAAACCGATGGCAGCAGATTCTACCTTTTGGATTGCATCGCAGTCAAAGCCAATGACCGCCACAGCAGTCATGATGCTTGTCGACGAAGGAAAAATTGCCCTTGATGATCCCGTTGAGAAATACCTCCCCGAGTTCAAAAGTCAGATGGTGATTGCCGAAATAGATGACGATCACGTCCTGCTTCGGAAGCCCGTCCATCCCATTACAATTCGTGAAGTGTTAAGTCACGTCAGCGGATTGCCATTCAAATCAGCAATGGAGGAACCCACTCTGGACGGACTGCCTCTGAATTTGGCAGTTCGCAGTTATGCAGCTGCACCGCTCGCAACCGAACCGGGAACTCATTTCCAATATTCAAATGCAGGAATCAATACCGCCGCCCGTGTTCTCGAAGTCGTTTCAGGGATGAAATATGAAGATTTCATGCAGCGGCGGCTCTTCGATCCACTCGGCATGAATGATACCACATTTTGGCCGAGTGAAACTCAAGTTGAAAGGCTTGCAAAATCGTATCGGCCTAACAAAACCAAAGACAATCTCGAAGAATTTGGACTGGGCCAAATGAAGTGGCCTCTAACCGACCGCACGGGACGCTTTCCCATGCCGGCCGGTGGACTTTTTTCAACGGCAGAGGATACCGCAACGTTTTGCCGAATGCTTCTCAACGGAGGTGAACTCAATGGCAAACGATACATCAGCAAGGCTGCTCTTGCTGAACTCTCCCGCAAACAGACGCCTGATTCCATCAAAAACGGATACGGATTAGGCTTCTCAGTTGGTGGTGATTCGTTCGGACACGGTGGCGCTCATGCTACCAAGATGGATATCTTTCCTGAGCAAGGCATCGCTGTTATCTGGATGGTTCAGCACGTGGGATTTCCCGGAGAAGGTAAGAACGCACATGGCGTTTTTAAAAATTGGGCGATTCAAAAATTCGGAAAATAAAAAACCAAACCTCACTGATTCAGCGACCATTTCAAAACCAATTCGGCATCAGTCCAGACGCCTTCCCAGGAACTCCCCAAAATCACCGCGAGCACTTCTTTGTCGCCACGCTTTGCGGCAGCGATCAGACAACACCCCGCTGATTCAGTATAACCGGTCTTCATCCCGACGCATTCTGCATAGGAATGAATCAGCTCGTTGCTGTTTTCGATCTCGATCGTCTTGCCTCCTTGATACGTGAACGTTGTCTTCTTCGTTTCAACGATCTTTCGAATTTCTGGGTTTACCCAACAGGCACGGGCTAAAATCATCATGTCACTCGCAGTTGAATGCTGGCCTTCAACGGTCAATCCATGAGCTGTCTTAAAAACCGAGTTCTTCATGCCCAGCTCAATTGCCTTTGCCTGCATCACCTTCGCAAAATTTCCCTGACTCGCGGAATGGTCTCGCGCGAGGCATTTCGCGACATCGTTGTAGCTCCGAACCAACATCACCTCCAGCAGCTTTCCTTTCTCATAACGACTTCCTGCGGTGATCCACAAATTGCGCGGCGTCACCATTCCGTCGGTTTTTTCCACCATCACCATATTGTCCAAATCACCGCTTTCAGCAATAATCAGCCCGGTCAGCAGTTTCTGCGTGCTTGCAACGGATCGCTTCTCATCGACGTTTTTCGAAAATAGAACCGCCCCGGTTTTTACATCGACTGTCAGCGCACTTTTGGCCGTCAGTTTCGGCAGCGCACTTTTATCCTGAGCCGAAAGAATCGCGCACGAAAAAATCAGCACAATGCACACCTTGGAAATTTGAATGGTCATTTTGGGGGAATCTGATTCAGCGTATAATACGCCGTCGGCGAGTCGAGTGATTTCCCTCCGCTCGCCGATTTGATTCCCTTCGTCCGTAATTCGTGAACGTAGAATTCACGCAACCCATCCACCTTCAATCGCACGGTCAGTCCATCATTTGATACTACCGGAAGCTCGATTTTCAGAATCTGTTTTTGAATTTCATCGCCCCCATATTTTTGTGAATACTGATACGTGTAGTTCTCCAACTCGAATGCACCGGCGGCTAGAACCGTTTCGCGATCAACTGGCTGGGTGAATTTCAATTCAAATCCATCCGACTTCGCCCGCATTTCCTGGATCGCAAAAGGCGGAACCTTGGGATCATAATCAACGCGGACCAATCCGTATGAGCGGTTGCCCAATGACGACCATCCACGGTTAGTCATGCCAACAAAAAGCGGACCGTCATCCGAAAATTCCAACCGCAAAACTGCCGCTGGAAACCCACTCAAAAATGGAAAGCAGGCCCCCTGATACTCGCCACCCACTTTTTCAAGAAACACCCGATTCACCCCCGCGTTGGTAAATTCACCAATCAAAAGCTGTCCATCAAACGGTCCAAATTTTCCATCCGCGTCGATCAATTGAACGTCAGTTCCGCTCCGCCCAACTTTGTTGTAGGGCAACCACACTGCGGGCGGAACAAACTCCTTTGAACTTCTCAACGCCTGCGGATACGGCACATTTGCTTTTGGCATCTCAATCTTCATCGGCGATCCCTCAATTTCCTGACCTTTAGCAGATTCCTGATTTCCGTAAAAAACACCTTTTCGAAGATGATAAATCGGAGTGGCAGGAATCCATGTTCCCTGCTGGTCCGAGAAAAACAGATCACCAGCCGCATTGGCACCCATCCCACTAGGCGACCGCATTCCGAATGACTGAGGTTGAAACTTTCCGTCTTTCCCAATCGTTCCACCCCACCCACGCCAACCGTTGTGGTTGTTCGTGTGCGGCCCCATATCCAAATTCAGCGTCACCCAATACTCCCCTGCCTCATCAAGCTCCGGCCCGTAAGCATAAGCGTGGTAGGCCCCCGAAACATTCCAGCCGTCAGCCTCCGTCAGATAACCATCGGCCACGCCGTCTCCGTCTTTATCGCGGAGCCGCGTCACCTCGCTTCGTTGCGTTGTTAGCAAATCGTCGCCCTCTTTGGTGAGTCCGAGCGGCTCATGCAGTCCTGATGCGAACAGCGAAAATTTCACATCGTCAGGTTTATCTGAAAGCACTCCATCTATGATCCAAATATCCCCTTTGCGAGTAGCAACAGCCAGCTTGCCGTCTCCCATCCAGGCCATTCCACTGACCTCAAGGGCAACGCCATCACCCGGTTTCCACTCTTTCGAACGCGATGTCGATGGCGAGCTTGCCGTAAGGATTTCGTGAAAGTTATACGAATCCTGTGCGCCAAGATTTATACAGAAAGCCAAGCCAACAGCTCCCGAGAAAATCAGTTTTTGGAATCGAGAAAAAGTTCGAAATTCAAATTTCATTTCGAAAAATAGGTGAAAGTGATCGCACGGTCGGTCGCCTTGGTTTCAAATTCAACGCCCACCGGATGTATTGGTTTTGCAGGTTCAGCACCACCTTCAGCCCACCGAATCGTTCGCACCAGCTTGCCGTCTTCGCCTGAGAAACGCTCACTTACTTCGAGACCGTCTTCGGATCGAAGAAATGTCGGGTTGCCTTTTTCATCAAGTTCGTAACCACGGAATCGCATCGGTGCAGTCGACTTTTCAAATTCAAAAACCTCTTCTTCAAGTGGATCACCAAACGGCGCCGCCCGGGTAAAAAACGTATCATACCCGTCGAAGAATTTGCCCTTCCACACCAAAGCCGGTTGCCCTGATGCGCCATCAATCGCTATATTTACCTCTCCTGGGAACCCTACCAGAATAGCTTTCGTTCCGACCTTATTTAAAAATGTCCGCTGAATGATTGGGCGATCTTTCGGAATCAATTCGAACGCACCGCTCGCCCGATCTGGAAATCCTTCGGGGACGCCTTCACCGTTTTTGATGAAATTCCAAATCGCTCCAATTTGCGTTTCGGCATCACCTCCCGCTACATCCGGCACCATCGATTTCCCGCCGGGCCATAACGGCGGCATCAAAGTTCCCGGTCGATAGCTGGCCGGATTCAAAAGGTATTCACGAAACCACGACGGTTGCAGCCGCTGATTCAAATTACTGATGTCCATCGCCTGAATTCCCAACGACGCGCGTTCTTCCCAGCGATGACAGGTGATACAATTCACTCCGCCGTGAATGCCCAATAGCTTTTGTCCTGCTTCCAAATCTTCGACTTTTGCTATCGGTGTCGCGTCTGGATTGGAATCGATTTTCGAAAGCCACGCCGCCATTTTTTTTGCCTGCGCGGGATACTTCGGCATCTGTGTTTTTACATAGTCCCTAACCCGGCTTCCTTCGGTTCCTGAAAAAACAGATTCAATCCATTCCAGTTTCAGCTTGTGCCCGACCCCTGTCAGCGGTGGCGCAAGTCGCCCTGAGTCGCCCAAACCTTCGTCACCGATAAAAAACGAGTTCGTTTCCACAACCGGCCCGCCGATTCCATCACGTTCATGACACGCGTAACAATTCATCGCGGCCAAAGTCAGCTTTCCGTCGTCATCACTCGTCTGCTTTTCAGATTTCAGAAAGGCAACCAACGACTCCCGCTGCTTCTCAGATAGATCGTAAAACGGACGTCCTTCAGCCGGTTCATCCGAAAGGCAACCACCTCCAGCACCCGAAGAAATCGGCTTAATTAGTGCCGCCTTTTGCTCAGATAAACCATCGTGGCAAGACGCGCAGTTTAGTTTATTCACCCACTCGCCGCCTCGTTTGATCGCATCAAAATCAGCCTTGGTCCACGTCCTCACATCAAATTTCGTGTCGGGTACACTGGCTTGATCGTCCCATAGATGAGCTGCGATATCTGACGCCTCTTCCGGCAACAGCTGAATGTGAGGCATCCGACCATCGGGTCGAAATGTGCTAATGTTCCCCAAAAAATAGGCCAGCCCCTTCACATCGGTTTTCTTTCGAAAATCAGGATGAGAAATCGCATTCTCAAACTTCTCCAACTTTCCATGAGGCGAAATAAAATCAGGAGTCGCCGCATGACACGCGCCACATCCCTTTTCGTGATACATCGCACTTCCAGCCTCTGCATTAGTGTGACGCTGCGCGCGTATTTTTAATTTCGTTGGCCTCGTTCCCAGCCATGCCATCACATCAGTAATCGCCGTTTCACGTTCTGCCTCAGGAATCCCGTCAAACATGTGAGGCATAGTCGATCCTTTCCTGCCATTTTCGGGATCCTTCAAGAAATCCGCGACCCACTCTTTGCGAACCCGCAATGAAAGCGCCGCGAGATTCGGCCCCTTTCGTGGAACTTCGACCGCTGATCCTCCATGACAATTCGCGCAGCCCAATTCGGAATACAAAACCGCTCCGTCATCAAAACGCTCGTATCCGACAACGTGTGGTTCAGCTTTAAGAAATCCTGACACGAACAAAAGACCTACGAACCAACAGGGTATGTTCAACGAACTAATAGGGTACGTTCGAAACGGCTTTTCGATCGAACAGGGGTGGTTCATCGAACGGATAGGGTTGCTTCGTGAAAAGATCATTTCGTTTTTGCGAGACACGTTCCGATGTATTTCCGTGACTTATTTACTTCATCCGTGATCGCTCCCGCAGTCTCTAACATCGGCGTGCCACGCGGAGTCGGGTGCATGAAAATCTCAGCAACACCATCGAATTTGATATCACGAAGCGCCTGCACAATCGGTGTGTAATCAAGCGTGCCGCGTCCCGGAAGCTGCTCAAGCTCAATTTCTTTCTCGACGTGTTTTTTCGATCCGATCCCGTGTTCCTGAAAGTAGATGAACGGAATGTTTTTGTTCCCTAATTCACGGATCAAAACTGGAATGTCATCGATGTGATTGTGGAGATGATGTGGAGCAAAACTGAGCCCAAGCGCCGGGTGATCATTAAACTCCGCAAAATAGCGGATCGCATCAGGATGAGTGATCAACTGATTGGAATGGTTTTCGAGTGCAATCACCAACCCATGCTCTGCGGCAGCGTCAGCATGAGGTTTCATTTTTTCGAGGAATTTTTTGACCCCTTGCTTCGCCTCGTCCCCCGATGGCTCTTTTCCTTTGCCGTTTCCACACACCAAAATCTTTCCACCCAGTTTTTTCAAAACCGGCATTTCCGGCTGCAATCCAAAACATCCCAATGGGTAGCGCGTTGATACAGTCAGCGCAGTGTCGTGTTTTTTCAACATTTCGGCAACGGTATCAACTCCGATTTCATCCATCTCTTCCCGGTGAGTTGCATGCCCTTTTCCCCAAATATCGAGGCCGATCGAACCGCTCTTTTTCACCTCGGGAATGACACCAGCAAGCGGCAGATCGCCGTAGAGTGCTGACGAAAGCACATAGTCGATTTCAAATTTTTCAGCAGCCAGGGCGGATGCAAACGGAGCGCCCAATGTTGCGGCGGAAAGGGTTTTGAGGGTTTGACGGCGATTCATCTATACGATCATGCTGGATTTTCCAAAAAATGTCATTGCAGGAATCCTTCACAAGACATCAGGTTTTGACTCAACCCAACCATCGTCTTTTTTGCAAGGTTTTGCGGAAAATAATCGACTGATTGCGAGATTGTGATTGGCTCCGTGAGTGCTGATTTATTTATGAACGGTGTCTCTTTACTGTTTTCGTCGATTTCGATGCTGGTTCTAACGTCCTGCGCATCGATGCAGCACTGTAAACCGGAATAATTTCCCCTTCCTGACGAATCCCGGTTTACAAAAGTCACGAAGGCTTCACACGGCGAGAAGTATCCATTTTGGCAGACGAAATCCGCTGGCAAACCCGTGCTGTTGTTGCATGCGATGAACGGAATCAGCCCTCGAACGGCCGGACTGGCATTGAAAATCGAATCATGGGGCTATCGCGTTTATCTCCCCAGTCTTTATGGCCCCAAAGTCCTGGGCCAACCAGCCTACGGTTACGATAGCGCATTGAGAGCGAACGGATTGACGATGTTGAGTGATGATTGGGAAACGACCGATCCCGACCAGGCCGGCCCGATTTTGGATGACATTCGCGAGATGACGCGATGGATTAGCAAACGCGAAGGTGGAGTAGATGTCGCTGTTAAAGGAAATTGTCTTACTGTATTTTTTTACTGGCGTTTTTAGACGAACCTCAAGTGAAAAGGGTTGTCCTATGCCAACCGGCGACACCAATTAAGACCAATGCTGAAATTATGCTGCGTCTCCGGCAACCGGCAAAATTATCGAATGCATTGGGTATTTCTCAGGAACAATTGAATCGCGCCGTCGCCGCCCTGAAGAGCAACCCGTCAAAAAAGGTCTACGGATTTCACTATTTGAATGATCCACTAGCGCCGATCGAGAAATTTGAACGACTCAATGCGCACTTCGTAAAAAACGGTGTCGGAGATCAGTTCAAAACGTTCGTTTTTTCTCCAACAAGATTTGTCACAAGAGTCTCAGGATCAATGCCCTGAAGTTGGGCGAACCGTTCAAAGGCGTAAAATGTTCGCTCCCCATTCAACGGTGATCAATCCCGAGCGCGGCGAGGACCGGGAATGGTTTCGCGGCCGATTGAAGCCGATTCTAGCAGCAAAGTAGTCGCATTTCGCTCCCAAATTTGTTGAGAACTGGGAAGCAATGGCGAACCCCATTTTTTCGATTTGTTATAAAAATTCGAAAAAGGGGTTGTAAATGCTCTTTTTAACGGCATTGGTCAGCCGAATTCCCAAAAGGACCTCTGAAGCAGTCAGAGATTCCATCCCCCCACCCCCCAAATCTCCCCAAACGAACGAAAACAATCGTTTTCGAATGTTGAGCCGCTGCGTTGCCGCTCACGACCTGTCGTCATCCGACAGCAACCCCTCCGCCAGGACTGAACGTGATGATAAAATCCCCCTCAATATAATATCCGGCCTGACACTTGCCGTCTCTGCATGCGTCATCCTGCCCTCGCGCACAACCACTTCCGGCCAAAACTCTGCTTTAGTAAGAGAGGCCAAAACCTGGGAAGGGCGACACTACAAAAAAGGTGTCAACGCCCAATGCGCGAACTGGGTGACCACGGTGGTCTCAAAAACAGGGAAAACTCCCCCTGCCGGCTCATCGGCAGCCCGCTCGTGGATGTCGTGGGGCAAATCAGTCCCCATTAGTCAGGTCAAAGCCGGTGATGTTTTGGTTCTGAAAAACACTTACAAACCGAGCCCAAGCCATGTCGGAACCTACGTTGGAGACGGAGAGTTTATGCACCGTTCCACCCACGGTAAGCCGGTCAAGCTGACTCAAGTCTCGAAATATCAAGTCGCTTCCGTTCGGCGACTTTAGTCGGTAACTCCGGCCATTGCCTTCAGCATTTCAATGGCCGCCTCAGCGGCTTCACGACCGCGATTGAGTTCATCTCCAATCGTTCGGACTTGCGCCTGTTCCGCATTTTCGACCAGAAGCACCTCGTGGATCACCGGAATCAAATTCTCCCGAGCCGAAGCAGCAAGAGAATGGGTAATTGATTCTGCAATCAAATCCGCATGAGCCGTGGATCCACGGATGATAACACCAAGTGCGATCACCGCATTTGGGCGATTCGACGTCTTTCTGCAAAGGCTTTCGATAACCACCGGAATTTCAAAAGCTCCGGGAACTCGATGCAGATCGATTGTTGCATTCGGAAGCAGTTTAGCCAGCGTCTCGGTGGACGATTTGACGAGCGCGTCTGTAAAATCGGAATTGTAACGGCTTGCAACAATCGCGATGCGAGCATCGGAATTACTTTCCTCCGGCGTCGATGGGGCCGATTTTTGGGGCTCTTTTTCCCCCGATCCAAAAGTCATTTTCAGCATGATCGAAAAGGTATCACGCACTAAGCGAATCCTCAAACAAATGCCCCGCCCACGCGGCGATGATATTTGCTACGTATTTGGAGTCTTTTTTGTTCAGTAACAAATGATCTGCTCCGGGGAGCGACACGAAACTTTTCGGGTGTTTCGCAGCCGAATAAATATGACGCGCATGATCGATACTGACCGTTTCATCCGCAGGAGAATGCATCACGAGCAGCGCCCCTTTGAATTGGGAAATCCGCTCAAGAATCTTATGACTTTGGATATCTTCTAAAAATTGCTGTTTGATCGTGAATTTTCGCCCTGCCAAATCGACTTCCACCTCCCCTTCACTTTCAATTTTCGCTTTATCTTGCTCAAAAAGATGACTGATATGCGATGGATCCGAAGGCGCCCCAATTGTGACGACGCCTTTGAGATCCGATAATTCGCTAGTCGCAGCGAGCTGCCGCAGCCCCACCAAGGCTTTGCCCGATCAATAGTTCAACGGGTTTTCCGATCGCTTCAGAAACGGCCCTCGCAGCCGAAACCAAGTCCTGCACATTCGACGAAAAATTCGTGTTGCCGAAATCGCCATCGCTATTTCCCAGACCGGTGAAATCAAACCGGAGAACAGCAAATCCGGCCTGCGCCAAGTTTCGCGACACATGAGTCGCTGCGGCGATGTCTTTCGTGCAATTAAAACAGTGAGCGAACACCGCAATAGCATGTGGCGCATTATAATCAGAAACAGGAGATTCCAAAGGGGCCGCGAGGGTTTCACCTGCCTGATTCTGAAACTCAAATTTATTTGTGCCAGCACTGAGTTCATTTGGCAACTCCGCTTTTCCAAGCCAATTTTGAATTTCGTCCCCCGCATTCAATCCGGAAATCAATCGCTCTGGAATGGCTTCAACACCATGCAGCGCTCCCAGAACCATCCCAATCAGCATCCCTCGCGCGGCGGAATCTCCCCCGGCCATCGTGTTTTCGATCAGTGCGTTTTCGAATGAATCCTGATGCTATAGTAATACGAACAATGTCGCCGGAAACGCGTTCGGCATGTGGCAATCGAGACCCCGAGCAACCAGAGCCTCAATCGTGTCCTCCTCGAGCTCATTTCTCGCGTCGTCGACGCGCATTGGCCGGATCAATGTTAGTCCAGCTTTGCGCAGAGAGCGATAGTAGCCCCTCCTCAAGGCCTACCCCGTGAACAATACGATGGGTCAATGCCGCAAAAAACGCCGCAGCTTCAATTACGGCGGGATCTCCATGAGAAAACGCGGTTTGGGCCTTTGCGGCTTCAATGAACTCAGTTTGCTTGTCAGCGGCGGCAAATGGAACCAGCAAAGGCGCTATCCTCGAAGCACCTGCGAGATCATTTGAATCGGAGCTTCTGGATTCCAAAGTCGATTTTGTGGCTCCGTCAACATACCCGGGGTATTCCGCCAACCACATTGCTTTCCATCGATCGGTAAACGTTTCCATGCTAAACCTACCTTCAATGCTACGCATTAGCTCCAGAGTTTGGTCACCATAATGCGTGAAATCACCAGTTTGCTTTGCTTTATGATACTGGTTTTTTTCAGGAGAAATATAATCATTTACCCGACCGTGGGTAGACTCAATCTTCTTGGGATTATAAACCCAATGAACGCCCAGAGTAAGGGCGTCACCAACGAAACTGCCCAAAACCGCCCCTTTGATTCGTTGTTCGAGGGTGACCTGCTTTGCCATTGTCAAAATTGTGAAATTGCAGAAAACGATTGAAACGGAACGTTCAAACAATCCTTACGGTTGAAATGAGCCTTCCCTCTAAACACAAAAACCGCCGGGCGAAAATAACCCGACGGTTTTTGTCAACTTGCTCAGTGTTGAATTGTATGAGCCTAAATCTTTAACTTCAGCTCGTTGAACTCAGCTTGAAGCGAGTCGATTTCGACTTGAATCGCTTGCAGGCGGTTGAGAACAGCCCCGACGCTTCCGCCGACCTTTTTGCTCTTCTTGACGCTCTTCTGCTTGGGAGCAACAGCCTTCTTGCCGCCTTTTGCACCACGCTTTTTACCTGGAGTCTTAACTCCGGCACTCTTTAGCCAAGAAGCCACTGTAATCGGGTTGATTTTAAACTTTACAACCGCTGCAGATTGACCTCCACGACCGTTTGCTTCATTGTGTTTAATAACGAACGCAACAACCTTGTCTTTTTGATCTTGTGTATATCTAATAGCCATTATCTTATTGGGGGTTATGTAATTGTGCTTCCACCCGACGCGAAGATGGGGCAATCCCTCTAATTTTCAACCAC
>ERZ887942.1012-NODE-1012-length-20825-cov-19.530717_pt1 | contig 20825 bp, 14 predicted proteins | sample MGYA00521099_ERZ887942 | MGnify/ENA primary metagenome ERZ887942 (study PRJEB32303, sample SAMEA104408605) | aquatic metagenome | biome: Brackish water; feature: Pelagic; material: water | place: Baltic Sea | collected 2014-06-07T06:48:00 | depth 16,251 m ...
AGTGTGACACCCGTCGCGTAGATGACACCGGCGGTGTCCCGAATCCCGGCCATGACAGCAGCATCGATCGGTCCATCGAGTTCGATTACAGTCAGTGCGCTGCCTTCGGAACTATTGCGGGCGAGGGAAAGGTTGGCGATGTTGGCTTCGGCATTTCCAAGTGCGGTACCAATGACACCAACCATTCCGGGGCGATCGTCATTTTTAACGATGAGGAAATGTCCTTTGAAATTGATATCAACATAAAGCCTGTCGATTTCAACGATGCGTGGGGATTTGCCAATCACGGTGCCGGAGACGCGGAAGCGAGTGTCGCCCTTTTTAAGTTCGGCGACGACGAGTTCACTGTATTCGGTGGCCGCATTGATTGTGGATTCGATGGTGTCGAGGCCCATCTCTTTGGCGACTGCGGGAGCATTGACGATGTTGACCTGTCCATCGCTACGAGCTGCTTCGAGGAAGCTGGTGAGAACGCTGCGTGATATGAGAGCAGTGTCTTTCTCGGCAAGGGGGCCATGGTAAGAGACACGCAATGAATCGGGATTGTCCGGGCCGAGTTTGGCCAGAAGTTTGCCGAGCCCCTTGGCGATGTCGATATAGGATCCCAGTTCGCTGAGTGCGGCGGCATCCATCGAAGGCATGTTGATGGCGTTGCGGATTTCTCCGGTGGCACAGAAGTCACGGATTTGCTCGGCCACTTGGATGCCCACGTTTTCCTGGGCTTCGTTGGTGGACGCTCCGAGGTGTGGCGTAAAAGTGATGTGTTTGCCGAGGGTGAAGAGAGGGTGATCGGCTGAGGGAGGCTCGTTTTCGAAAACATCGAGTCCGCAGCCGGCGATGTGGCCGGAGTCGATCGCGGCCTTGAGCGCGTCTTCATCGATCAGGCCACCACGGGCGCAGTTGATGACAAGAGCGCCCTGGTTCATGAGGGCCAGACGATCTGCATTCAGGATGTGCCTGGTGTCCCCGGTCATTGGGACATGGAGGGTGACCACGTCGGCACCGGTGAGAGCTTCTTCGGGAGTGGCAGCGAGCCGGACCTTCATTTCGTCTGCGCGGGCCTGGGTTAGAAAAGGATCGTAAGCGACGATCTTCATATTGAAGGCCTGGGCACGTTTCGCAAACTCGGAACCGATGCGGCCCATTCCGATGACGGCGAGAGTCTTACCGTTCAGTTCGATTCCCTGAAAGGCTTTGCGGGCGGCTTTAAAATCTCCGGCAATGACCCCGGCGTGTCCCAGGGCAATGTTTCGCGCGGTGGCGCACATCAAGGTGAAGGCATGCTCGGCGGTGGAAATGGTGTTTCCAGTTGGAGTGTTCATGACGATGACCCCGTGGGCATTGGCCGCATCGCGATTGATATTGTCAACGCCGACTCCGGCTCGGCCGACGGCCTTGAGCTTGGTTGCCGCCGCGAGAACCTCCGGCGTGACCTTGGTCTGGGAGCGGACGATGAGGGCATCGTAGTCTCCAATAATTGAGATGAGTTCCTCGGGAGAAAGTCCCACCTTGAAGTCGGCGGTGATGTCAGGATGGGCATTGAGAAGCTCAACTCCCTTTTCGGAAATAGGGTCGGAAACCAGAACGCGGCTTGGCATAACGCAGTAGCGGTAGCGTAGGACTCGATGCAAAGCAAGAGTTGGCACTTGAAAATCGAGACAGCTTCTGGGATATCGAATTCAACATGTGCGACAAACCGAATATGCGCGAGTTTTCCTCGAAAGTTCTCGATGGCCCTGATCGTGCCCCAAGCCGGGCGATGCTTTACCCCGTGGGCTTTGACAAGGAAGATTTTAAGAAGCCCAAGGTCGGAGTTGCTTCGACCTGGAGTCAGGTGACGCCGTGCAATTTTCACATTGATGCTCTCGCCAGGGATTCGGCCAAGGGGGTTGATGCCGCAGGTGGCAAATCCGTTATTTTTAATACCATTACGATTTCCGATGGAATTTCGATGGGAACCGAGGGGATGAAATACTCCCTGGTAAGCCGCGAGGTGATCGCTGATTCGATTGAGACTGTGGTGGGTTGTGAAGGGATGGACGGATATGTCGCGATCGGTGGTTGTGACAAAAATATGCCCGGCTGCATCATGGCGATGGCCCGCATGAACCGTCCTTCGGTATTTGTTTATGGAGGGACGATTCTTCCCGGATGCGCCAGCATCAAGGGAGAAGAAAAGGAACTCGATATTGTCTCGGTTTTCGAAGCGGTGGGAAAACATGCCAGTGGTGAGATTTCGGACGAGGAGCTACAGCTGATCGAAGAAAAAGCCATTCCCGGACCGGGATCCTGCGGAGGCATGTATACCGCCAACACGATGGCGAGCGCCATCGAAGCTCTCGGAATGAGCCTTCCAAACAGTTCGGCCCAAGCTGCGATCAGCGACGATAAGAAGCGGGATAGCTTCGATGCCGGTGCGGCAGTGGTGCATCTCCTTGAAAAAGGAATCAAGCCTCGCGATATTATGACACGGAAGGCATTCGAAAATGCCATCACGGTGGTGATTACTTTGGGAGGCTCAACCAATGCGGTGCTGCACCTTCTTGCGATGGCTCACTCCGCCGATGTGGAGCTGAGCATTGACGACTTTACCGAGATCGGGAAACGCGTTCCTGTTCTGGCGGACCTCAAGCCCAGTGGGAAATACGTCATGGCGGAGTTGGTCAAGATCGGCGGTCTGATTCCGCTGATGAAAATTCTTCTGAAGGAGGGGCTTCTCCACGGTGATTGTCTCACCGTAACCGGCAAAACCATTGCGCAAAATCTCGCCAATTCTCCCCTCGAATTTCCCGAAGGGCAGGATGTCGTTCGTTCGATCGACAATCCGGTCAAAAAGGACAGCCATTTGCGGATCCTCTACGGGAACCTTGCTCCAACCGGATCGGTGGCCAAGATTTCCGGGAAAGAGGGGCTTTCTTTCACGGGGCGCGCGCGTGTCTTCGATTCCGAGGAAGATGCCATGGCAGCCATCCTCAGTGGGAAAATTGAAGAAGGTGATGTCATTGTGATTCGCCGTGAAGGCCCGAAGGGTGGTCCGGGGATGCGCGAGATGCTTGGACCAACTGCCGCAGTCATGGGGCGTGGTATGGGGGACAAGGTCGCTCTCATCACCGATGGTCGGTTCTCCGGTGGGAGCCACGGATTTGTGGTGGGTCACATCACGCCCGAAGCTTTTGACGGTGGTCCAATTGGACTTCTTGAGGAAGGTGACACCATCACGATTGACGCTGAAAATAACGAGATCTCGACCGATGCCGATCTGGAATCAAGGAAAGCCGGCTGGACCCAGCCGGCGCCACGCTATACGCGTGGAGTTCTTGCCAAGTATGCCAAGCTCGTCACCAGTGCCAGCGAAGGGGCGGTGACTGACAAGTAAGCCCGGGGTTTATGGACCTGCGCCGAAAGCCGGGAAAGCACTGAAGTTTGCAGCCAACCCGTAATCCGTGTTGCACGATCGTGCGTTTGGATCCGGGGAGGGCGATTCCCGCCCGGAGAAAAAATTACTCGGATTTTTCCTCCACTTCAAGGAGGGGAGGTTTTCCTTCCTGAATGTCTTTGAGGAGGGAGATGTCGTCCTTGCGTCCCAAGTCACGTTGTTTGCCGGAGTAACTGTGGTCCAAACCGGCGTAAAAGGCCGCAAATCCGCATACAAGCAGTGCTAATCCGTATAGGAAACCACTTCCTTGATCACGGGATGCCAGCAGGGGCGCCGGGGCCGCAGATCTGGCCGGTGGGGCGGCCGCTTTCGTCTTGAGCTTCTTGTGGCTTTCTTTCTTGGGCGTCTTTTCTCCCTCGGGCTCGCCGCTTGATTCACCGGCCTTTTTGGCGTGGGGAATAAACTCCTCGTCATCGAGTTCGTCGAGTTCGTCATCACTCAAGGTGTATTCGAACTTGACGTCGCCGACCCGAACGTCGCTGTCATTTCGCAAATCAATCACGGCCATTTCCTCGTCGCCGCGGGTCATTCCGTTGGTGGAATGACGGTCGCGGAGAATGTAGCCGCCCCCGACTCTCTCCATCGTGCAATGGAGCGATGAGACCGAGGGGCAATCGATAATGATGTCGTTGTCAGAGGATCGCCCAATGGTCACTTTTTTGCGATCGAGCTGAAATCGATAAGGCTGGGAATTCTTTCCGGGGATCGTAATGGCAACGCGGGGCATAAAGGTCGTTTAAGTTGCAAAAACTTGACCACACCGGGAGGAACTTGGCGACAAGAAAACTTCACTCTGTTGGGCTTGCCTTTTGCTGTGGAAGTTCAAGCATGGGAAGGTATGGAAGAAATTCGGGCTGATGGGATCACGAAGCGATTTGGCGATGTGACCGCTCTTAGGAATGTCTCGCTGGAGATTGCCCCGGGGGAGCTCTTTTTCCTGCTTGGCGGCAGTGGATGTGGCAAAACCACCCTTTTACGGTGCATTGCGGGATTGGAAATTCCGACCGAGGGGAAGGTTTTCTTTGGAGATCGCGATGTCACCGATCTTCCGACACACAAGCGGGAAGCTGCGATGGTGTTTCAATCCTATGCGCTTTGGCCGCACATGACCGTCGGGCAGAACATTGCTTTCGGTTTGGAGGAAAGGAAGGTGGAGAAGAAGGAGATTCAGCGTCGTGTGGAGGAGGCCCTGGAGATGGTCAAATTGGACGGCTTAGCGAAACGGGGGATTGATCAAATGTCAGGAGGCCAGCAGCAACGGGTCTCCTTGGCGCGGGCTCTTGTTGTTCGTCCAAAATGTCTCCTTCTCGATGAACCCCTTTCCAATCTCGATGCCCAGCTTCGCCTGGAGATGCGGTCCGAGATTCGGCGCATCGTGAAGGAAAATGATCTGACGGGAGTCTATGTGACCCACGACCAATCCGAGGCTCTTTCGATGGCCGACCGCATGGCGGTGATGGATGAGGGGGTGATTGTTCAAGTCGGACCACCCGAGGTGATTTATCGTCAACCGGTGACGAGTTATGTGGCCGGTTTTATTGGAGAAACCAACCTGTTAAGAGGAACGGCGCGCGAGGGGAATCAGGTGGAGATACCGGGTGCCACACTCGTGGCGACCCCGGGGGTGGAGGGCTTTCAACCGGCCACCGGTTCCCCGGTTATCCTCTCGATCCGCCCCGAGGCGATCGAGATTGTCAATCCGACCCAGGCGACATTGGCTGGGAAAATTATTGAACGCATCTATCTGGGAAGTTTGATCCAATATGCCGTTAAATTGGACGACGGAACGGTGATGCAAGTGACCGAGCAAAACCCCCAAATCATTCGCTCGCCGGGAGAGAATCGGGTTGGCCTCAAGGTCGCAACGGAAGACGTCACCCTTTTGGAACGATGAATGGAGTCTGGAAAAAGTATTTGGGAGTGTTTCTGCCCATGGCGATCGTGGTCGCGGCTCCGATCATTTTACGTGATGACGATGCCGCCGCCATCAGCAGGGCCGAGTTACGGCTCGACGTCATCACCCCGCACAACGAACTGATCCGCCGGGAATTCGGAGAGGCGTTCTCGAAGTGGTATGAGGAAAAACATGGCGAAGGAGTGTATGTGAACTGGCGGACTCCGGGGGGGACAAGTGAGATCAAACGGGTCCTGGATAGTGCCTTCGATTCAGCCGGGAAAAATGGCAAGGAGGGAATCGGTTTGGATCTGTTTTTCGGGGGAGGGGTTTATGATTTCAAACTGCAAGCGGCGGAGGGGCGTTTTCAGAGACTGGATATTTTTAAAAATGAAGCGGAGCTCTTTGAGAAGGAGATTATTCCGGAAACCCAGAGCGGGGAGACTTACTATCCGGAGGAGAGAGACTGGCTGGGGACGTGCCTTTCCTCGTTTGGAATTTGCTACAATGCCGACAGCTTGAAACGGTTGGATTTGGATGCCCCGACAACGTGGGACGATCTTGGAAAACCGGGTTATCAAAAAGGAATCGCTCTCGCCGATCCGACCAAAAGTGGTTCGGTGGCCAAGGCTTTTGAGATGCTGGTGCAGCAAAAGATTCACGATCAATTGAGGACCGGTCTTTCCAGGGAAGAAGCGTGTCACCTTGGCTGGGTGGAAGGGATGAATCTGATCCAGCGGATTGGAGCCAATGCCCGCTATTTTACCGATAATGCCTCAAAGGTTCCCCATGATGTGGCTCAGGGCAATGCCATCGCGGGGATGTGTATCGATTTTTACGGCCGTTCTTTTAATGAAGCTTTGAAGAAAGAGAATGGCTGGTCGCGGATTCGTTTCATTTCCCCTGTGGGAGGGACCTCGATGAGTGTCGATCCGGTGGCGATCTTAAGGGGAGCTCCGCATCCCGAACTGGCACAGGAATTTGTGAATTTCATTTTTACGGAGCAAGGGCAGATGCTTTGGAATGCCAAGCCCGGTTCGAAGATGGGGCCGAAGATGAGAAGCTTGCGGCGACTGCCGATTCGCCGGGATCTTTATCAGGAGCCTTTTCTCTCCGAGATGGTGGACGCGGAAGTGATGCCTTACGAAACGGCGAATGAGTTTGTTTACGATTACAATCTGACAGGCCGGCACTTCACGCCCCTTCGGAATATCATACGTGCCATGTGCATTGATTCCCATCACGAGATGAAGGAAGCCTGGAGTGCCTTGATCGAGGCTGATTTCCCGGCAGAGGCGACCGCAAGGTTCTACGACGTCACTCCGGTGGGTTACGAACTCGCACTTTCGGATATCAAGAAGACTTTGAAAGCGAAAGACAAGGTGGCGGCGGTGCGCATGATGAATCGCTTGGGCAAGCACTTCAGGGATAATTACCGGGAAGCTGAGAGGCTGGCGAAAGGAGGGAAACGATGAACCGCAAAGCCGCCTACGGTTTGACCGCAGCAGTGACGCTTTTCTTCGCGGTCTTCTTTATTTACCCGGCCGTGGTGGTCTTGAAGGAGGCATTTTATGAAGAGGGAAAGGGGCTGACCTTTTCCTTTGTCATCGAAGTCTTCAAGAATCCGGTCTACACCGAGGGGCTTTGGAATGCCTTCGCACTGGGGGTTACAAGTACAGTCGCTTCGCTTTTCATCGCTTTTCCTCTCGCTTTGATCGGGCATCGTTATCTTTTCCCGTTCAAGAAGTCACTCTCAGCCTTAATTCTGATTCCCTTGGTGCTGCCTCCTTTTGTGGGCGCGGTGGGGGTGAAGCAAATTCTTGGAATTCAGGGTGCGCTCAATGCCTTTCTGATCAAACTGGGACTGGCAGACGCCGCCATGCCGATCGATTGGTTGGGAGAGAGTCGGTTTTGGGGAGTGGTCGCCATGAACGCACTCCATCTTTACCCCATCCTCTACATGAACATCGCGGCTTCCTTGTCGAACATCGATCCCGCGATGGAGCAGGCGGCGCAGAATTTGGGCTGCCCGCCGTGGCGACGTCTGATGCGGATTACCCTTCCCTTGACGACTCCTGGGATTTTTGCCGGCGGAGCGATTGTCTTTATTTGGTCCTTCACCGAGCTTGGGGTGCCTTTGGTTTTTGACTACACCCGGGTTGCTCCGGTGCAGGTCTATGACGGGATCAAGGATCTGGGGTCCAATCCGTTCCCGTTTGCGTTGGTGGCAATCATGCTGGTGGTCTCCACTCTCGTCTTTATGGCTTCAAAAGCGGTCCTGGGTCGCTCGAAGCTGGGGACCGCGCCGCGGCCGAAGGGTAAGAATGTTGAAGTGCGGCCTAAAAGGGGAAAGGCATGGCTGTGCACCTTGTTTTTCCTGGGGGTCTTATTCATCGCGTCACTTCCCCATGCGGGAGTGGTGGTGCTCTCGTTGGCTCAGGATTGGTATGGCAGCATTTTACCGGAGGCCTGGACAACGGCCCACTACCAGGAGGCTCTGAGTCATCCCCTGGTCGTTCCCTCGATTCAAAACAGCCTTTTTTATGCCTCAATGGCAACTTTGGTGGATCTTATTCTTGGGATTGCGATTGCCTGGGTGATTGTGCGAAGCACGATTCGGGGAAGAGCGTTTCTTGATGCCCTCGTGATGCTTCCCCTCGCAGTTCCGGGATTGGTCATGGCATTCGGGTATCTCGCGCTTTCCCAGGATGGAGAGGCGTTTCGCTTTCTGGTTCAGGGCGCAAAAGAGAACCCAACCTGGCTGCTTGTGGTGGCTTATGCGGTCCGAAGACTCCCGTATGTCGTGCGTTCGGCGGTGGCGGGCCTGCAGCAAAGCAATCTCGCTTTGGAGGAAGCCGCCCGTTCGCTGGGGGCGACACCGGTCCGGACCCTGAGGAGGGTTTCTCTGCCCTTGTTGGGGCCCAACCTGATCGCGGGGGGGATTCTTGCCTTCGCTTTTGCGATGTTGGAAGTGAGCGATAGTTTGATTTTGGCCCAGCAGTCCGAGCATTTTCCAATCACGAAGGCGATTTATTCTTTGATCGGGATGCTCGGAAACGGCTACGAACTCGCTTCCGCCCTCGGAGTTTGGGCGATGGTTTTCCTGGGGATTTCCATTATCGGAGCCGTGATCCTGGGAGGGAAAAAAGGTGGGCTTTTCCGGATGTGAAAATGAATCACCCGGAGCCGAAGCTCCGGGTGATTCAATAGTGATCAAGGAGATGTGATTCGGGAATGCTCTTCCCGGACCGATCGAGAAGCGATCGATTCCCCAAGGCGATCTTGTGGTCGCCAGATCCGGTGTTTCACGCTTTCAAGGAACGGGGACGCGGCCCATGAGACGTTCAATGATTTGGTCGGTGGTCACGTTTTCGGCTTCAGCCTCGTAAGAAAGAAGAATACGATGGCGGAGGATTTCGGGAGCAAGTTCCTTGACGTCGGCCGGAGTGACGAAAGCCCTTCCTTCCAGGAAGGCGCGGGCGCGGGCGGCGCGGGCGAAGTTGATGGTGGCGCGGGGTGACGCTCCGGCCATGATGAGGTTCTTCAGAGCACCTTCATAGTTGCCGGGAGTACGGGTCGCTTGAACAAGATCGACAATGTAACCACGAACGGCGGAGTCGATGTAGATTTGGTCAACCAGTTCGCGACTGGCTGAGATGGCCTCGGTCGTGGTAACCGGAGTGGTGGATTCGTTGGCGTTGGAAGAAGACATTCTTTCGAGAATATCGAGTTCCTCTTCACGGCTCGGGTAATCGACCGTGACCTTCAGGAGGAAGCGGTCGAGCTGCGCCTCCGGCAGTGAGTATGTTCCTTCCTGATCGATGGGATTTTGTGTCGCAAGGACAAGAAAGGGACGGGGAAGGGCGTAGGATTGATCTCCGATGGTGACCTGCCGTTCCTGCATGGCCTCGAGAAGGGCGGACTGGACCTTTGCGGGGGCGCGATTGACTTCGTCGGCAAGGATGAGATTGGCGAAAATGGGACCGAGTTTGGGAGCAAAGGTTTTTTGATCGGGGTGATAGATCATTGTGCCGAGCAGGTCGGCGGGGAGCAGATCAGGGGTGAACTGAATCCGGGAAAACTGGGCCTGCAGGGAGCCGGCGAGCGCCTTGACAGCGAGAGTCTTGGCAAGGCCGGGAACACCTTCAAGGAGGATGTGACCCTGGCTGAGAAGGCCGATCAGGAGTTTGTTGACAAGGTTTTCCTGTCCGACAAGGACTCGTCCCATTTCGTTGCGGATGTCTCCAACCCACGCGCTGGAGTCGGAGATTTGTTTTTGAAGTTCCTGCGGATCCATCTGGGAAGGACTTTGACAAATTCGAGGGTGGTTGAGAAAGAAAAAGCGGAGATTGGAAATCAGTAATTTGCTTCGCCAGGGAACGGGCAAGAGACTGAGCGGGGCAGTGAATGAGCCAATTGACCATTGGCGAGGCGGTTTCTTTGAGCAGGATACCTTGTTTAAGTTCCTAATCCTTGGAGGCTTTGGGATCCAGGGCGTCGCGGAGGCCGTCGCCCAGGAAGTTGAAGGCGAAGAGGGTGAGAGAGAACATGATGGCCGGGACCGCCAGAACAACCATATTGGTTTCAAGGTAGTTGGCTCCTTCTTGAATGAGTTTACCCCACGATGAGTTGGGAGGTTCGATCCCGAGGCCGATGAAGCTCAAGGTTGCCTCATAGAGAATAAAGCTGGGGATAGTGAGAGTGGCATAAATGATCACCGGGCCAAGCATGTTGGGAACAATGTGACGGAAGAGGATCCGTCGATGACTGAGGCCAAGGGAGCGGGCCGCTTCGACGAATTCTTGTTTGGAAAGTGAGGCTGCGGATGATCTGACAATGCGCCCCATGGAAAGCCACCCGAATCCGGCGATAGCGATGGTGAGAGGGATGAGATTGGCGAAACGAAGGACGGTGTTGTCGTTCCAGCCCCAATCGTCGATGAGGAACTTTGCGGTAAGATCGACATGGCCGGTGATGATTTCGCGGAAGAGGATGACGATGATGAGAAAGGGCATGGCGAGGAGTCCGTCCACGATACGCATCATGATGCTTCCGAGTGTTCCCCCGACATATCCGGCGATGCCTCCGTAAATGACTCCGATGGTCACGGTCATGCAGGTGGCCAGGATGGCGACGAGGAGAGAGATCTGGCCTCCTTCAAGGACACGCATGAAGAGATCCCGGCCCAGTTGATCGGTTCCCAGGATTCCCTTTTCACCAATACCGGCGAAGCGGTTGGTGAGGTCCTGCTTATTGGCATCCATTCCGGTCGCAGCCAGAATTGGTGCCACGACGAAACAAAGCAGAAGGATGATGATGACAATGATCCCGCCCAACATGGCGAGCTTGTTTTTCTTGAGACGGACGAAGGCATCCGCCCAAAGGCTGGAACCTTTTTCTGCGACCACTTCCTTGGGATGGGTGACTTGAACAGTAGTGCTCATGGTGGTTTAGGAATTACGAAGTTTGGGATCCATGAAGATGAGGGCGAGGTCGGACAACAGGTTGGCGATGCCCATTAGGATTCCGTAGAACAGGACCAGGCCGAGAACGAGATTGTAGTCATTCGAGGTCACCCCGAGAACGAAGTGTTGTCCCATTCCCGGGACGAGGAAGATGTTTTCGACCACAAAGGAACCGGTGATGATGGCGGCAAAGGCAGGCCCCAGGAAAGTGACTGCAGGCATGAGAGCGGGTCGCAGGGCATGCTTGGTGATGATCTGAAGAGTCGGGACGCCCTTGGCTTTGGCGGTGCGGATGTAGTCTTGTGAGAGGACATCGAGCATTCCTCCCCGGGTGAGCCGGGCCAGGTAGGCCGCGACGCCAAAGCAGAGAGTGATGGCCGGAAGGAGAATGTCGGAGGTTCGATTCCAGCCTGCGACATTGAGCCAGGTAAGGGGCCTGGAGATTGAGAGTTGGAAGATGGGGCCGAGGACGAAGGCCACGATGCAGATACCTGCCATTGCGATCACCATGGCCAGATAATCCTGCCACTTGTTGTGGAAGAGGGCTGCGATGATTCCCAGCGGAATACCGATGCCCATGCCGAGGAAGAGGGAAAGGAGGCCAAGTTTGAGAGAGACCGGAAAGGACTCCGAAATAAGAGTGGAAACCTTGCGGCCCTTCATCGCGAGGGAATCTCCGAAGTCACCTTGCGCGACGTTCTTCCAGTAGTTGAAATACTGAACGACGAGAGGCTTATCAAGGCCGTAGTAGGCTTCGAGGGCTGCTTGTTCCTCGGGCGAGGTGGCCTTGTCGCTGGCAAAGGGATTACCGGGGATGGCGCGGACGGCGAAGAAGACGAAAGTGACTAGGAGGAAGACCACTATGATGGTCTGGGTCACCCGGGAGAGAATGGTTTTGAGCATTTAAAGAAGGGTCTACTTTTCGATCTTAACAAACTTGAACGGGTGATTGTTCAGGAGGAGTGGGTTCCAGTTTTTGACCTCGGGGCGAATGAGGTAATTGGTGGTATACCAATAAATGGGAAGGACCGGGGTGTCATCGAGAATGGTGCGTTCGGCGTCGGACAGGATTCCCATGCGAGTGGGGACGTCGGCGGTGTTTTCAGCTTTGGTGAGAAGATCTTCAAATTCCTTTGAACCCCAGCCGGTGTTGTTGTTGCCGCCATCGGTGACCCACATCTCGAGAAAGGTGGTGGGGTCAAGGTAGTCGCCGATCCAGCCGGCCACGCAGAGGTCGTAGTCGTAATCGTACTGCTTCTGCAGATAAGTGGTCCATTCCCGCTGGGTGATACGGACTTTGATCCCGAGGTGTTTTTGCCACATGGCCTGCAAGGCTTCTGCTTCGCGGAGTCCGGAGTCGGAATTTGTCGTCAGCAGGCTGATGTCGGGAAAGGACGAAGTGGATTCGTAACCCGATTCAGCAAGCAGGGCTTTTGCTTTATCGGGATCAAAGTGGATGATTCCCGGGGGTTTGTAGGTGCCAAAAGGCGGGACAATTCCTGAAGCCGGCTGTTGCCCCCCTTGGAGGATTTTCTCGCAGATGGATTTTTGATCGATCGCGAGGGCGAACGCTCTTCGGACCTTGGGGTTGTCGAAGGGGGTGTTACGGGTGTTGACACGAAGGAATCGGACTCCGACATAAGGTTCCTGACGGAGTTGCTCGGGATATTTTTCCTTGGCCATGGGGATCAATTCCGATGGAACGGTGTAAGTCACGTGGAGTTGATCGTCCCCGAACATCCGGGTTTCGGTGTAGTAGTTGCTGATGGGGAGATAGCGGATGCCATCGAGCGAAACGGTTTCAGCATCCCAGTAGTGGGGATTCTTTTCAACCTCTAGGACATGATTGGTCCGCCAGATTTTCAGTTTGAAAGGCCCGTTGGAGACGATGTTCTCCGGACGGGTCCATCGTGACGAGTAAGCCGTGTTCATTTTGCCATGGCGAAGGACGACATGTTTGGGGACGGGATACCAGGTGTAGTGCTTGGTGATCTCGGTGAGAAAGGGAACGGGTCCACGAAGGTTGAGTTTAAGAGTGAAGTCATCGACGGCGGTCACCCCGACTTGTGCTTCTTCCCAAAGATTCGGTTTGCCGGCTTCGTGATGGGCGATCAGGCGATCGAGGACGAGTTGGCGGACTGCGGGCGGCACCTGAACCGTCCAATTGAGCAATTCGGGCCGCTTCTTCAGGAAGGTGAGTTGATCCTTGTTGAGCTTGTCGATTCCCTTGGAATTGAAGAAGACCCGCTTTTCAGGATCGGAGAGACCATCGAGATCGACCTTTTCGGCTGCGAGTTTTTTGAAATCGAGAGTGTCGCTTTCAGTGAGGTATTTTTCGAATTTCTCGAGATTTTTCTCATCGAGTTTGGAAAAATCTTTGTTGGCGAAGTTTTCGAGTTTGATTTTCTTGTCTCCCTCAAAGTTGGCTTCTTTCAGAATCTCCCACGAGAGGGGGAAATCGGGATCATTCCCGCAGAGGATGTTGCCAAAGTGACTGCGATGGTAGGCTTCCCCGTTTTTGAGGAAGTAGAGCATTTCGGCGTATTTGGCGGGCCAATTGGGATCGGGCGACAGGAGTCGCTGGTAGGAGAAGGCGAAATCGTGGGCGGTTACGGGAACGCCGTCCGACCACTTGGCCTCGGGGTTCAGATTGAAGATCCATTCCGTGAAATTTTCACCCTCGGTTGGATTCCAGCTTAAAGCGGCACCCGGGAGCGAGGTGCTGTCTTGAGCGGGGTCTTCCACGCACAGCCCCTCGAAGAGAGCTCTGATGATATTGGACTCCAGCACACCCGAGACAAGGTGCGGATCGAGGCCCTTTGGCTCGTTGCTGTTGCCGATGATGAGAATGTTTTCCTCGTTGGCGATCTCGACGTCGGATCGATTCTCGCATGACACGAAAGCGAGGCTGGCAAGGGCTGGAAAGATCAAGTTCCGAAACACGGGCGGAACCTTGGCCAAATCAGCGAGAAAGGGAATGAATTTTTGCATTCAGGGACTTTCGTTTGACATTAGGGTGGGAATAGAAGGAAAACCTCATGCGTCAAAGACGCTCCCCCTCCGAATGAAAGTCTATTTCCTCCGCCGCTTGCTACTGGTCCCGCTGACCGTGCTGGGGGTGACTTTCCTCGTCTTTGCCATTACCCGGGTGATGCCCGGAAGTCCATTGGAGCGGGAACTGCAGGCTGCGGCGGCCGGAACGTCCGAGGGTGGCGGGGGTGGTGGCAGCGGGAGCCAGAACGGCGCTCTTTCCGAGGAACAAATCGAGGCCTTTGAGCGCGAATACCTCTACGACAAGAATGTCGTGGTCGCTTACATGACGTGGCTGGGTCTGTATCCACGTGAGAGACTTTACAGCGACGCGGAATTTAAACCTGCGAAACAGGGCGACCAACTCAGTGAGGAGACCATCGGAGGTAGTATTGTCAAAGATCCCTCCAAGCAGGTTCTCGTTAGTTTAGCTGGAACCGGTCGCCCCGTCGTGGTGCAGAAAGAAGGCGGGGAAATCGAATGGGTTCGCTACGTGGACAAGTCGAAACCAATGGCGGATTGGCAGGACATCACGGAAGATCGCTGGGAATATCGCTACGAAACTGCCGAAGAGCGCTTTGCAGTTCACAAGGAACGAGAGGATGGGGAGACAAATCGCACCGTCGAAAATTATCTCCCCCGGGCGGTCATCTACAAATCACGTGTTTCCGGATTGTTGCAGGGCGATATGGGGATGTCCTCGGTTTATGGCGAACCGGTTCTCGATCTCATCAAATCACGGATGCCGGTGGCACTCTATTTTGGCATCCTCACCACAATTTTGACGTATGGGGTGTGCTTGCCTCTTGGGATTTTAAAAGCGATTAAGCATCGCACGCCCATTGATAACTTGAGCTCGGTTCTCATTTTCTTTGGTTACGCCATTCCCGGGTTCGCCCTAGGGGCGCTGATGCTTGTTTATCTGGGTGCCTACAAGCCCATCTTTCCGATGGTGGGACTTGTGTCACAGGATTTTGACTCGATGAGCGCTATGGGGAAAATAAAGGACCTGGCGTGGCACACCGTCCTCCCGCTCATCAGCTATGTCATTGGGTCCTTTGCGTGGATGACGATGATGATGAAAAACAACCTTATGGACAATCTTGCCGCCGACTACGTCCGTACCGCGGTGGCAAAAGGGGTCAGTTTTAACAGGGCGGTCTTTCGTCATGCTTTTCGAAATTCCTTTATCCCCATTGCCACCAGCCTGGGCCAGTTGATCACCCTCATCGTGTCCGGCAGTCTTTTGATTGAGACGGTCTTTGATATTCAGGGGTTCGGACTTTTGCAATTTCGTGCCATCACCGGTCCCGACCAAATGCTCATCATGGGCACTCTCACCGTCGCTTCGTTTCTGATGGTGATGGGAAATATTCTTTCTGATATCATCGTCGCTCTCATCGATCCGAGAGTGAAATTTCATTAAACCATGAAACTCGGAATTGGTCTTTCACTCATTGTCGCCTCGGTCGCAAGCGTCTTGGCCGACCGCGCCGACTTGAAGCTCCCGACGATTAGCTGGGGCTACAACTTCGCCCGTTCGGCGGGTGATTTGAATCTGCCCTTTGAATCCCTGGAATGGCTGGTTTCGAATTCCGGCTTGATTACGGCGATCATTCTTTTTCTGGTGGGCGCCTGGTTTGTCTTAAGCAAACTCACGAGTGGTCCGCCAAACCCGGTGACAATGCGTAAGATCCAACGCTTCAAGGCGATCAAGCGCGGGTATTATTCCTTTCTCATTTTGCTGGGCCTGGCTGGATTGGCTTCGCTGGACCAGTTGATTGTGGGCAAGGAAGCTCTTGCCGTGAAATACAACGGAGAGTGGCAATTTCCGGCCTTCACGACAAAGCTGGAGAAGAATAAGGATTTTGGAATTACGGACCCCGCCCGGACTGATCTTGAACCCAATTACCGTGAGCTTAAAAAGGAATTCGCGAACAAGGATGACGCCAGTGTGATTCTGCCGCTACGACCTTACAATCCGACCCAGGACACGATCAGTGCTTTGGCAAAGGAGATTGATCCGGACGAGTCGAATTATAGTGGTTTGGGGACTCGTTTATACAGTGCGGAGCAACCTGAGTCGCCGCACCTTCGCTTTACTTATCGGAAAGGGATTCGCCAAGGAGATGCCCAGGGGTGGAACAAGGAAGGTGACCGGGTCTACAAGGCAAAGTATGCCGATGGCCTTCTGGTCAAGGGATCGGAAGAATGGGAAGGTGAGGGGATGCTGAAGGATTTTTTGAGTGATACGAAAGAGCTGGAATACGATGTCAGCTATCCGCCCTCGGAGCCCAAGCTGTCTCATCTTTTGGGCACGACTTCGCAGGGCGATGATGTCATTGCTTATCTTTATGGTGGGCTGCAGGTGAATTTCCAGGCAGCCATTATTTACATTCCGATTGTCTACCTCATCGGCATCACGGTGGGGCTGCTGATGGGATATTTCGGAGGGTGGTTTGACCTCGTGGTGCAGCGGATCATTGAGATTCTTTCCAACATTCCCTTCCTCTTTCTCGTCATTATCATCACGTTGGGTGTTCCGGCCCAATATAAGGACCGGCTGGGCTTCTACCTCATTTTGGGCATCCTTGCGATTTTTGGCTGGATGGGGATGACCTACCTGATGCGGACGTCGGCCCTGAAAGAAAAAGCGCGTGATTACATCGCCGCCAGCCGGGTCATCGGCGCGGGAGTTCCGAGGATTTTGTTCCGTCACCTGCTGCCGAATTCGGTCGCAATTCTGGTGACCTTGGTGCCGTTTTCAATCTCGGGCTTGGTGCTTTCATTAACCGCGCTCGACTACCTCGGCTTCGGCCTCCCGGTGCAATATGCGAGTTGGGGAAAATTGCTCAAAGACGGCCTGAGTTCTCTTTCCTCGCCTCTTCTGGTGACCTCGGCTTTCTCTTGTCTCGTGATCATGCTGGTTCTGGTGACTTTTGTCGGAGAGGCCATTCGCGAGGCCTTTGATCCCAAGAAATACACCTATTATCGATAAGGACTCATGCGCTGGTTTCTCCTGATTTTCCCCCTGATGCTATTTTCCTGTCAAAAGGAAGAGGAAGCCTATGTCGCCGGGCTTGGTTTCGATGAGTTTGTTCCTGTCTTCAATGAGTATATGAAGACCTGGAATGCCGAACAGCTGCAGGTAGCCCGCGATGAACTGGCCAAGGTCGAGGCTGATACTCCTGCTGCCAAGGATGCCGAAATGAAGGTGGCCCGATTTGAGCGCCGCATTGCCCTGGGCGATTACTATAGCTTCAAAACACCTGCCGATCTCCCGGCTGATCTGGAGTGGAAGGATGGTCTTAATGAACCCGAAGATTCAGATCCCGCCGCGAAAAAAGGCGGGGTGTTTCGGTATTACGTCGCAAGTTTCCCACCGACATTGCGGCCATTCGGTCCCGCCTCCAACAGCGGCATGAGGGGGGAACTTTATGATGAAGTTCAGCTTGGGCTGGTTGCTCTGAACCGATTGAATAGTTCGGTGATTCCGGCCACAGCGCAAAAATGGGCCCACGGCCCGAACAAGCGGACGTGGTATTTTAAGATCCATGAAGATGCGGCTTACTCGGACGGGGTTGAGGTGGAGGCACGGGACTTTGCGGTGGCCGCTTACCTTCGCATGTCCGACTACGCAAACTCGCCATTTTATAAACAATATCTTCGGGAAGAAATTGCCCAGATTGCGATCTACGACGAGCACACTCTTTCGGTGACCTTCCCGGAGGCCAAGAGTGAGCTCGGGATGTACAATAAAATCGGGGACTTTGCGCCATCTCCGCCCCATTTTTATGAGGAGTTTGGACCTGACTTTGAAGAACGCTATAATTGGAAACATCAACCCAATACCGGGCCGTATGTTGTGCGCGAGGGGGATGTTGACAAAGGTGTTTCCATTACCTTGACCCGGAATAAAAACTGGTGGGGGAATGATAAGAGATTCTATCGCTATCGCTACAATCCGGATAAGATTGTCTGGCGGGTGATCCGCGATCCCAATAAGGGGTTTGAATTGTTCCGTGCCGGCCAGCTGGATATGGCTTTGGTTTCCAGTCCGAAACTCTGGTATGAGAAATCTGAAATCTCAAAGGTTTACGATGGCTATATCGAGCGACACTGGTGGTACAACGATTTCCCGCGTCCGCAATTCGGGGTCGAGATGAACCTGGATAAGGCGAAGCTGAAAGACCTCAATGTCCGACTTGGATTGGCCCATGCCCTCAACTATGACAAGGTGATCAAGGTGCAATTTTGGGGGGACTACAACCGGCTTCCCGGATTTGTGGATGGCTTCGGAGATTTTGTGAATCCCGACGTGAAGCCCCGGGAATTTTCTCCGCAAAAAGCCCGCGAGTATTTCGCAAAGGCCGGATTCACGGAGGAGGGGAATGATGGCATCTTACGGAAGCCGGATGGGACGAAATTGGAATTCACCCTCAGTCATTACGCCATAAAAACCTACGCCGATATTATGTCTATTTTGAAGACCGAGGCCCGGAGTGCCGGGGTGGACCTGATTTTGGATGGAAAAGACCCAAGTATCGTGTTCACGGATGCGATGGACAAGAAGTTTGAACTCACTACTGTTGCTTGGTCGGTTCAACCGCCTTACTTCGCCTTCTACGAATACTTCCATTCACGCAATGCCTACGACGAACAGGGCAATATCAAGCCAAAGACCAACAACGTCTTCGCCTACAATGATCCGCAAATGGACAAATGGGTTGAGGAATACCGGCAGACTTCCGACAACGAACTGAAGAAGGAACTGGCGCATAAGATTCAGCAGCAAATTTACGAACGTGGTGTGTTTGTTCCCGGATGGAAGCGCGATTTTGAGCGGGTGGCGTGCTGGCGTTGGATGCGATGGCCGAATACTGAAACAGTGCGGTTTTGTCCTCCCGTTGTTTCCTATCCATACGAGCATTACAGCTTCTGGATTGATACCGAAATGCAGGAGGAAACGCTGGAGGCGATGAGGTCGGGAGAGACCTTTCCCGAGGTGCAAAACGTGGTCGAAAAATACCGAAAGAAATGAGCAGCTTGTTAGACATCAAGGGGCTGGTCACCAGCTTTGATACCGATTCCGGTTGGGTCCGGGCGGTCGATGGAATTTCCTTCTCGATTGAGAAGGGAAAGACCGTGGGCCTGGTCGGAGAGTCAGGTTGCGGAAAGACCGTCACGGCGATGTCGATCGTCGATCTTTTGCCGAAACCATCGGGACATGTTCTCGAAGGTGAGATTAATTTCAAAGGACGTGATCTCCGCAAAGTGAACGGGGCAGAAAAGAGAAAAGTCAGGGGTGGGGAGATCGGAGTGATTTTCCAGGAACCAATGGCGGCCTTGAATCCGGTTCAGCGAATCGGCAAGCAATTGGTGGAGATTCTCAGACTGCACGAGAAGATCTCATCCCGGGCCGCTTTGCGAAAGTCGGTGGAGTTGCTCGATGCCGTGGGAATTCCCGACCCCGGGGAACGGATCTCCAATTATCCCCACCAGCTTTCGGGTGGCATGCGCCAACGGGTCATGATTGCGATTGCCTTGGCTTGTGAGCCGGATCTTTTGATCGCCGACGAACCGACGACGGCCCTTGATGTGACCGTGCAGGCCCAGATTTTGGAACTGATCCAATCGATGCAAAAGAAGCTGGGGATGGCGGTTCTCATGATCACCCATGATCTTGGTGTGATTGCGCAGAATTGCGATGAAGTGGTGGTGATGTATGCCGGACGTGTCGTGGAGCGTGCCCCGGTGCGTGAGCTTTTTGCCAATCCCCGCCACGCCTACACCAAGGGACTTTTGAATTCCATCCCCCGTATTGAAAGTGAGCGTAAAAGTGAGCTGAATACGATCCCGGGGCAGGTCGCCTCGATTCAGGATTTTGTCTCCGGTTGTCGTTTTTGTCAGAGGATGGATCGTAAGAATTCCGTTCTTCTTCGGCAACGTCCCGATTATCGTGAAATCACCCCTGGCCACTGGGTCGAAACCTGTCCCGAATGTTTCCTGACATGAATAACGATTCCCAAAAATTACTTCAGGTCGAGAGTTTGCGTCAGCACTTTCCCATTCGGGGGGGCGTGATGATGAAGCAGATCGGTGCCGTGAAGGCGGTCGATGGAGTCAGCTTTGATATCGCCACCGGAGAAACCCTGGGACTGGTGGGAGAGTCCGGGTGTGGTAAATCAACCCTGGGGAAGGCGGTGGTTCGTCTCCTGAATCCCACTGCCGGGAGAGTTCTTTTTAAAGGGCATGACATCACCCACATGAGACAGAGGGTGGTCCGCCCGCTGCGTCAGGATTTCCAGATGGTTTTCCAGGATCCTGCTGAATCACTTGATGCCCGCATGGCCGTCGGAGAGCTGGTTGCCGAACCGCTCATCATCCAGGGAATTGGAAACCGGGTTGCTCGACAGAAGCGAGTGGGAGAGCTTTTAGATCGCGTCGGTCTCCCCGGGAATTCTGCCGGAAAATTTCCTTTCGAGTTTTCAGGCGGGCAACGCCAGCGCATTGGGATTGCGCGGGCTCTTGCCCTTAATCCGGATCTTCTGGTATTGGATGAACCTGTTTCGGCGCTTGATGTTTCCGTTCAGTCACAGGTGATGAATCTTCTGCTGGAATTACAGCGGGATTTTGAAATGTCCTACCTTTTCATTGCGCATGATCTCGCGGTGGTGAAGCACATGAGCGACCGCATCGCGGTGATGTATCTCGGCAAAATCGTTGAACTCGCTCCGGCGGAAGAAATTTACCGCAATCCGCGCCATGCCTACACCAAGGCATTGCTCTCCGCCATTCCCGTGCCCGATCCCACGGCGAAGCGGGAGCGGGTGATTCTGGAGGGCGATGTCCCAAGTCCCATCAACCCTCCCGCCGGGTGTGCCTTTGGTCATCGGGTGGGTCACGAGCGGTATGGGGAGAGTATTGGGCAGGAGCTTCCCTTTGAAGAAGTGGCTCCCGGGCACTGGGTTCAGAAGTGCCCTTGTTGCATCGACTAGTG
>ERZ887942.1013-NODE-1013-length-20822-cov-45.399769_pt1 | contig 20822 bp, 11 predicted proteins | sample MGYA00521099_ERZ887942 | MGnify/ENA primary metagenome ERZ887942 (study PRJEB32303, sample SAMEA104408605) | aquatic metagenome | biome: Brackish water; feature: Pelagic; material: water | place: Baltic Sea | collected 2014-06-07T06:48:00 | depth 16,251 m ...
AGGGACTTGTTCGCTGCGGAAAGTGCGGGAGTCTCATGACGCCGAAGTGGTGCTCAGGCCGTGGCGGGACACGAAACTTCTACTACGCCTGCAACCGGATGAATCGAAGCGTCAAGACTGAGTGCAATGCCCGGTATCTTCCTGCCGACACCGTTGAGAACTTCGTTGTTGATCAGGTCAGTGCCTGGGCGAAGAATCGCCCCGAGCTTGAACTCGCAGTTCAGGCCGCCAGCAAGTTCCGTTGTGAGGAAGTCGGGGCGATCACAAGCGAGTTGAATGCGGTGCGTGCTCAGCTTCGCGAAAAACAGAACGCACTCGGCAATTTAATGTCTGCCATTGAAGCTGGGGCAGATTTCAAGACGCTGGCCGACCGAATCAACACGTTGGAACAGGACAAAGCTGCCGTCGAGGAACGTATCAATCGTCTCGAATTGGAGCGGGCTGATCGCGAAAAACAGTCCCTCTCCACCGAGGTTGTCGCCGAGACGTACTGTGATTTCCCGTTCATCGTCAACCGACTGAAAGAAACCGGCGACCTGCACGGGCTTCGGGACCTCCTCCGGTGCTACATCGCCGCGATTGACGTCCACCAGGAAGAAGACGATCCAAGCAGCGGTCACATGGAGATCATGCTATTCGAGGAGGAAATCCCCGGTTGGGAAGCGACCGCGCATCAAAAAACGCTCGCAGATCGGCCGTTAGACGGCTGGAACTGCGAGCGTGTGAATCAGCTCCCCCGAGAGGACTCGAACCTCTGACAAGGCGATTAACAGTCGCCTGCTCTACCAACTGAGCTACAGGGGAATATCTTCGTTTCACCGTCCGAAGTTCGGTGGCAAAACTCTGATGGCGGGAAGGTAGCGTTCCGTGCCTTTCAGTTCAAGTCTGTTTCGGCTGGTTCTTCCTCGCAAAATTATGTCTTTTTCATCCAGAACACAGAATTATCGATTCTGCGGGTGCTACGACAGACCTGATTGGGCCGGTCAGTGCTGTCGGAATGTGTTCACACTGCTCTATGTGTAGCGTCTACAGCGGTTTTTGTGATCGATGTCACCGTGTCTTCGCTTTTCGACACGTCGATGTTGGCGGTGTTCGCTTTTCTATAGAATTGTGAGGGCAGATTCTCGCCTGATAGAAAAGCGGCCGCTTTGACGCAGCGAAATTCTGGCAAACCAATATTCGAAGCGTTGAGAAGTTACAAAATTGGAACGCCCATTCGCCGATCGGGCTTTCAGAGAGCCGAAAATCGGACAAGACTGCGTCCGTTGCGTACGGTAACAGCAATGGATCAGAAATTCTGGTTTGATTTGGGAAGCACTGGGTTTGATGAAAATAGTTTTAGGTTCTCAATCACCGCAGCGTAAAGCGTTGCTTCAGTCAATTGTGCCCGCAGAACAGCTGCTCATTCTGCCGCCCGAATCCGACAACGAGCCCGGGTTTGAAGATTGCCGAACAGTCGCGTCCATTGAATCTCAGCTGTTGAACATCGTCAGGATTAAACGGGCCGACGTTTTAAGACAACTGCAGGCAGGCACGCAGGTTGATTCATTGGATTGCGTCATTTGCGCAGATACCGTGGTGGTTGTGCCCGGCGGAGATTCGGCAAAGCAGCAGTTTGTGCTGGGCAAGCCGCCTGCCGACAACTGGCAGGATGTCGTGCGGGAGTGGTTTGCGAAATATTATTCGGGGATGACTCACGAAGTCTGGACCGGCTTTTCTGTGGCGACGGCATCCGCTTCGCGCGAAATGATTGTAAAAACCAGCGTCACCTTTTGTGATGTTGATGATTCGTGGATGGAATGGTATCTGTCTACGGAAGAACCGATCGGCAAGGCCGGCGGCTATGGAATTCAGGAACACGCCGCGGTTTTTGTGAATAGCATCTCCGGAAGCTTAAGCAGCGTGGTGGGGCTGCCAGTGTTTGAAGTTGGTCAGGCTTTACGGGAACTGGGGGGCCTGTAATCTGTGTTTGAGTCTGTCACTCTGCCACGTGCAAGCGAATTGCTGCCGATGTTACTGTGTGTCGCTGTATGTCAGTTTTGGCGCAGGGCAAACACGGGAGTTTCCTGCGCAGGCTGAGTCCACTGTCGGCCAGCTGCAAACGAATACTGAATTTGGTGAACGCACGTCTTCTTAATATTTTGTAAACACCATTTTCTGTTAAACGATTCAACAGAGGCTTCATCAAACAACGTCACCATGACAAAGCCACATCAGGAAGCAATTCAGCAGCAGCAGCAGCAGTTGGCCATCGGCGGGCGTACTTTGTCGAGCCGGTTCTTTCTTGCGCCGTTGGCCGGGTATACTCATCTGGCGTTTCGCATTGTCATGCGACGTCAGGGGGGACTGGGGTTGTGTACGACCGATCTGGTGCAGGCTCAAACGCTGGTTTCGGAAACTCGCAAGTCGCTGGAACTGGTCGAGACATGTCCGGAAGACAATCCTTTAGCCGTGCAGATATTTAGTGGCGTGGTTTCTCAGCTGGTGGCGGGAGCGAAGTGGTTGGAAGACCACGGCTATTCGGCCATCGATATCAACATGGGATGCCCCATGGCGAAAATCAACGGCTGCGGCGGAGGAGCTCGATTGATGTGCGACACCGCTGGAGCCACAGAAATGGTCGGGCGTGTGATCGACGCGGTAAAACTTCCGGTGACCGTGAAGATGCGACTGGGCTGGGATCGCGATCACACCACCGCTCCAGAACTGGCGGCGGCGTTTGAAAATCTGGGTGTGGCGGCGGTGACGGTACACGGAAGAACTCGGCAACAGGGCTTCAAGGGAAGCGTTGACCGTGCGGGAATTAAGGCCACGGTTGAAGCTGTGAAGTCGATGCCGATTATCGGCAACGGTGACGTACTGACTCCCGAGGACGCGTTTTCGATGATGCAGGAAACCGGCTGTGCTGGTGTCGCCATCGGACGTGGAGCGATGCTGGATCCGTGGATCTTTCGCAAGCTGCAGGACATCGAGCTGGGACGCGAGCTGTTTGAGCCTTCTCGCGACGAACAGATTGAGTTTCTGTCCAGTCACTTTCACATTATGCGAGAACAGCATGGAGACTTCAGCTGCCTGATGTTTCGCAAGTTTGCGGCGTGGTATGGTGCCAGATTGGGAATTCCGGAAGATCTGGAATCCAGGTTGAGGCAGTTTGAGTCGGCTGCTGAGTTCGACGCGATTGTCGAAGAAATTCGCAAACGTCACGGAGAGCGTGAATCTTCGGTGCCAACCGCTTTGGTACGAGTCCCCAACGGGCCGGTCGAACGTTGGTAAGACACGTGCCAGTAAAATTTGCGATGGGTGGCCGGAGTTGGACTGAGCTTGCGAAGGAAACCCCGTGGTTTCGCTGGTGCGTCGCTCTAACCACGGCCTACGTCGCTGCAGTGGCTCAGGAAGTAGGCCGGTCCAGGCGAACCGCCAATCTGCCGGAGCAGCGCGTGCGGCCGCTATTGCATCCAAGCTTTCAGCAACCAAGCAATTTCATCCACGGTTCGCGCTGTTCCGGCATGCGTCGCACGCTCGATCCGGCCTACTTTACTGCCAGAATCGACGCAAAGTTGAAGCATTGAAACCACGGGGCGACGGTTTTGAAACCGATTGCCTTCAGCCGCGCAACGTGAGCTTCCATGGTTTCGGGGATAAGACGATTTTCAATCGCAGTTCGTTTTTGAGCGATTTCCAGATCGCTATAACCGTGAGCTCGTTTGAAGTTGTGATGCAGATCAGTCATCAGGTTTTGCTGTTCGGCGTCTTCAAAACAAACTTTCTCCGACAGCAGCAAAGCAGATCCGTCCAGCATTCCGCCGGCGACGGATTTTAGAAACGGAGTACGATCCTGCGGCGCTAGAAACTGCAGAGTCAGGTTAAGAACCACAAATGAAGCATTGCTGACTTCAATGTGGCGAATATCGGCCAGATGAAGGTTCACTTCTGGAAGGGCGTCGGGTCGTTTGGTTGATTGATTGGTGACGATTTCCTGCAGTCGAGTGATCATCGCTGAAGAATTGTCGACAGCGTGAATCGTTGAGTCGCTGACAGCGTTTTCGCGTATGAGCAGCGTGCCGGCTCCCAAAGAGCAGCCCAGATCGTAGATGTTGGTGTGCGGCTTTGCGTACATCGAAGCGCATTGAGCAATCATCGACAGCATCGACGAGTAGCCCGGAACAGACCGTCGGATCATGTCGGGAAAAACATCGGCGACGGAATCGTCGAATTCAAATTCACCGACTCGTTCCAGCGGCGCGGAATAGATGCGATCTTTGGACATTGAGCTTCAACTGAAATGGCTGCTGCGGCTGATGGCGTTTGCGATTGGGAAATTGTACGGAAGTGGCGGCACGTTAGGAATTGGCTGGCGATTGCAAATCAGGTTTTGTGACGGACAGCTTGAGGCAGTTCAGCATTAGCCCGTTACATTGAAGGACACGACTTCGTGGATCCAGGTGACGTTGTGGGGTTCTGCTTTGGCCAGCAGAATTTCAGCCAGATTGGCGGTAGTTGCCTGGCGGTATCCGATGTAGCTGCTGCACAGGCGTGGGTTGATTTCAGTGATGAGCAATTGGTCTGAATCTTGAGGCAACAGCAGGTCGATTCCGATGTAACCGTGATTGATCTGCAGCAACTGCGCGATGCGAGACGCCAGTTGTGACGCTTCGTCAGCGACTTTTGCAGAAACGCTGGCTGGAATCTGTCCTCCCTGATAACACGGCTGCCCGTTCTGCCAGCAAATTGTTTGGGTGGCCACAGGCAGGATTAATGGTGACGTGTTCGGGCCGCGGCCTATGACGCCAATTGAAAGCGATTCGGCGGCAATATATGGCTGCACGACAAACGAGCTTGCTGAATGCGGGTGTTCAGCTGAAAAATGCTGCCACCATGATTCCGGTACTAATTGACGATCCGTCGGCAGTTGCGACGCCGGCCGCGAATTGCTGGTGACTGAATCACTCCATCGCGAATAAAGTTCGCCCCAAACAACGGCTTGAATATTTTCACTGCCCGCACCGTCGCGCGGTTTGACGACAACTTGCTGATTGATTGCGAAAAGGTCTTCGCGAAGTTGATCCACTAAGTAGGTTGGAATTGTGGGAAGCCGGTTGTCGGTTAGAAACTGATGCGTCGTCCACTTGTCGGAACAAATCTTTATTGCGGCCAGCGGCGTTGTAAGCAGGCAGGCGTTGGTGGACGCCAGAGTTTCAATTAACGTTGCAACCAGAGCGGAGAGGATTCCGTCGCATTCGGGAGCAATTGGGAATACGTACTGAAAATGACTTTCGGTAAGTGCGCTGATGGCTGCGATTGTCGATGAGTCGTCGGAAGAATCGGGCACACGCAAACGCTGAACGGATTCCGCCAGTGCTGATTCCAGCGTGGCAGCCGCGGCGGCGCACACTGCAATTGAAACGGACAGACCGGGCACGCTCAAAAAGTCGTTCACAGCGCTGACCAGCATCTGGCGACCTTCTGAGCGCAGCGAGCCGGATGCCTGTTCAAATGCCGCCGAATGAGCGTGCAGAAATTCAATAACAAGGATTTCAGGCATCTTTAGCCCGGGTTGACGTTAGATTCAGGCGGCTCGCATGCAATCGGAAGCGGCTTAGCCAAAGGCAAAGTTATTGACTTCAACAGCAGAACTGAATGCGTTTCGGTTGTTATTATGCGATTTATGAAGGAAAACACACTGCAACAGCATGAGAATCCCGCAGCGAAATTGGGCGACCGTGTGAAATTTCTGAATGACGAGGGCACATCGCGTTCGTCAATGTTTAACAACTGTTTCGCGATCATAACCGCTCGAAAATTACGGCGCACGGATTTGCGGCGGACTTTCGAATACATTGAAGCTTCTTGAGAGATAACGATATGACTCGCCATGACGGCCGGGCCAACGACCAGATGCGTCCGATTTCTGTGACGCCAGGATTTACCAATACGTCCGCCGCAAGCGTTCTGATTCAGGCGGGCAATACCATGGTGTTGTGTACTGCCAGCATCGAAAACAGTGTGCCACCGTATCGAATGCCCCGGAAGGAAGGCGACGTCGTAAAGGGTTGGGTGACCGCAGAATACAACATGCTTCCGGGAAGCACGTCGCCAAGAAAGCAGCGCGACCGCAGTAAAGTAGATGGTCGAACAACGGAAATTCAGCGTCTGATCGGACGCAGCCTGCGTGCCGCGGTTGATTTTGAAGCGTTGGGCGAACACACAATCACGATCGATTGCGACGTATTACAAGCGGATGGCGGCACCAGAACATTAAGCATTACAGGCGGCTTTATCGCGTTGTGCCAGGCCGTGCATGTGATCAATTCGGCCAGAACCAAACCGACCAGCAACATTATCAAAGACAGCGTCGCCGCGATCAGTGTTGGAGTTGTGAACGGCACGCCAGTGCTGGATCTGGATTATCCGGAAGACAGTTCGGCAGACGTGGACATGAACGTGATCATGACAGGTGGTGGCAAGTTTATCGAAGTTCAGGGCACAGCTGAGGGCGAACCGTTCGACTTCGACACACTTCAGGCTCAACTGGCACTGGCAAAGATCGGTGTTGATCAGCTGACGGCGATTCAAAAGAAATCGCTGGCCGACGCATGGCCGTTAGGATAGGCATTTGTTCCCTTACAAAATCAAACTTCTACTAGCGAAAGCAACTGCCAATGGCTGGCGAAAAATATCAATCAGTCCCTGAAGAAACGACTGGTATGCCCAAGGGCATCAAGTACATCATTGGAAATGAAGCCGCCGAACGCTTCAGCTTTTATGGGATGCGTACGATTCTGGTGGTCTTTATGACCAAGTATTTGCACTTTATGGTTGCCGGAGAAGAAGGCACCAAAATGAGCGATGCTGAGGCGAATGAATACTACCATTCGTTTATCGCAGCCACGTATTTCTTTCCAGTGTTGGGATCGTTGCTGGCAGATGTTTTTCTGGGCAAGTATCGAACTATTCTGTGGCTTTCAGTTGTGTACTGCCTTGGCCACGGTGCGTTGGCGATGGTTGGTGGGCCAGGTGCAAGTCCGGCAAACTGGTTGTGGATAGGATTGATATTGGTTGCCGTCGGTAGCGGCGGAATCAAGCCGTGCGTTTCAGCTCATGTTGGTGATCAGTTTGGAAAGCAGAACAGCCACCTTATGACAAAGGTGTTTCAGTGGTTCTATTTTTCAATCAACTTTGGCTCAGTCGCATCAACGGCTTTGACACCAATTTTGTTGAAGTGGTATGGGCCTCACGTGGCTTTTGGCGTGCCAGGGATTCTGATGGCGATTGCCACGCTGATGTTTTGGATGGGACGCAACGTATTCATTCACGTACCGCCGGGTGGGAAAAAGTTCTTCACGGAAACCTTCAGCAAAGAAGGTGTGTTTGCGTTGCTGAAACTGAGTACAATTTACGCATTCGTGGCAGTGTTTTGGGGATTGTTTGACCAGACCGGATCCTCCTGGGTGATTCAGGCCGAGAACATGGACAGGAATTTTCTGGGAGTCGAATGGCTGCAATCACAGATTCAGGTGGTCAACCCTATTTTGGTTTTGCTGCTGATTCCGCTGTTCCAGTTGGTTGTGTATCCCGCTGTCGATCCGATTTTCAAACTGACGTCGATCCGCAAGATTTCGATCGGCTTCTTTTTGACAGCGGCCAGCTTTGCGGTTGTCGCCAAGGCCCAGGATTTGATCGATGCCGGAGCGACTCCAACGATCGCCTGGCAATTGTGGGCGTACGTATTGCTGACCGCCGGCGAAGTGATGATTTCGATCACCGGGCTTGAATTTTCTTACACGCAGGCTCCCAAAACGATGAAGTCTGTAGTGATGGCTGTTTGGCTGGCATCAGTTTCTTTAGGGAATATCTTCACCAGTGTGGTGAACAATCGAATTCAGGTTCCGGGAGTTAACCAGATCGCAGCCGTAGCAGCTGCTCAGGATCCTGATACAGAGGCCAGCATCAAGACGTGGAGCATCAAAACAATTGCGAGGCCAAAATCGGAAGGCGAAGATGCAGATGGCAAAACAATTACGGTCAGTGGAGCCGACGGCGAATTTGGCACGGCAGACGACGTCACAATGGAGTTCAATAGCTATGACAAGCTTGAAGTCGTTAAGACCAGCGAAGACGAAGTTCTGAATCAGGCCGCGGCAATTATTGAAAAAGCGTTCTTCGCGTCCACAGACAGTGATGACACCCGACAGCTTCCGTCGGAAGACGAAGCCAATGCCTTGCTGGCTGGCCTGAAAGACAGCGGCGGAGAAAAGCTGATCTACAGCCAGTTTTCACGCAACAACTTTCGCATCGTGTCTGTTGGGGCAGATAAGACTCACCAGACGCAGTGGGATGTCATTCTGAACGGCACCGTCAATCGAGTCGCGACCAGTGGTATTGGCAAACCTCCGGCAGAATACGATTGGCTGGAACGAACGATGATTGCCACTGGCGAAAAGGGTAAGGCAGCCGTAGAAGCCGCGCGAGGTAATATTGCCAAAACCGAAATTGCCACATCGATTACAGTGGGAGGCCAGGATACTCTCGAAGGTGCTGACTATTTCTGGTTTTGGACCTACACCATTTTGGTCACGGCAGTGTTGTTTGTTCCCGTTGGCTACATCTACAAGGAAAAGTCTTATATCCAGACAGAACGTGAAGGTGACGTACAAGAAGGAGCTCCAGCAAAAGGGGAATAGTTTGGAGACAACGTCATCGCCTTTCTGAATGTGGTGCTTCAACGTGGCATACAGGACTCGCGACGCAGACGCAAAACGTTTCTTGAAGGACCGGCCTACTACTACGCGTTCTCCATTGCGATGCTGGTGGCGACAGTGGGCTTTGTTGTCTTTGTCAGTCGCGACAAAGGCAACACGTTTATTCACGGAGAAACAGCCCCCAAGGCAGAAACTGAGGCGGAGGCAAACGTTAACGTTTAGTTGATTCTGGAGTTAATCGCGCCAGAAGCAGGGCGGTGATTTTCTTTCGCCTTTGATTGCTGTTGCCCTGTAGGTCGTGAAACTACTGCGCAGGGTGGTATTTTGAGGTCACTCCAGGTGATTGCCCTGGAGTGCTGGCCACAGTAAGAAATCGCTCCAATCGCAGTCTACAACAGGGCGATCTATCGTCGGTGTTGGCACGTATTGGGCCTCTCGGCCAACAAAACTTTTGCAGCCCGCGTCGCGTAATCGACGCGGGCTGCTTTTGATTCTGCTACGTTGTTGCGACAAAACTGAGGCGATTTGACACTGCAGGTGGCCAAAGCAGGTCACTACTTGACAAGCAGGTACGCGGTCTCTTTGCCCTGAACAATTGCCATTCACTGTCCGGCTGAACAATGGGGCATTTGGTCCCTCAGTTCTCACCACCGAACAGAAACTTTGCGTCGCCCCATTGTCGCGAAGGTTGTCACTGGCTTTTTGACTTCGTGGTGGCACGTACTGATATTGTGCTGCCGGTGGTCGCCGAGAAGGGTTTACAGTAGTCCCCGACTGATTTTGTGCGGCCTGCGCCACGGGCTAAGTGGATCTATCAGCACACTGTTGATGAGCTTCGCTGCAACAAATTTCTAATGCTCTGGTTCCTGCGGCATGGGCTGCGGCATTGCTGCTGGGGTTGTGGGTAGGCAAAACCCGCCAGGTGTCGAGGCCTCCAGTTGTAAAAGACAGCCCAAATTCTCGGATTACAATCGAAACGAGAACGAAAATTGATCATTCTGCCCCCAATCGGACGTGAGTTCGAGCTTCTATGGGGATTACAACGCGGACCGATTGAATACTGATTGCTTGCTTGCGATTATCTGGAGGTTCGCAAATGGGGACTACTTCCCGAATGTGAGACGTCAGCTGGCCCGAACAGCGGTTGGCGTCGGTAATGTTGTTCGCAGTCATCTCTGAGGTTCCAAAAACGTGCCAGACCCAACGTTTTTCAGCAAATCCATTTTGATCGTCGAAGACGAAGACATCATTCGTGACACTCTGTCGGAGTTCCTCTCGGGTGAGGGCTTTGAGGTTCGCGCGGCGGCCAATGTGACTGATGCTTTAGCGATTGTTCGCGAACGCGACTACGATGTTGCGATCTGCGATGTTCAGCTGCCCGACGGCGATGGAGTTCAGCTGCTGCGACGCCTGCATCGATTGAATCCGTCAATGTTCGTGCTGATTATTTCAGCTTACGCGACTGTCGAAAGCGCTGTCGACGCCTTTACTGCGGGAGCCTTCGACTATCTGGTGAAGCCCGTCATTTTCGATGAGCTGGTCAATCGCCTGAAGCGTCTGTTTAAGTTTCAGGACTTGTATCTGGAAAATCAAAAGCTTCGCAAGGATCTGGAACGCCGATCCGGCTTTGACCAGATTATGGGCAGCAGCCGAGTTCTGCAGGACACGTTAAATACCATTCGAAAAGTTGCGGCCACAAATTCCAACGTGCTGCTGGTTGGTGAAACCGGCACCGGCAAGGAATTGTTCGCCCGCGAAATTCATATGGCCGGTCCTAACAAGGACGAGAAATTTCTGGCCGTCAATTGTGGAACTCGACCGCCGGAACTGCTGGAAGCACAACTGTTTGGGGTGGATGGTGGCCAGCCTGGACTGTTTCGCACAGCCGGCACAGGTACGGTTTTTCTTGACGAAATCGCTCAGCTGCCGCTCGGGACGCAATCCGAACTGCTGCGAGCCATTGAGTATCAGGAAATCATGCCTGCAGGTGCATCGGAGACTGTGAACGTGAGTGCTCGCATTATTGCGGCGACGTCTCGCGATCTGATGCGAGAAGTCACAGAAGGCACTTTTCAGGAAGATCTGTTTTACCGGTTGGACGGCGTCAAAATTCGCATTCCACCGCTGCGAGAGCGCTTGGATGATATTCCGGAATTGGTTGAGTACTTTATGACTCGACATTCCGACGCGATGGGCAAACGCGTGACAGGAGCTACCAGCGAATCTATTCGTACATTGATGGCGGCTCACTGGAAAGGCAACGTTCGTCAGCTGGACAACGCCATCGAACGAGCTGTGATGATGTGTGAAGGTGAAGACATTCAACCTTCCGACCTTCCGCCAGATTTGCTGGGTTTGGGCACAACTCTGCCAGACACGGACGACCTGCGTTCTGCTCTGCGACACTATGAGCGATTGCATATCACTCGCGTGCTGAAACAATGCCCGGACAAAAAGGAAGCGGCCAAGCGGCTGAAGCTGGGATTGTCGAGCCTGTACCGCAAGATTGAAGAATTGAAGATCGAACTATAGTTCTGCAGATTCTTCGTATCACATTTCGCATTTTCGAAGTGCCAATTTTGAACTCCGGACGCACGGCGTCACCCAAACGTTGGACGCGTTCGTTGTTCGACAAAGGCTGAATTCCCATGATGAACTCGGATGAGATCAAGGAGTGCATTCCGCACAGAAGCCCGTTTCTGTGGTTGGATTCGGTGACTGAAATTACCGAATCCAGAATTGTGGCCACAAAACACTTGTCTGCGGATTTGCCTGTATTTCAGGGCCACTACCCACAATTCCCCGTGTTTCCGGGGGTTTTGCAGTGTGAAGCCTGTTTTCAGGCGGGAGCAGTTTTAATCTCAAAGGTTGCGGAAGGCGTTGCTGGCGAAGTTCCCGTCGTTACGCGGCAGAACAACACTCAATTTCGCCGACTGATTCGTCCTGGTGAGACGATTCAGGTGGAAGTGGAACTGACAGAGCGCGTATCCAACGCGTTTTACCTGAAGGGGCGAGTTTCTGTGGACGGCAAAGTGACGGCTCGGCTGGACTTTGTGTGTTCTTCGGCGGCGGTGCCCGTTTAGAGCAGCTTCCGTTGTGGGTGGTTCTGGCACGCCGTCAACCACACCGCGTGGTCTGGTTCTTGTTTTTAGCGGCCATAAGTCAGCGAAATTCGTTGTTCCTGCTGAAAGTAGCTTTTTCAGGGGATTGTGATGGAACATGAGTCCGATCCCGGGAAAAACGCACCTTGGCTGCAATGTCGGTGTTGAACAACTGGCATGTCGTCGATAACCTTTCGAGCTTCTCGACTTACGGCGATTGCCGTGCTGGCATTCCAGTTAACGGATTGCCAGTTTGTTGAGGCTTTTTTCTCTGTACGCAGCTTTCAAACTGTTGAATGGTTGCCTGTCGATGTCGATCGGACCACGGGATTAGTGGGATTTCTGAATCGACTTGAGATGACGGCCCGTCGCGTGTGGCGATGCGGTGGTATGGAGCCCGAGTAGTTTACTGGAGTTTGTTGAAGCAAATGGGACGTTATACAGGTCCGAAGGGACGAGTTAATCGACGACTGGGAGTTAATGTTTACGAATCAAACGGCGCTATCAAGGCAACGGAGCGGAAGGAATTTCCTCCTGGTATGCACAAGCGACGTAAGAAGCCAACCAACTATGGTTTGGGTCTGAACGAAAAGCAGAAGATCAAATTCCACTTCGGTTTGCGTGACCGACAGTTGAACCGATACTTCACCAAGGCTCGTCGTACCAAAGGTAACACCGGTGAGCAGCTGCTGGTAATTTGCGAATGCCGTTTGGACAACGTTGTTCGACGTGCTGGCTTCACCATGACACGCCCTCAGGCTCGTCAGGGCATCGTTCACCGTCACTTCCAGCTGAACGGTAAGACTGTCAACAAGCCGGGTATCATGGTTCGCACGGGCGACGTGATTACTCTGCGAAATCGACCAAACGTTCGTAAGCTTTACGCAGCAATTCGAGAAGGAATCACAATTCCTCAGAATGACTGGATCAGCTTCGACGAAAGCAACTACTCAGCCATCGTGACAACCTTGCCGACCTACGAAGATGTAAGCCTGATGGTTGACATTAACCAGGTTGTGGCTTTCCTGTCACGCTAGAACCGGAAGCTGATCAGACTTCTGTTTGGCAACCAGGAAATACAAAACGGCGACTCCTTGGGAGTCGCCGTTTTTCTTGTGGCTATTGTTCAGTAGAGCTGAACTGCTCATTCTGAATGGGCCCCCGACGATCTCATCGTCTCTAAATGGCCCCTATTTCAGTGCGGGAGCGAGCGGATTCAAGCAGTGTTGATTGGGTGGCTCGGCACAGGTCTAAAAGTTCGCCAGCCATCTGCATGACTTCAAATTCGTCGTGATTTTTCTCCAGAGTATCGTGTAGCAACTTGGCCTGTTTGGCAGTATCAGCAAGCCCATGCGTGGTGGCGGCAATCTGGATCGACTCCGTAATGTCACTAAGCTGAGTGCGATCCTGGTCGTCCAGTGCTGAAATCAGCTGTTCCAGTAGCAGTCCAATACTCAATGCTGATTCCTTGGTGACGTGATCATCTGAAATCACGTGCTGATGGTGGCGTAGATTAACAGCGTTAATGAAGCGTTCGACAAGTTCGGGGTCAAACTGAGTTCCCGCACATCTTCGAAGTTCAGCAAACGCTTCTGATCGAGTCATCTTGTCCCGGTAAGACAGCTCAGACACCATCGTGTCGTATGAGTTGGCGATGTTCAGGATTCTGGCAGCGATTGAAGGTCGTTTATCGGGCCCGGCTCCGCGGTCAGCGTTGGACATGTCGTAGTACACGACGTGCTGTTCTACAATTTCTGTCAACACGGGTGCTCCGAAGGAACCGCGTACCATGTCGACTCCCATGCGGTTGTACTGATTAACCGATTCCATTTCGTCGTGACTGAGTCTGCCGGGTTTTCGCAGAATGGTATCGGGAATCCCGATCTTGCCGATGTCGTGCAGCAGCGCACCGATTTCCAGAATATAGCATTCACGCAGGGATAGTAGTCCTTCTGCCGTGGCGACGCACAGGTCTGCAACTCGCCGGCTATGAACGGCGGTCGCCTGATCTCGGTGTGCCATAGCAGTTGTAAGTGCTGCGACAGCATGAAAAGGAATCGCTGATGCTGCCTTGCTTTGTTTTTCCTGTTCGCGAGTTGGTGCTTCAGCTCCTGCCAGTTCTTCAATTTGCCGTTGAGCTTTGTCAAAACGAACAACCTGATTTCGCCCATTGCGTTTGGCGACGTAAAGACACTTGTCTGCCTGATCGAGAAGATCCTGCGGGCTTTCCGGATTCTGGCACAGCGACGACACGCCCAGGCTGGCTGTGACCTGCAACTTCGGAAACTGAATCGCCTTGATGGCGATACGACAGCGTTCCGCACGCAGTTCCGCCTCGTCGATGCTTGTGTTCGGCATCAGAACTGTGAATTCTTCACCACCGTAACGGCAAACAAGGTCGCCTTCATTAACGGTTTCCATGACGGTCTTTGATACCACGCGCAACACTTCATCCCCCATACCATGGCCGAAGTTGTCGTTAATGGACTTAAAGTGGTCGATGTCTACCATCAGTCCCGCCATGGGGATTCCGGCTGCCTTTGCCTCCTGCCAGTGCCGTTCATATTCACGAAAGAAGCTGCACCTGTTAAGACAGCCGGTTAATGTATCGCGTGTCGCCAGCCATTCCAGTTCTCGATTCTGTTTACGAATTTCGTCTGTTGACGACCGCAGCGAAGTGAGGGCTGAACGCAATTCGAACTGCTTCTTTTGAAGTTGCGTTACATCTTCGAAGCTTGCGACGACTCCCCGGCTTTCGTTGTTGTTGTCTCGAACTGGAACAGTGCTGACTGAAAACGTTCGTTGAGTTTCCCCTTCACCGCGTGTCAGCAACACTCCCTTCACGGGAACTGAAAGCTGCGACGTGGTGTGCCACGGAAATTCGGCAAGGTCATCCGTCAGCTTGAAATCGAAAATGCCGGGTTCTTTGCCGACGAGAGATTCGGGCGTTTCGCCTGCCACGGCGGCGAAGGAGTCGTTTGCAAGAACAATTGTCTGCTTTCGATCCAATACCAGCAATCCTTCCGCCAACGCATTAAGAGCTTCTCGCACGCGTGTAGGCACGACCTTGCTGGGACTGATATGCTTCAATACTTTACTTAAGTACATCGTAAACACGATGAATGAGGCAAAAGCAACCAGCAGTGTTAACATAAGATCCGGTCGGACGGAGTAGCCCAACACGCTTACATGGCTGGATGGCCCCCAAAATACTTCCAGCTGCCCCCAGTGCTCGCCACTGGCATGAATGGGAACGATTGACTCGCATTCACTGGTTACTTCTGTGCCAGTGGTTGTCCACAATCCGGCGTGATCTCCCGATTGCAGGATCAGCTGACCGTCGGCCTGTCGGACACCGATCGAAAGCACTTCCGGATTGCGTGTTCGGATCTGGTCGATCGTGGACTGCAGGTCGCCGCTGTCCATGCGAGTAGCCAGGGCCATAAACGACACAGCGGTGGACTCGCAGAAACTGTGTCGAGACTGCTGTTCCAGAGATACGGAATTCGGTATGAACCCCAGCAAACCTGCCACCATTAAAATACTGACAGACAGACAGACAAGGCCAAGCACGATTCTATGAATTGACGACAAGCGGGGCATTGTCGAGCTTCACTTACGAAGGAGTATAGACGGGCAAAAAATGATACAGAGCGTCAAGTGTCGAGATCGCTGCAGGTTAAGAAAGGTGTCTTAATCCGGGCTGCTAACCAACGACGCCAGCGACTCACCGTCTTCCAGATCACCGTTCTCTTCAAACGACTCCAGTACAGGCAATGGGTCAAATGTTTGCCATGCAGGAATTGACGAGAGTACCGTCGAGAACAGAGAGCCACCTTTCAGCATCCATACAACGTAGCCCACCGAAAAGGAGGTGGAGACGGCTGCTGTACTGCCGATAACAACTTTTTCGATGATTTGTTCTCGAAATCGCCGTTCTTCCTGCCAGGCTATGAGGTCGGGCTGGTTCAGGTTGAATTCAGCCACTGCGATAAACGGACTTGTCGTTTCAATCTGTGCAAACAGATAATTCGACAGGCCCATCTTATCAAGCTGGCTACCTTCTGTTCGGTCTCTCAGGCTTTGGCGTGAATCACCGCCGATGGCGTTTCCGTCCGGTACTTCATCCAGAAATACGGCCACAAATAATTCACTGCTGGTCGTTCGAAGAATTTCGGTTGATGAATTTTGGAGGCCAGTCAGCCCGGCAAAGTCGTCATCTGTAGCCGCTGCTTTATTCGCTGTGATGGATGTTGAGTTGTTCAGGTCTACCGTTTCTGAGGTTTCGGATTTTGTCTCCTCTTCCGTCATGTCGTCGATTTCGGTAGCCGTCGATGGATCCGTGGGAGTCACCACCTGAATAATCGTTACTGAGCCTCCGGAGCCGCCTCCATTACCCGATCCTGAAATCACTGTGCGTATGTTTAATTCAACTGTGGCCGGCACGGAATTAAGGCTTCCGTCCGTGATGTAGTACGTAAATGAATCCATACCGCTGAAAGTTCCGAACGCCTGATAGAAGAATGAGCCATCACTGTTGAAGTTCAACAGTCCATTTTGGGGGCCGTCAATAAGTACGTATGAGAAGGCATTGCCATCAATGTCGAAGTCATTCTGAGCAAGAACGCCACTGGCCACGTTCAAATCTTCCAACTGATTGCCAACAATAAAGTCATCACCGGCTTCTGGTGCCTCATTTACGTCTCTTAATGTCACCAGGAATGATTGATCAACGCTTAGTCCGCCAACGTCGGTCGCTCTCACTGTGATCCAGTGCTGACTTGCATCCTCAAAGTCAAGCTGGGTACTGTCATCAACGGTGATCAGTCCCGTAATCGCTGAGACAGCAAATCGTCCGTTGGCATCGTCGACAAGGCTGTACAACAGCGAGTCGCCTGCGTCGAGGTCTTTTCCAAGAACGCGTCCCACGAAAGTTCCTGCGGCGGAATTTTCGTCTATCGTACCGCCGGTTAGCAAAATACTGACGGGATTCTCGTTAATGTCGACCACCGCAACTGACAGTGTAAGGGTATCAACCAGTCCCGCCATGTCAGATACTTCAACATTCAGTGTGAACGTTGTGAGTGCTTCGTAATTCAACAATGAAGAATCAGCTACTGTTACTTCTCCCGTGGCACTATCTACAGAGAACGGTTGAATTGGCGAACCATTGACAATCGAATAGCTCAGGACGTCAGCAACATCCTGATCGAATGCCTGAAGAAAAGTGACGTGGCTGCCATTTGCCGCATTTTCCAGTACCGATATTGTTGATGCCGATGTGAACAAAGGCCGATCGTTTTCGTCCACAACGGCCACTGTCACCGACTCAACGGCTGATACGTTAACACCGTCATTCACCTGGATGCTCAATGTGTAAGACGATGACAGTTCATGATCGAGGTTTGCCGTGCTGGAAACGGAAAGCACTCCGGTTGCTGCGTCAATGGCAAACACACCATCACTGTTTCCACCAACAATGGAATACCCTTGAACCTGACCAACGGAATCCTCATCAAATGCCAACACCTTCCCGACGACAGTCCCTACGCTTGCATGTTCCAGCACAGAGAACGATTGTCCGGACGAAATGACAGGTAAACGATCGTTCAGGTCGTTGATCGTAATGACCTCAGAACGCGTGGTTGAGCTGTCGTCAGCGGATGTCGCTCGCACAACGATGTTCAGGCTGGCCCCAACAGCTTCGAAGTCGATTGACGCAGCGGTGCGGATTTCTCCGGTAAGGCTGTCGATGTTGAAGAGTCCGGCCGCGTCATCGTCCAGTGAATAGGTGATGGCATTGCTGGTGCCGTCCAGGTCTTCACTGAAGGCGGTGATGCCGACCAAAGTACCCACCGGCACGTTTTCGTCGATGTTGTTGGCTGCCGCGTTGGTATCCACAATCGGGCTGACGTCGAATTCATCCAGATCGTTGATCGTGATGGAATAGGCTTGAGTCGCCGTGCTGCCGTCCTGCGAGGTGGCTCGCACAATGATGTTCTGCACGCTTCCCACAACTTCGTAGTCGATGTTGTTGGCGGTCGTCACGACGCCAGTGCTGGAATTGATTGCGAACAATCCGCCCGCGTTGTTGTCCAGCGAGTAGGTGATCACATTGGTTGTTGCGTCCAGGTCTTCGCTGAACGCCGTGATGCCCACTGTGCTGCCAATCACGATATTTTCATCGATGTTGTTAGCGGCACTGTCAGTGTCCACAACGGGTGTGACGTCGAATTCATCAAGATCGTTCACTGTGATGGTGTACGCCTGCGTGGTTGTGCTGTCGTCGGCGGATGTTGCTCGCACAACGATGTTCAGGCTGGCACCAACGGTTTCGAAGTCGATTGACGCAGCGGTGCGGATTTCTCCGGTAAGGCTGTCGATGTTGAAGAGTCCGGCCGCGTCATCGTCCAGTGAATAGGTGATGGCATTGCTGGTGCCGTCCAGGTCTTCACTGAAGGCGGTGATGCCGACCAAAGTACCCACCGGCACGTTTTCGTCGATGTTGTTGGCTGCCGCGTTGGTATCCACAATCGGGCTGACGTCGAATTCATCCAGATCGTTGATCGTGATGGAATAGGCTTGAGTCGCCGTGCTGCCGTCCTGCGAGGTGGCTCGCACAATGATGTTCTGCACGCTTCCCACAACTTCGTAGTCGATGTTGTTGGCGGTCGTCACGACGCCAGTGCTGGAATTGATTGCGAACAATCCGCCCGCGTTGTTGTCCAGCGAGTAGGTGATCACATTGGTTGTTGCGTCCAGGTCTTCGCTGAACGCCGTGATGCCCACTGTGCTGCCAATCACGATATTTTCATCGATGTTGTTAGCGGCACTGTCAGTGTCCACAACGGGTGTGACGTCGAATTCATCAAGATCGTTCACTGTGATGGTGTACGCCTGCGTGGTTGTGCTGTCGTCGGCGGATGTTGCTCGCACAACGATGTTCAGGCTGGCACCAACGGTTTCGAAGTCGATTGACGCAGCGGTGCGGATTTCTCCGGTAAGGCTGTCGATGTTGAAGAGTCCGGCCGCGTCATCGTCCAGTGAATAGGTGATGGCATTGCTGGTGCCGTCCAGGTCTTCACTGAAGGCGGTGATGCCGACGGTAGTTCCCACGGCTAAGTTTTCGTCAATGTTGTTCGCGGCAGAGTTGTTGTCGACGATTGGCGTGACGTCGAATTCATCGGTGTCGGTCACGGTGACGCGAACTGTTTGCTGACTGGTTAATCCCTGGCCATCGTTCACTTCGACCACCACTTCGTACACGTTGTTACCGTCGGCATCCAACGGCGTTTCGAAGCTTGAGGCGGTTGCAAACGCGAGTGCTCCTGAGCCGCTGTCAATGGTAAACAGACCGCTGTCCGGCCCCCCGGCGATGCTGAATGTCAGCGTTTGAATCGGCAGGTCGGCGTCGGTGGCTGTGACGAGCGTGACGGCTGTTGTGTTTTCCGCGATCGTGATCGCAGCGTCCGCTGGTCCGCCGTCGCTGGTGATCACCGGAGCCTTGTCGTTGACCGGTGTGATCGTGATGGCAAAGGTGCCAGATGAGATCGTGCCGCTGCCATCGTCTACTCGGAAAGCAAAGCTGTCGCTGAAGACTTCTGCGTCGTTGTGGTCGTAAGTTAAGCGGTTTGCGTTGATATCGGCTTGAGTAAACGTCTGGCCGGTGGCGAGGTTGATTCCGTTCAACTGCAGCGAGCCGGACGTTGGCACGGCGGTCAATGAATAGACTATTTCGGTTGGCGTGTTGTCGACGTCGGTTGTTTCCAGCAGCAGACGAGTCACAACAGATCCTAAATCGCCTTCGTTCACAGTCGTGCCAAGATTCGTGGACAGCACTTCTTCGTCGTTGACGTTGGAAATGCTGATCTGGACCGTGTCGACGTCCTGCAGAGCTCCACCGCTGCCGGTGTTGCCGCCGTCATTGGTGGTGACCGTCAGCATGTCGGCCGACATGCCGATGACGTTCAGGTTCGGCGTGTACAGCAGCGAGGCCAGAGTTGCGTTGATGTCTGCAACAGTTCCGGAAATCGTCAGGTCGGCCGAAGAATTGCCGCCCGCAAAGATTGTCGCCATTCCGGACAGCGTCACGTCCAGCACGCCGTTGATAACCTGCAACTGAGTCGTCACGTCAAGGCCGTTGGCGTCAATATCGGCAATGGAAATCCCGGTGATTGCTGTTTGAGTTTCTTCGACGACTGTCTGATTTCCTGGAACCGTGTTTACAGGAGCATCGTTGACTCCAGCCACGGTACGGGTCGCAGACGTGAGAGGCCCTTCGCTGGTGCCCCAACCGTCAGTATAAGTGACTTCAACACTGATATTGGCAGCCACATCAACATCGGTCAGCGTGTATGCGTTTGTGGTGGCTCCGCTGATCGCAATTCCGTCTCGCCGCCACTGATAGCTGAATGCTCCCAGTCCATCGTTGTCGCTGATGGCGGACACATCGGCGCTGATGGTTTGATCTTCTTCCACTGTACCAACGATCACCGGCAATCCGACCGGCATGTCGTTGACGTTCAGGACAGCGGCGGTTTGCGCACTTGTCAGCGGTCCTTCGATGGTTCCGTTCCCGTCGGTGTAACTGACTTCGACACTGATATTGGTGTTCACGTCGGCATCGCCCAGCGCGTAAGTGCTGGAGCTCGCTCCGCTGATTGCGATTCCGTTTCTCAGCCACTGATAGTTGAATGTTCCTACGCCGTCATTGTCGCTGATACCGGTGGTGTCAACAGCCAGATTCTGATCTTCCGTCGCGGTGCCGACAATAACTGGTAGTCCGAAAGGTACATCGTTCACATTGGCAATTGGACCAACTGTCGTGGATGTCAACGGGCCTTCGATCGTGCCCCAGCCGTCTGTGTAAATAACTTCCACTGAAATGTTGGTGCCGACGTCAAGGTCTGTCAGTGTGTAGGTGGCCGAGTTGGCTCCGGCGATGATGGTACCGTTTCTCAGCCATTGATAACTAGTGGGTGTCCCGAAAGTGTCTCTGGTTTGTGATGATCGGGCGGAAGTG
>ERZ887942.1014-NODE-1014-length-20821-cov-7.957912_pt1 | contig 20821 bp, 22 predicted proteins | sample MGYA00521099_ERZ887942 | MGnify/ENA primary metagenome ERZ887942 (study PRJEB32303, sample SAMEA104408605) | aquatic metagenome | biome: Brackish water; feature: Pelagic; material: water | place: Baltic Sea | collected 2014-06-07T06:48:00 | depth 16,251 m ...
CATAACATCACTACCAATCTCTACCTGATAGATACCATCAAATTGAGTATCTGATATCGATTGAACTTGAGTTCCCGGTTGGGCGACATTACCCAATACCTGGTTAATTTTCTGTTCAACCTGATCGATTTCCATATCAATTTGGGTTTGTGCATTTGCACTTGATGAAGTAACTACACTTACCGCAAATGTTACAGCAAAGGTTGTGACAATCAGAGTCGAAGCAATGAAAGCTGAATTCAAGTGCCCACTAATCGTATTTTTGTTCATTTTTATCTCGCTCTAGGTTTTATTATAGCTGCCACAAGGTACCTGATTCTTGGAATGCGGCCTTCAAGCTATATAACCAACAACATAGCTCTAATATCATCACTGTTATAATATGCTTAAAGTATGTAACTAAAACACAATCATTACATAGATAACTCTAAATATGGCCTGCTTATTAACAGACTGCAACCCTAAGATCGAATATAGTTTACGCAATATCCCGACCGGTTTTCGCTTACTTCGCATGTTAAGCTGCTACAAACAACAGATTTTGACCACAACCAAGCAATAATATCGTTAAATTAGAGCTGAATTTTCCCACATACCTATTTGAAAATACGTGTAATTGCCCTTGATTCAAGCACTATCAAGCATATCCCGTAAAATACTAAAGGTTACTCTCACCAGAGTAAGTCTTGTATTTACCACCGCGCTATTTTTTATCCTTTATTGTTTTACCGCGCCTGTCGCCGCGGGAACTATTTTTGTTTATGAGCTAGAAAACGGTTCACGGCTAATCACCGATGCGGAACAAGCTGATAGCGGCCATCGTTTGGTGAAACGTTATTCGACTGAACCATTTTCAAAACGCAAAGTTGGCGCTTCCTACACATCTAATGTGATTCTGTCTAAGTTCGATGAACTGATACTAGAGACCGCTGATGCTCACAAGCTTGACCCAGCGTTACTAAAAGCCGTCATTCATGTTGAATCAGCTTTTGACCCTTTTGCAGTTTCGCGAACCGGGGCTATGGGATTAATGCAAATGATGCCCGTTACCGCAGCTCAATATAACCTAACTGCTAATCAGTTTGATCCACAACGCAATGTCTACGCTGGCGCTCATCATCTAAAGGATCTTTTGGAGCAATTTGATGGCAATATACGCTTTGCACTTGCTGGGTATAACGCGGGTGCAAATGCAGTGAACAAGTACAACGGAATCCCCCCTTACGACGAAACCCAACGTTATGTACTCAAGGTAATGAAGCTGTACTCCGATTATTTAAAACTGGATTTAAATTGGAGTTTTAGCAAAAAAGGCGAAACTAAATTAATTAGATAAATCCCTTTTGCAATACTGACTCAGCGCTCGCTAAGACGGTCCGTTTCTAGCCCCGCCCATGAGCAATTTCATCGTTCTCACAGCTTCGTCCATCCCGGTTAATACGCCCCGCGAAATTATTGAATGCCCAATATTCAAGCAAACTAATTCGGGGATTTTGGCAATTGATTCCACATTTCGATAATGCAAGCCATGACCTGCATTAACCTGCAGACCCATTTTGTCCGCATAGCGACTTGCCCGAATAATGTTGGCCAGCATTTCCTCTTGTACCTTCAAATTTGCGGCATCGGCATAAGCGCCGGTGTGCAACTCAACAATATCTGCACCAGTCATTTTAGCGGCATCTAATTGTCGTTCATCCGGATCAACAAATAAGGAAACTCGAACACCAACTGACTGTAACTCTACAACCGACTGTTTTATCGATCCGATCTCACTTGCCACATCCAGTCCACCTTCCGTGGTCAATTCTTCGCGCTTCTCTGGAACAAGACATACTTCTGCGGGCATTAACTTAAGCGCAATCGCAATCATCTCGGAAGTGTTACCCATTTCAAGGTTTACCGGTAAATCTTGTTTGGTCATCATTCCGTCAAGATCATAGTCTTGGATATGCCTTCGATCTTCTCGCAGATGAATGGTAATACCGTCAGCGCCAGCATCACCTGCCAATTGCGCGGCTAAAACTGGATCAGGATAATTGGTACCTCGTGCCTGTCTTAACGTGGCAACATGATCGACGTTCACCCCAAGCTCGAGCATGGGGAGCGGCTTGTCGCTGGCATTACTGTGCTTTTTATTTGATTGCATTGTTGCTGTGTTCTAGATTGTTAATCTGTTCTGGATTGCTGATGAATTCTAGATTGTGCTCAAGTCCTAGATTAATAATCTATTCGCGAAAGCTCGCTTGATACAGGGTACGACTGACTATATCGCGCCTACCCAGCAAGTGCGATAACTGCACCCTTAATAAATGTTTAGCCTGCCCTAAGTCCGAGTGGTCAAGGGTTTTCCCGGACACAAGGGCTCGAAGCATGTGACCACTGTAAACATCGTCCCGCACTTGCGTGCCGTTGAACTGCAGAACTCCTCTACCGTTAACGTAGCGATAATTCACATCATCTTGAATCGCTTTGCCTGATTCAAAATCACAATCCAGCCGAAGCTCATACCCCGTTTCTCGAAGAATAATAAATTCGAACGTCCGCAAAGCCGAATGTAGCTCGTCGGGGTTCTGTAAACGATCCATTGCAAGAGTATATTGATCAAATAAGGATCGATGCGGATCATGTCGTGCCAATAAGCGATAGATCAACTCATTAAGATAAAACCCACAAATCATCGACTGTCCGAGGAGCTCATTAAAGCCAGCGGCGGTCTCAGCGCCGGTTAAGAGAGGAATTTCTCCTTTTCCGGACCAACTCATCATTAATGGCTGGAACGGTTGCAGCATCCCCCGATACTTAGATTTTTTAGTACGAGCACCCTTTGCCATCAAGGCAAGACGCCCGTACTCACGGCTAAATACTTCTACAATCCAGCTAGTCTCACCAAAAGGCCTATTTAGCAGCACAAAACCTGGTGTATTTTTTACCCGCATACAAACTTACACAGCAATATTTACAAACCTACGTATCTTGAACCTTAAGTAGTTAGAGTCCTTCACCATAGCCCAAACGCTGTATATCTCGCTGGCTATCAGCCCATCCACTACGTACTTTTACCCAAAGCTCCAGAAAAACTTTTTTACCAAATAATAGCTCGATGCCTGGCCGCGCCTTGCTACCAACACTTTTCAGTCGCGCGCCCTGTTTTCCGATCACCATTGGCTTGTGCGAAGCTTTATCGACCCATATTTCAGCCCCAATCGAAACTAGCTGGTCTGTCTCATCACAGCTGATTAGGTCTACACCCAAGCTGTAAGGCAATTCATCTCCTAATTGGCGAAACAGTTGTTCTCGTATTAGTTCAGAGGCTAAAAATCGAACACTACGATCGGTTACTTGATCTGGGTCGAACCCAGGACCCTGTATCGGCAAAGCCTCTCCAATCACACTAAACAAATGATCAGTATTTACGGCTTTAAGCGCAGAAACAGGAACAATTTCCGTAAAATTATGCAATTCGGCAGACTCGGCAATTAATGGCAGTAATCGGTTCTTATCCTTTAGCATATCCACTTTATTAATCACCAAAATCATTGGCAGGTTACGTCCTTTTAGCAAATCAAGAACCTTTTTATCCTGGGTTTGCCAACCTTTACCATCAATCATTAGCACCACCATATCAACACCCTCGGTGCTTAATATTGCCGTGCGATTGATCACCTTATTCATTGTCTTACTTCCCTTGTGAATACCCGGTGTATCAACAAAGACTATTTGTTGATGTTCATCGGTCGATATCCCAAGAATCCGGTGTCGAGTTGTCTGCGCACGATGAGACGTAATACTGATTTTTTGTCCGATCAGCTGATTCATCAATGTCGATTTCCCGACATTAGGTCTACCTACAAGAGCAGCAAAACCAAAGCGGAAACCTTCAGGCGTTTTATCCATTGAATGGTGAAATTCTCATGTGTGCTATCTATTTACGTACTGTCTATTTATGTGCAATGGCCAGGATGAATATCATCACGGCTCTAGTTATCTGTTAAAGATGCCAGCGCAGAAGCCGCTGCAGATTGCTCTGCTTTTCTTCGACTTGAGTCCAGCCCAACAAATTCAACGTCTGTGTCCGGTAATCGACAAATCACAGTGAACTGCTGATCGTGTTGTGCTCCCGACACTGACTTAATCCAATATTCTGGTAACGCGCCACCAGATTCCTGTAGTTGTTCCTGTAGCAGACTCTTCGGGTCTTTATATCCCTGATCCACTGTTAATGACGATATTTTCTGTTCGAATATACGCTCAATAAAGCTACCAGTTGCTGCCAAACCTTGGTCCAAATATAAGGCACCAATGATAGATTCAACCAAATCGGCAAGTATCGAATCTCTATTAAAACCGCCGCTTTTTAACTCACCTTCACCAAGCCGAACGTGGTCTTTTAATGATAACTTACGACCTATATCTGCAAGCGTAGTTTTCTTAACCACCTCTGAGCGCATCCGGCTGAGCTGACCTTCATTTGCATTAGGGAAGCGCATATACAATTTTTCCGATACGACTAAATCTAATATCGCATCGCCGAGAAACTCAAGTCGCTCATAATTATCGCCCTGATAGCTTTTATGAGTGAGCGCAAGCTCTAAAAGTTCTTGATCATTGAATTCCAGCTCTAAAGTTCGAGCTAAATGCTCGACACTGGACATTAGTCCACCGACCTCTCAACAGAGTCATCAAAGTGAACAAGTAGGCTTATATTGTCAAACAAGGGAACAACACGCTGATAGTTCAAATTAACAGTTACCAACTTCTTATCTCGCTTCACCGTAATAGATTTACCCCAGTCCGCCACGTCATCAACATCATCCATTAGCATCTGTGGACGCATGTTTCTCAATAGGCCAAAAGCGGTAACGGCTCTAAGGTTTGATTTATCTAAACCATCGTTTACCGCATTCTTGACGGAACTGTGATTGCTGTAAACGGGCAATAAATTCATAAATACAAATGCAGCAAATACGATCACTGAAATTGTAAATAGCATTGCCCAGAGGCTGATCCCTTTTTGCTTGTTTATAGAAGATAACTTTTGTTTATTCATCTTAACGCCGACCTTGATTAGTTATTAATCACAGCTGTGTCCGTTAAATACTATCACCTATACGCTCAAACGCCACACCGCCGCCGCGAGCCACATCCCAGCTAAACCAAATAAAAAATGCTCTGCCTACAACATTTAGTTCGGGTACAAAGCCCCATGCGCGACTATCATTACTATGATCACGATTGTCGCCCATTACGAAATAGTGCCCCTCCGGAACCTCACGCCTAGCCGATCTAGGTGGTGCCTGGGGGTTGATCAATATATGGTGCGGCTCATCTCCAAATTTTTCAGTGAGCTCAAGCGCTGCCACTGCGCGTCCGTAGCTAGTTTGAAATTCATACGCAGACTCCAAAGGTTGAGTTTCCAACGCCTTCCCGTTGACCGTCAAACGTTTGTTTTTATACTCAATCACGTCTCCCGGCAAACCGATTACGCGTTTTATATAGTTAGTTTTATTGTCTCCAGGCCAACGAAACACCATCACTTCTCCCCGCTTAGGACTGTCCATAGAAGCGACAATATTGTGTAAAACTGGCAACCGAATCCCGTAAGAAAACTTATTCACCAAGATAAAATCGCCGACCTGCAATGATGGCAACATGGAACCGGAGGGTATTCGAAAAGGCTCAACCAAAAAAGATCTCAACATGAACACAATCAGCAAAACAGGAAAAAACGATTTTGCGTAGTCCACATACCAAGGGTCTTCACCAGCCCTACGTTCTTCGCTTGCTAGTAAACGCCAAAGTAGAGCAATAATCCCAGTAACAACTATTGCGATAAATAATATTAATTCAAACATAACCTCTAATCCCCGCCAATATTAAGCACAGCCAGAAAAGCTTCCTGAGGAATCTCTACTGAACCAATTTGCTTCATCCGTTTTTTACCCGCTTTTTGTTTTTCAAGCAGCTTTTTCTTGCGCGTAATGTCGCCACCGTAGCACTTTGCTGTAACATTCTTTCTTAACGCTTTTACCGTTTCTCTGGCAATAATTTTGGAGCCTATCGAGGCCTGAATCGCCACATCGAACATTTGCCGTGGAATCAGTTCTCGCATACGTTTAACCAAATCCCGCCCGCGATATTGCGACTGTTCACGATGCACCAATACAGCCAATGGGTCGACGCAATCACCATTTATTAAAACATCCACCTTCACCATATCAGCCGCGTCATAACCCAGCAATTCATAGTCCAAAGACGCGTAACCGCGACTCACTGACTTAAGTTTATCGAAAAAATCCATCACAACCTCACTTAATGGTATCTCAAAAGTGAGCATTGCCTGACGCCCAAGATACTGAATATTCTTCTGTATCCCGCGTTTTTCAATACATAAGGTAATAACTGCGCCTATATACTCCAACGGCATTAGCATGTTTGCGCGAATAATTGGTTCTCGAATTTGCTCAATACTAGATAAATCGGGTAGTGCCGCCGGATTAGATATAGACACCTCTTCACCGTTATTCAGCTCGACTTTATAGACCACGGTCGGCGCTGTGGTAATTAATTCAAGATCATATTCGCGTTCTAAGCGTTCTTGAATTATCTCCATATGCAGCATCCCTAGAAACCCGCATCGAAACCCAAAGCCAAGCGCATCAGATGTCTCAGGCTCAAAATCCAGAGAGGCATCATTTAGACTAAGCTTACCTAGTGCATCTCTAAAGTTTTCAAAATCGGCAGAATTCACCGGATATAAGCCAGCAAACACTCTAGGTTGAACTTCCTGAAAGCCTTCTAAAGGCGCATCAACCGGAGAAACTGAACTGGTAATCGTATCCCCTACTTTCGCATCAGTAATATTCTTAACGCCACTGACTAAATAGCCAACCTCACCGCAGGCTAGCTCCTTCATTGGTGTGCGTTTTGGAGAAAATACGCCTAATTCATCTATCTGATGATCCTTTCCCGTCGCCATCATTCGAATTTTGTCTCGAATTTTGAGTGAACCCTGCATCACCCTAACTAGTGACACTGTACCCAAATAATTATCGAACCAGGAATCCATAATCAAGGCCTGCGTTCTCGCTTCTGCGTCACCTTCCGGAGCAGGAAGCACACGCACAATTTCCTCTAGTAACTCGCCAATGCCTATTCCAGTCTTGGCGCTAACGTGCAATACACCACTACAGTCGATTCCAACAACGTCTTCAATTTCGCTCGCGACTCGATCAGTATCGGCCGCGGGTAAATCAATTTTATTCAATACTGGCAGTACTTCTAAACCAAGATCCACCGCGGTATAACAATTTGCCACGGTTTGCGCCTCAACGCCTTGCGATGCATCGACAACTAATATTGCTCCCTCACAGGCGGTTAGTGAACGAGATACTTCATAGGAAAAATCCACGTGCCCTGGGGTATCAATCAAATTTAATTGATATTCCACACCATCTTTCGCCAGATATTTTAAGCTGACGCTTTGCGCCTTAATTGTGATGCCCCGCTCACGTTCCAAGTCCATAGAATCTAAAACCTGGGCTTCCATTTCACGGTCACTTAGGCCATCGCAATACTGAATAAACCGATCAGCTAGTGTCGATTTACCATGATCAATATGCGCAATAATGGCAAAGTTTCGAATCAGGTTCTGGCGTGGATCACTCAATCGTTATTACCTACTGGAGATACTGTAAATACAATAAAAAAGACGCATCGGCGCCTTGCGAGGCGGATTCTAACAAAATGCGCGGCATAACTATCGTCTATTACGCATTCTTACAGATGTTTTTTTAGTAATAGCCAGTGGGTATTGGTAGTCATATAATCGTTCAAACAGCCAAAATTATTAGAACTATCTCAAATGAAGAAGAATCACACCGAAGTATTGGTCATCGGCGGCGGTGTCGCAGGACTCAGCTTAAGCCTAAGGCTTGCCCAAGGGGGCATTAAGGTTACGCTAATATCGAAGGAAGAGCTTAGCGAAGGCAGTAGTCTTTATGCCCAAGGTGGTATTGCAGCAGTACTAAATGAGGAAGATTCATTTGCTTCGCACATTGAAGATACTTTGACTGCCGGTGCAGGTTTATGCAACCGAAAAACAGTACGCTACATTGTAGAAAATGCCCCTAAAGCAATTGACTGGCTGGTAGAGAATGGCGTTGAATTTACGGTTATTGATGGCCCGGAGTACGACGGAGCTGATTCAGAATATCACCTTACTCGCGAAGGCGGCCATTCTCATCGCAGAGTAATACATGCCCAAGATGCAACCGGCCGAGAAGTCGCAACGACACTGGAAAACCTGGTTCGGGCAGAACCCGGCATTACAACGCTTGAGCATCATATTGCGATCGACTTAATCACCGCGCAAAAATTGGGCATGGCAAGCCCGGATCGTGCAGTTGGCGCTTACGTTTTGGACACCAAAGCTAGCAAAGTAGGCATCATATCTGCCGAATCTGTGGTGCTTGCAACCGGCGGCGCTTCAAAGTCTTATCTTTATACAAGCAATCCAGACACATCAACGGGTGATGGAATCGCTATGGCGTGGCGAGCCGGATGCCGTATTTCAAATATGGAGTTTGTGCAATTTCATCCGACCTGTTTGTATCACCCGCATGCAAAATCATCGCTAATATCCGAAGCTGTGCGTGGGGAAGGCGGACGTTTGCTATTGCCCGATGGCACCAGATTCATGAAACAACATCATGAATTAGAAGAACTGGCACCACGGGATATCGTCGCTCGTGCGATCGACTACGAAATGAAACTGCACGGACTGGATTCGGTATTTTTGGACATAAGCCACAAGCCGAAAGAGTTCATCTTGGAGCACTTCCCAAATATTTATGAAAACTGCATGCAATATGGTTTTGATATATGTAAGGAGCCCGTACCGGTAGTACCGGCAGCACATTACACCTGTGGCGGTGTGGTCACAGACTTACAAGGTCGAACTGATCTAACCAACTTATATTGCGTCGGTGAAGCCTCATGCACCGGATTACATGGCGCCAACCGCTTAGCTAGCAACTCCTTGCTGGAATGCCTGGTAATGGCGGACGCCAGCGCCCAACATATCTCAGCCAATTTCACTAAAGCGACCAAACCACCGGTAATTCCCGAATGGGACGAAAGTAAAGTGACCGATCCAGACGAGCGTATTGTGGTCGCTCATAATTGGGATGAGCTACGCCGCTTCATGTGGGATTACGTTGGGATTGTGCGAACCGATAAGCGCCTGGAACGTGCTGCCCATCGAATCGATTTACTCAAGGAAGAAATTCGCGATTACTACAGTAATTTCAAGGTTTCCAGTGATTTACTCGAATTACGAAATTTAGTCACCGTTGCCGACTTAACTGTTCAATGCGCCCTTAAACGGCGTGAAAGCAGAGGCTTGCACTACACGCTGAACTGTCCTGACACAAAGAGAATTGCGAGAGATAACGTAATCGTCCCAGCTAATTACCCCGCACATGCAAACATGGTTACTTGGGACTAACACTCGTCATCGAGGCTTCAAGGTTCTACCAGTTAGCGGTTAGCTCAGGTTCGCTGAACTGCCTTGATTGCGTAAAAAGGCCAAATAAAAAGATTAGTAAGACGAATTGGGTGTGATTTCCGGATTAATCTCACCATAAACTTCTTCCGGATCAACATCGTTGATCAGCAAAACCTCCCTTACTGCTTCAACCTGATCCAGCACCGTTTGGCACCGTTCGCCATATTCGTACTTGGTCACATCTATTGCTTTAGGCATGTAAGTAAAGGCAATCTTTAACGCTGTCAAAGCATCATCATTAATTTTGTCAGTCATTTGCTATCAATCTACTGTGTTTATTTTTGGTCCGCCATTTCTGGGTCGACTATCAATATAATCTTACCGCGAGTACCAACATTATGATTTAAATCCTGTGCAGCACCGGCTTGTTCTAACGGGAACGTTGTGTCGACGTTTAATTTAAATTGACCAGCCTCAGCTAATTGACCAATCTCCTGCAGCAGAACTTCATTGGACCTACCTACTGGGCCGCCAAGTCGGGCACATATCACCCCTGCTGCTTCGCACTTATCAGGGTCCGCTGGCCCAGCAATACTCACCAATTGACCACCAGGCTTAAGAATATTAAGTGCTTGATTTGCAGTTTCTGTACCTACGGTTTCTATTACTACATCTACTGGCTCTTGGATAACCTCATCAAATTGAACCTCTCGATAATTTATCGCCTCATCAACGCCAATGGTTTTTAGATATTCGTGATGCCCGCCAGATGCTGTGCCTAACACATATGCCCCACGTGCCTTTGCAATCTGTGCTGCGGAAGAGCCGATGCCACCGGCAATACCATTAATAAACACCCGCTGGCCGGCAGAAACATCTGCGTGTTCAATGGTTCGAAGGGCCGTGATACTTACGGTGCCGAGGCCCGCTGCCTCTGCGTAAGTCCGATCAGTAGGTTTTGTAACCACTTGATTGGCCGGTGCAATGGCATATTCAGAATACCCACCATTGAGTATCGTTTGACCAGTGGCCAGCTTGGCAAACACCGCATCTCCCAACTCTATATTGGTCACGGCCTCGCCCAACTTAACAACCACTCCAGAGATATCCACACCCGGCACACTGGGTGGTCTCTCGCCAGTTGGTGGTGCCGGAGGTGTTGTTGTACCCGAAGAAGGCGCCCCGCCACCATCAGGATTTCCACCGGCCACACCATACACAGGCGGACGACCAACGCCCTCACGGAAACGCCAATCAATAGGATTAATCGCGGTCGCAACCACTTTTACGAGCACTTCATCTGTCGCCGGTTCTAACACTGGGATACTCTGGTATTTGAGCACCTCTGGTCCGCCATTGCCCATTTGCACAATGGCCATTTGGGTATCAGGGACATCTATCAGCTCAGCTTTAAATGACTCCGATGAAACAGACGTTGAGGCTTCTTGACCTGAACCACAAGCAACGAGCAAGGCAGATATGCACAGTACTAACGTAGAATTGTATAACGTTGTTAACGATAAACGGTTTTTCATATTTTTAGGTCTTGAGTTTAAAATCATGCAACTTGACAGTGTTAAATTAAGTATCCGGTATACAAAATGTGATTTTAAATAACTAAATAAGGATAACTTAGTGAATTTAAATCTTAATACAAATAGGGTCCTAATTTAGCTTTCTCAGCCCTCACAAAACAACGGCTTAATAGTTTCTTCCCCGATATCAATGTAGCTCCAGCCAATCGTCACTGGTTCAACAAGCACTTCTGGGTCGCTAATTGTCTGTGTATATGTAAGTTTATTGCCACCTTCTGCAATTGTATATTTCTCAAAAACCTCTGCATTGGGAGATAACGGCCTACCGGCGTCATCAATATAAGGCCAATCTATTTGAGTGGTGTGAATTTCCAGCACCCCATCGCTATATGATCCTGTCGATACGCCGTACATCGAGACTTGCGCTGAGTCGCTACGGTTACTGTTGTTCAGGTACACCTTTCGCAATATAGAAAATGAACTAATCTGCAGGTCTATATAGTCGCCTTGATCTATAAACTGAATAGGCAGCGGATTCGACATAATGCCAGGCATTCCTTGCGGCTCACAGGGGTTAGAATCGTATGAAGGATTACTTTGATCATCTGCATTTACAAACCTAGCATCCGCAATAATTTTGGACCCATTCCGGTATTCCCCCCAAGAAGTTTCATCCAGACTCCATACCCGAAATAATCCTAATTCAGATCTATCCACCTCCTGATTGAATAGCTGGCCGCCAACTGCGTCTTGGTTCCATCGGTAGCCCTTGGAATTAAAAAGTTGAATCTCCTCACTATTGGGTAGCAAAATGTTCGTCGGTTGCATTGCGTTTCTAAATCGGGACGGCGATCCAGCTACTTTGATCTGCATTCCGGGTGTAAACATACTAGTATCGAGCCCACCCCTTTCGAGCAAATAAACTGCGCCACTCTCAATATTCCAATCCTCAAACTCATTGTTAGGCCCCGCCACGCTAACAGTAAATCTTACGTGCGGGTTTCTCCAATCTATACTGACCAGTTCTCCTTCAATTTCTGCGACCGTTGAAAAATCATACTCAGCCGTAGAATGATGTGAAAAAGCAGTCGGAACGAGCAATAACTGCAATGAGATAATGCATCCCAAAATAATGTTTTTCATATTGAACTCTCTAATTTGTCTGGCAAAATAATTTGAACCAGCACCCCATGCCTTTATGTGATTTCCATTTCATAGAAAATACAAAAAGGTTCATTACATTAGTCCTGCTCTTACCGCGGATACAGAGCGCTCCACTATTTTCGATGCAGACCCCAAATAATTCGCAGGGATCATTAAAGCATCAATCTCCTGTTGAGAAAAATGCCTGTTAATCAATTCGTTCTTTTCCACCACGTTCTTTAACGTATCCTTTGGATCTGCTGCTTTAATCGCGCTTTCGACCGCCGCATAGGCATCGCCTCTGCCGATTTTTTGCGCCAGCGCGTTCATAACTGCTTCCGACATTGCAAAATTATTCGCCGCTTTAAAGTTGCTCAGCATATTATCTTTATTGACGATTAAGTTGATTAGCAAGCCTTGCGCACGATCGATTGACGCAGATGTCACCATAAAAGCTTCTGGAACTATCGACCACTCCAGAATCCAAGGTGAGCCTTGTCGGGTATCAGAGTGACTCATCATATCCAGAGCCGCCGAGTTGTACATTTTGCCCATTCGAGCAAATCCCCCAATAAACTCTGATGCTCTAGGGTTTCGTTTCTGCGGCATTGTGCTACTTGCACCGCCCTCACCTTCTTTAATCTCATCGATCTGTGTCCGACCAAGATTGTTAACGTCAGTTGCCAGTCGGCCCAATGTCGCGTTAATAAGCCCTAAGGTTTGCACGATCTCAGCAAAACTGTCTCGGCTTGGGTTCCACGGTACGATGGGAACAGCAAGGCCCAATTGTTGCGCTAGCCGCTCCTGCAGTTCAAAGCCCTTATCACCGTAAGGCGCCAGCGTTCCAACCGTGCTGCCTATTTGCGCTTGCAATCTCGAGACACTCTCATCAACGCGTTGTACGTGCCTATAGAGCTCCATCATAAAAGTAGTTAAGTGCAAACCAAACGTAGTAGGAACAGCATCCTGACCGTTTGAACGAGCAAGCATGACTGTGTCCTTGTGCGTCGCGGCCAAATCGGCAAATTTCAGAGTTAATTTCACCAACTCCTGCCGGATCAAATTCACTCCAGCCTTAATTTGTAAAACTGTAGCTGTGTCCATGATATCTTGCGTGGTACTGCCCAAGTGCAAGTACTCGGATACTTCTTCATCACCTGCGGCTCTTATCTGACTTAGCAGCGGACTGATGCCCCGACCCACCCGATTTGTCCCTTGTCTTAGTTCGTCAAAGTCGATATTTTCGATCTTAGCCGCGCGTTCTATCGCCACGGCAGCACTTGAAGGAATAACACCTATCTCGGCCTGTGCTGTTGCAAGGGCAATCTCAACGTTCAGCCACTGCTGCACCATAGCCTTGTCATTGAATACCATTCGCATAGCCTGTGTGCCAAAGAGATCCTGATATACGTTAGAATCGAATACGCTTACCGGTGCGTTTATACCGCTGTCAGGCTCTGTTTGGCCAGTAACAAAACCACTCATGATGCTACCAAGGGTTAAGATTACCCAACGCATATTAATCTTCGGGGAGTGCCGCAAATTCTTTCTGTTTTGCTTCTAACCACTTTTCCATTTCGCCTGGCATTTTCATCATTTCGCCTACTTTACTCATTGCCTCTAAATGCGCGGCATCTTGTTGCTCGTACATTTCTTTACCGTGCGCCTGACTTATTGCAGCCATTTCATCAAAGGTATTTGCGTGGAACTCCAAATCGCAAGCGCCGCCTAACTGGCTACATTTCATTGTTTTCATAAGAACTTCCTCAATCTATTTAAAAGATATGAATAGCAATTCGCCTACAAGACCCTCAAAGTCGCTAAGCTCATTAATTTGTTAATCAATGGAGTCTGACCCCATTGATTTAGCCTATCTAAACTAGTTGCCGAATGAGGCTGGGGAATAAACCGCGATATGTTCTGAGTCCTCCAGCGCCTCAATCCCATGCAGCGCATAAGATGGAACGATTATCAGTTCACCCGCACCGAGGACGTGCGCTTGGTCTTCTACGGTTACTCGGTAGCTGCCGGATTGCACCAGCATAATCTGCTCATTTACATGGGTATGTGGCGGCCTGGACGTGCCCGCTGCCCATCGTACGAGGTTCATTCCTACTAAGTCCCCAATAAAACGCTGCAGGGTAATACCTTCCGCTGGACCTACGACCCACGGCATCTCTTCGGTGTTTACGATAGTTGGGTCTGGCGGGGCGGCAACAGCGCATGTAGCCATCACTAAGAGTAAAAGAGTTCTCAAACTATTTTTAATCATTTGTTCATTCCTATCAGCTTTGATGTGTCGAGGGTGCAGGAAGCATAAACCTGCCATTGCCCTGAAGCAATCTGTATCAGGCATCTCAAAACGGCCATTCAGGGGACGTAATTATTCAGAGCAACGGAAACCGTAACCTGAAATTCAATTGTGATCAGCCTGTTAGTCAGACGCCTGCAGGAACATGCGAGCTGCTTCGGGATCACAGCCATAGGGCTTGGTAACTAGATGAGGCGAGTAAATCAGTTCGCGGGCGTGCTCGATAGGTGATGCCAAGTACTCTGGGTCTTCGACAACAAACTCAAGGGCAATACGTGTACCATCATCGCTTAGCGTATATCGCTCGACCACGTGTTTCTGTGCACCGGACGGAACGCCAATCTGGTAGGGCGCACGATGATCGGAAAAATTTGTCGTGTCGACGACCAGGGTGTCTCCCTCCCAGTGACCTATCGAGTGCCCGGTTTGAAAGCGTTCGCTGATGTCGGGGTGCCCACGACCGTCCATATACACAGGCCGGACTTCATCCCAGTATTCAGTCTGAATAATAATGATGTCGTCTTCCGGAAACACGAATTCGATCGGAAAGAGCGTGCTTGAAACGAGCATTCCCGGGGTCGGTCGACCGACACAATTTGCCATAGGGTTCTCGGCGGACAATGGGTCGAATGCTTCCAGAGCTGTACGTCCTTTATCTGTCAATTCAATATGAGCCAAAACAAACGCATCAAACTCGAACTCGCCGTCAGGTAAGCTGGCGTGATCGGTAAGCCATAAGCCCTCTAGCGTCGTCGTGCTCGCCGTGATGGTAGGCTTATAAAAATTAACAGCTGAAATTGAGCTGTTTTCCATATCGACAGAGTCAACGAGGGCATAGGGGCGTCCATTCACCGCCGCATGCACCCTAGTTACTACCTGCTCTCCGATACTTAGAGAGTTTTCGGTCCAGCCTATACGTGAGGCTGAAGGAATTGATCCCAATTGCATCGACCACTCCACTGGTTCTTCTGTCTCGCCATCTACCGCAAGTGTGAAGTACACATGAGGGTTACGCCAGTAGAACCCCGTGACAGTTCCTTCGAAGGTCGTTAGCGTTTCCATATCCAGACCGGCATCACTGTGATGCGAACTAGCGGTTACGGCCCAGAACAGTACTAGGGTAAATACAATCAGGTTTTTCATCGACGATCTCCTTTGATCATGTGTTCACTTGATTCTACCCTCAAACATACCTAATTTTACATCTTGGGTATCAGATCGATCCTTCGCTCAACAAAGTGCTAATAAGCGCTTTGATCATAAAACCACTATTTTATCCAAACTGTTTAGTCGATCTGGGCGTATGACGCCTTACCGTCCAAAGCCACCAGTAATCGTTTGAAAATACGCATCTAACTTGTTGGAAGCAGCCGTTGGCTCAAGGTAAGATGGTGAGAATTGATATTAATTCTGGGGATATAACATGAAATCAGGCGCCTTAAAGAGAATACAGAGTTTCGGAATTGCAGTGTTGGCTCTGTGCGGGTTATTGCAGATTCCTGCCGTCGCTCAAGATGCCACGGTTGACTCGTCATCATTCCTCAGAATGCAGCTTTTTGTAGTCAATACCCACGCAGTCGATGCTGAAAAGGAACGCACTTTCATCCAGGAGCATCTCAGATACCAAGTACACCTTGAAGAGCAAGGCATCATGTTTGCGGCCGGGCCAACTCACGACGGCGATGACAATCGGTTGAGTGGCCTAATCGTTATTCGTGCCGACTCATATGACGCCGCAAAACAGATCGCTGACAACGACCCGATGCACAAAAACGGTGCTCGCGAATATACACTGAGTAAATGGACCGTAAATGAAGGTGGCTTTAACGTTACTGTAAGGTTTTCCACCCAGAGCGCGGACTTTAAGTAGGATACTTCAATTTTCGGGCTGCCGGGCAGGCATTGTAAAGGCCTGACACACCAACCAGTCTGCCCAAGTGACGAATTAGAGCTGCGCCCACCCCTGCTAAGAAGTAGTCGAGTTTAGTCGTCGTTTCCTAGTTTGGTAAACGGCTAGTTCTGTGACGGTCTACCCAAAATCCCCAAGCGACAATCAACCAAAGGGCCTGTGCAGACCACGCGACTGCTTCTACTGAAGGAGGTGCAGGTCCTAACAAGTTTGCAGCATAAACAACCAATAGAAATATGATCAGCGTCCAGAAACCGATGTTTCCTTTTCGGTTCACAGCTACCGTATGGCGAGTGTAAATCCATACCCCTGCGGCAAACAGTAGCAGTTCAGAAACCGCAGCAATAACAGGATAATTCCACAGGCCGACGCCAATCAGTATCGATTCGTCCAGTGTGAGCGGCATATCAGCGCGATGGGTTAGAACATCCAAAACCCAATGACTGACAACCAGCAGTCCAATCACTATCGCTGCTTTAGTGCCGGCGCGTTGCAACAGCGTATGGATTCCTGCAAACATCACACCCCACAATACCAATGCGATAAGGCTGTGCGAGTAGGGATAATGGGTAAAATTAAGTGGCGTCACCGCGGTAATGCCAGGCTCAATTGTGAAGGTCTCCACGCCAAGCAGAACAAGATTTGGCCAAATAAGATCGGCTAACTGGCAAGCAAGGAACAACACACCCAACGATACCTGAGGTGCGAATTTTTTCGCCCCAAGGGCTATCGCATAGTGTCCTATAAACATTGATACCTCTTAATATATGAACGTTTTCGCCACAGCAATAAACCTACATCAGAATACGCTTATCTAGGTGGCGGTGGCGGCAAATCGGCTGGTGGGGTCATGTCGAAGCGCTCTAATCCGGTTACTGGATCAATTGAGCGATCATTCAAAGAACATCGGTCGTGGTCACGAATAATGTGCCCGGGGTCACGTCGATAGACGGTAGAGAAGTTAATCGGAGCTACCAGCATTTGCGGTGCGGTTAACTCGGTATCAACGATCAGTTGATCCTGCTCGTTTAGGTATATGCGCTCCAATACATGAACGTTCTCTCCGATAAGCGGAGAGTTTGGCCGCGACGACGACGGAAACGTAGTATCCGGATGCAGCCCAATGGTTTCAACTATCAACGTATCACCTTCCCACGTGCCTATCGAGGTACCACCATTGGAAGGTTCAGGGTTTTCACGCAGTGGGCGGCCATCAATAATAATGCGACGCAGCATGCCATCTTCATTGGTAATGGTGAGTCGTTGCGGCGTTAATAAAAACTCGACCGCGTCTGTCCCACCACCATTTGTGCCACCGTTAAAACGGACCGGAACGCAGAATACCGCCCCACCCCCCAGATTGGTACCCGGAACACTAACCCGCTCGATAAAACTTTTAACCTCAGGCTGATACACATTCAAATTGCGCAGCAGTCCACGTAACCCACCGCCCAACGGCCCATCAGCAATCAGCCACCAGCCGCCCCAATCCGGATACTCTTGCATTGGTGCAGTAGTCGAGTCGTCAACAACAGCCGTAGTATCAGTGGTCTGCCCGCAAGCGGATATCAGCAACGCAATAACTAAGGTAAGTACATTCTTTCGAGAGAAATAATTAATACTCATTGCGCTTCTCCCTGTTCAGCCGCACGGACTCGATCTGCAAACCTAACCGCCGGAAAATCCCCCTGGCTCACACTGCCATCTGCATGGGTCATTTTCGCCAACGAGCCTCCGGGCTCGCCACTGCGCAACGGCAGATACTCAATGGTCACTTTCTCGCCAGCGGTAACCGTGTCGTCGCGCGTCCAGCCAGCTTTGGTCATCATGGTAATGCTGCCAACTTCAAACGCATACAACTGATAACCACTTTCTTGCGCCTCATCCGCCACATAAACCCACAGAAAACTGTGCGGATTGACCCATTCAAGCTTGGCAATGGTCGCCTCTACTTCGAGCAGTCGAGAATTATCGATCACAGCATAGGAGTGATGAGCAGATGCCAGTGGTACTTGCAGAAGCAACACTATAGCTAAGCAACTTATAGCGCTAAATTTGATTCTCGAAATAGTCGTAGTCATAACCCCACCCTCTGCTGTTAACTAAATTCTTTCTATTAAAACCCTTCTATAAGGCGCAATCATAGCGCTTTATCTGCTCGCCCGGCACCCAAACGTATTCTTCCCGAATAAGTGCAGTACCGACAAGATTCTCGGCATCCGTCACACGGCCTTCCCAGGTCATATGCATACCGTCAGCATGCATACTAAAACGCTCAACAATAGTCACCGCTTCGCTCTGCGGCGTACCCTCATCGTCTGAGTATGGCCAATTTATTCGGCTTGTATTTACCACCAAATCATCGCTATCCCAAACACCAGTTGAATAACCCAAAGGCGAGGCATCAACACTCGCAGGATCAACATTCTCCAGATCAATCAAATCCACCATATGCACTGTACGGGTTTGGTCAAACTCTTCCATTTGAATAATCACATTCTCGCCATCCCGTACCAACGCAATCGGGGAAGGTGTCACCATCGCTTCGATCATGCCGGGTCGCTCGCAGCGCAAGGTGGGGTTATCCGCAACCGGGTCCCATTGGCTTTTTCCCGCTTCCGCCTTCGCAGTCAAAGTCGCTTCGCGTAATGGTGGCACCGACAATAGTCGAGTCCAAACCCGAAACAAACCATCGGCCTGAAGCTCTGCTTCTGCTGCGGCCGCCGCAGTAATCTCAGATGTGCCTAGAGCCTCAGCCGGCCATCGGCGCGGTGAAGCGGGCAGTAGAAATAACTCACGCCCATCTGCGGTCAATGCATTAGACACAAACATACTCAATTGGCCATCACGCGCCAAATGGCCTGCCACGCGAATCTCATCACCCACATGAATATCATCAGTGGTTACGCCCATCCGCGATACGGTATTAATCGCGCCAGCTTCCAGGTTCCACTCCACATCACTACCCTGCTCGTTAACCCCCTGCCCTGCAACCCTAAGCGTCATATGAATGTGTGGGTTGCGCCAGGATATTGCGACTACCTCACCTGCCACTTCGGAGATGTTGGCCATATCGTAAACTGCACCCGCTGCGTGGTGAGCGGAAGCGATTGGCGGAATCAAACACGCGATAAGTAATGCTGTAACAAGCGGTGCCATATTTAAGGAGCTTGCCACTTAATCACTATCGTGAGGGTTAGACAATTTTAGCAATTGAGCTGATGTACCAACACCGTACTTAAGGTCAATGCGTGTTAGGAAATGGGGTTCTATGTGTTTCGCAAACGCGAGTAGTCCCGCTAATTTCGAAATTTCTTTCGGTTCTAATTTGTTAAGGATAAAACGATGAACCATCGCAATGATGATTCTTTTGCGCTCCCTGCCAATAGATATCCCACCTTGATTAGTTAGTGTCACCCCGGTTACGAATCTACAATGTGCCTTTGAGGAAAATATAGTTTTGTTTGGGTTTACTTCGATTTGGCTCTGATAAATAGTGCTAAGCGTTTCAGAAACTAAACTCGGTATTGAAAATAGAATATCCTTATCGGTCGTAGAAAAAGTTATATCGTCGGCATATCTTGAATATTTTATGTTCTTGAGAGTGCTCTCATGAGAGACTATCTCGTCGAATGCATGCATGCATATATTTGACACGATTGGAGAGCTCGGAGCTCCAATACTCAATGTTAGGCTATCAGTCCGATTTCTTTTGTAAAACAAGAAATGCCTCATGAGGCTCTTATCTCTCTGAGGTATAGGAATACTTAAATTTCTAGCCTGTATAAAAAACAATTCAGGGGTAATGCTTGGGAAAAAGTTTTTGAAATCCATCTTTAAGATGTATTCGTTCCGGGCATGCGACAGAGCATTTTCCTTAATGCCTCTGCCTCGCACATAAGCGAAAGCTGATTCATGGCATTGGTAAACACTATCGAGATAATTAACGATTTCGCGCTGAAAGAATTTAAGTTCTTTTGAGGGGTGAGCTATTGTTCTGGAACCTACACCGTTTCTTTTAGGAATTGAATAGACCTTATAGCGATGAGGACATGTCATCGCAAACTTATGGATGGTGTCATCATCGAGCATAAAGGTTGAGGACAAATGACTCTTAAGATTCATTTTCGCCTCCATGATTCATGATTTCCTGAAGTACGTTCGCCCTTCTTCTAGAAGTAGGGTCGCCCCGTGACGAAGCGATAAGCTGTCTAAAAGATATCTGTAATATTTGCGACTCTATTTGCCTAAAATTCTTAGATCTCCCAAACTGGACTTTATTTTCAGATATTGATTTGGGAAAATAGAACTTGCTGGTGCTTCGTTCAACCACACCAATATATTGCAATCTTTCCAGAAGATATATGTATCGGGACACGACAGTTTCAGTAAGCCCTAAGTTATCCAAGGCCTCG